>PDWJ01000201.1_pt1 | contig 158355 bp, 139 predicted proteins | sample 1430881 | NCBI WGS metagenome assembly PDWJ01 (sample SAMN01162460, study PRJNA174530) | Oral metagenome, whole genome shotgun sequencing project. | biome: Marine environment; feature: Marine mammal; material: Swab sample of the gingival sulcus; isolation source: swab sample of gingival sulcus...
TGCCATCATGATCACCATTCTGGCGCTGAATTTTCTGGGAGACGGCCTTCGGGACGCCCTGGATCCCAAACTGAAAAACTAGCGGACGGGGAGGATCGAGATGAACGACAATATACTTTTGGATATTCGCGACCTCACCGTTCACTATACGACAGAGGAGGGCATCGTTCGGGCAGTGGAGGGGCTTAACCTTCGACTGGAGCCCGGCGACTCCCTGGGGTTCGTGGGCGAAACTGGCGCAGGGAAGACGACCACGGCCCTATCTGTGATGGGTCTCATCCCCAGTCCTCCGGGGCGAATCGTCGGCGGCGAGATAGAATTTCAGGGCCGGAATCTGCTGGAAGCCTCCGAGGACGAGATGCGCTCTGTCCGGGGTGGAAAAATCTCCATGATCTTTCAGGATCCCATGACGTCGCTCAACCCCGTGATCACGGTTGACGAACAGATCGCCGAGATGATTCTGCTTCACAACGACGTGGACAAAAAGAAGGCTCTGGAGATGGCTGTCGACATGCTGGAGGTCGTGGGTATCCGGGCCGAGCGGGCTCACGAATACCCACATCAGTTTTCCGGCGGAATGAAGCAGCGGGTCGTCATTGCCATCGCACTGGCCTGCAATCCGGCGTTGCTCATCGCCGATGAGCCCACGACGGCTTTGGACGTCACGATTCAGGCTCAGGTTCTGGAGCTCATGAAAGACCTCAAGAGAAAATTCAACACGGCGCTTATCATGATCACTCACGACCTGGGGGTTGTGGCCGATATCTGCGAGAAGGTCGCCATCATGTACGCCGGCTCCGTGGTGGAATACGCTCACAAACGCCCCCTGTACACGACGCCCCTGCATCCGTATACAGTGGGTCTCTTCAACTCCATACCGGACGTTGACGACGACGAAGAATACCTCAAGGTCATACCGGGGCTCACGCCGGATCCCACGTCCCTGCCGTCGGGCTGTCCCTTTCATCCACGTTGCGAAAAAGTCATGGATCGATGCCGAAGCGAACGTCCCCGGTGGACGGAAGCCGAATCAGGGCACTTTGTGGCCTGTTTCCTGCATCAGAAAGACTAGGAGGATCCCGTCATGGCTGAAACCGGAACCAAACTCATCGAAGTGACGAACCTCAAAAAATACTTTAAAACCAAAAAAGGCATGCTCCACGCCGTCGACAACCTCAGCTTCTACATCGACAAGGGCGAAACCCTTGGCCTTGTGGGTGAATCCGGTTGTGGCAAATCCACAACCGGTCGGGTTCTCATCCGTCTGCTGGAGGCTACGGGAGGACAGGTGATCATGGATGGTCAGGATGTCCTCGCGGCGTCTCCCCGTGAGATGGCCGAATTGCGGACGAGAATGCAGATGGTCTTTCAGGATCCGTATTCGTGTCTTAACCCCAGAATGTCCGTCTCGGAACTGATTGCTGAGCCTCTGGAAGTGAACCATCGTTACACCGGCCGAAGCGAACGTCAGGCCCGGATCAGGGAACTTATGGATATCGTCGGCCTTGCCGTCAGACTCACCAACGCCTACCCTCACGAGCTGGACGGCGGGCGACGTCAGAGAGTTGGTATCGCCCGTGCTCTGGCATTGAATCCCGACTTCATCGTCCAGGACGAACCGGTATCGGCGTTGGACGTCTGCATTCAGGCTCAGATACTTAACCTCATGAAGCAACTGCAAAAAGACCTGGGGCTCACCTACCTGTTTATCTCCCACGACCTCTCGGTGGTCAAACACGTCTCCGACAGAATCGCCGTCATGTACCTGGGTGCCATGGTCGAACTTTCGGACTATCGGTCCATCTTTAAAGATCCGCTTCATCCGTACACTCAGGCGCTTCTCTCCGCGATCCCCATCGCAAAGGTTGACGTGGACCGGACACGAATCCTTCTGGAAGGCGATGTCCCCAGCCCCATAGAGCCGCCACCCGGCTGCCGATTTGCCGGTCGATGTCGCTTCAGGCAGGAGCGATGTTCAACTGAAACGCCTGTTCTCAACGAACTCGAGGCTGGCCGATGGGTTGCCTGCCACTACGCACGAAAACTCGAACCACACAGTGCATAAAAAGGCCCCCGAGCCTTACAAGCTCGGGGGCCTTTTTCGTTCGTATATGTGGCATGAAGTAAGGTAGCAGCCTACAGTATCTTTTGAACGTTTGTGTCAGCTGAAAGCAGAGAATAGACTTTCACGGGGGGTATGTTTGAGGCGACGAAGCCACAAACATTGATTTTGAGGGAGGCATACCACAGAATACAATTTGCAACAAATATTTAATAAATATTGCTGAATAAATATTGAAAGGGTGAATGAGAATCTCGATAATGTTAATAACTTAAAATTAGTTATGATTTTTAAAAATACAAGCAGTTTTCTCTTCCTCTCTGGATACTGAAAAAAGTTTCGAATCAACAACCTCGTGGATTGATTCAATTGAGGAAGCCAACGTAAAGCTTGAATTATCGATCATTCTCTTGATAGCGAATCGGTCGTGAGGCACTTATCGCGGCTGCTGGCCTTTACTGAGAGTTTCCTGTATACCCCAGATCGAGGGAGAAGCGGTGGGCGACGTCCCGTAAACAACGAACGACGGTATCGATTTTCTTCTGCTTTCCTGCACTTCGAAACGCCAAGAGAGCTACACTGACAGCCGCGACGGCTGCGCCATTATAGCCCCGTATAGGCACGGCGAAACAGAGAAGTCCATCGACGAATTCACCTCTGTCCACAGCGTAGCCACGCTCTCTGGTTTCCCTCAAATCAGCCAGGAGGGATTCCATATCGGAAATTGTGTTCTCCGTGTGTTGCACAAAAGGGTCTTGGGCCAGAAGATCGACGACGGCAGAATCATCCATACAGGCGAGCAAGGCCTTTCCCAGTCCGGTGCAGTAGGCGGGCATCTTTCTCCCTATGGTCAGGTCAATCTTGAAGGTGGAGACACTGTCGATCTTGTCTATGTAGACCACGTGCTTCCCGTCCATGATGGCCAGGTTAATGGCTTCCCCTGTCTTTTCCGAGAGTTCTCTCATAAAGGGCTGTGCCTGTTTCCGAAGCCCCAGCCGCTTGACCACGTTGTTCCCGATCTCAAACAGCTTAAAGCTGTTGGCATAGGTATGGCTTGATCTGTTCTGAGTGACGTATCCCAGGTGTTTCAGCGTGTAGACCAGACGATACGCTGTGCTGCGCTCCAGACGGAGAGCCCGGGCGATGTCGTTGATCGCCAACTCGCCTCTTCCGTCTAAAAGCTCCAAGATCGCTAAAGCTCGTTCAACAGACTGGACAGTACCGGAAACGTTCTTTCCCACACCAATCATCAGTCCTCTCATGGCATCAAAGCCCTGGATTGAGGCATCGACTAGTTTGCCTCTCTTATTCGGATGCATAGGTATAGACGATACTTGGAGCTCGTGTTGAATTCGACCGATCGATCCGATTCAAGGTCGTTCATAGCAGCGGCAGACGGTTGTCAATACAGACCAGCCAGATGGGGAAGAAGAGTAGACAGAGCCGGGATATAGGTGAGGATGAGAATATCCAGGATCATGATCAGTATGAAAGGCCAGATGGCCCGTGTAATCTCCTCCAAGGTAACCCCGGAGATACTGCACCCTACAAACAGGCAGACACCCAGGGGAGGAGTTACCATACCTACAGCTAGGTTCACCACCATGACGATGCCAAAATGAAGAGGATCCACGCCAATCTGTCCTAAGACGGGGAGGAGTACGGGAACAAGGATGATGATGGCTGCGACAGTCTCCATAAAGGTCCCGACGATCAGAAGAAGGACGTTGATCAAGGTGAAAATAATCACGGGGTTTGATGATACAGACAAAAGACTTTTGGCAACCGCAAGGGGAATTTCCTCAGCCGTTAATATCCAGCTGAAGACCGAGCAGGTTGATATGATGAACATGACAATGGAGGTCCCGACCACGGATGTGATGAGGATCTCCCGAATGACCACAAACTTCAAGGCTTTGTAGACCCAGGTTCCCACGACGAAGCCATAGACGACAGCTATGACGGCTGCCTCGGTAGGGGTGAAGATACCGCCGTAAATACCCCCCAGGATGATAATGGGCATGAGCAGGGCCGGCATGGCGTCCTTGAAGGCCTCCCGCCTCTCTTCTCTGGACATTTTCTCGTCGCCTCTATAGCCTTTTCGGCGTGAGATTTTCCAGGCGACGAACATAAGAGACAGTCCCACTAAAATGCCGGGGATAATACCACCCATGAAGAGAGCTCCGATAGAGACCCCAGTGAGGGTCCCGTACAGAATCATGGGTATACTGGGGGGGATCATCACGCCTAAGGTTCCGGCGCTGGCCTCCACAGCAGCGGCGAAGGGGCTAGCGTACCCCTTTCGGACCATCGCGGGGATGAGAAGCGATCCGATCGCGGCAACCGTCGGAACAGCGGCTCCAGAGATAGCTCCAAAAAACAGACTGGCAACGATGGCCACAAATGCCAACCCTCCGGAGAATTGACCGACGAAGGCGTTAGCGAGGTCGACGAGCCTTTTTGAGATCCCCCCGTACTCCATGAGAGATCCTGCAAGAAGAAAAAAGGGCACGGCCATAAGCGGGAAGGAGTCTGTGGCGGTGATCATCTTCTGGACGACCAGGACGGGCGGCACTGAGCCGGAGACGAGGACGGCCACCAAGGACGATAGACCGATAGCCACGGCGATGGGGACGTTGATCCCGAAGAGGATAACCAAAGATGAAAAAAGAACCGCCGCCGTCATAGGGTATCACCGCCTCGATCAAACAGTACACTTAACAGGTCGAAGGTGGTATAGATGGTCATCAAGATCGCTCCTCCGAAGAGAGCTGAGTACGGAATGGCCATGGATATTTCCATCGCGGGGGAACTCTGGTAGAAGACCATGCCTAGAATCTTAAAGCCGTAGACTGCCAGAAATCCGAAGAATAGCAGGGCCATGAAAAGAGCCACCATGGAGACCATACGCCGAGGGGTTGCCCCGAGCAGCTTGACCAGCGCCTCGACACCCACGTGTCCGTGCCTCCGAACGGCGATGCTGGCCCCAAGAAACGAGAGCCAGACCAGAATATATCTGGCTGCCTCCTCAGACCAGGGTAGGGACGACCTGATGACAAATCGAAAGAGAACCTGCAAAAAGACGATAACCACCATAGCGACCAAAAGAGCGCTGGCACACCCCTCAACAAATCGGTTGAGGGCTCGGACGACAATCTCAAAATACTTCATTGGGAGCCTCCAATAAACGGTAAACGAGGGCCGACGAGGAATCTATCAGTCCCTCGCCGGCCTCATCGGATGGGGTTACTCCGACAGGATCTGGTCTAAGAGCTTCCCGTCATCGCCGAGTTGCTCCCTGAACTGGTCGTAGACTACCTTAGTCTTCTTCAGGAAAGGCTCCTTATCGGGGTACGTAACGGTCATACCTAACTCCTTCAGTTTAGCCACCTGCTCGTCCTCCATCCTGGTGATCTCTGATCGCTCGAAAACAGCTGACTCCTGGGCGGCTTGCAGAAGGACATCCCGATATTCCTCGGGCATCTTGTCCCATACTCGCTTGCTGATCAGGAGCATGGATGGTGAAAACACGTGTCCGGTTAGAGCAAAATGACCTTGTACCTCGTATAGTTTGGATGTGTAGACGACAGGAACAGGGTTTTCCTGACCATCGACCACGCCCTGTTGAAGGGCGGTGAAAAGCTCCCCCCATGCCATGGGAGTGGGGTCGGCACCCAAGGCCTTCCATATGGCCATATGGACCTTGTTCTCCATCGTCCGAAGCTTCAGTCCCTCAGCATCCTCGGGGGTTTTGACGGCCCGTTTGGAGTTGGTGAGGTGGCGGAAGCCATTCTCGTACCAGGCCAGGCCTTTGATGCCTTTTTTCTCTAAAAGGCCCATCACGTACTGACCGATAGGACCGTCCAAGGTCTTGTATGCGTGATTTTTGTCTCGGAAGAGGAAGGGGAAATCGAAAAGCATGAACTTCTTCTCGAAACCACTCATCGGCCCTGTGGATGATACGACGAGGTCGACCGTCCCCAGCTGCATCCCCTCGAGTAGGTCCCGTTCGCCTGAACCCAGTTGGTTATTGGGAAAGATCCGAATTGAGACGGCTCCGTTTGTTTCCTTCTCAACCATTTCCTTGAACTTCTCAGCTCCCAGATGATACGGGTGAGTCATCGGTACGGAATGACCAAGCTTTAGAGAGAAGCTCTTATCAGCAGCGAGGGCAGAACAACAGAAGATAAGCGTAAGCGACAGAACGGCTAGAATGACAACTTGCAAGAAAGATTTTTTCATAATGTATAACCTCCTCGTTTTAATCGAATGGCACAATCAATTAGAACCATATCTCATCTCTTTGACTTTGATGAGGTTATAGAGAACTCGGTTCACCGGCGTGATGACGCCCAGCCCCTCACCCTCTCGAACGATGGCTCCGTTAATGACGTCGATCTCGGTTTTCCTGCTGTTACCCACGTCCTGAAGCATGGACGACAGGTTCGCTGAGGTTTTCCTGCACACCTCTTTCACGTGTTCTGCCGGGTCGGACGATATGAAACGCACCCCCTTGGCCTTTCCCACGTCTAAGGCCTCCGCAACGGCCTTCTCGAGCAGCTCTTCTGTTTCCTTATATTCCAAAAGAGCCCCGTTGGTCAGACCAGTCAAAGCCGTGAGGGCGTTGATGCCTACATTGACGACCAACTTGTCCCAAAGGACCCCTTGGATGTTAGAGGATAGCTGAGTAGCAAAGCCAGCCTGTTCAAGGCAGGAGGCCAATTCGTCCAGAGAATCTCGATTGCTTCCATTCAGGGTACCGATAATGGTATCGCCTTGACCGGCGTGTCGAATTCGCCCGGGGCCGAGAAGGGTAGCTCCGTGGGCAGTCGTTCCGGCAATAATCCGATCCTGACCAACCAATGAGCTTAAAACATCCACGTTCCCCAAGCCGTTTTGAAGTGTCAGGATCTTCGTCTTCTGCCCCATAAGACATCGGGCGCTTTCCATGGCTTCGGCAGTATACGAAGATTTTACGAAGACGAAAACGATGTCTGCCTCTCCAGCAAGAAGAGGGTCCGTGCAGGCTCTGATCCCGTCTATAACCCGATTGCCTCCGATACCTTCTATCTTCAGCCCGTTGTCGTTTATGGCTTCGACGTGATCCTTCCAGACATCGAGGAGAACCACATCGTATCCAGCCTCAGATAGCTTACCTCCGTACAGACATCCCATGGCGCCTGCACCAAGGATGACAAACTTCATCAAAAGCCCTCCTCTCGCCTGTTGCAGACGAACAGATCACAACTATCAAGTTTTTTACCCCTATCCTCTGTGCTTCCCAAGTGCTCTATTGTGGTTTTTCTCATTAGGCACCCCTTTTTTGCTCCGTCTCCAGCACTACGAAGAACGTATCAAGAGAATTCGAGCCTCCAGGCCTGCTTTCACATAGGAACTCCTCGCAGTTTAGCAGAGAATCTCACAATATGAACAAGGAGTCTCATGTAAAGTAATTATCACTATACACCCTTTAGAGAATCAACGCAATAGGACAAGGGGCCTTACTTTTTGCTGATCGGTTAATTTAAAAGCCTATCGTATTTCGGCGTCTCGTCGCCTCTGGAGGAATATGATATAAAAGATTTAAAGGGCACCTCTAAAAATGCCTACGCAGGATATTCAGGAGGAAGATCATGAGCGGAGAGCAGAATCGATTTGTCAGAAGAGGTGTTGTTGTGATGCTTCTGGCTGGTTTGGCCTGGGGAACAACTGGAACTATTCAGAGTCAGGCTCCGTCAGGAACAGTTCCCCTGGCCCTGGGGTGGGCCCGATTGGCCTTCGGTGGGGGATTTCTTCTCTTGACCCTCATCGTTCGTGGTAAGGCTCGCCTTGAATGCTGCCTTATTCCGTGGGCTATCCTTCCAGGTCTTGCCATGGCTGGATTTCACGTATTTTTCTTTCTCACCCTTGCTCGATGTGGTGTGGCGATGGGAACCATGCTGGGTATAGGATCCTCTTTGATTGCAGCCGGACTTTTTGGATGGATTATCGGGGAACGACCGTCAGGCCTTTGGTGGGGTGCCGTTTGTCTGGCTCTTGCAGGGCTCTTCTTTTTAGTCTCTCTAGGAGAGGGAATGAGTCTCGATTTTATGGGCCTTGCACTGGGTTTCGCCAGTGGAGGATTCTACGCTATGATAGGTGTTGAGTTAAAGGCTCTTGCCCGTCGAGGCCTTTCTGCGCTTGAGCGACCTGCTGTGGCCCTCATTTCTGGGGCGCTTTGTCTGCTTCCCGCAACGTTCTTCGTCGATCTCTCGTGGCTCGTAACCCCTAGAGGATTAGCGGTTGCCTTGGGCTTGGGTGGACTCTCAGCAGCTCTCCCTTACGGCCTGTTTTCCGTGGCTTTGGCCTACATCACTGTGGGACAGGCCTATACCCTGGGCCTTATGGAGCCGCTAACGGCAACCTGCTTAGGTATTTTTCTTCTGGGAGAGCGCCCTCCTCTCCCGGCTTACCTGGGTATGGTTTTGATACTTCTCTCCCTGGCGCTCTCTGGCTGGGATGCTGGGCGACGGGATGCGAAAGACAATTCCTCCATGAGACAAGTCCGACAAGCATGAGGCGCCATGCTAAGAGATTTTCTAACAAAAAGACCTCTGCTATATGCCAGAGATCTTTTTGTTACAGCAACTTAAAACAGGTAAGGCTGGAAGGCTTTGCCTCCTAAATTCCCTGCATTACAATCCCCAGAAGAGGCGGATGACCTTCTCTGAGGGTTTTTTAGTGCATTTAGCAACGGTGATGAAGGCCAATAGGGAAAGCAAGAGTGATGGCACGATAGGATGGAGTCCGAGAGGCCTCGAGATAAAATTGTTGAAGTACAGGTAGGTTCCGATACCGGTCACCATACTGGCTATCGCTCCCGGCGCGTTAGCCCCCTTCCAGTAGAGCCCGAGAATGGTGGGCCAGAGGAAGGTCGAAAGCTGTCCTGCCGTAGCGAAGAGGTTCAACCATACCATGAGCTCAGGTGGGTTAAAAGCCAAAGCTACGATGATCAACCCGACGATGCCACAGGTGCCCATGGTAATGATGCGAAGCGTTTTAAACTTACCCTTCAGATCTGGATTAATATAGTTCACCAACAAGTCGTTGATGATGGCAGCGACAACCACCAAAAGTTGCGAATCCACTGTGGACATCACTGCTGCCAAGGGACCAGCGAGGATAAGCCCGGCAATCACAGGATGGAATAGAGTGCTTATAAGCGTTGGGACGACCAGGTCTCCGGAGGCAATACCGGATACCTGAGTCATTCCGAAGGCACCGACGAGATGCATGCCCATCAACAGCAAAAGGGATGTTATGGTTCCGTAGACGATCCCCGAGTGGAGACTCTTCGAGTCCTTATAGCTCATTGCCCGCTGTGCGATTGCAGGTAGCCCTATGACAGCAAAACCGACGAGAACCCAGAAGCTTGAGACCCATGGGACTGTCATGAACCCTTCTTTCGCCCCATAAGGGGAGATCATGCCAGGGTTAATGGCTTTCATTTCCTGCACGATGTTGGGGATGCCTCCCCCTTTCACCACGATAGCGATGAAGAGGCTTATTGTGGATATAGTCATCACAACTCCCTGGAGGGTATCGTTGAAAACGACGCCACGAAAACCACCGATGGCCGTATGGACCACCATTGTCACCGCAAAAAAGATGAGTGCCGTTTTGTATTCGAGCCCTGTAGAGCCTTGGAGCAGTCGAGATGCGCCTATAAGTTGGGCGGCCATGGCAGCGGTGAGGAAGAAGATGATGGACATAGATACGATGATCAGGACTGCGTTACTTTCGTAGCGGGCACGCAGGAAATCACTGATGGAGTTAGCCCCTGTCTTTCGCGAGATAATAGCGAACTTTTTGCCTAGGGCCATCAAGGTGTAGTACCCGGTTGGGATTTGAGACATGGCCAGGAAAACCCAGGCGAGTCCGTGGGTATAGGCTGCTCCTGGGCCCCCTGTGAAGCTCCCAGCGCTCAGGTAAGTGGCGACGAGGGTCATAGCAAGAACGAAGCCTCCAGTGTTGCGTCCCCCGGTCATATACTCTTCCATGTACGCTGAGCCGCTCGCTCCCTTGCACAGGCTGGCCCTGTTCACGAGCTTGAGAGCGTAGACGCCGATGAGGTAGATGAGCCCGAAATAGCAAATGATTGGCAGAAGTGTGGCCCACTGTATCGTATTCATACCCGTTCCCCTCCGTCTCGTATGAAAGCTTCTGCCTCTCCCTCTGTCATGGGATCGAGGGGCATCTCCCGCATTTTCTTTTTGACGATATATATCGTCATCACGATAGCAAATACAGAGTTAGCGATGCAGCTGATGAAGAACCATGCTGGAAAACCCAGGATGTAGGAGTAGTTCTCCACAGGCCCGCCCCCGAGGCCATATCCCCCCACGATCCATATCACGAGGTTAACTATGCCGAGGATGACCCCATACAGGGCCTCTCTTTCACATATTTTATAGCGGGGATCTTCGATAAACCCGTACTCGTTTTTCTTAAGAACTTGGGGTTGTCTCTCTTCTGTCATGATCTCCCGATCCTCCCTTCAGACTAATAAAGCTTGTCGAGCTCTACCTCTTTGTTGAAGGAATATTCGTCAGTCGGAAATTCTCCACTTAATGCCTCTTTGTGGAACTGGTTCAGCCCATTTACCATGACCTCACGAACATTGGCGAAGAGTTTCACAAATTTCGGTTTGAAGTCGCCGTACATGCCCAAAAGATCTTGGGTTACTAGTACCTGGCAGTCTACGAAGGGACCGGCTCCGATGCCAAGAATGGGGACGCTCACGGCTTCGCTAATGGCTTTGCCCACTGTTTTTGGAACGCACTCCAAAACTATGGAAAAGGCTCCTGCCTGCTCAAGTTCTTGTGCATCTTTGATAAGCTGGCGAGCGCTCTCTGGCGTTCCTCCTTGGACCTTGAAACCGCCGAGCTGCGTGGCATTCTGGGGTGTGAGGCCAATGTGCCCCATAACCGGGATCCCGCCATTCACGATGGCCTCTACCAAGTCAGCGTATTTGGCTCCCCCCTCCAGCTTAACGCAGTCGCATCCAGTTTCTTTGATCATTCTCGTAGCATTGTGTATCCCCTGCTGGATGCTCTCGTTATAGGCCCCAAAGGGCATATCTCCGACGATGAACGTATCCGGTGCGCCTTTTACTACAGGACGGATATGGTGGATCATGTCTTCCATGGTCACAGATACGGTATCTTTGTATCCGAGCATGATCATACCGAGGGAGTCCCCTACGAGGATGACTTCTACCTCACTATCGTTAACTATTGATGCCGTGGTGTAGTCGTAGGCTGTTACGTAGGCGAACTTTCTGCCCTCCTCTTTGTACCTCTTAAAATCAAGGATCGACATTTTCTTCTTCATCTTTTTCTGGCTCCTTCCTTTTATCCTATGTCACGTTCTCTTAAAGAAACTTCAGATCCTCTTCCTGTTTATCGAAGTATCCTCGAGCCTTGCTGTTTCCTGCATTTCGTTGTCGCATAAAGAAGATGTTTTATGTCTTGGGAGTTCATCTGAATCCGTTATATCAGCCCCCTATCGATGTCGGAGCTTTCGATCATACTCCACGACACCATCGATGACGGTACAGTCCACCCGAAGTGTGTGAATGTCCATGGAGTTCACAGACAAAATGTCCCCCGAGAGAACGATCATATCCGCTAACTTTCCTACCTCAAGACTTCCTTTGATGTTCTCCTCAAAGGAAGAGTAAGCTCCGTTGTATGTGGCTATCCGAATAGCCTCCGTGACCGATATCCTCTGAGTTGCATCGCACTGGACGTTTTGGCTTCGATCATAACGGTTAACCGCCCCATCTATAGTGTGAATGCCCTTGGGCCCCGATGGCCCATCGCTTGACAGAGAACACATGATTCCTGCATCAAGCATGCTGCGCAAGGCAATCAGGCAGGAATTACGATCTCCATAGAACTTCATGTAGTTGGCACCGATCATTTGGATCATTCCTGCATTAACGGAGGGACAGATATTCATGGAGGCCATGCAGTCAATCAAATCCTGGTCTGCCAGGGTACAGTGCTCGATGCGGTGGCGCATATTTTTGAATTTTTCGGGGTTTTCCTGAAAGCAGTCTTTGTATCCTTCCACCATAAACTCCACTGCAAGGTCGCCGATAGCATGGGCAGTACACTGGCACTCTGCGTCAACGATTTGCTTGATATACTTTCGAACCTCATCTTGCTCCCAACCTCGCTCTCGTACCAACGAAGGGTCATGAGAATAGGGGGCGCGAGTCGCACAGGAAGGGCCTCCCGATCCTCCATCGATCATAAACTTGCAGGGGCCAACCCGGAAACGCTCGTCTCCAAGGCCTGACATGAAACCCAGAGCCAGCCAATGTCCGTTCTGCTCCAGGGAATACTCTTTGCCGAAAATGCTGTGGAGAGCCATATTGACCCGAATCTTGAAGATGTTGTCTCGACAAAGTTTGTGCATAATATGATACGACGTGGGGCCGCATTCTCCCATGTCACCAATAGACGTAATGCCTGCCTCTAAGGCTTGCTGATGGGATTTCATGGCTGCTCGAACCTGCTGTTCCTCCGTATACTCTACCATTCCCCACAGCTTAAAGTGGGTGTGACCGCGCACCATGCCGGTGAGCCGCGCGTTTATCACTTCAACTTCGTTCTCTGGGTACTTTGCAGCATCCTGTGGGGTATACACATTGAGGTAAGTCAGGGCCTGCGTATTGTACATACATATGTGTCCGCCGCCGTGCATGCAATGTACAGGGTTGTCCGGGGCAATGGCATCCAGCTCATCTATAGTGGGATGGCGCTGTTCGTCGGAGAAGAGCTCCGGTTCGTATCCCATCATGGAGATCCACTCGCCTTGCTTTTTTCGTGTGACGGCTTTCCGAAGATTGTTAAGCATTTCTTCCAGGGAGTCACAGTTTTTCTTGGTAGTGTCGATAATCCCGGAGTCGAGATCTGAGTCCAGAAGGCCATTCAGAATGGGGTGGAAGTGGGTATCGTTGATGCCTGGCATAAGGGTGCGTCCTTGAATATCCCAAACTGTTGTCTCCTTCGATAGATATGGGGTTATGCCTTGGGAACTCCCTACGTAAGCGATACGGTTTCCCTTAATACCGACTGCTTCGACAATCTCATCCCTTGCGTTTACAGTGATAACCCTACCGTTTACGAAAGCCATGTCAAGCTTATTGCTCAGCATGGGGTCCTCCTTCACAAGAGTGCCTCCTTTCTTTCCCTTTTATACTTTTGAAATGTCCCAACGCAGCCTTGATACGAACTATATTATGGCTAGCGTAATCTCATAATACGAACAAGGGTCTCATTTAAATCCATTAATAGCATACTCCCTTTAGTCAGCCAATGCAACATTATAGAGACACCTCTTGGCGTTGAACTGTCACCCCATAACTGAATCAGAGAAAAAGTCACCCCTCCGACAGGAGTTTCCTGGATACTACATGGGTATGAGACAGGAGCGAGTGACAGTGTCATACAGGGAAATCAAGCGGATCAAGGTCATGGAGCTGCTGGTCAACGGGGGGATGAGCAATCATGAGGCAGCGGAGTCCCTGAGCCTCTGTCGGAGGCGGATTATCAGCCTCAGGAAGAAGTACAAAGCTCACGGTGAAATGGCCCTCATTCACGGCAACAGGGGCAAACATCCCAGGCAGAGGAAGGGCTGTACTGCTCTTCACGCTTATATCGACGACGCTACGGGTATCGTCGTCGGTGCGTACTTGACTGAGAATGAGAGTACCGCAGGCTATGTGTCCGCATTGGCTCTGGGGAAGGAACGACGTTTGAGCACGTTTGGACAGGGGGTGAAGGGCCTCGGTACAGGCAAGATCTTCGCCCTCTCTCCTGAGGCAAAGGGACGTGTTGAATGTTTGTGGAATGTTCTGCAGGACAGACTGCCTGGAAAGCTAAGGCTCCCTGATGTTTCTGATATTGAGGGATTTCCTGTTTGCACGCAGAGAGATGCGCAAGTTAGTCCATCAATTTATGACGGGAGCCGATGCGTACAAATGCTGATCCCCTGAATGCTCTATACCAAAATGTTAAGGAGCGCTCATCATGCCCCGAGTATCCTTCTGTGAGGAATTGCCTGCCGAGTCAACGAACGAAGGCTCATGATTACTCCAAAACAGTTTTATTATCTTCTGATCGCTAAGAGGTTCTTGGGAACCTCTAGGAATCCCATATATAACATTTTGCCTGAATAACTCGGCTTTTGTCGTGATTTGGGTACAACAAATATCGCCCCTGACTTCATCATCAGGAGCGAGTATCGAGTAATGAATGGTATAGGCCAAGTTCCTCAGTTCTATGACGGTTGAGGTTCTGGCTTTCCCAATAGTTCGAATGATCAGGGTACCAGCCTTCATGACCTGAGCTCCGAATATGTGCTCCACCCGGCTTCGGACTTTGGACCTTGTTCTGTTGCCCTGTCTTTCCCACAATGTGATGGGTTCGCCTCTGTATCCTTTGCGTTGGGTCTTCGGTCTGTATCCTCGTTCCTCAAGCCAGGAGAGGCTCTCTCGACTTCGACAGGCTGAATCGGCATAGATGTCCTTACTGGTTTTGCTGGTATCTATGAGGGTCTCGAAATAACAACACCATGAAGGAGATGATGGTGTCAAACTACGGCCAATTGAGAGATCAGGCACGACATGTTCCCTATGATAGGAGCTCTCTTTGGGTAACCTTCAAAAAGGTTTCAAATTCAAGTGTTTTGTTAATATAGAATCTAGCAAGATACCCTCATCCTGGGGTGAAGGGCGATCATTGCGTAGCGTTGTTTTTTAATAATATCAAGCAATGCGCCGAAGAGTTAAGGCTTGTCTTGGGCAAACCTCTAGACAGAGTCCACATCCCCAGCATTGAGAAGAGTCAAAAACCATGAAATTTTTTCTCTTCATTGTATTTATATTAAAGACATTCATGTGGCATCGTCGCATACAGGCCCCGCAACGAATACAGACCTCCTCGTTCCATTCGACTCGATATGGTGTCCCGGGCCAGATACCCTTACTCATGAGTTTCGTTGAACTTCGCATTGGGTAGCAGCAGCAGCTGTCACAGTTACAGATGGCTTCCTCGCCGACAGTATGCATAAGCCCAGTTTTATGGGCAGATACCATGACTTCCTGTGCTTCGATGATAGAAATTTTTCGACCCCATCCTCGATGGATTGGGGAGTTGATTCGGTCGGGAGGGGAATATTGGATACATGTTTCTACTGGAAAATCACAGTTCATAGCAATAGAGCGACAGTTACAGGGTAACACATAGAGATTTTTTTCTGGCACTGTCTGTAAGAAGCGGAGTGCTTCATCGTGGGGTAGAACCATGTCATTGCCTAAAGAAGACGCTGGGATTGTCTTAATTCCATAATTTTTTCTAGCTCGATTCTCAAATTTAGCGACAATTCCATGAATACATCGTTTGCCATATTCATCGAGATACCATTGATCTAAGTTTTTTCGGATTGTTACTGGAAGCTTAGCCCATCGTTCATGTTCAAACTGAGCGAACAGGTCCAAGCGAGAGTAGAGATTTCCGGCGATATATCGGTTTTCTCCGTTTAATGAAACGATCCCTCGGTGATAGAATTCGTCAATGGAAAGGCGGGCCTCATGTTCGGATATCTCCATAATGGAGGCCAGTTCTGAAAGGGTCAGTGGTTTTCTTCCAGATAGATCCAGAATAAGGCGTCGTTCTAGTGGGGTTGTCATAGATTTCAGAGCCTGTTCTATTCCTTCTGGGGCACCGAAAGCTTTGGCAAATTGGCCGATATTTTCCATGGTTAGAACTCCAGTTGACCAGTAACCGTTTCGGCTGCTTTAAGAATCTTACCCTCTCGTACCATTGTGGCGATAGCTTCGATGAGGGGTTGCATAAATTGATCTTGATGAATCATAGGTACTTCCCGTCGAACTCGGTCATAAACGGATTGTGTCGCAGGAGAGGGAGAGAGTTCCTCGTAGAAGTCTTGAGCCTGACAGGCGTTTAGAATTTCAATGGCGAGAATATACTGAAATAGCGGAGTAGAACGATATAATTTCATAGCAGCATTCCCTCCCATGCTGGTGTAATCTTCTTGATTAGCGCAGGTGAATCCATTATCTATTGTAGCAGGGTGACTCATTAGTTTCATCTCTCCCAAAAGTCCGGCTGCAGCATATTGGGGGATCATGAGGCCGTTGTTAAGCCCTGGGTTGCTGTTCAAAAAGGCAGGCAGTTCGCTGACGTGGTGGTTAACCATCCGCTCAAGACGTCGTTCTGAAATTTTCGCTAGGCCTGTTATAGCGATAGCTGCGCAGTCTGCAGCGATCCCGACATAGGAGCCATCTGCATTACAGGCCATAATTGCTTCGGCTCCCTCGTTGCTTTCAAAAACAAGAGGGTTATCGACAGATGAGTTCAATTCAGTGATCAAGGTTGTGAGTCCGTCGATTAAAATCTTTTTTGTTGCTCCGTGAAGTTGTGGGATGCAACGCAGCGAAAGTGCGTCTTGGACTCTGTAGTCTTTGTACCTTTCTGCGATTTTGCTGTTTTTGAGCAAGGTTCTGATATTCTTTGCTGTGTGACCTTGATGGACATGAGGACGGACATCGTGGATTCGAGGATCCATAGCTTTTAGAGTGCCTTTTAAGACTTCCAGGGACATTGCTGCTGCAATATCCGCTGTTTGGGCCGCTATGAGAGAATCATAGAGGCCGAGACATGTAAGGGCGGTTACAGATGTAGTCCCCGAAACAATGGTTAGCCCTTCCTTGCTCCTAAGTGTTATCGGTTTAAGTCCAGCGGCCTCTAAAGCACGATCGGCAGGCATGACTTCCCCTTGGTATGTTACATAGGCCTCACCGATCATGGCAGCCCCAATGTGCCCTTCGTGACAGATATAGCCCACACTACCGTGGCTTGGAACGATGGGAGTTACTCCAGCATTGAGCATATCAGCCAGCATCTTGAGCGTCGGTAGGCTCATTCCTGCATGACCTGTACCAAAATGTTGAAGCATGACGAACATCATTGCTCGGACACACTCTTCCTTAAGGGGTTCCCCTACCGAGCAGGCGTGGGAGAGAACGTGATTCCTTTGGACAATTTTGCGATCTTCCGGAGATATGTAACGATTCCAATTTTCTCCAAGTCCGGTTGTGATACCGTAGATCGGTTTTTCTTCTTCTGAAAATCTATCGATATGGCGTCTGAACCGTTCGACCCTCTCGATATAAGGCTCGCTAAATGACACCTTTGCCTGATAGCGGGCGACAGCGACGACATCCTCTATGTTGATTGGAGGTCCTAGAAGAACGTTTTCGATTTTCGGAGCCTTTCTCCAATGGAGAGTGCTGAAATCATGCATAGCTTGCGCTCCTTACAATTTTAAAATGTGCGATGTGTTCCCCACCCATCTGCAGCGATAGGGATATATCGCTGCTTTTTCCCTTCTATAGCTTGCCCGTACAGAGCAACATAAAAAGGTCTGTATACGGATTCAGTTTTTTTGAGTGTGACTTGTGGCATGCCCCCAATGCGTCTTCTCAACACACGTAAAACGAGAGATTTACCTCGAGAAGTCATGTGCTCCAATGAGAATTGACTTGTTTGGATGTTCGCCTCCGGTAGCATGTGCTCCTCTATCGTATCGGGGAGTTCTTCAGCCCAAGCGGCTCCCCCCGTACTTCCATTAGCGAGAACACGACAATACTGGGTTTTTTGTCCCCTCTCTCCAAAAAAAGTACGAGAGATAAAATTAGGTGTATGAACGACCTCGAATGTGAGAATAAAATATTCGACGAAGTGGAGTCTGAGCTCATAAACTGACTGTCCCCGGAGGAAAAGGCGACCTAGAGGTCCCCCTTTCCTCCGGGCTTGTTGCATAGCGTCTTCTTTCTCAATGACGATGGGGAAAGAGTGCACCGTAACAGTGTCGGTCATGGTTAGCTATCGGTTCCTTTGCGACTGTGTCTCATAAAGGAGAGGATACTGCCGATGTACGTAAAAAAGATGACCGTGACTGTGATCATTATCACCGCAGGAATCAGCTTGCCAATGATAAAATTGTTGGATGTCTTGAGGGCATAGAAGATGCTTCCTACGATGGTTCCGTAGAGCAGTATCAGGAAACCATCTATACCGATCCATTCGATTTTTAAACCTTTGGGTTTTTCCTCTATGTGACTACTCATAATAAAACCTCCTCCAATAATTCAGATCGGCTTAGCTGTTTATAGTGTCTTTACTGTTTCCCGAAGCGATTGCCTATTGACCAGGCTAAGAAGGATGCGGGGAGCGAAAGTATGAGCGGCTCTATCGTGGTTATCTGTGGGAATGCTTTCAGAATACCAAATGCAGTTCCCCCGACAATCATACCCAAGAGACCGCCGAGCTCTGTTTTACGTCCCTTTCCAACCAACCCCCCCACGATGGGGATGAAAGCAGCCGACATCCAAATACTTCCTACGAATAGGAATGCATCGTACACGAGTTTAAACTTAAACGCTAATGAAAGGCCAATAATTCCGAGCATGACGACGGCGATTCTGGTGTAGGTAACGATCGTCTTTTGGGGTAGAGTGTCGATGCCTTTAAAGCGTGCGTAGATATCGTTAGCCAGTGTGGTTCCGCCCACCAGATAATAACTGTCCAAAGTGGAGATGATCGCTCCAACGAGGCCTACGATAAAGAGAGCCCGAATTCCAATGGGCAAGTTTTCAAGGATAATCTGAACATAGGCGACTTCTGGCTGAGCATCAGGGTGAAGTGCTCGTACGATAACTCCAGTGGTGCAGATGACGATATCAAAAGCGATCCAGATGCAAAAACAAGTGAGAAGAGCTCGACGGCCAATCCGGGGCGAGTTCGATGCAGAAAAGCGCTGGTAAAAGGTGGGATCTGCGTAAGGGCTGAAACAAAAGATGAGCAACATGACGGCTTTCCAAAAGCCCATTCCTCCGGTAGGGTCTGCCAATTTTGCATTTTCACCTAATGCTTGGCGCAGACCTACCCAGCCACCAATGTTTTCGAAAAGGGAGGGAAAGCACATGGTAACGCCGACGACCATACAGAAAAACATGATCATGTCTGTGACAGCGACCCCCATCAATCCTCCTAATACTGTCAACAAGACTACGATTATTACCATGATTGTTCCTGCTAGGACGTTGCTTACATCCCAAGCAGCTTGTCCTATATAGCCAACAGCTGTGATCTCACCGATCTGGGCACAGACAAAGAACATCATGATAGCACCGATAATGGCGACTTTTTTCCCATAGAGGCTCTCAAGAAGGTCAGGAACGGTTATGTCTGTCCGAATTTGAATTCTCGGTCCGACCCAGAGGGCTAAAGGCATCCGAACCAAGTGAGCGCCGATGGACCATATGGTCCATGTAGATATGCCATAGACCGCTGCGTATCCTACGGTACCTACGACTCCAATGCCTCCGTACCATGAAGCGGCCAAAGTCCCTACAACCAATGACCACGGGAGACTTCTGTTCGCTAGATAGTAGCTTTCCATATCTTTAGCTGTTTTAGAAAAATAGTATCCGATTCCTAAAACAACAACGACAAAGAACAGAATGATCGCATTATCAACAAATCCAAGCATAGTTTTCCCTCCTTACCTTAACCCTCAAAAAGCTTGCGATACAGGCCCTCAGGGACAATACTATTTTCTCTCCATGCTGAGATGGAATATCATGCTTATATGTAAAATATCATATAGTAAGCTGATATTCCAAGGCTCAAAAAGACTTACTTTTTTAAATATAGCCAAAGAGTCTATTTAGGTTGTTTTTCTTGCAAAAAATTTTTAATTCTCATATGATGTTTGATGATAAGACAAACTGCTATAATACGATTATGGTTTGCTGGGGTAAAAGGAGAGGATCTGTTGAGAAAGAACGGAGTACTCCTGAGGGAGAAAGTCTACAATTATTTACGGGAAGAGCTTGCCGCTGGCAATTTGGAGCCAGGATGTTACATCAATGTAGGGCAACTGGCTGAGTCGTTGCGCATTAGTAAAACGCCCTTGAGGGATGCCTTGATCCTTTTAGAGGCTGACGGTGTTGTTACCATATATCCTCGAAAAGGATTTATGGTCAATCCTGTCTCGGTGGAAATGATTCGCCACATTTATCAGATTGGTTCTGGGCTTGAATCAGCTTTGCTTATGTCTGTTTTCGATTACATCGCTCCCATTCACCTCAACAGGATGAGAGAGATTGTTCAAAAAGCGCAGAGTGATTTTACTGCAGATGATTTTTCTAATGCACATCGACTCAACAAAGCATTCCACGGTGTCTTTCACTCTCTTTCGGATAATGCTATGTTGGTTCGTCAGCTCAATGGGCTTTATAGTCGGCTTTATAATTTCCCAGCGAGAGATTTTAGTTCAGCTGAAGTGAAGAAAGATGAATGGGATTATTGGAATGAGCATGAGACTATAATCGACCTTATAGGGCATGGCTCTAAAAAAGAAGTGGCTGATTTTATAAGAGATGTTCATTGGACTTTGAAGGAAAGGTATACAGAAACTTTGCATGTTCTGTTGCCAAGCAAAGGCGATTTTTAAAACCTGAACTGTGAAACGCCGTCTCCTTGCCATTCAAGAGACGGCGTTTTTGTTGGGCTATATGAGAAGTTTTGGTTATTTCAAGATTAGCCGAATTCGTACGATAGTTGGTATCGGTTGGATACGTATCAGTTTTTTGCGTCCAGCTTAAGGTTCTTCGTTAGAAATTCTTCCATGGCTCGGTAGAAGTCAAAGCGGTTTTCCTGGTTGTGGAATCCGTGGCCCTCGTTGTCTTTGACCATATACTGAACCTCAATGCCTCGCTTGTTCATCGCTTCTACCATCTGGTCCGATTCAGCTTTGTTCACCCGAGGGTCGTTAGCTCCCTGAGCTATGAAAAGAGGGGCTTTAATGGCGTCGGCATGGAAGACGGGCGATACTTCCCGAAGAAGTTCCTTGTCTTTTTCGGGATCTCCGATAGTCTGATACATCTCGGCTCGGGCCAGCTCCCAGTAGGGCGGTATGGAGTCCATCAGGGTGAAGAGGTTGGAGACTCCCACGTAGTCGATTCCGCAGGTGTAGAGGTCCGGTGTCCTGATCAAGCCCATGAGAGTGGCGTAGCCCCCGTAAGAGCCGCCATAAATGGCGATCCGTTTTGGATCGGCGATACCTTGATCGATGAGCCAGTGGACGCCAGCTGTGATGTCATCTTGTTGCTTTCGCCCCCATTGTTTAAAGCCGGCCATCCAGAATTTTTTACCGTAGCCTGTAGAAATTCTATAGTTTACCTGAAGGACTGCAATGCCGCGGTTGGCAAGGAACTGGACGTCTGATCGATATCCCCAGTAGTCTCGAGCCTCCGGTCCGCCGTGGGGGAGGACCACCACCGGCAGGTTCTTGGCCTCAAGGCCCAGAGGAACGGTCAGGTATCCGTTTATAGTAAGGCCATCGTCGGTGGTGTATTGGATAGGTTTCATGGAGGCCATATATTGCTCATCGATCCAAGGGTACAGGTCGGCAACCAAGGTGTATTTTCCCGGGTGGTCCAGATCGTAGTAGTAGAGTCTGCCGGGCATGCGGTCGCTGGCTATGGAGACGATCATTTTTTGCTCGTCCTTGCTCATGCTCGAGATACCCACGGAGTAGTCGGGAAACTGAGTCTTAAACTGGTCGAAGAGCTCTTTGGTCTCGTCGTCGAAGAAATGACGGTGACGTTTATCTGTATAGTATGTCACCGCCAGGAGCTTTTTGCGGGCTCGGGACCAGGCGATGCCCGCGAGGTCCACGTCGTGCCTCTCGTAAAGAGGGGCACTCAAAGTTTTTGTCTCGGGGTCAAAGACGTAGAGGGCCGTCGTGTCTCGGTCCAGGTCGGACATGACGTAGAGCTTTGCGTTGTCGGCGGTGAAGCCTACGGGAGCAACTGTATCAGTGAAATCGGTGGAGAAAATGGGCTTGAAGGGGGACTGTTGGTCCTCCCGATAGAGGATGGTTCGTTTCAGCCCTTCCATGGCGTAGGCAATTCTGATCTCTCCGTTGTGGTCCGTCATCCATCCGGCCACACTGCCGGGGTTCTCGGCGACCATGTCCATGACTCCTGTCGTGACGTCCACCTTGTAGACGTCGAAGATCTCGGGATTCCGACGGTTCATCTCGATCAGGACGTGAGTCTCGTCGTCTTCGAGGTCATCCAAGAGACCAGCCTTGACCTGATCAAAGGGCGTCAGGTCACGGACACCGTCTCCTTCAATGGAGACAGCGTACAGGTGATAGTTCTCGTCGCCGCCCTTGTCCTGCAGGTAGACCAGGGTTTCGTCACTGACCCACGTGTATGCCCGGATGTCTCTCTCGGTGGAAGCTGTGATTCGTTTGGGTTCTCCACCGATGGGAGCCACAAATATATTAAGGCGATTCTGCCATGGCTGGAGAAGGGCATAGTGACTGCCATCGGGAGAAAGGTGGTAGGAAGTCTGAGTGGGGAGGCGAAAGAAGTCCTCAAGGGGAAGTCTTGGTGCTTGGCCTTGTGCCCACAGGGGGGAGGCCCAGAGAAACGATGTAGCTGAGGCAAGAGCTATAGCGAGTGTCCCTTTCAATGTGGTATCCTCCTTAGTATAGATATAAACTCATTATAAGGTGTATTGTTGTCTGGATACCCGGTGAAATTGCCGATTTTTTTATCGAGTCTATTCTGTGCATCGTGAGTTTTAAGCACGATGTCGGGGGAGGTTTTTCTGAATGTATTCGTTTGAAAAGGGACAGCGCCCTCTCAATCCGTACGTTGCAGGTGTTTTGACCGGGCTTCTGGGGGTGGCCTCCGTTGCCCTCAGCGGAAAATTTTTCGGTGCCTCCACATCCTTTGCCCGCATCGGGGCTGCCGTTACGGGGTGGCTGTCACCCGATCACGCTCAAGCCCTTATGTATTTTAGGAAGTACTCTTTTGTCGTTGATTGGCAGCTCCTTTTTCTCGGAGGAATTTTGATCGGAGCTCTGCTCTCGTCGACATTGAATGGGACGTTTTTCATTGAGGGAATTCCTGATCTTTGGCGAGAGCGTTTTGGCGGTCGCCCTTTTGTTCGGCTTCTCGTGGCCTTCTTCGGTGGTGTGCTGGTGGCTTTTGGTGCCAGAATGGCAGGGGGGTGTCCCTCCGGTCACGGGCTCAGCGGTATCATGCAGCTCTCCCTCAGCGGGGTTGTGGCGCTTGGGGCTTTTGCCCTTGGCGGTGTCGTCACGGCCCGGATCCTCTACGGCAGGAGCTGATAGTCATGTTCCAGTCTTTGATGGGAGTGGGAACTGGTTTTCTTTTCGGTATTCTGATGCATCGTTCCGAGGTCTTGCGGTACGATCGCCAGCTTGGAGCTCTCCTTCTGGAAGACATGACGATTATAAAGTTTCTTCTCTCAGCTATTATGACAGGGATGATCGGAATCCAAATTCTGAACTACTTCGGCTGGGTAACCCTGTCGGTCAAGCCCACTGTGATGGGAACGAACCTGGTTGGTGGTGTTATCTTTGGTATTGGTTGGGCCCTTTTAGGGTACTGTCCTGCCACGGCCGTGGGGGCTCTGGGTGAGGGGCGTTTTGATGCCTTGGCTGGTCTGATCGGCATGGTCTGTGGAGCAATGCTGTTCGCCGAGTTTTACCCCTTTATCAGGATTTCGGCTCTTTCATGGGGGGCTCTGGGGCCTGTTACTCTGCCGGGATTGAGCGGTACGTCACCCTGGCCCTGGGTTGTTGGTTTCGGAGCGCTGTCACTCCTGCTTATGTACCTTTTCGAGCGTTATGATCTGTGATACTGTGAAGTGCTCCTGTCCGTTTTTTCCGAAAAGGACAAATGGTACAATGGAGGGAAAGATGATAGGCTGGACTATAAATTCATTCTGCTACGTGGAAATGGAATATAAGGAGGAGAGTTCTCAGTGAAAAATAACGAGCGGGAGGAACACAGAGAGGATCGGGAAAATCTCCGGTCAGGGGTGAAGGACGGTATGCCATCCAGCGGAGACTTCCGAGAGGAAGTCTGGGAGGACCAGGATGAAGTTCGGGAAGGCGTCAGGAAAACCGATGTATCGGAGGAGGAAGGGGGAGCCTTGTCGTTTTTGACCAATTGGTTCAGCGGCTTAAAATGGCTCAGCGGCGATGACGAACAATTCTCTGAGGATGAGCGGGAAGCAGACGAATCAAAGGAGAGCATGATGCCTGATTTCAAAAAAAACTGGAAAAAATATGCTATTGCAGCTCTTGTGCTGCTCGTCTTTTTTAACGTCATCTGGACTTTGATGGACAAGCGGATAGGCTCTACCTCCGGTAGTCTTGCTCAGCAAGAAAAGGTGATCGCATCCCTAAAGAAGGAAGTTGCTGAGTTAAAGTCCTCCCTAGCGGCCTCCGTCGATGTTGCCCTGAAAGAGGCGAATCAGACGGTTCAGAGCTCTCTGAAGGGATTTGATAAGGATCTTGCTGGGCTGAAAGATACGGTCAGCAGCGATAGGCTTGTTTTGGCTCGTCACGAGGAGTATCTTCGTCGGTCCGTGGCGGATCGAAAGTCCGAGCTTCGGACATACGCTCGATCTTTGCGTTCCTGTGAACAGCTTCTGACCGAGGGAGGCTCTTTGCCTTTGCCTGCTGTTCGTCGATCCAAGCTTGTCCAGAAGGATGAGAAAGCTCAAGGGCCGATCAAGAGCACGCTTCAGCTTACACAGGATAGCCTGTCTATCACCAAAGAAACTCTGGCCATCACCAGAGATGCGCTTGACAAGGCTCGAGCTGATATCGTCAAGAGGGAAAAGGATAACGCTGCCTTAGTATCTCAGCTTGAGAGTGCCAAACGTGATCTCCTGGCAGCGAAGGATAAAGCCGCTCAGGCCGAGCGGAGCTTCAAGGAGCAGGCTGTAACGCTGTCCACAGTCAAGGCCGATCTGGCTGTGAGCCAAAAAGGGCTCTCGGACCTGAAACTCAACGCATCCAAAGCGAAAGATATTCTGAACGAGCAGAAAAAAAGTGCCGAGCGGGCTCTGGCTATCAAGGATGCCGATATCAAAAAGCTCAAGGCTGTCATCGCCAGTCGAGACCAGGAGCTTAAGGGGCTGGAAGCGGCTTCTGCCAAACTTCGCTCTTTAGCCGAAGAGTCTAAAGGACAATTGGTCTCTCTCAAGGAAGAGTTGACGGCACTGAAGGCTGATGTCGTGAAGAAGGCCAAGGAGCTTTCTGAGAAGAGTGCTCTCCTGGAGAGCGCTCGCAAGGTCGCCGACCAAATGACTCAGGCCAGTGCCGCTGCCAAAGAAGCGCTTGCAAAAGCTACGGCGGAGAAGGACAAGCTTCTCTCTCAGGCCCAGTCGAAAGTTGACGGTTTTGTGGCTCAATTGAAAGACGCCGAGCTCTTTTCCAGTAAAGCTCAGGAAGAAATTGAGGCCCTGAAACAGCAGCTTCAGGCAAAAACCGCACAGCTGACGGAGGCTCTTCAAAGCATCTCGGCTCACGAGGAGCGTCAGCGGGCTCTGGAGGAGAAGATATCTGTCTTGGAAAAAAGCTCTGTCTCTCCTGAGAATGAAGAAGTAGAGGCTCCGCAGGAAGCCCAGCAGAGTCAGGTAGACAGTGACGTTATCAAAAAGATTATCCAATCCCAGCTTGCAGAGACATCCTCAGAAGATCACGTTCAGTCAGAAGACATTTCCAACTAGAAGATTGAGAAGGGCTTTATGAAGCCTTCTTCAGGTTGCTGCTAGATCCGCCCCCGAGGTTTTTTTTTAGATAAACCTTGGGGGCGGATTGTATGTTGATCATGAACAATCGGCGTCCAGGTTTAGATTTAAAAACCGTTAAATGGCAACTGTTGCGGCGCTCACATCTTTAGGGCATTGTCTTCCACAGCTCAAAATTCATATAAATGGGGCGTTAAATGTGGGTTGCAAGCCTGAAGAAATAGTCGAGATAATAATACAAATGTCCGTATATGCGGGATTCCCAACTGCTTTAAACGCTATGTTTGCAGTAAAAGAAATCTTTCAGGAAAGGGGTATTATAAAAACATAACCTTTTATTTCACCGGTCTCGCTCCAGTTATCGATGAGCTCACCATTAGCGTAGTACTAGAATCTATTGCTTATTATGTCTCATGTCCACTGAGTTTTTTTGAATAACTCCAATGAAGGGTGAACGGAGCGACCTTGTCGGTGGATCAGAACGTGAGAGTCAACGGCCTTTATAAGCCTTCCATGGTAACATCCATGGGTCGTGACAGCACGGTAATTCTGGACGGGGTTACCGTCTGCGCAGGTTCTGGTGATTTTGGCGGCGGGGTTTTCTTAGATTTTTTAGTTTTTATTCGGGCCTGGTGATATGTTTGACAGATAGTCGTTCGAACTTGTAAGATAATTGAGGCAGCTACGTAAAGCCAAATTTTTTGGGGAGGTCGATGCGAATGAGCAGAAAAACCATATGGGGAATTGTCATAGCCGGTATGTTGATCGTGGCTATGGTGGGAACGGCTTTGGCCGTTGATTTTGTAACCATCGTTACAGGGTCTACCGGTGGAACATACTACCCCGTGGGAACTATCATCGCCAACAGCATGAACAAAGCACTCATGGCTAAGGGGGTCAAGGCTTCTGCCCAGAGCTCCGGTGGCACCGTTGAAAACCTGAAAATGCTCAAAAACGGTGAGGCTGAGATGGCCATCGCCATGTCAAACCTCACGGGCTTTGCCTATAAGGGTATCAAGAAATATGAGGGGAATGCGATTCCCAGCCTTCGGTATGTCATGGGTTTGTGGCCTGACGTCACCCAGATCGTCATTCGCAAAGAGGCCGACATCAACACCTGGGGAGACCTCAAGGGCAAGCGGATGGCCGTGGGACCGCCGGCATCGGGAACCGAGTTCACCAGCCGTTTGGTTCTTCAGGCAGTAGCGGGGCTGACTTTTGACGACATCACGCCCGAATACATTGGGTACAGCGAGGCAGCGCAGGCTCTCCAGAACGGTCGTCTTGATGCCTTCAACGCTGAGACGGGATATCCGGTCTCGGCCGTCTCCGAACTTTATGCCGGTCGGACGTCGGTTGGTATGCTGGAGTTCTCCGATGACGAGGTTAAGGCTCTTCAGACTGAGGCTCCGTACTACGCTCGGGTCGTGATCCCGGCTGACGTCTATCCCAAGCAAACGAAACCACTGAAACTGGTGGGCGTCAAATCGGCTCTTATCGTCAGCGACAAGGTGTCCGAGGAGATCGTCTACGAGACTCTCAAGGTTATCTACGGTGATCGAAAGGCCATGGGGCAGGCCCATGCCGCTTTTTCGAAGGTGGACTATGAGCATCCTCTTGCTGGTTTGTACGGTGCACCGCTCCATCCCGGAGCCGTTCGTTTCTTCCGGGAGAAGGGATTCAAGATCCCCGAGGGGCTTCTTCCGCCTGGAACCAAGTAGGCTATACGATATACTCATACACCATGCGGTGCCGGCCCAGGCCAGCACCGCATTTTAGATTCTGGAGGGAGTGGTGTCTGTGTTTTCGAATATTCTGAAGATACTTGCCCCTGGGGAGCATGTTCCCAACAGGGAGTTCTCTGGAGTTGTCCATACCTTTGCCGTAACCCTGGCTGTAGGGATATCCCTGCTTCATTGCTGGATGAACAGTATCGGCTTGATGATAACCATCAAGATGAACGCTATTCATCTGGCCACCATGATGGCCCTGATCTACCTCTATGTCCCGGCCTCGGCTGGAGCCCGCCGTGACCGCCCGAGCAACGTGGATTGGCTCTGTACCGCCTTGGCTTTGGCAGGAGGTCTCTACGTGGTACTCTGTTATGATCGGCTTCTTGCCACCAACCTGGAGGTTACCCAATGGGATCTGATCATCTCGGTGATGACCATGCTGCTCCTGGTTGAAGCCTCCAGACGGGCCGTGGGCCTTCCCCTTACGTGTCTGTGTGTCTTCTTTTTGGTCTATACCAAATATGGTCCTTGTTTCCCAGGGCTCTTTGCCCACAGGGGATTTGACTGGGCCCGAGTCATCACCAGGATGGCTCTTACAGACCAGGGAATATACGGGGTCACCTTGATGGTCTCGTCCTCCTACGTCTTTATGTTTATTCTCTTTGGGTCCTTTTTGGCGGCTACGAAGACCAGCGAGTTCTTCAACGATTTTGCTCTGGCCCTTGCCGGTCGGTATCGAGGGGGGCCCGCCAAGGTAGCGGTCGTGGCCTCGGCTCTTATGGGAAGTATCTCGGGCAGCTCTCAGGCTAACGTAGCTACCACTGGGGCCTTCACCATCCCCCTGATGAAAAAGGTCGGGTATAAACCCTTCTTCGCCGGAGCTGTGGAAGCTGCGGCCAGTACAGGCGGTATCCTTATGCCTCCCATCATGGGAGCCTCGGCCTTTATCATGAGTACCTTTCTGGGTATCCCCTATGTGAAGATCATGCTGGCCGGTGTTGTCCCTGCTCTGCTGTACTATGGGGCCATTATGACCATGGTGGATCTTCGAGCCAAGAGTAACGGTCTGGAAGGCCTGGAAAAAGAGGATATCCCCTCCCTCAAGGCCACTCTTATGGACAAGGGGCATATGGTGATCCCATTGGTCCTGATCGTCTATTTCCTGGTGACGGGGTATACGCCCCTCTTTTCAGCTTTTCTGGGGCTTATCGCTATAGTCGTTCTCTCTTCCTGTCGGGCATCGACCAGGATGGGCATAAAGGACTTTATCGGAGCCCTGGACGGCGGGGCCCGAAGTGCGGCTCCGGTAGGCATCGCATGCGGAATCGTGGGGTTCATCGTGGGGGCTGTGGGCATGACCGGAGTCGGACAGGTCATCGCTATGAACATCATCATGTTCGCAGGTGGTAAGCTCTGGGCTGCCCTTATTTTATGCATGCTGGCGGCCATCGTTTTGGGTATGGGGCTTCCAGCGTCGGCCTGCTATATCATCACGGCTACTATTGCCGCTCCGGCTCTTCAGCAAATGGGAGTTCCTCCCTTGGCGGCACACTTTTTTGCCTTTTATTACGGCACCATGTCTGCAGTCGTTCCACCAGTCGCTCTCACGAGCTACACGGCGGCCGGTTTGGCCCACGCCAAACCCATGAAGGTAGCCGTGGTGGGGTTTGGTTTGGCTATGTCGGGTCTTCTCCTACCCTACCTGTTTGTCTACAACCCCGTGCTTTTGTTCATCGACTTCACTTGGGCTCGCTTCTTGCCTACTTTGCTGTGTGCCGTTGTCGGTGTTTTCGCTCTGTCCGCCGGGCTTATAGGCATGTTACGAGGCCAGATGCCCTTGTGGGAACGGGGACTGTTCGCCATCAACGGTATTGCCCTGGTGAACCCTCTTCGAACGGTTCGTCTGATTAGTCTGGCCGTGTTCACCCTGCTCTTCCTCCAGCATTGGATTCGTCATAGACGGGGACTGTAGCCTATATATGTGTGTTTAAGACGTTTCTGTTGGAATCTTCGTTTTTTAGAGGGATGTTGAGCTCATGGATGGAGTGCGGTATACTGATGTAGCAAAGGGCATGCGTGACGAGAGGATTTTCCCGGTAGATACGATCTGTGTTATCGGGAACGCAAAGAGCGGCAGTGATAACCCCATCACTCATACCTACGCTCATTTTTTTATTACATTTGTAGTCAAAATTGACTCCGGTGAGATCGTTGATCTTGAGGCCTCTTTTACCCTGCCTTTGACCAACAGATTCGTTCGAGGTCTGTTTCTGGGCAGATCATTGGCAGTGGTCGACGAAGACCTGCTGTGTTCGATTCGTTGTCGTTATTTGGGGTCTTCTCAAAAAGCGATCGCTGTGGCCTATAAAGATGCGGTCAAAAAATTTTGTAAAGCTCAGAGGAAGAGCTCAACAACTGAATAGGCTGCTTTGTCCATCGGCCTGATCAGTGGCCCTGAACAGCGGGGATGGCAAAATCCAGCAGATATGGTCTCCTTGTCGGGAGGTCTGTATCTGCTGTTTTGTATTTGAGGGGAGGCGATGGAGACGTGAGAATCACAGCTGTGCGAACGGGGATTCTTTCTGTGCCGTTGAAGAAACCTTTCAAAACGGCGGTCCGGTCGGTCGATGCGGTGAACGATGTCATCGTGGCGGTTGAAACCGACGGTGAGTTTATTGGCTACGGGGAGGCGCCGCCTACAGGCGTCATCACCGGGGACACGACAGGGGCTATCCTTGGGGCTGTTCAGGATCATCTGTGTCATGCTCTTGTGGGGAGAGATGCTGAAGATCTGGACGGTAATGTCAAGGCAGTGGAGGGGGCTTTGGTCGGTAATACAAGTGCTAAAGCAGCTCTGGATATAGCCCTTCACGATCTTTGGGCCCAATCTTTGGGGGCTCCTCTGTATCGACTGTTCGGAGGTGTCTCAACAGCTATTGAGACCGACATGACCATCAGTGTCAACGAGCCTGATGAAATGGTTCAGGATGCTCTTGACGCTGTTCAGCAGGGGTATAGGGTGCTCAAGATCAAGGTTGGCAAGAACTCGGCAAAGGATTTTGAGCGACTTAAAGCGATTCGAGATGCCGTGGGCTATGAGGTGACCATAAGGATTGACGCCAACCAGGGCTGGAAACCCGACGAGGCCGTTCGCATTCTGGATCAGTTGGAGAATGCCGGAATAGCGCTCGAGCTGGTAGAACAGCCGGTTCACAGCAAAGATCTGGATGGCATGGCCTATGTAACGGCACGAACGAGCGTTCCCGTGGTGGCCGACGAGAGCATCTGGTATGCTGCCGATGCGATGGAGATCTTCCGTCGGAAAGCGGCCGATATCGTGAACATCAAGCTCATGAAGTGCGGTGGACTGGCGGAGGCCCGGAGGATCGTGGCGCTCTCACAGGTCTGGGGTGCCCAGGTGATGGTCGGTAGCATGTTGGAGGGAAAGGTGAGCGTTACGGCAGCCGCCCATCTCGCAGCAGCATACGGTGTCGTGACAAAAATTGACCTGGATGGCCCGCTGCTCTGTTCCTCCGATCCGGTGGATGGAGGCGCTGAATTTATCGGTCCTGGGATTCGTCTCAACAGGGATGCTGGTTTGGGCGTTCGGTCTTTAGAGGGAGTTCGGTGGTTTTAGGCCATTACCGTCGAATACGGATATAAGGAGGGTGTAAGCATGATTACTGATGGCTTTTCGTATCTTGCGTTTATCGCTTTCTTTGCAGGTCTCGTCGTTTTGACCGAGCGTCATTATCGTGGAAAGTTTTTTGAGTACGTTCCTGCTGTGGTGGTAATCTATTTCATATGCATGCTTTTTTCCACGTTTGGTTTCTGGAGCAAGACCGATAGCGTCAACGCCATCTACAAAGGAGTTAAGGGAAACCTGTTGTCCGCCATGATTTTCCTTTTGTTGCTTCGGTGTGACCTCAGGAAAATTATGAAGTTAGGTTCTAAAATGCTCCTTGGTTTCTTCGCTGCGGCCTTCAGCATCGCGTTTGGATTCGTCGTTATGTTCCTGATCTTCAAAAGCAACCTCTCTCCAGACAGCTGGAAGGCCTTTGCTGCACTGTGCGGCAGCTGGATGGGCGGAACGGGCAATATGGTGGCCATCCAGGGGGCTTTGAACATCGCCGATGCGGACATGGGATACACCCTGCTCATCGACTCGATCGACTATTCGATCTGGGTCATGATCCTTTTGGGAATGGTGCCGTTTGCCATGAAATTCAATCGGTGGACGAAATCCGACACCAGCGTTATCGATAGAGTTGGGGCCGAGCTTTCGGAGCACTATGAATCCATGAGGAAAGAGACGACTTTCAGCGACATGCTCTTTCTTTTGGGGGCTGCTTTGGCTGTATCCGCTCTCTGTCAGTCGGCAGCGGGCTTTTTGCCCCGGACGGCGTTTATGTCCGGCACGACTTGGACCGTTCTTCTCGCTACGGTGGCGGGTGTTCTCTGCGCGATGACTCCTATGTCCAAGCTTCCCGGTGCCTCTCAGATGGCGAACGTCATCCTCTATCTCATCGTCGGGCTGATTGCCTCCCGTGCCAACTTTGCCGAGCTTACCGAGGCCCCGATGTATATTCTGGCTGGCTTCGTTATCCTGGCGGTTCATGCCGTAACTTTGGCAATCATCGCCAAAATATGCAAGCTTGATCTGTTCACCTGCGGTGTTGCCAGCCTTGCGAACATCGGCGGGGTGGCGTCTGCCCCGATCCTGGCGGCAGCGTACAGTGAGGCCCTGGTTCCCATCGGTGTCCTTATGGCTATGATGGGGTACATCATCGGTACCGGCGGCGGACTCCTTGTAGGTAAAATCCTATCGATCCTGTAGGAGGTGCTGTGATGCGTATGTTTCTTCAAGCAACTCTGATCGTTGCCTTGTCGTTGTTGCTGTTCTCTCCCGTTGTCGAAGCTGCTCCTGTGAACGATCTGGTTGGAACCATACAGGACCTTACGGACTTCCCTCAGGATGTATCGGCCTATCTTCCCAAGTCAGGGGCCGACGTTCCCTATCTGACGACCAGGCAACAGGAAGAATTGTTCAAAAGCTATCTCAAAGAGTTCTTCTCCCCCTGGGATTCTGACGATGACGGTGAGCTCTCAAAAGGATGGAGCCTTTCAATAACGAAAAAGGACAGGTGGGGAGAGAACCTCCTACCTATCACCCAAAAGATAAAGGACGGATTGGTTCAAGATGTCTCCATGGAAAGCTTCCCTGCCATGGACAAGAAGGCTATTGTCGTGTTCAATACCTCGGCGCGTTTCCTGCCGACGATGCGTCCTTTCTTTGCGAATCCTGAAGAGGCCGGCGAAGGCTACCCGTTTGATTATCTCCAGAACACGGCTCTTTGGGTTGGCGTTCCCGTCAGAGCTCGACATGTTAACGGTAAAGGTGATTGGCTGCTCTGCCGTACCGGCACTATCCCCGGTTGGGTGCCTGCCAGAGACGTCGCTTTTGTGGACGATGCGTTTATAAAGAAGTACCGTACTGGGCGCTATATGGCAGTCGTCGAAGACGATGTGTCGATTTGCGACGAAAAGTCCTCTTTCCTTGTGAGGACTCATATAGGTGCGGTTCTTCCGATATGTGAAGAGCGAGAGGAGACCTTCGTCGTCTACGTTCCTTTGCGTACAGTTGATGGAACTGTCGCTCTCTGCAAAGGGATCGTCCGTAAAGGTGATGGAGCCGAAATGCCCGTGCCCTTCAGCGCAGAGGGCGTAGCTCGTTTGGCTTCGAAGTTGATGGGAAAAACCTACGGATGGGGCGGTATGTACGAGAACAGAGACTGTTCTGCCACAGTACGAGATCTGGTGAGTCCCTTCGGCCTTTGGCTTCCCCGGGATTCTGGGCCTCAGTCGAAAAGCAACACCTATATTGACGTGGAGAAGGAGCCGTGGAAGCGCAAGCTTGAGCTTATAGCGGAGAAGGGGCTCCCGTTCAGAACGATTATCGGGTTGAGAGGACACGTAGGCTTGTACCTGGGGTTATGGAAAGGCCGTCCGGCTCTCCTTCACAACACCTGGGGTGTTCGTCTTCTGACGTCCGATCCCGATGTCACCGGTCGGGCTATCTTGGGGCGTACCGTGATAACCTCGCTTCGGCCCGGCATAGAGAGGAAGGATGTCGCTAAAGAGGGACTTTTACCCAAGGTCAGGACGATAACTTTTCTTCCCGGGTTTGATGGGACGGAGAAAAAGTAATTAAGCTCAGTGAGCTTGAGTTCCGTCTCGATAAGGATGCTGGTTGGGGTTCAGGCTTTAGCAGGGCTGTGGTGGCTCTAGGCCGTTACCGTTGAATACGGACATAAGGAGAAGATAAGGGTACAGCAAAAATATGGGTTTTTTGCTGTGGCTTTACTTGTGAAGGATGTTTGAAGGAATGCGTTGGCTGCGTTTATGAGAATAGGAGGTATTCAAGATGGGAAGTGGAAGCCTTTTAGGTCTTATACCGTTGTTGGTCTATATCATTCTTTGTTTTACCAAGTTTGGTCAAATTTTTGCCGTTATAGTAGGAATGTTAGTGGCTGCGGCTATAGGGCACCATGGTATTATGGATATAGCTTCTGCGGTTAGGGGTGGTTTGGGGTCATTTTTAGGTTATATAGGCATGATCATTCTGCTTGGAGCTGGTTTAGGGCAGGTGTTGAAGCGAACTGGTGTTGTCAGGTATCTTGTTTTTATGGTGACCGAAAGGTGGAACGTCAACTCCCAAAACAAGGCCTTTCTTGTGGTTATGTTCTGTTCTGTTATTATCGTGAGTCTTCTCGGAACCATGGCAGGTGGCAATGCTATACTTGCTCCTATCCTTATTCCGATTGCTGCCGCAGTTGGTGTTACCCCGAATACTATGGCGGTCCTTCTTCATGGGGCGGGAGCTTCTGGACTCTTCCTTGGACCTTTTACCCCGCCAATGGTGGCTTTGATGGAATTTACGGGTTTATCGTATCCTCAGGTTTTGCTGCACGCAGGCTTGCCTGTTTCTGTAATAATGTGGCTGGTAACGTTCTTTTGGGCACGAAGAGTTCAGAAAAATTCTGTAGGGAAGAACCATTATTCTGAGGAGGATATCGCCAAAGAAAGTGCCCATTGGAAGCCCGATTCTTCCGTTCGCAGAGCTACTCTGGTTTTTCTCATCACTATGTTCGTTATGGTTGGCTACGGTATAGTTATGGAGGGTGGATCGACTTTTGTCGTTGCCATAATGCTCGTAACTGCGGCATTGACTGGAATAGCTGCAAAACTCGGGCCAGTAGAGATTATAGATTCTATCTGTAATGGAGCTAAAAACTTTATATGGCTTTTCTTTTTCTTTGTTTTGCTAGATCCCTTTATAAACTTTATTTCGGAAACAGGTGCTTTCCAAGCTCTTGCCGGAATACTGGAACCTATGGTTCAGGATGGTGGTGTGGTGGGTTTCATTGCTTTCTCTACCATGGTCGGTATATTTGGCGTTCCAGGGGCTGCTGTTGCTCAGGCTGAGGTCCTTAATAAAATGTTCTTGCCTTTGGTGCAAAGCCTGAATATTCCTATGACCCTTTGGGTTGCCGTCCTCCTCATAGGCTCTCAGATGACGTCTTTTGCCATCCCCGAAGGAGATATGCAGGGGCAGATGGGGTTGGCCAGATCCAATGATCTGAAATCGGTTCTCTGTAACGGATGGCTAATTGTCCTTTGCACCATCATGTATGTTATAGCAAGAGCTATTATAATGGTGATGTAATTGGATATTTTTGATAATTTAACCTCCTTGGTCTCTTCTTTTGAGGCCTTTGGTGCTACTGCTGGGCTTGTGGTATCTGTTCATGGATCGAATTTCAGATGGAGCCATAATGATTCTCGTGTATTTCCCTCTGCAAGTCTAATAAAATTAGCGGTCTTGTGGTCTCTTTTTAAGGGGAGCGATAGAGGTCTTTGGTCTCTTGAGGATGAGATCGATATACTCGGAGATCAGATTGTTGAAGGGGGGCTTTTACACCGAAGGGCTCCAGGTGGGAGTCTTCGCCTTGATGATATAGCTCTTCTCATGATAGCGGTAAGCGATAACACTGCCGCAAATCTTTTGATAGACCATATTGGATTGGAGAGAATAAATGAGGATATAGGTTTATTAGGGTTAAAAGAGACAGTCATAGGCCGTAAGATGATGGATTTTGAATCAAAAAAGATAGGCAAGGATAATTATACATCCCCTAGAGATATGGAAAAACTAATAAGGTCCTTGACCTTAGAAGACATGTTCCCTTTGCGAGAAAGAGCCTTAGATATGCTGTCTTGTCAAAAGCTTAATTCCAAACTTGCAGGAGAGATTCCCGTATCAGATGTGGATGAGCTGGAAGGATTTTTAGCTCATAAGACCGGAGAGCTTCCTGGTTCGGAACACGATTGTGGTGTGTTTTTTCATAAAGAGAACAATCCAATCATAGTTACAGTGCTTACTGAGGGGTTGGCTAATCCTTGCCTTGGAATTGAGCTCTGTCGTGATGTCGGAAGGGTGGTTTATAATACTTTTAAGTCCTAAGTTGTGATCGTCAATAACAAAGAGAGCCCCATGAAGAAGCTCTCTTTGTTGTTAGATATTTGATTTAAGTATTTCAGTATAGGTCTTTTTTGTCAAAGTTATTGTTGTGCTATCAGGACGAAGATATCCGAGGAATAACTCAGTACAGACGGCTCCCCGGGGGGACCGGTCGCTCTGTTGACAGGAGGACCACCTTGCCCTGATCGTCGTTGGCTCCGAGAACCAGAACCTCCGACTTGAACCCGGCGATGCGTTTGGGAGGAAAATTTACGACGCAGACCACCAAGCGCCCCAGAAGGTCCTCCTGGCTGTACAGATCCGTACATTGAGCGCTGCTCTGCCGGACTCCGAGTTCCTGCCCCATGTCGATCCATAACTTGTAGGCGGGATGTCTGGCCTTCTCGTTAACCTCGACCCGGAGGATCTTGCCAATGCGCATGTCGATATTTTCGAAGTCGTCCTGTGATATGGTCATAAGGGGTCTCCTTTTTGTCTTAGCGTTATTTCATGTTGGACATGTCCTATTCGTGACCTGTACAACATAGTTTATTCTTAAAGTTTCTCTCTGACAACTGTCGTCATGGTATGGGGCGTTTATGCCGTTCATTAGAGGGTACCTCTAAAAAACCTACATCCGAGTCTCCCAGCCTTAGGTCGTTCCGCCGTAGCCCTGTCTCGCTCAAACGTATTTTGACCTGCCTGCTCCGTACCGTCGCCTCGAAAGGCTCTTCCTGTGCCCTCTCGGCTTTGGGCGACAGGATGTCGCCCCAGTCGATACTTCACGATGGCAGGTCAAAAATACGAACCTCAAATGGGCTCCGTCGAAACGACCTGAGGCGGGTTTCTGAGTTTTTAGAGATCCCCTAGTATTGATACACCCCTGCATGTAAATATAACGTTGAATTGAAAGGAGAGGTGTTCCCATGAAAGATAAGGGGCGAACGTTCACCGGTGCCTTGGGTGGAGCCAACTACGAACGATGGGCTGCTCTGTTTGGTATGGGACAGTCTTTCTATCGTCGGGCCCTGGGTACCGTGGTTCTGGAGCCCGGGATGAAGGCCGTAGATCTGGGGTGTGGCCCCGGTGCCTTGAGTTTTGCCTTAGCCGAGCGATCGTCTCCGAGCGGGCAGATCGTTGGGGTGGATTTATCGGAAGATCAGCTGAATCGAGCCAGGGAAGGCTGTTCCCACTATGGCTGTGACCTGTCTTTTTCCCGATGTTCTATGGATGAGCTCCCTATGAAGAGCTGTTCGATCGATCTGGTCATGACCTCCATGGCCCTTCATGTGACGCCGCCCTCGGTTCGGAGGTCGACCATCGCTGAAGTCGCCCGGGTCCTGAAGCCGGGAGGACGATTTCTTCTGATCGACTGGAGTCGCCCCAAGTTCGGTCTCCAGGGTATCATTTGGTACCCTTTTTGTCGGTGGGGCGAAAGGAACCGTGATAACTGGAACAACGTTTACCCTGAGATCTGCAGGAGACAGGGATTGGTCTTGACGAGTGATCGATACGTCAACTCCATCGTACGTCGCCAGATGTTTCGTAAGAAATCCTGACAACATTAGGGCGTAAGCCCTGACATTGATTAAGAAGCTCGGGAGACGTTTTTGCCAACTGAGCTGCCAGTGCCCCTTCAGATCAGGGCAGGAGGGGCACTGGCAGTGTATGCCTGTCAGAAGTTGACGTGAGGCAGAGCCGTCTCGCTCTCCTCTGCCTCGAAATACTCGGCTTTGGTGTAGCCGGCGGGTTTTGCTATGAGCAGCGCAGGGAAGCTGGCGATTGCGATGTTGAAATTTCGGGCGGTGCCGTTGTAGTACCGGCGTGCCATCTGAATCTCGTCTTCTATTGTCGAGAGCGTCTCCTGAAGCTGCAAAAAGTTGGTGTTGGCCTTCAACTCCGGGTAATTCTCCGCTACGGCGAAAAGGCTCTTCAGCGCTCCGCTCAGCATGTTCTCCGACTGGGCCCGTTGGGCCACGGTCTGAGCCTGGCCTATTGCGGCTCTGGCCTGGGTAATCTGTTGGAACGTCTCCTTCTCGTGAGACGCATACCCCTGAACTGTGGAGACCAGATTGGGGATCAGGTCGAAGCGACGCTTGAGCTGAACGTCTATGCCGCTCCAGCCTTCCTGCCGGAGATTGTCCATTTTGACCAGTTTGTTATAGGTGCTAATAGCCCATAAGATGACCACCGCTACGACTCCAAGAAGTACGTACAAAACACGCATCGTCTATTCCTCCTGATAATATCCGTATTGTAATCTCATATTCCTCTGTTCGAAGCCCTCTGTCAAGGTCTGCTAAACGAGATTATCGATGCTCACAGGTACTGAGGAAAGCCACCTCGGGCCAGTGATTCTCGACATATTTCAGGTCCCAGGCGTTAGCTGCCAGGTAGACTAGCTGGTCGGCACTGTCCCTGGCGAGGTTGGCCTGATGTTTTTTCTCGAACTCCTCCAGCTTATGAGGATCGTTGCAGCGGATCCAGCGAGCCACCGAGTAGGGAGAGCTCTCGTATCCGGCTTCCACCGAGTATTCATCCTTCAAACGGGCCACGGCTACGTCAAACTGGAGAACGCCCACGGCCCCGAGAATGAAGATATTCTCCTGAATAGGTCGGAAGACTTGGATAGCTCCCTCTTCAGAGAGTTGAAGGAGCCCCTTCTGGAGTTGCTTCGACTTCATGGGCGACTCCAGGCGAACTCTGCGGAAGTGCTCTGGAGCGAAACTGGGTATGCCTGTGAACTGAAGAGGCTCCTTGTCGGTGAAGGTGTCGCCGATCTTGATCGTTCCGTGGTTGTGGATTCCCACGATGTCACCGGGCCATGCCTCTTCCACGAGAGCCCGGTCCTGAGCCATGAATATGGTTGGATTGGACATGGCCACGTCTTTACCAATTCTATGGTGCCGGACCTTCATACCCCGGTAGAATCGACCGGAGCAGACCCGCATGAAGGCCAGACGATCCCGGTGAGCCAGGTCCATGTTCGCCTGAATCTTGAAGACAAAGCCTGAGAAAGCGTCCTCAAAAGGGGATACATCCCGGGTAGTGGTGCTCCGTGGGCCTGGGCAGGGGGCGATCTCCACGAAGCTTTCCAGCATCTCCCGGACGCCGAAGTTGTTCACGGCGCTGCCAAAAAACACCGGTGTCTGGCTTCCATTGAGATAGTCGTCCAGGTCGAAGGGGTTAGCCGCTCCTTCCAGGAGAGCCACGTCGTCCCGGAGGTCTTGGGCCTGAGATCCCAGAAGCCTGTCCAGACGGGAGTCCGACAGATCCGAGATGACCGCCACCAGATCCTGATCCCTTAGGGACTCAAAACCGGGACGAAAGAGGGTCAATGCCTTTTTGATCAGATCGTAGGTACCCTTAAACCCCTTCCCCATGCCGATGGGCCACGTCATAGGGGCACACTCGATCTGGAGGGTCTCCTCGATGTCAGCCATGATATCAAGAGGGGAGAGCCCCTCTCGGTCCAGCTTGTTCACGAAGGTGATGATGGGGGTGTTTCTCATGCGGCAGACCTCCATCAGACGCCTCGTCTGTTCCTCCACGCCTTTGACGCTGTCGATAACCATGACGGCACTGTCCACGGCGGTAAGAACCCGATAGGTGTCCTCGGAGAAATCCTGGTGTCCCGGGGTGTCCAGGAGGTTGATTTCGTAGCCTTTGTACTCGAATTTCATCACCGAGCTGGTCACTGAGATCCCACGCTCCCGTTCGATGGCCATCCAGTCGCTGGTGGCGTGTCGGGCGGACTTTCGGGCCTTGACGGCTCCGGCCATGGTGATGGCCCCTCCGAAGAGGAGAAGTTTTTCCGTGAGGGTGGTCTTCCCAGCGTCGGGGTGGCTGATGATGCCAAAGGTGCGGCGCCGTTCGATCTCCTTTTGGAGCTGAGGGGGCTGTATGTCGGTCATGGTGATGCCTCCTGCCGTGAGATGGGCGAATGTCGGTCTCAATGCAAAAAAACATTATACATTATCGAGCTGGGATCGGCTTTTCCTGAGATACCTTGAGGACGGTACATGTCTCTCAGATGCTGCCTGTTGAGCAGTTCATTCGCGTTGGTCTATTGCGCATTCGTTTGCTTGAGCATCTCTTGAAGGCACCTCTAAAAAACTGCATCCGAGCCTCCCAGCCTCAGGTCGTTCCGCCAGACCCCTGTCTCGCCCAAACGTCTTTTTGACCTGCCTGCTTCGTACCGTTGCCTCGAAGGGCATCTTTCACCACGTTGCTATGGTCCCGTCCGCTCGGGGCTCGGTGGCTCCGACCAGGCTGCCAGCATCCGTTCTCAGTATAATCTGCCCTCTGCCGAAGGAGTCAGGCTCCAGGAGCACGGTAATTTCGTGTCCCATCCGGGAAAGGGTCTTGGCGATATCGGAGGGAAAGGATTGCTCCACCGAGATCTTCAGCCCACCGGTCCACTGCCATCTGGGAGCATCCAGGGCTTCCTGGAGGTTCATTCCCCTATCCACCAGGTTGGTTATCACCTGGAGATGTCCCTGAGGTTGCATGTAGCCTCCCATAACGCCGAAAGGTCCCAGCGGCTTGCCCTTTTTGTCGGTGAGAAAGCCGGGGATTATGGTGTGATAGGGCCTCTTTCCCGGTGCGAGCTCGTTAGGATGGTCCGATTCCATGGAGAAGCCCAGTCCTCTGTTATTCAGGGCAATTCCCGTTCCAGGGACGACCACGCCGGATCCGAAACCGGTGTAGTTGCTCTGTATCATGGAAACCATGTTTCCGAAACCGTCGGCCGTAGCCAGGTACACTGTGCCTCCCGAGTAGGGATCGCCGGGCTTGGGACGAAGTGCGCTATCCCTCACGAGTTTACGTCGTTCTGAGAGGTAGCCTTCGGAGAGGAGCTCATCTATCGGTATTTCGGCTCTCTCGGGGTCGCATATATAACGGTGTCCATCGGCAAAGGCCAGCTTCATGGCCTCTATGGAGCGGTGGAGCGCATCGGGCGAGTTCGGATCGGCAGAGTCCATACCTTTCAATATTCCAAGGGCCATCAGTGCGACTATGCCCTGACCGTTCGGCGGCAATTCCCATACGGTGATGTCTCGATAATCCATGGAGAGGGGATCCACCCACTGGGGAGAGTACTCCTCAAGGTCATCGGCGGTAATCAGACCTCCGGTTTTGGTGGCAAATGCGATAATCCGCTCCGCCAGCTCTCCCCGATAAAAGTCCTCCCCCTCGGAACGAGCTATGAGCTCTAAGGATCTGCCGTGGTGTATCAGGCGGATTATTTCTCCAGGATCGGGGGTTCCCCCGTCGAAAACGAAGGTGTCTTTCCACGAGGACAGAGCAGGATCATGGGAGGTCCCATATTTCGCCAGGGCTGTCCCCCAGCTTTTAGATACCGTAGGAGGTACTGCCACCCCCTCCTTTGCTAGGGCCACAGCCGGGGCCAGAATCTCCAGGAAGGACAGACGTCCCATCCTTTGGGACATGGTGCTCCAGGTTGCCACCGCGCCGGGAACGCATACAGGAAGCCAGCCCATAGAGGGCAGTCGAGAAAGTCCCTTCTTGTTTAGCATGTGCCTCGTCAGAGCCTTGGGAGAAGGGCCGCTGCCGTTGATGCCGTAAAGCTTTCCGTCTTTGCATATTATGGCGAAGGCGTCGCTTCCGAGACCGTTGCTAGTTGGCTCCACCACCGTCAAGGCTGCTGCCGTCGCTATCGCTGCGTCCACTGCGTTTCCGCCTTTTTTAAGTATCTCCAGACCGGCTTGGGCAGCCTGAGGGTGGGAGGTGGCCACCATTCCACGGGAACCGTAGACCAGAGCCCGTCTGGACGGATATCTGTAACGTTGGGGATCGAACGCTTTCATCATATTTTTCGCCTCCTTGTTACAGTCTCTAATCTTATCTGTCATTATACGATAGAGCTCAAATGTAGAAAATCGTAGGGGTTTGTTCTGAGATGGTGCAAAGAAGTGATGGGCATGAGCAAATGATGTCTTTCGTCGGTGACGTTGAAAAAACTGACAGCCTTTATATCCGTTACCGGCCTTTTCCTGCCTGGCCTGAACGTGTAGATTGTGTATGCCTCTGGCGGATGAACAGGGCGTCTGGTACAGGCCGGTTTATCTTGGAACGGCCCCAGCAGCAGGGCGTTTTCTTTCTCTCAATCAGAGAGAACCCTGCCCAGTTCAGATCGTCCAGAAGCAAAGAGAGCAGAACTGCGACGTTGGTGAGATTTGCCAGGGGGCAGGCTCTTCACAGATCAAATCGATAAGTTTCGCATTTACGCAGTTGTAAAGCTGTGCTGCCATTGCTGTTTTTATCTTCAGGATTTTTTGGACGTGAACAAACACCCCTTTTTACTGTGTTAAGCTAGTTGGAGTTCAACAGACAGATCCTACAGAATCGGCGGTCATAATATGGACATTATAACTCTGCTACTGTTCATAACAGCTCTTACAATCTGTATAACCCTGAACATTCCCATTCTGCTGGCCCTTTCGACAGGATACTGTATATTTTTCGTCCACGCACAGCTCAGAGGCTATTCTACGGGAGCTATCCTCAAAATGTCTCTCGAAGGCATCTATACAGTCAGGAAAGTCGTTGTGATCCTTCTCCTGATAGGGGTGCTTACGGCCCTGTGGCGAGCTTCCGGTACCATCCCGGCTATAGTCAGCTACTCGTCCAGAATGGTTAAGCCCTCTCTTATGGTGTTGATGACCTTTCTGCTTAACTGCCTGGTCTCCTTTCTGACAGGAACGGCTTTCGGAACCGCTGCCACTATGGGGGGCGTATGCATGACAATGTCCTCCTCCATGGGAATGAACCCGGTAATAACCGGAGGTGCCGTATTATCCGGAGTCTACTTCGGCGACCGCTGTTCCCCCGTCTCCATGAGTGCGTCACTGGTGGCGGGACTGACCTCGACGGACATATACAAAAACATCGGGGCCATGATGAGATCGTCGTTGGTCCCCTTTGGCATGACTTGTCTGATCTACACGGCAGTGGGGCTACTTATGCCCCATCAGGCTGCGATGGACGAAACCGTACAGGTTCTTTTCGGGAGAAGCTTCAACCTCGGATGGGTGGTACTGCTGCCGGCGGCGGTCATCTTACTGATGGCTTCGCTGAAGATCGACGTCAAATACACCATGGTGCTCAGCATTCTATGCGCCTCGATCATATGTGTCATGTATCAAAACCTGGATCTGACGTCGATGCCGGAGCTGATAATCTACGGCTACAGGGCTACGGATAGCAGACTATCGGCTCTGATGGACGGTGGGGGGATTCTATCAATGGTGAAGGTGACGGCGATAATCTTCATTTCCTCCTCCTACGCCGGCATTTTCGAGAAAACCGGTTTACTGAACTCGCTGAAAAAGAAGGTGGACGGCCTGGCCGGCAGGATCTCGCCCTTCGGCGCCATACTCGTTACCTCAATAGTTTCCGGTGCCATAGCCTGCAATCAGACCCTTACCATAATGCTCACCCATCATATATGCCGAGGGCTGAAAGTGAGGGAAAGCCGGCTGGCCTTAAGTCTCGAGGATACAGCCGTGGTGACGTCCCCCCTGATCCCATGGTCCATAGCGGGAGCGGTCCCTTTGGTCTCCATATCTGCCCCGACGGAAAGCGTCCTAGCGGCCTGCTATTTGTATCTGATACCGCTTTGGGGGCTGGTCGGTAGGGTGACGTTCGTAAAAAAAGGTGATGGCCTGGGAACTTGATCTGTCCGTTATTTTGCCGTACGTTATTGTTGTAGGAGGTGAGATAGATGGGTGCCGTTGCAAGTGAAGGGCTTGAGGCTAGGTTGACTTCGAGACAGGACAAACTGATACGATGTGCTGCCGAGATAATGGGGACTCCTGTATCGAGGTTTCTCATAGAAGCAGCACAGGAAAAGGCTGATAAAGTGATCCGTGAAAACATGATTTTAGATCTATCTATCGAGGCAGAACAGAAAATACTCCATGCGATAGAAACTCCTCCTACACCAAACGAAGCCCTAAAGGCACTTTTCAAAAGGCATGAAGGAATTCCTCTGTAGAGTCGTCCCTTTCAACAAAGAGGTGGACAGAACCGTCTTTTTCATGTGGTGTGGAAGAACTGGACAGATACATAAAAAAACAGGTCTCTCAGGACGTAAGGCGGAATATCACGAAATGCCATATGGCGGTAAACTCCGATAACGATCTTATCGGATACTACACCCTGAGTGCTTTTAGCATCCCGTTAAGATCCCTACCGGAGGATCCTGCCAAAAGATATTCTTATTCCCTGTTACCGGCTGTATGGCTTGGCCGTCTTGCGGTGGATCAATTCATGCAAGGCAAGGGGTTAGGTGTTTTTTTGCTTCGAAATGTGTTGCTAAGAATCCTGAGCCTGGATATCGGGGTTTTTGCCGTCTTCGTGGAATCAAAGGACGAGACCGAAAAGCGTTTTTATGGCAAATACGGGTTTGAGTTCATTTCACAGAACGATCTTCATCTTTTTCTTCCGGTGGGTACCTTTAAATCCTGCCTTACCTAATGACCTCAAGGCTGGAAAAAACAGACGAGAGGCCCTCTCCGATATCCCTAGAGAGGGCCTCGTAGTTTTCTCGTGACTCATCGCCTGAAGGGAGGCGCTATGCTAGTGTTACAATATCTTAGAAACACACATCAAGATATGAATCACTTCGTCTATAATACATTTAGAGGACATATGGGCACCTTTAAAACCCTCCAACCCCCTCTGGAGATTTGAGACACAAAAAAGCACCAGATAAGCTTTGGGTGAAAGCGAGAGTGGAAGTGGTCAAAAAAGAGCCACAAAAGTCCTGCTGAGCTGTTGTTTTTGCTCTTTTCAGTAAGTGCTTGACGGTATCTTTATACGGGACATAATGCCCCTGATGTCATCATTCGGAGCGAGTATCGAGTGATGGTACAGGCCAGTTTTCTCAGGCCGATTGTGGTGGAGGCTCGCGCTTTCCCGATGCTTCGAACTATCAGGTGGCATCGATGTCTTTTTGGTATCTTTTATGTTCGGCCCCGTCCTCAGGTACTCCTCCGTCTTTGATCCTGTTGTTTTCATCCCTACGTGTTTCTCTGAACAGGGCTTTTGGGACATGGGCTTTGACGATAGTGGTATCTACTATCTGATCTTTTTTGCATCGAATCTGCTTTTTCGGATGTGCTTGTCTGACGCGCTGTAGCATCAGCCGATATGGAGTCTTTTTTAGAAGTGTCCTTAAAAAGTGAACGATCCACTGGATGCGATAGAGAAACTGTGGATTGGTCCACATTCGAAAAACTACTGAGAGATTTGCTCTATAGGGCTTAGCTAGAGAAGTATTTATTTTTAATTTAATCTATCTTGTCGTTTTTTATGATATTTAGGTTTTTATTTTGGTAATCCAAAAAACGGAGGCTTAGAGGTCCCCTTAGGGTATATAAACAGAGCAGAGGGGGTGACTATCAAATCTAAACTGGATAGATATTGATTATTTTACATTGTCGGGAGTTGGTAAGAGCTAATAAGGGGGGCTTTGTATGAACGGTTTACTTGCTATAACGGTTATTCTTGTCGCATTTGCTATTGGTGATTATGTATCTTTCAAAACCAAGGCACTGTTTTCAATGCTATTTGTAACATCGGTTATATTTCTTATAGCCTTCTGGATGGGCCTGCCTGCAACAATTTTTAGTGACTCAGGTCTATTAACTATTGGAATAATTACAATGGCGCCTTTGCTAGTAAATATGGGGACGCTTATGAATTTTAAAGAATTGGTGGCGCAGTGGAAAACGGTTTTAACGGCAACTGCAGGGGTTACTGGCATAGGAATATTTGTATATTTCATCGGAAGCCTTATTTTTGGCAGACAAATGGCAGCAGCGGCAGCTCCTCCAATTTCCGGCGGGGTTGTTGCTGCACTATTAGTCAGTGAAGCTGCCAGGGCCCAAGCACTCGATGCCATAGCTGTATTTGCTACGATGCTTCTTGTAATACAGACGTTCTTTGGTACACCGATTGCATCGTATTGTCTAAAAAAGGAGGCAATAAAAGTCTTAGCTTCTAAAGAGACATATCGGGTTTCAGAAAAAGAAATAGAAGAAACTGCTACTACAGAGCCTATAAAACGGCTTATTCCAGAAACCAGAAGAGAACTTCAAACTGCTTCGATAATGTTGGCAAAACTGTCTATCGTTGCATTTTTATCTGCTAAAGTGGCAGCTTTGACAAATGGCACTGTAAATACGCTGATTATATGCCTTATATTCGGTATAATTGCAAGAGAAATAGGTTTTCTTGAAAAAGACACGATGAATATAGGAAAATCTTTTGGTTTTGTAATGATAGCTTTGTTGGCGGTCGTGTTTAATAATTTGTCCAGTGCTACTCCTCAGATGCTTTTATCTTTGATATGGCCCATAATTGGATCTTTGGTTTTGGGGGTTTTGGGATTAAGTATTTTTTCAATGATTGTGGGGAAGATAGTAGGCTACAGCAAAGAAATGTCGATAGCTATAGGAGCTTCAGCACTTTTTGGTTTTCCAGGTACATATATAATTCCTAATGAAGTTGCTGATGCGGTAGCTAAAAACGAAGAGGAGCGAAAGGTTGTATTGGAGGCAATCTTGCCTAAAATGATTATTGCAGGCTTTGTTACGGTTTCAATAGCTTCGGTCGTTCTTGGGGGTATCATGTCAAAAATGATATAAGGAGCTTGGTTTTAAGTGGATATTTGCCTTATTGTTTATAGTTTAAAATGGAGGGTTCGTAATGAATATTAAAGAATTAGCTCATAAATACGAGAAATATATTATAGACATGAGAAGAGAGTTTCATATGTATCCTGAGTTGAGTTGGCATGAAGAAAGAACTTCTCGGAGAGTAAAAGAAGAGCTGGATAATATGGGTATCCCGTTTGTATCCATTGCTAAAACAGGGGTGTTAGCAACTATAAGAGGCAAGCAAGAAGGAAAGATTATCGCGCTAAGAGCTGATATGGATGCACTTGAGATAACTGAGCGTAACGATGTGCCTTACAAATCTCAGAATGAAGATGTTATGCACGCATGTGGACATGATTCGCATACAGCGATGCTTTTAGGAGCAGCTAGGGTTTTAAGTGAAATTAAAGATAAATTCAATGGATCAGTCAGGCTATTATTCCAGCCTGCTGAAGAAACTGCCAATGGAGCAAGAAAAATGATTGAAGAAGGTGCTATGGATGATGTAGATGAAGTTTTTGGTTTGCATGTTATGGCCTTTCTTCCAACAGGTACTATAGCTATAGGAGCAGGTCCACGTATGGCATCGGCAGACATGTTCAAAATTATTGTGGATGGTAAGGGTGGACATGGTTCTATGCCACATCTGGGAGTGGATGCGATAGTAGCTGCTTCAGCTATTGTGATGAATTTACAATCTATTGCAAGCAGAGAGGTATCTCCAATGGATTCAATTGTTGTGAGTGTGGGGTCGTTTAAATCTGGCACAAGGTTTAATATCATTGCTGATGAGGCCTTATTAGAGGGGACTACGAGATGTTTTAATCCTGAAGTCAGAAACAGTCTGCCCACTATAATGGAAAGGGTTGTTAAATCTACGGCTAGCAGCTACAGGGCCGAAGCCAAGCTTGAATATATTTGGGGGACACCTGCAACGATTAATAATGAAGCATCTACAGAAATGGCCCGAAAATCTATAGGAAAAATCCTGTCGGAAGATGTCATTATTGATTTTCCCAAAATGACAGGAGCAGAGGATTTTGCAGAGTATCTGGCTAAAGCTCCTGGCACTTTCGCTTTGCTGGGCACGGCCAATAAACAAAAAGACACCTGTTATTCAAATCATCATGCAAAGTTCAATATAGATGAAGATGTGTTGGAGAACGGAACTGCTCTTCATGTTCAGTATGCACTGGATTTTCTCAACAAGTAGAATTAATACAAGAACGCAAAGAGGTCATAAGTGGCAACCTAGTTGCTTAGCGGCTACATCTTTATTGTGTGAGATATTTAATATTTCTGTTTGACATACACCTTTTCTAGCAGAGACCTGTCGTCCTTGTGCTCTGGATATTCTTTGGTATCAGAGAAATCAATAAGCTACACGTTGTCGATATATTGGTTAAATGATAAATTTCTGGTGGAGGTTAGCCGTAAAAGTTACGGCTTTGGAGCTTCGATATTGGTGTACGGGGCTCTGTGTCTTGGATTGTACAAGCTACATGGAAAAGATGAAGAACCTCGTTCAGGACATCATGTGGCTTGCATTAAGCGATCCGTCTTAACAGGTATTTCGACACTCACGGGGGGCGTACCTGCTGATCGAGATCTTTTTATGAAAAATTTGTTAGTAATCAAAAACTCGGCGCTTCGTTCTCGTCTGTCTTTAGGGTCTCGAGAGTTCGTCCTCGAGGTTGAAGAGCTCTCTGACGTAAGGATGTCTGTTCGTTTTCCGGAGATTCGAGGTGATGAGGATATCGCAGAGGAGCCCGTCTTTCATGACAGCGATCCTGTGACACACGTTTTTAAGGACGCCCATGACTGAACAGCCTTACTCCCAGTTGGATATGTCAGTTCTTTCCACCTATAATAGTGCATGGAATAAAAAGACTTGAAACCCTCTGATTTGAGCAGATTTCGAGGGGTATTTGTGTATATCTTATGCTAACCCTCTGGGAGGCTACAGGTTTTTGTTAAAAATAATTATTTTCTAAATCTAAAAAGATTGTATAAATTTATAGAAGGGGAGCAAATTTATTACCCATGTCTTTATCTAGAGCGTTGTATTAATTGAAATATTTTTTCATCGGGGTCTGATAATGATCGCTGTCAAGGACATTTTACGGCTTCCTGTATTTAATCATTCTGAGGTAATAGCAGGTAACGAAGGACTTGACCGTCTTGTTCGTTATGTCGATGTAGCTGAAGTTCCTGATGTCTCATCATGGATTGCTTCTGATAGCATATTTTTTATGACAACTGCATATGCCTTTCGTGAGAACGTGAAAGCTCTCAAAAAATTTCTTCAAACGCTTGTTGAATACAAAGCAGCCGGTCTTGGAATTAAGTTTGGCCGATTTTTACATGTTTTTCCTGAAGAACTTTGCAACTATGCAGAGCAGCATGCTTTTCCTCTCATACAGCTCCCTTTGGAGCTTCACTATTCGGATGCCATTCGTTCTCTTACACGAGCCATTCTTGAGGATGAATGCAGTAATTCACTTCTTGCAAGGAGGGAAAATGCTCTTGTGCAGCTTTGTTACGGTAACTCTGAAGAGCAGGCACTTTTGCGTTTTGAAGCAAGCGGCGTCTCCCGTTTTTCCAAGATAAATTTTGTTGTGCTTGAGGCAAAAGCATCAGTAAGAGAGAGTCTTGCCGTTGTATTGGAAGGTCTGGCAGAGAAAGAAGGCGTACTTCTTTGTGTAACGAGGAATACACCTCAAGTCCTTTTTCTTATGAACAGCCGTGCTGCATCTGTCATAGAGACTTTTCGAGAAAAGACCTCATTAATTGCACATGCATACATTGTTTTTATTGAACAAAGTCCCTTGCATGAGATGGCCTTCTTTTTTGACGAGGCCATACAAACCTTGCGAATACTCCAGCTTTTTCACTATCCAGGAGGAGTTTATACACCTTCGGATGTTCGCCTTTTTATGCCAGTGCTCTCAAGAAAAGAAGGTGAGCAAGATGTTTTAAAAGAATCATATCTTCTTCTGCAACCTCTTATAGAATATGATGCGGAACATGGGACCTCCTTCCTTGAGACCCTTTGGATATTTATGCTTTGCGATAAAAACCATGCAAAGACAGCTGAAACTCTTTACCTTCACCGCAATTCATTGCGGTATCGCCTTTCAAAAATAGAAAGTCTTTTACCAGAAGGGAGCCTTAGTGGTGTTCTCTTTCATAGGCTCTTTTTGGCCCTCTCTGTTTATTTCAACTCTCGTTCATAAAGCACAACAAATCGTCCCCTTTTTGTTCTATAGGCCCTTGTCTCTTTTTTGAAAAATTTGCTATTCTTCTAATAGAACAGTCTATTACTTCCAGCTTCCAGCGGCGAATATATCTCTCTGATCGGCTGAAAGAACATGTTTTATGCTGGTTGAGGGAACGGGGTTTTTGTGCGATCGATCTTTATAAGTTAATTTTTAGAGCTAGTGTTTTAAATAATATTTTTAAAAAATGTGTTTGGCTCTATGTTCCCTTATGGAGTGTAACGGATTCAGTGGCCTTGTGTTTTGTGTCAAGATAACCTCAAACATAATTATTTGCTCATAACATTAATGAAGGGAGTAAGATTATTATGGCTGAGAAAGAAGAACTGATTTTGAACCCAATTCCCCCTGAGGGGCGCACGGGCTGGAAGGCCCCACTTTTCAATATCCTGGGATGTAATGTTGCGATATCAGAGCTGATGGTTGGTGGAGCCTTGATAGCCGGTTTGTCGTTGAAAAGCCTTATTGGGGTCTCAGTTGCAGGTAATGTGTTATTGGTGTTGATTCTATTTTTTCAGGGGTACATTGGCTGCCGTGAGGGACTGAACACATATGTCTTAGCTCAAAGTGCTTTCGGGTGCAAGGGCGGCAGGATGATTATCGCTCTTATTTTGGGGATCACCAGTTTTGGGTGGTTTGGGATTCAGGCTGGGGTGGCAGGGCTCTCTGTACAGAAGGTCTTCCCCTCTATAAATCTAACTCTCACAGTGGTTGTCCTGGGTTTGCTTATGATGACTTTTGCGGCTATGGGCTTTAAGACGATGGCCGTCTTTAACTATGTTGCCGTCCCCCCTCTAATTATCTTGATGATATGGGGGGTAGGACGTATTGTGGCTGGTGGAAACTTGGAGGCGTTGTGGCAGTACACCCCGTCTAATCCTATCTCTTTTACAGAGGGGATTAACAGTGTTGTGGGGCTTATCATTGTGGGGGCGATTATTTCCCCGGATTATCTGCGTTATACACGGGGGGCGAAAGATATCCTCTACATCGGTTTCTGGGGGGTTGCTGTTATCTCAATTTTTCAGCAAGTAGCAGCGGGGCTTATCGCAATGAACGCTCCATCCTGGAATATCACGGAGGTTTTGGCGACTCAGGGCTTTCCCATGATTGCTTTCCTTATTCTTCTTTTGGCTGCATGGTCTACTAATCTCTCCAATGCCTATTCTGGAGGTTTGGCGCTTAAGACTTTGCTTCCAAACGTCAGTCGAATGACTTTAACTATCATTGCTGGTCTTATTGGAACGGCGATTGCCGCATCAGGAATTATTTTTAAATTTATTGATTTTTTAAGTTTTCTCAGTATGCTGGTTCCCGGTATAGCAGGTGTTATGTGGGCAGATTATTATATTATCAATAAAAGTCGCCTTGCTTTGAGAGAGGGGATTCACTTTATAGCTATTGTAGCTTGGTTGCTTGGAGCTCTGGTGTCTTGGTATTCTTCTCGTATACCCCTAGGTCTTCCTCCAATCAACAGCATTGTCGCAGCAGCTTTTTCCTATCTTGTTCTTCACTTGATTTTTGGAGTAGCTCGAACGAGCAAGAGCTAGAGGGGAGGGGAGATTATGGACAGGAAAATAAAAATAGGTCTTGTGCAATTTGAAGGAAGGCTTGGGGAGGTTCAAGAGAACGTGTTTCATGCCCGGAAACTAATTGCTGAAGGGAAGTTAAAAGGGGCTGATATCCTTTGTTTTCCCGAGCTTTTTGCCACAGGGTATAATCTATCGGTTCTTGGGGAAAAAACCATTTCTCTAGGAAACGAATATTATGATTTTATTGTGTCTGAGATGTCAGAGTCAGCGCATGAAAACCAGATCCATCTTATTGTCCCGATAGGGCGTAAAACGTCTGCTTCCGGGATATTGGCTAATTCTGCTTTGATTTTTGATAACAAAGGCAAGCTGGCTGGCTATTTTGACAAGACTCATTTATGGGCTCTGGAGGCCATGTATTATAAAGAAGGCAATAGTTACCCTGTTTTTGAACTGAACTTTTCAGGAGGGCCTGTCAAGGTAGGGCTTATGATCTGCTATGATGCTGGTTTTCCAGAAGCCTGTCGTAGCTTGAGCTTAAACGGAGCAGAACTTGTATTTTGTCCCTCGGCTTGGCGGATTCAGGATATGGATATGTGGGACTTGAATGTCGCCCAGAGAGCATTGGAAAACCTTTTGTTTGTGGCAGGGGTGAACCGTTTCGGACATGAGGAAGACTTGTATCTCTTTGGAAAGAGTAAGGTCTGTAACCCTAGAGGGACGGTGATTGCAGAGCTTCCCATGGATAGAGAAGCTGTTGAGGTGGTAGAGATTGACTTGGGGGATATTGAGCGTTTTAGGACGGAAATTCCTTATCTGAGAGATCGAAAACCTTATATTTATGAGTCTATAACTAATTTTAGTTGAATCAATAAATTATGTAGTTTAAAAATATAAAAGGGAGACTCTGTCGTGTCTATGAAATATGTCATGGAAGCCTACGAATTGCTGGATAGTCCTACGGTCTCAGGTAAGGATGTAGGAGTGGCCCTGATTGAGGTTGGGGTATCTCCTGAAAACATTGAGGTAAAAAAAGTTCAGACTTCTAGGGGGAACACGGATTTTGTGAAAGTCTGGTTTTTTGGAACGAGGGGGAAGAAAAACGGCGGTAGTGCTCCGACTCTGGGTGTTGTTGGTCGCCTCGGTGGGATCGGGGCCCGTCCCGAGGAGATTGGCTTGGTTTCGGACGCCGATGGTGCCATCTCTGCTGTAGCTTTTGCTATGAAGCTGGGACACATGATAAAAATAGGCGACAGGTTGAAGGGGGATGTGTTCGTATCTACTCATATCTGTCCCAATGCTCTGATCCGACCACATGCTCCAGTTCCTTTTATGGATTCGCCAATCAGCATGACGATTGCCAACACTGAGGAGATGGCGAAAGAGCTTGATGCCGTGATATCCATCGATACGACCCGCGGCAATCGGATTATCAACTATTGTGGTTTTGCTCTCTCTCCTACGGTGAAGGAGGGGTATATTTTAAGAGTGAGCGAGGACCTGCTGAGCCTCATGAGCTACGTTACGGGGAAGGCACCGGTTGTTTTTGCCCTCACGACTCAGGACATCACGCCTTACGGGAATGGCTTGCATCACCTGAATAGTATTCTTCAGCCTTGTACTGCAACGAGTGCACCAGTAGTAGGCGTTGCTTTGACGACAGAGATTTCCGTTCCTGGATGCAGTACGGGGGTTTCATCGGTTGTAGATATCGAATCGGTTGTCCGTTTTGTTTTAGAAGTCGCTAAAGCATTCGGGAGGGGAGATGCAAGCTTTTACGATCCGAAGGAATTCGATCACATACAGAAGCTCTATGGGAGTATGAAGTTCCTTCAAACAATGGGAAAGATGTCAGCTCTCTGACTGTCGCGTGATGAAAACGTCTTATCGCTCGTGATTCAACTTGCTTTGAAGAACGGTCTTTTCCCTCTCAAGGGGAACCGATCAACAAGCCGTCTTTTGTGGTCAGAACACTCGACGCTTCGTTCTCGTCTGTCTTTAGGGTCTCGAGAGTTCGTCCTCGAGGTCGAAGAGCTCTCTGACGTAAGGATGGCTGTTCGTTTTCCGGAGATTCGAGGTGGTGAGGATATCGCAGAGGAGCCCGTCTTTCATGACAGCGATCCTGTGACACACGTTTTTAAGGACGCCCAGGTCGTGGGAGATCATGAGGATCGAGATACCTTTTCGGATGTGGATGTCCAGGAGGAGCTCCAGTATGTGGTTTCGTGTCCCCACATCCAGAGCCGATACGGCCTCGTCGCAGATGAGGAGCTTGGGCTGCACCGATATGGCTCGGGCGATGGCGACACGCTGACATTGACCGGTACTGAGCTCGGGGGGTCTGCGGTCATGGAGCTCGGCTGGTATGCCCGCCTCGATCAGGAACCGCTGGGCAGCGGGGGCTATGGCCGACCTTTGGCACAGTTTGAGGTATCCCAGAGGCTCTCCTGCCAGATCTGTCGCTTTTCTTCTGGGGTTCAGACACCCCCGGCCGTCCTGGAAGACGAGTTGTATTGCTCGTTTCAGTTCTCGCCTGTCCTTGGCTCGTTTCCCCTGTATCTCCATTCCGTCCAAGAGGATGGACCCCGACTCGCATCTCTCAAGGCCGACGATGCACCGTGCCAGGGTGGATTTTCCGCATCCGCTTTCTCCCAGAATTCCCACAATCTCTCCGGTCTGAACTGACAGGGAAAATCCTTTCAGAGCTGGCTTTTTTTGCCCCGGGTATGTCTTCTCGAGTTTTTCGATCCGAAGCAGGGGGGGCTCATCGCCACCTGGAGGCCGTGTGGTGACATGGGGAAAGATGGCTCCCTTGCCGAGGAGTTCTTTGGTGTAGGGCGACCGTGCTGAGGCTAGGATGTCGTCCAGTCGGCCTCTGTCCTGGACCTCTCCATCGTCCAGAACCAGAAGGCTGTCCGCTGCCAAGCGGGCTGCCCGGATGTCGTGAGTTATGAAAAGGATGGCACTTCCCAGTTTTTTTCTTGTTTTCTCAAGGAGGCGAAGGACCTCCATCTGACTTACGATGTCCAGCGCCGAGGTTACCTCGTCGGCGATGAGCACCCTGGGTCTCAGACAGAGGGACAGAGCGATGCATACCCGTTGAGCCATTCCTCCAGAGAGCTCAAAAGAGTGGGCTCTCAGAACCTTCTCCGTGTTCGTGAAGTTCATGTGAGCCAGATATTGCTGTGCCACGTCGTCCGTCTCTGACTCAGAACAGATTCCGTGGAACAGAAGGGTTTCCTTGAAATGGGACCGAACGGTTTTCATGGGATTCAGAGCTTGCTGAGCATCCTGGAAGATGTGACCAATTGCTGTCCCTCGGATTTTCAGCCAGGGGGCTGCTTTACCCGATAAGTCCAGGGTTTTGCCCCCGATATGAAGGAGACCTCGGACCTGTGCCGATGGCGGTAACAGACCGGTGATGGCTTTGAGCACGGTGGATTTTCCCGATCCGCTCTGGCCTATAATGGACAGACATTCCCCTCTGTTCAGAGAGAAAGACAGATCCTGGACAGCTGGAGTCATCGAACCTCCGTATCGGACATGCAGGTTTTTCAGCCTCATCACGGGGTCTTGCACATGTGAGATCTCAGCTTTCATGGACGTTGCCTCCCATCTTGTGATCGATTTTCGGGAAGCACGGGGATCTCGAAGGGGTCAAATCGGTCCCGCATCCCCTCGCCTATGAGGTTAAGGGCCAATACGGTGAGAAAGATACAGAGGGTCGGACCGAGGAGCATGTGAGGAGCCCTGAAAAAATAGGCCTTGCTGTCAGCGAGCATGCTCCCCCACTCGGGTGCCGGAGGTTTGGAGCCAAGGCCGAAAAAGGACAGGGCCGAGATGGAAATTATCAGGCTGCCCAGCTCGAATGTCCCGAGAACTACGGCCTGGCCTACGACACGGGGAAAAATTTCCCGACGGATGATTGTCATGGTAGATGCTCCAAGAATTTTTGCAGCGGACACGTCGACGTCGTTTTTCGAGTTAAGGGCGATGCTTCTGGCCAGCCTGGCAAAGGGAACCCACCATACCGAAACGATGGTGAGGAGAAGATGAAAAAATCCGGTCCCAAATAGGGCCGTCACGATGATCGCCAGTACGATGAACGGAAAGGCCATGAGGGTGTCGACGAGTCGCATAAGAATCGTCTCCACAATACCTCCGTACATTCCGGCGATCATTCCTACTGAGCAGCCGATGGCCATGGCTACCAGAAGAGCGGATATTGAGGCCGTCAGAGTAGCACGGCCACCGTGAAGTAAGCGGGACAGGATGTCCCGTCCGAAGGCGTCTGTTCCCAAAAGATGGGCCGTCGACGGTGGCTTGAGCCTGTTCATCGGTTCCTGCTCCACGGGATCGTAGGGGGACAGAGTGCCTGCCAAAGTCACCGCCAAAAGGACGATGGCGAAAAGGACCAGCCCCGCTTTCAGAGTGTAGGGCATTGCCGTCCAGGATCTCATCGTTCGGAGCTCTCCTTTTGTGCGTTGTTCAATCGGGGATCGGCGGCAAAACAGATCACATCCACACCGTAGTTAACGGTAATCACCATGACGAGCATGACCAAGCCATATCCCTGGATCACGGGGTAGTCGTGAAGCATGATGCTGTCCAATGCGTATTTACCAACCCCCGGCCAGGAAAAGATGTTCTCCACGATCACCGCCCCCCCAAGCTGGCTGGTGAGGGACATGGCGGTCATGGTGATAAGGGGGAGAAGGGTGTTCCTGAAGGCGTTGCGGACAATCTGGCTCCGTCCCATCCCTCGAGCGATGGTGGAGGCGATATACGTTTTCCCGAACTCCTGAAGCATGTTGGCCCGCATGACTCGGATCAAGGGCGGCGACGAGATCGTTCCCAGGGTGATCGCCGGAAGCCACAATCTCGTCCATCCAGCGGAGTTGCTGATCTCGTAGATCTGTCGGATTACCCCAAAGTAGTAGAGGAGGAAAAGCCCCAGAGCGAATGCCGGAATGGCTGCCAGGACGACGCAGAGAATTCGGATTGCCTGGTCCGTCGGTTGTCCTCGATGAGTGGCTGAGGCCGTTCCCAGGGAGACACCCAGTAAGACCTGGAGAGCCAGAGCGGGAAGAGAGAGGAGCAGTGTGGCCGGGATACGGTCCAGAAGTTCATCGCTCACCGGCCGCTTTGTAAAGATGGAGGTCCCCAGATCAAGTTGTGAGACCCGTTTCAGCCAGACCCAGTACTGAATCGGCAGCGGTGAGTTAAGGTGAAGCTCCTCTCTCATCTCTTCATAGCGTTTTTCGTACAGAGTTGTATCGGTCATGGGCACTTCAGGGTCTCCCAGGAGGAGTTTTACCGGGTCGCCTGGAGCGAGGTGGATCAGGAAGAAGAGGAGAAAGCTCGAAAAAAAGAGCGTGAGACAAAATTCGACGGTTTTTTTCGCCAGAATACCTATCTGCATGGAGCTTCTCCTCTCGTTTGATTCATGAGTATTTTCTGCGTTTCGGAAACGATTTTTTAATTATTCAAAATAAAGGTTGGCATTGATCCCATTTTCAAATTGGCGGAAGTGTTTCACGTACCCCTTGAGATTTCGTCGAGTTGCTGTGGTCTCAATTCTGCTGCATACGTAAATGGCAGGACATTGCTTCGCTACATGAGCATTGATCTCGACGGCGAGCTCTCGACGCTGCTTTTCACTGGAGGCTACCCGAAGTTTTTCGAGCAACGAGTTCGTTCTCATATCGTTATATTTTCCGTAATTGGCTCCTCCGGTAGGGGCGAACTGTCCACATAGAAGAGAATACTCATCGCCAAAGCTCTGCCAGGCCTCGATGAAAGCGTCCCATTCTCCGGTATCCCGAGCAGCCTGAATAAGACTGTAATCTCCATGTTGCACCCGAGCTTTGACGCCAAGCTTTGTCCATTGATGCTGTATTGCCTCTCCCAGAGTCTTATCCTGTCCCCAGGTCATGAGTGTGATGGAAAGATCCTGACCGTCTTTATGCCGGAATCCATCTTTGCCCATTTTCCATCCTGCTTCATCCAGGAGCTTACCGGATTTTTGGGGGTCAAAGTGTGTATAGACATCGCTTTTATGATCTCGGTACCTTGGATTTGAACTGAGCCATGTAGTCAGTGGAAGACCAAGTCCTTCTGTTCCTAAAAGCGATATTTCCTGGCGGTTCAGTCCCCAGGCAAGAGCCTGACGAACTCGAATATCTTTGAGGATAGGGTTTTGTAAGTTCAGATATATCGTCTGAGTACTGGCAGCAGCAGTTATGTTTAAAACTACATCTTTGTTATTTTTTAACTGGGCGACGCTTTCATTGGAGATATGGAAGACCATGTCAGCTCGTCCGCTCATAATCGCCAGGGTTCTGGTTTCAGGGTCGGAGATCTCCTCGTGAATTATTCTGGGAATGGTGGGCTTTTTGCCGTAATAGTTGGGATTGATCTCCAGAATCATCCGCTGTTTTGGCTCGAAGGCGACGACCTTGTACATACCGCTCATGTCCATGGTCTCGACCGAATTGTGAGCCGCCTTGCTGTTGAAGATACACAGCTCCATATACGACAGATTGAGCGGAACGAACTGATTGGTCCTGGTCGTCGTCACCTGGAGGGTCCAACGATCCAGGGCTTTGAATTTCAGGTCTTTAAGGAATGGCAGGGCTCTTGTGTTTGTTTCTCTGGATCGCTCCAGAGAACCGATGACGGCCTCTGCATCGATAGCTGCACCGCTCCAGAACTTCCCCTCTGGACGGAGATATATTTCCCACGTATATTCGTCGATTTGTTTCGAGCCTCTGGCGAGACATGGCTGAATCTGTCCCTCGGGATCGGCCTTGAAAAGGGGTTCTGCGGCTCCGTTTTTGATGTAGTGGTTAGAGCCCGGATAATAGGACGGGTCGGGACTGCTCGCGATTTCCCGTTCGACTAACACCAGTTCCTGCTTGCCGCCGTTTTTCCCGGCAATTGCTGGTTGTATCGCTGCTAAAATGGCGAAGACGGCACACAGGCCTCGTACGGTAAAGCTGTTCACTATAGATTCCTCCCTATGTTGTCAATTTTCGGAGGGCGTCATGCCTTCCGTTCTCTCATGATCCAGATCCTTGCTGAGCACAAATCCCACCACTGCCAGGGCCCCGATAATGCAGAAGACGGCCCATGGCAGGAGAGGCGTGTGATGGATCTGTGCCATGTCGAACAGGAATCCTCCCAGTATCGCCCCTCCGCCGCTGCCCACAGCGAAGCTCATAGCGTTGAATCCCAGGTAGAGCCCTGTCGTTCCCTTTTCTGCCAGGTTGATGGCCATACTTTGCTGGTTAGGTCGGGCCAGGAGCATCCCCACTGTGTAGACGGCAACCAGGCAGAGAAAAACTCTCGTCGTCGGGATGAACGGTGTGATTGCCAGAGCTGCTGAGATGACGACAGTCCCCATGACGATGATCTGACGGGGCGTGTGGGTCCTGAGCAGACGGGAAACCAGAGGATACTGCAGTATAGCAGTTACAGCTGCGTATACCGAGTACATCCAGCTTACGCTCTCTGGAGCTCCCGAGATCTGTCGTATCCGCAGGGGAAAGGTGATGTCAATCTGGGAAGCGGCGAGCCAGAAAATTGACATCAGAGCGACAAAGCGGATGTATCTCCGATCTCTTTTAAGGATTTTCAGGGATCGCCCTACAGAGAGGGGGTTCGTCTTGGGCCGTATGGACGGGAGCCACACCAGGGAGATGACGGCATTGACGAAGAAACATCCTGCGGCTCCGAAGCAGACGGCCTTGAAGTCCAGGACAAGCAGCAGAGCTCCCAGAAGGGGGCCAACCGTGGATGCCACCCCGACCAGGGTATTGTTCATGGAGAAGTACCGGGAACGGTTCTCCGGCGTCGTCAGAGCGGCGATGGCTGCCTGGTAGGGGGTCTCGAAGGCGACCCCTCCAAGACCGATGAAGATCATGGCGACCAAAAGGGACGGAAAGCTCTGCGCGAAAGCGAGAAAGGCAAACCCCACCGTACGCATGAGCATGCCCAGGGTGACGAGGAGCTTCACATCATTCCGATCGGCCAGGATCCCCCCCAGAAGGGCCAGACCCTGCTGAGAAAATTTACGAAGGGCCAAGGCGCCCCCTACGGCTGTCGCGGCGAAGCCCAGGTCACCAACGTAGTGGCCTATGACCAGGGGCATGATCATCTCGAAGCCCGTGACCATGAAAAAAGTGAAGGTCAGGAGAACGACGAAACTCCGACGATTTTCGGTCATGGGTGTTCGAAACGGAGATTCACCCTTTTCAGGGCCGACTCTGCGTGATATCTGGCCTCCATACCCAGAGGGTCCACCGTCAGGACGTGCCCCAGGTATGAAGCGTTGTCCACAGCTTTATGAACGACGGTTCCTGTCAGATCCTCCATGGACCATCGGTGGACATGGGGTGCCCTGGCCATGACGTCAATGCCGGACATCTCCTTGATGATGCCCCATCCGTTCGGAACGAGAAAAGCCACAGCCGCACTCGTCGTGCCGGTATTACGTCGTTCGACCACGGGACGCTGTCCCAGGGAGAGATCGACGAAAGCCTTCAGAATGTCCACCCCTGTGACGATTTCCACCAGCTCGGCGATGTAGTTTCCTGCAGGTCTCACGTTGATCTCTACGATCTTTGGCCCATTTGCCGTCAGTTTAATCTCCGTATGTGCTACCCCATACTCGAACTGGAGGGCCTGGAGTACCGAGTTGACGTAGTCCATGACTGTTTGCTCTACATTGGGCTCAAGAGGAGCGGGAAACATATGACCGTCCTCGATAAAACGGGGACTTCCCGTCACCGACTTGTCCGTTATACCCAGGGTCGTTGGTTGTCCTCTGGATATAACGGTTTCCACACTGAATTCAGGGCCATCCAGGTACTCCTCCAGGAGTATAAGCCTCTCTCGGGGCTGATCCCGAAAGTTGACGGTAAAGGCTTCCAGGGCCGCAAAGGCGTCCTGAAGCTCGCGCTCGTCGTGAATCAGTCGGACGAAAGCGCTGGAGGCCAGATCGACGGGCTTGATAACCAGCGGGTAGCTGAGACGATTAGCCGACGCTTTCGTCTCGTCCCAGCAGGAGCACAGGGCATGCTGAACATTGGGAATTCCTGTCCTGTCGAGGGTTGCTCTCAGAATATCCTTTCGCCTGATATTCTTCACTCCCTGGGGAAAGGGGCAAGGCAGCCCCATGGAGCGGGATACTTCTACAGTCGTTTCGATGTAGTAATCGCAGATGGTTATGACCCCGTCAAAACGACGTCCCCTCACGGCATCCAGGATCTGACGAACGTCGTTGGTCTCCACAGAGAGAATCTCATCGGCCAGCGCCAGAACGGGGTGAGGAGTTCCGTCATGATCTGTGCCGTAGTGATTGGGAGATCGGGTCGCCAGAACGTAGCTGTGTCCCATCTCCTTGATTCTCTGAGGCAGAAGCCTTCCATTGGCACCTACCCAACTCTCGAGCATAAGCAGACGAGACACGGGGAATCCTCCTTCATCACGAATCACGACGAAATCGCTGATATGGCCGCCATGAGATAAGTTCGATAGCTAAAACTTGAGTGTTATAATAACCGAATTGAGGGGCACGAGTACAACGGAAAAAATCGATGGCCCCAAGGGAAAAAATGATGGGAGAGGTGAGGGATGAACACCGAGGTCTTGGGCACGTTTCTGGCGGTCATTGAGAGCGGCAGTTTCACCCGAGCGGCCAGGAGGATGAATCTCTCTCAATCGGCGGTGTCGAGCCGGATTGCCGCCCTGGAACATAAGGTAGGGCAGCCCCTCTTCGTCCGCCGTCACGATAGGGTCGATCTGACCCCTGCGGGGCAGGGCCTGGTCCCCTATGCGAGGCGAATGATCGCTCTGGAGGAGCAGGCTCTTAAGAGTCTGGATATTGTCTGTCCTCTCGAGCGTCTGGTGGTGGCGTCGGTCCACACGTATTACGATTTTTTTCTGAGGCCGATCCTGGATGGATATCGGGAGCGCTACCCGGCCAGATCGACACGGGTCGTTCTGAAACACTCCAGAGAGGTCATCAACGGTGTCCTGGATGGTCGGTATGACGTGGGATACTCCCATCATCCGGTTCGATCACCGGGGATCCTCTGTCGAAAGGTGGCCTCAGACGAGCTCCTTCTCCTGCATCGGGATCCTCGATATGGTCGAGGAGTCACCGTGGCCGATTTACGCCGTATGCCCCTGGTTTACTCGGAGTTTCTGGATACTCCGGTGGCTGAGGAGCTCTTCGGGAAGCCCTTTCTTTTCGAGTTGGAGATCGACGTAGGATCCAAGGTGCTCCCCTACATCAGGGAGCAAGACCGGATCAGCATGCTGCCTCGCCGGATGGTGCAGGACCTGCTTGACTCCGGGGAGCTCTTTTCGATTCCCACTCTCGATTTTCTCCTGCCGCCCCTGGAGTATTTTCTCCTGTATGATGAAGCCAAGGGCTTCGGTGTTCCCGTTCGGGATTGGCTTCAGGTCTAGGATACCCATATCTCAGAACTCGTTTGTGTCTCTTGAGCATGCCTGGGTGATGAGGGGCTTTGATTGCCTCCCCCCCTCCTTCTTGCGTCCTGTCGCGATAAAGATGTATTATAGTAGCAGCGGAGTGTCTTTGGGATTTGTTTGATATACGAGAGGAGGCCCAGGGGAATGAAGAGAAGAATATGGAGTGCAGCAATGATGGTCTGTCTGGTGGTGCTTGGGGGAGCGTTGCCCGCGAGCGCTCGATACATGTTGGTTGGCATCGATGGCAAGGTAACCTGGAACGAGCAGGGGGTCATGGAGTCCTTGCCGCCCGGTGCGGACAAGATTCAGATTTTTGACATAGCCAAGGGGGGCACCGAGCCCCAGCAGGTGACCGTTTTGGAGTTGTCTAACTCTATCTATGGCCCACCGACGAACATGGCCATCACAAAGGACGAACGTCTGGCCTTGGTGGCCAATTCTGTCGAGTGGGTTCAGAAAGATGGCAAGTGGACGGCATCTCCCGGAAGGGAGATCTATGTCATTGATATGGAGGCTACCCCGCCGAAACGGATTGCCACGGTTACGGGAGACCTTCAGCCTTCCGGTATGGCCGTCAATAGAGCTGGAACTCTGGCCCTTGTGGCCAATCGTAAGGGCCATTCAGTAACGGTCTTTTCCATAGAAGGAAAGAGCGTGTCGTTGGTGGGCACCGTTTCCATGGGAGATGAGGTTGCTGCTGTATCGATCTCTCCAGATGGCAGCAAGGCCTGGGTGGTCAAGAACAAGGCCCATAAGTTGGCACTGCTTAGCATCGAAGGGACCAAGGTCGCCCCGACCGGTTTTGAGATTCCCGTTCTGTGGCCGTACAACGTGGACATGACCCCCGACGGTGCCCTGGCGTTTTGCTGTGATATGGGAGGTCCCGGAGGATCGTCGGGCCACGTGGACACCGTCTCGGTCATCGATATGACCCAGAATCCTCCTCGAGTGGTCGATCGTGTGGTGACCGGTGACGGCCCCGAAGGCTTTGCCGTCTCTCCCGATGGCTCGTATCTCGCTACGGTCAACATTCGGGGAAGCAACGTGGACCATGGCTCCTGGCTTTACCACAAAAAGGGGACCGTATCCCTTCTCAAGATCGACGGAAAGTCTCTCACCAAGGTGGACGAAGTTGAGGTAGAAGCAATGCCCGAGGGAGTTGTCTGGAGTCCTGATGGCGTGTGGATGTACGTTGGCAACTTCCTGGACAAGAACATGTCGGTCCTGAAGGTGGAGGAGGGGCGTCTTGTGAACACGGGGAAAACCATACCCCTGGCGGGAGGCCCCGCCTCCATGTGTGGCCCTGTGAAATAATCGATCTGATAGTATAGAGGGCTGTAATCCTTTGAGTATGAGGGAAACAGCGCTTCCACTCAAGGAGAGAAGAAGCGCTGTTTCTCTCTTTTTTCGTTTGATTTTTTGTTTTATTCTCCATCAGGGAAAATGAGCTGTCTATAGGCGGTGATGTCTCTCCTGGCTCTGTCCTGCTCATCTGTGCTTGCGCATTCCTATGCTATACTAAATTATCATGGGATGTTAGAAAAACCATCGTATGCAGGATGTCCATACGGTCTCGAAGGAGCGTGCTGTGAATGAAGCGTAAAGTTCTCTTGATCTGTTGTGTTTTTATCTGTTTTGTTCTGGGGGACTCTTCGGCGTGGAGCTCTCCCGTTAATGAAAACTCAGCCCAGGCTGCCCAGAGTGAAAAGCCTGATGTTGACGATTTACGTCCTCTTTCGTCCGACACAGTGGAGGTTTGCCGTCAGGTGACCATAGGGGGGCAGTCAATTGCCTACGAGGCCCAAAGCGAGCGGATGCCTCTGTTCGACGACGAGGGACGCCTCGTGGCGTGGGTGTTTTACGTGGCCTACACGAGGCTTAACCAGGGTTCGGTCCATCGTCCTGTAGCCTTTGTCTTCAACGGAGGACCGGGAGCGTCGTCCCTGTTTCTGCATATGGGAGCCTTGGGGCCCATGTGCGTCAAGACCTTGCCCGATGGGATCGGCCTTCCCAAACCGCCGTATCTGGTGGAGGAGAACCCCGACTCCCTGCTAGATCAGGCTGATCTGGTCTTTATCGACCCCGTCGGGACCGGCTTTTCAAGAGCGGAGGACCATGAAAAAGGTCCTCGGTTCTGGGGGGTTGAGGAAGATGCTGAGTGGGTGTCGCAGTTTCTCAGGATGTATCTCACGAGGGAGAAACGCTGGGGGGTGCCGGTGTACCTGATCGGAGAGAGCTACGGCGGCATGCGTGCGACCGAGATGGCCCCGATCCTTATGGAAAAGGGGATCATGCCGTCGGGGTTGGTCCTTATCTCCCCGGCCGTGAGCTATGGGGAGCTGATATGTGATGATTCCAATAGCAGGCCCTTTATCCATACTTTGCCAGTCATGGCTGCAGCGGCCTGGTATCATGGTCGACTGTCCGATGACCTGCAAGGGATGCCCCTGGATCGCCTGCTCACTGAGGTTCACTCTTGGGCCAACGGCCCGTATCTCTCGGCCCTCTGGGCGGGCAATGGGTTGTCTCAGGACGAGTTTGACGCTGTGGTGACCCGACTAGCTCGATATACAGCCATGCCTGAGAGCCTGATCCGGCGGTGTAATCTCAAGATACCTTCAAACGAGTTTGTAGCCGAATTGCTCCTGGACCGCAAGGAGTATTTGAGCCAATACGACGTTCGGGTCACCTCTCCCGGTGGATGGGGCAACTACGAAAAAGACCCCATGTTTACCCTGACGGGGGCTCCTTACTACACGGCCTTTATGGCCTACCTTCAGGAGTATTTGCAGTTTGACACGGATCAGGAGTATCGTACTTTCAGTAAAGCTGCTCGGAGAGACTGGGATTTTGAATCCGGGCAGCAGAAGGAAGTCGGGTATCCGAACACGGTGAGCTCTCTAGCGCAGGCCATGCGGCGAAACGAGCACTTTCGGGTGTTCGTAGCTATGGGGGTGTACGATATGGTCTGTTGTCCTGACTCTGTGCTCTATAGTCTGGGCCGTCTTGACGTACCTCGGGAGCGTCTTCTTCGCAACATAACGGTTCGGAGCTACGACGGTGGACACATGATGTACACTAACCCGAAGGCCCGTTCAGCTCTGAAGGCCGATCTCAGTCGCTTCCTTCAGGAGAAATGACATGCGCCTCCTTCTCCTTTTCATCGTCCTGGTCCTGCCTCTGGGCATGACCCTTTTGCTCGGTCGACGACGGGGCAAACGGTGTTGGAAAGGATGCCACGGATGTGGACTCTGTCGAGGCGATGCCAAAAATAAAGAACCAGGCTGGAGGGGGCGTTGAGCCCCTTCTTTTTTTATGGCACCAGCACGGTTATACGATTTAGCTGATCGATGATGAGTTTCCTGGAACGTGATATGGCAGATTGGCTTCTACATCTAAAGTTGAGAGTATGGAGTGCCCAAGAACTTGTGGTTCGTATCCCCCATAGAACATGAAAAAGTACGAGCCCTCCACTCGTAATGGGATTGATCTGAGGGCAACATAATGGACGCCCTAGGGTACAATATAAGGGATATTAGGCGGTTTGACGCACCGAGGAGGAACGATGCATGTCTGAAATGATCTATGGCCTGGAGCTGGAGTACAAGAGGTGGCGGGCTCTTATGGGGGAGATAGGAGAGCAGTCCTACCGGGCGGACCAGATTTGCCAGTGGATATACAAAAAAAAAGTTTTTGACGTCCATAGGATGACGAACCTGTCCAAGGGGCTTCGGGAAAAACTGGAGCCTCGGCTGTACGTTCAGCCGCCCTTTGCCGCCGAAGTTCAAACCTCTTCTGACGGGACGGTCAAGTTTTTATGGCGTTTTCTGGACGGCCAATCGGTGGAATCGGTCCTTATGGACCACGGAAACCACCATACTGCCTGTCTCTCGACTCAGGTGGGATGCCCTCTCACCTGTGATTTCTGTGCCACTGGGCGACAGGGATTTGTTCGGAATCTCACGGTCGGGGAGATCGTCGGTCACTTTTTAGCTATGGAGTCCTGGCTGGGGCAGGACATCAGGAATGTCGTCTTCATGGGGATGGGAGAACCTTTCCTGAACTGGGATAACCTTCGAGAGGCTATCGAGATACTGATTCATCCCAAGATGCGGAACATGGGAATTCGGCGCATCACCATCTCAACCTCCGGCGTCGTCCCTGGTGTTCTCTCCCTGGCCGACTCGGGGCTGGACGTGGGCTTGTCGTTGTCTCTTCATGCCCCCAACGACGAGATTCGCTCACGGCTCATGCCGGTGAACGAGCGGTATCCCCTGGGGCAGGTTATGGAGGCTCTGGCGATCTACCAAAAAAAAACGGGACGGCGAATAACCGTGGAATATGTCATGCTCAAACACGTCAACGACGAACCCGCCCATGCCTATGAGATGGTCGCTCTTCTGGCGGATCTGGACGTGTACGTCAACCTGATTCCCTATAACCCCGTGGTTAAACGGTACGCTCGTCCGTCGGCCAGTCGAATCAATCCCTTCATGGCAATTCTCCGGGAGCTTGGGCTTGAGGTAGAGCTTCGAAAGGAGAAGGGAAGCGACATCGACGCTGCCTGTGGTCAGCTTCGGGGGGGGCGGAGTTGATATGGCCTGGCGGGCTCATTTCGACGGTGGTTCCAGAGGAAATCCCGGCGTTGCCGGGGCAGGTGCCGTTCTCTACGACGACGCAGGTCTTCTCGTCTGGCGGGGAAGCCGCCCTCTGGGCCGGGGCACCAACAACGAGGCCGAATATGAAGGCGCCATCATGGCCGTAGAGGAGGCTGCCCGTCGAGGTCTCAAAGAAATAACCCTCTGTGGTGACAGTAAGCTGGTGATTCAACAACTCTCCGGGGTCTGGAAAATCAAGGAACCTCGCCTTCAGGTTCTGGCTGAGCGTTTTCGTCGGATTGCCTCCGGTATAGCGATATCCTATCGCTGGATTGCCAGAGCCGAAAATGACGAGGCTGATCGAATGGCGAACCAGGCCATGGACGATATAGTTGGGGAATCGATCAAAAAAGAGAGTAAAGAAGTTGATCAATACTGCTCTTTTGAGGCTGTAACGATCTCGGATACTACGGGGCGCTTTGAGGTTGATCTTCGCGGTCGCCGATGCTCCTGCCCCGTCTGGGAGGCCGAAGGAGACTGTCCCCATCTTAGGGCTTGCCAGAGAGCCGGTTTGTTGCCTTCTCGGTGATCTTCTCCACCGACGGCTTAAAAGGCCCCGCCAGGAAAAAGCGGGGCCTTTTTGTGCGTGTTGTTTAATAAAACTGTACTGATTGGTGACGAAGACGTTATATCACCAGCCACCGCCACCGCCACCGCCACCACCACCACCAGAAGATCCTCCTCCACCGGAGAAGCCCGACGAGGATCCGGGGGGCGTCGCAGCTGAGGCCGCAGCGCTGGCGAAGGACTGGCCCAGCGACGAGGCGAAGTCTCCCATAGAGGCGATGTATATTGGAGCAGTCCCCGAATACCAGTGGGGACTGTAGCGTCCCTCTCCATTGGTGGTCGCTGCTCGGGCCAGAACTGCTTCGAAGGCTTCGCCCCAGTGTTGTTCAAGGCCGAGAGCCAGTGCGTAGGGAAGGTAGCGCTCGAAGAGCTCGGGTGTCCTCTCTGGGGGGTTCAGGGCGTTGAGACGCTCCTCCTCGGTGGTCTGGAGGTACATGGCGAATCCGTCGATCTTGTCCATGAGTCGTCGTCCCAGGATCGTTGGGGCCTTCATCAATGGGTAGAAGACGGGGGGAATAAGGGCCATGATAGGCACGCACATGGCGCAGATCGGCGAGAGGATTGACGGGAGCACGATAGCGATCCCAATGATCAGGATCGTTGCTTCTCCGAACAGGAACAAGATGCTGATGCACAGGAGCAGAGCCTTGAATCCCTGCCGCATATTCCACTGCTGTCGGACCCTTCGGATCAGTTTAACGAAAGTAAGACCGAAGATGTTCGTTATCACCAGGGCAATAACCGTACTCGTTGCCGCTGCCATCATCTCCCCTCGTCCTCGAGCAAAAAGGAGGATCGACAAGGCGATAATCACGACCATGATGCTGAATCCCATAACGGTGTAGAACACGTTTTTCTTATACAACAGATCGTCATATCGGGCGCCCAAGGTATCTGACAGGCTTTTCTGAGCCTCTGCCAACGTCTCGCTCTCGGATTTTTTAAGAGGAACAACCGTCTTCGATGCGAACAGCGTCTCGTAGAGGTACTGTTCTTCTGGGGGAAGAGGGGGCATTTGTTGGGTTTTCTCGGTCTGTATCAGCTCATATTTATTGAAGAGTCGGCCTTCCTGGGCGATGGTCAGATATCCTTTCACGGCCAGGGAGATCAGGGCAGCGGAAAAGGCCCGGTCGTCGAAGCCCATGTTTTGTATCTGTCGAACTGCTGCCGGTGAGAGATCCTCGGGAGGGGAGAACAGGGGGACGATGGTCCCTTTACGGGGGTCTCGTCCAACGTACATCCAGGCGATCACAAAAAAGATAAAACCAACGATAGTTGCAAGAGCATACCCCAGGTCCAAGCCGTGATCGTCCAGAAAATAGGCTCCCGAGGACGGCGGCTTCACATATCCTTTGGGCCAGCTGACGGCGACGGTGAGCCCCTCACGGGCTGCCAGTGAGTGGGTCGTCTCAAACGTGGCTGTCGTGTCGTTGGCTTTCATAGTGGCTTTTTTGTCTCGGGATCCTTGGACGCCTGTCCATGCACTAGTCTGGAGGACATCTGCTCCTTGGGGCAGATGGATGGTACACGATGCCTTCTTGATGGGAAAGGCCCAGCCGTTGCCCGTGACGTTCCAGTACAGCTCGTCGTAGTTCTCAAAAAAACCGATCTGGCGTTCGGTCGTGTAGGAGATGGTGTAGCGATGCTTCCCTGGTTTGAGGAGAACGCTGGGATTGCCGATCTTGATCCGAATTCCGTTGGAGAGGTCCTCAATGGCCCATCGCTCGGGGTGGCCATCTCGGGTTACCTCAAGAACACTCAGAGGAGTACGGATACTTCGACCTGATGAGTTTTTGTAGAGGGTGGGAATATCTCGAAATATCCCTCGCCGGATCGATCGTCCTTCAGCTACAACAGCGATGGTCTCGGTGACCTGGATCAATCCCTCAGGTTGAATCCCTATCTCGCTGTGAAAACTGGAGATCTCCTCGGCCCCAAAAGCGGGAGCGAGACAAACCAGCAATGTGGTGACGAACCCAATCAACGAACGATCAAATGACCTTTTCAAGTACGATCTTCGAACGCATAAGATGCCCTTCACGGGCAATCACCTCCTTCTTACTTTGGCTGTTTGCCTTTAAATTTATCTAAGGCTAAGATGCACATGCTATATTTATTGAATCGATTACGAGAGCAAAACATGTCGTACTTGATCGAAGGGAGTGATGCAGGAATGATACTGGTAACGGGAGGGGCTGGCTACATCGGCAGCCACACGGTCTTGGCTCTCAACGAGGTGGGGTACGGTGGTGTTCGATAACCTTGAGCGGGGCCATATGGATCTGGACTATGGCACGGCTTTTGTACGAGGAGACCTTCGAAAGCTGGATCATGCCCAGGCTGTTTTCAGAGAATATCCCATAGAAGGAGTTGTCCACTTTGTCGCCAGCAGCCTGTTTGGCCAAACTCTGGGACTGCCATCGCCGTCGGTTTGGTAGGTTTTGGGTTCTATTGATACTTAAAGCTAAGGTATTATGGGTCAAGACACGTTTATCTGTCTGAGGGCCACTGTTCGATGTTGTCCTTGGAGGCGATAGTCTGTTGAGAAACAGCGAATACGGTGATGCGGATGAGAGGTGTTGTATGACGACCTTTTCTGAAGAAGGAGGTGAAACGGTTGTCTGTAACGGTCAGGGATATACTAAGGATGTCTGAGCTCATCGATGTACGCCTTCTGGCTGGTCGTGAGGGGCTCGACAGAGGCGTTTCAAATGTCAATGTGATGGAGGCTCCCGATATCGTCCGATGGCTTCATGGAGGGGAGTTCATTCTGACGTCTGCGTATGCCTTTCGTGACGACCCTGGGGCCATGCTGCCTCTTTGCAGGCAGATGAAGGATGCTGGTGTCTCCGCTTTTGGTATCAAGCCAAAACGTTTTCTATCGGAAATACCAGAGGAGTTGCTCTCCTTAGCTGAAGAAATTTCATTGCCCATCATTGAATTGCCTTCTCATTTAGCTTTCGGTGATGTTATCTTTCCTGTTCTCTCTAAAATAGTGGGGGAAAGTGTGGGGGATATCCGTTTTTCCGAGGCGATTCTCCGTTCTTTGTATACTTTAATGGCTGCAGGAGGAACCATGCACCAGATACTCTACACGGTACGAAATTTTTTGCGTGTTGGAGTTGCCTACCTTGATCTCATTGCCAGAGACCGGTATGTATGTTCTTCCTCAGGTCCCTTTGAGGATGAGATTCATAGTGATACGATCCAGCATTTGACCCAGAAATATGTCGCCGAAGCCATAATTCTTTCGGGAGTTATTTATGGCTATATCGTCGTGGATATCGATCGGGAGTTAGCGCTGGACAGACAGAGGGCTATAGTCCTGGAGCATGCTAAGAGTGCGGTTCTCGTGTGTGTTCAGCGTGAGATGGCAGCCAGAGAGACGGAACGCCGATACCGGGATGAGTTCATTCAGGATCTCCTTTTTAAAAATATCCGTTTTGAACGGGAGCTTTGGGCGAGGGCCGAGCGTTTTGACTGGGATTTCAGAGGTCCTTTCCAAACGGTCATTGTAGACATAGATAATTACAAGATATGTATTGGAGATGCCAATACAAGCCCGGTCTGTTCCGATCTCGAAAGCAGAAGAGAGCGGATAATCACGTTGGCTATAGATATTATGAGATCCCATTACCGTAAGATCCCGTACACGACCATGAGTGATATGGTGGTTTTTCTTCTCCCTTTAGGTAAAAAAGACAGCGGAGTTTATGAGTCTCTAGAAGACGTACTGCCTAAACTTCGGGCTATGATCAAAGAGCAGACAAATTTCTCTGTTACGATCGGTATAGGTGCCCCTAAGGAGAGCTGTTTCCTCTGTCACGAGAGCTATGATGAGGCAAGGGAGGCTATCAACACCATACGTCCTCTGCTCGGGGGGGATCGGGATGTTTATTGGAGACGAATGGGTATGTATGCCATTTTGGCCAAGATCAGCACCCTTCCCGAATCCGAGAGGTTCTACAGGGAGCAGCTTGGAGCGGTTCTCCAAACAGAAGGACGGGCAAGGGACGATCTCCTGGCTACGTTGGCGGCCCTGTCCGAAAATAACTGGTCTCTGCGAAAGACAGCGATGTCTCTTTGTATTCACTACAATACCCTTCGCTATAGGCTTGATAAGCTCCGTGAGCTTATGGGGTCCGATATGGACTCTGGAGAGGAGCGGCTCAGCATCGCTCTGGCTCTGAAATTATATACTCTTGCCAAAGAACGACGATTGAAATAGTCGTTTTCATTTCTCTAAGAGGTTTGTGTGTTCGGTAGAGAACTTTTAGTTCTCTACCGAACTTTTTTTTATAACTACGCCACGATGTTTTGGGAGGGGGTCAAAAATACAATTTAAGTGTTTCAGGAAAGGAGATACCCATGGGACGAGTGGTATCCAGAGAAAGAATATGGAGGGATATCGAGGCCATTGGCAGTTTTGGGAGGGGGGATGCTCCGGGGAGAACCAGTTTTTCTTACAGTGATCAAGACGTGGTAGCCAGGCGCTACCTCACTGAACAGATGCGGGAGCTTGGCATGAGTATCTCTGCAGACGGTGTCGGAAATATCAGAGGTCGTCTGAACGGTTCTGACGGTTCTCTTGCGCCTGTTATGAGCGGTTCTCATATCGATTCCGTCGCTTGTGGTGGTGATTACGATGGAGTCGTTGGGGTTGTCGCCGCGCTTGAGGTTGCCCGGTGTATCGCAGAACGAAAAATTGAGTTGCTCAGGCCATATGAGGTTGCGATTTTTTCTGAGGAAGAAGGTTCAAATTTTGGAGTGACCTGTGCAGGAAGCAAGGTCATGACCGGGGCTCTGGATGTTGAAGGCATAAAAAAAATAAAAGATGCTGATAATGTGTCTATGTACGACAGATGTATAGAAAGGGGTTTCGATCCCGAGTCTCTCCATTCGGGAAGAGTTATGCCTGGACAGATCCACGGGATGGTGGAGCTCCATATAGAGCAGAGCGTTCTTTTGGAATCTCAGGCAATGCAGATAGGAGTGGTTCAATCCATCGCCGGGCTTTGCCAATGTAAGTTGACCTTTCGAGGTACGGCAAATCATGCTGGCTCGACCCCTATGAATTTGAGGCAAGACGCTCTTGTGGGGGCTTCCCGGTTTGTTGTGGAGTTAGAAAAACTGGTCCGGGATGATCCTTCTCCGTCCGTAGTAGGTACGGTCGGGGCTATCCAGTGCGAGCCTAACGCTTCAAACGTTATACCTGGAATTGTGATCATTTCTCTGGACGTGAGGGATGTTTTTCCAGATGCGATTGATCGGGTCATTGACGTCTGTCAGGAAAGAGCTCGTTTGATAGCTGTGGAAAAGGGGCTGGACTGTTCCTTTGAAATTTTGGGCAGACAAAGTCCCGTCGCTCTATCGCCTAAGATATGCAAGATGATATCGGAATGTTCAGATGCAAAGGGCCTCCGATGGATGCCGATGAACAGTGGGGCGGTACATGATTCGGTTTTATTGAGCTCAGTTACGGAGACAGGGTTGATTTTTGTCCCAAGCAAAGCGGGGAAAAGCCATTGCCCCGATGAATATACCGACATGGACGAGATTGCTGATGGAGCGGAGGTCCTTCTGTCAACAATTGTAGCTTTGGCTAACAGCTGAATATAAGCGGAGGTGCAAGTATGGGGTATCCTAAGGATTTTCTCGAAACCCGGGCAGTGGTGCATCATGGAGCGTATGCGGTTATACCGCCGGAAGGGAGGGTTGTCAACGTTATACCTGGCTTTGAGGGCTTCACCACAACGATTATTGCTTCACCGAAGATGGGGGCAAGTTTTGTCCAGTACATTTCCAAGGTATCCCCTGGGGCGAAAACGACAGTCCCTTTTGGAGGAAATGGTGTTGAGACTTTTGTGTACTTTATGGACGGTGAAGGCGAACTTACCGTAGGAAGTCGGGGCGAAGAGCATATCCTTCAACAGGGAGGCTATCTTTTCTCGCCGGAAGATAGTCCAATATCGATTAAAAATGACTCCAGGGGGACAATGCGCATTCTCCTGTACAAACAGAGGTACATCTCCATTGATGGTCATGAAGCCAGGGTTGTGTGTGGCAACGTGAACGATATTCCTGAAGAGATTTATGACGAAATGGAGAACGTGTTTATTCAAGACCTTCTGCCCAAGGATCTGGGGTTCGACGTCAATTTTCACGTTTTGTCCTTTGAGCCTGATGGCTGTCACCCTTTTGTCGAGACCCACGTTCAGGAGCATGGGGCGTACATCACCCAGGGGCAGGGGATTTACATGTTAGGTGAGGATTGGGTTCAGGTAAAGAAAGAGGACTTTATATGGTTTGGCCCCTTTGTCCAGCAGGCTGTCTATGCTACTGGTAGAGAGCGGCTTAGTTATATTTATTCGAAAGATTTCAACAGAGATGTAGATATTTAGAATATAGGGGTGAGAGAAATGTCGTTTACCGAAAAAATCTATCGTGATGAAGATGTCGATCTTGGAGTTTTAAAGGGGAAGACCGTCGGTATTATCGGATATGGAAGCCAGGGCTATGCACAGGCGAACAATCTTAGAGACAGTGGCGTGGATGTCATTATTGGAGCAGGCGACAGGCGTTTTCATAGTGGTTGGGATAAAGCCGAAAAAGATGGCTTTACCGTTATGTCTATAGAGGACGCGGTGAAGAAAAGTGACGTTGTTCATATCCTGCTGCAGGACCCCGCTCAGCCGGAGGTCTACTATTCCTCTGTCCATGCGAATCTGAAGAAAGGCCAAACCCTGAGTTTCGCCCACGGTTTTGCCATACTGTACGGAACCATCAAGCCCCCGAAAGATGTGGATGTGGTGTTATTCGTTCCCAACGGACCGGGGCCGGTGGTGAGGCAGAAATACTTGAATGGCTCAGGGATTTACGGTTGCGTTGCAGTTGACCAGGATGTCACCGGCAAGGCTGCCGAGATTGCTCTCGCCATAGCCAAAGGTGTCGGCAGCACGAGGGTTGGAACTATCCTGATGTCTTTTCAGCACGAAACCGAAGGGGATAACTTTGAGGAACAGGTCCTTTATGGCGGAGCCATTCATCTTATGAGAGGCATATACAAGGTCATGACCGAAAATGGCTACCCGAAATCCTTTGCGTACGCTAAAGCGATTCGATCAATTCGATCCATCATCGATGATATCGATGAGGTTGGTATAGAGGCCTATCTGACCGGTCGAGCGAGCAGAACCTGTGAGTTTGCCGTGAGGACATCTGGTCCCAGAGTTGTTAACTACGACGAAATTCAAAAGATATTCGAAGAAACTGAAAGAGGCGAGTTTGCCAAAAGGTGGCTTCTTGAGTTCAGCCAGGGCATGCCGGTTTTAAACCGTATGAGACGGACTTGGCAAGACTCGGATATGGAGGCAACAGGAATAGAATTCAGAAAGCGGTTTGGTCTTTCTTAGCAGCTTTAATCTGTTCGAGTTGACGAAAGGAAGTGTTCCGTTTGGCAATTACCTCTGATTTTGCGCCGTCATGCATCGCTGCAGAGATGGAAGCGACAGAACTTCGCGGGAAGAATCTTGAATTTCTTACGGATCTTTCCAAGGAACGATATAACCATCTCTTTAAAGTAGCTGAGATGCTTGAGCCTTTTTGGAGAACTGGCCTGAAACTTATGTCGGGAAAGGTTTTGGGGGCGCTCTTCTTTCAGCCTTCGACCAGAACCAGATTCAGTACCGAGTTGGCTATGATCCGTCTGGGCGGAGGGGTTCTTTCCGAGTCCAATCCCGGGAAAAGTTCGTCCGCTGCTAAGGGAGAGAGTTTGGCTGATCACCTCAGAACCGTCTCTCAGTACGCCAATATCATAGGCTTGCGGCATCCTGACTACTCTGTAGTATCTGAAGCGCTCTCCTACGCTGATGTCCCTGTGATCAGCTGCGGTTGGGGAGATGTAACTCATCCAACCCAGGGCTTGCTGGATATGTACACTGCATATAGAGCCTTTGGTGGTTTCGATGGGCTGAGGGTATGCATCGCTTCATCCGACCTTTCCAGAGCGAGAAGTGGTCACTCCTTCGCTATGGGCTTGGCAATCATGGGAGCGGAAATCGTCTATGTGGGGCTCAAGGAAAATCCCATCCCCTCTGCTGTGCGAGAAAGGTTAGAGGCTGCAGGCGCTCGTTTGGAGGAGCACTACGACATTTCAAATGCTGAGTTTATGGACGTGATGGCGACGACGCATCTTTGTTATTTACCGGGGTGCAGTGTGCCTAAGGATAATCCCGATGCAAGAAACGCTTTTATGAATAAAATAAAAGAGTTTTATATCACCTTGGATAACCTCAATTCTATAAAGAAAAAGGCCGGTCGTTCTATAGGTGTTATGCACTCCCTGCCCAGAAACTCGGTCGAGTTCGATTACGCCATTGATCACAGTGAGTTCGAGCTGTACTTCAAGCAGTTGGCCTTTAGCGTCCCGATACGTATGGCGCTGGTAGCTTCTATGGTTGGCATTTAGATTTAGCAACGGCGGTGCATTTTCTGAAGTCTGGAGCATCATGCTATGAGGAGGTGTTTGTATGTTGTTACGACAGGGAATTAGGAAGACTTGTGTTTTTGCTTTGGTGCTTGCTTTGATGGCTAGTGCGGGGGCCTGCTTTGGGGTTCAAAAAACGTTGAAGATAGGCGTTTTGGGTGTTATGAGTGGTCCTGCGGCGTCGTGGGGATTGGTGAATCGTTATTGTGCTGAAGCAAGGGCTAATATCATCAACAAAAGTGGCGGTTTTGAAATAGGAGGAGACAAATACCTTATTAAAATCGTTGCCATTGATGATCGCAACGACCCCAAGGTCGCTGTGGCAGGAGCAGAACGTCTTATCTATGAAGAAAAAATACATTACATCATAGGTCCTAATATTGACCCAACCTCCATGGCGGTTCAGCCTATCCTTGAAAAGGGTAAGGCCATGAATATACCATATTCTTTTTCGAAGAGTTTATACAGCCCTCCTGCAAGTAACTCGATCCTTGGAATGATCGCCTCCTATCAGGGTGGACCGGTTATATACAAATATCTCCAGGAAAAAGCGGGTATTAAGAGTATTGCCTTTGTTGCTCGAAATGACGCCGAGTCTCTTAACCAAAGAGATGAGGGAATTGCTGCAGCTGAAAAATTAGGTCTCACGGTACTGTCTGGAAGAGATACGTATGAGACTGGTACGACGGATTTCTTCCCTGTAATGTCCAGTGTCGTTGCCAAGAATCCAGATCTACTCGTCTTGTCGGGGGCCGCTCCTTCTGATACTCCGTTGCTGATCAAGGCTGCTCGAGAGCTTGGATTTAAGGGCAAAATGAGCACGGAAACGGCTCAGGACGCAAAAGTTATCTCTGAACTTGCAGGCGATGCTGCAAACGGATTTATCTGCGTTGGCGGGGCAAGTACGCCAGAAATCAGAAGTAAGGAAATGGAAGATTTCGCAAAGGAATACGAGAAAATTGCCGGAGAATGGAACGATGAGGCGGGCACCAAGGTCTATGCTCTCGATATGTTCCTGTATACCCTGAGGGCGGCTGGGCCGGAGGCCATCAATGATATTGAGCTTTTTAAGAAGCAGATTAATAAGTTTTCTATGCCCAATCCCTACCTCAAGGATCATCGTCCCCTTCACTATGTCGGAGCTGGATATTTTAATCAGAAACGCCAGATTTCTGTTCCTATCGTCGTGAACGTGTATGAAAATGGTGACTTTAAAACTCTGTTTGTTGGGGACATTGATCGGTAGTAGCTCAGTCTTGTAATCTCAAAAAAGGGGAGGCTTCGATTTGTGAAGGCCTCCCCTTGTTTCGAGAGAAGAAGGGGGATGACAAGTATATGGAGCAGGTTATTTTTAATGGTTTATATGCTGGAGCTCAATATGCGCTTATAGCGTTAGGATTGACGTTGATTTTTGGTCTTATGAACGTCATGAATTTCGCTCACGGTCAGCTTTATGTCCTCGGTGGTTTTATAACGTATTACGTATATGGAGAATTGCATCTTCCCTACGGAGTTGCCCTATTGGCAACTGCTCTAGCCCTTGCTGCGGTCGGATACGGATTTCAGGCGCTTCTTTTCAAACCTGTTCTGAGCCGCAGCGACAGAGAAGAGAGCAGTATGCTTCTCTCTGCAGGGACGGCAATAATGCTTGAGAGCTCTATTCTGATTTTTTTTGGAGAAAAACACAGGGGAGTTCCTGCGGTTGTCGAGGGCGTTCTGCGTGCGGGCTCCGTTTTTATGCCTAAGGGGCGTCTGTTAGTGATTGGACTTTCCTTTTTGTTTATCCTGTTGTTCATATTATTTATGAAATATACGAGGCCTGGCCGAGCCTTGCGGTCTATGGCCCAGGATAGGGAAACGGCAGAGCTCATGGGCATCAACGTGGAAAAGTACGCTCTTTTAGGCTGGATGATGGCTGCTGCTTTGGCAGGAATTGCGGGAGCTATGCTTGTGCCTATCTCAGGTGTGAATTCAGGGATAGGGCAGTGGATATCAATTAAGGCATTTATCATGATAATGATCGGGGGAGCAGGTGTCATCTCGGGAGCTATTCTCGGTGGGCTTGCTTTAGGTATATGTGAATCGTTAGGTTCCCATTTTTTCCCTGGTGGTGCCACGTACTTGATCATTTTTGTTTTTTTGATGGTTTTCATCTCAGTGCGTCCCAATGGAATTATGGGGAAGGCATAAGGAGGGAGAGAAGATGAGCGTGCTCCGTAAGAAAAGTACGATACTGCTGGTCTCCCTGCTTGTGCTGTACTTAGTGGGATTTCCGATGGTGTTCTCTCACGCGCCTTATTTTTTAGGTGTTTTGACAACAGCATCAGTTTTAAGCCTCATTAGCGGCGGTGTTTGGCTGATATTTTACATCGGACGTATAAACATAGGGCAGGGAGCTTTTGCTCTGGTCGGTGGATATACCGCTGCGGTTCTCATTACAAAGATGCAAATTCCCTTCTGGTTTGCTTTGCTGGGCGCTGGTTTGAGCTCGGTTATCCTGAGCGTTGTTATTGGGTGGCCGCTGTTGCGCTTGAAAGGCGTCTATTTCTCCATGATAACGTTAAGTTTGACCGAAGTTGCCAGACTTGCGGCTCAGACTTTAACCCCGATCACTAACGGATCTAAGGGAATACTGAATATACCTTTGCCAGGGGCTTTGAAGGTAGGGGGTGTGACTCTCATCCCTGACTTTTCTACGGTAGATAAACATTTTGCTTTTTATTATTTAGGGGCGTTCTTGCTTATAGTTGGTTTTGCTGTTTTGTATAGAGTTGTTCACAGCAGATTGGGTTGGCTTCTCCGCTCTCTGTTGCAAAATGAGGATCTTGCCTCTTCTTTTGGTGTGAATGTTCCTAAACTCAGGGTCATAACCTTTGCGATTTGTGCTGCTATGGGTGGCGTAGGCGGTGCTTTTTTTGTCGTCATGCAGCAGTGTGTCTATCCGGCCACTTTTTCAGTGCAGGATTCCACATATTTCCTGCTGTATTGCTTTTTAGGTGGGCTTGGAAGCGTTTGGGGAGCTATAGCAGGAACCTTTGTGTTGTTCATCAGTTTTGAATTCCTGCATGGTCTTAACGAATATCAGCCCCTGATTTATTCCTTAATCATGATAGGGATGATGCTTTGGCTGCCTAATGGCATTATGAGTATACGAAGAGCTTTTTATGGTCGATTTTTGTCAAAAGACAGTTCGACGAATCTGAGTTAGGGAGTGCCGTCTATGTCCTTGATGCGAGTTTCCAATGTCACGAAAAAATTTGGTGGGCTTGTCGCTGTGAATAACGTGTCTTTTTCCGTGAACGAAGGAGAGATCCTCAGCATTATAGGTCCTAACGGTGCAGGAAAGAGCACGCTTTTTAAGTTGTGTTCCTCTTTTTTGCCGGTCTCGTCTGGTGATATTTTTTTCAGGGAAAAAAATATCACCTCTTTGTCGCCTCATATCGTTGCTCGAATGGGGATTATCAGAACCTTCCAGGAAACTACGATATTTAAAGATATGACTGCTCTGGAAAATGTTATCGTTGCCCATCACCTCCAGAGTAAGGCTTCTTTAATGGGCTTCTTTTTCAATACGTCCACCGCGAGAAAAGACGAGGAGCGTTTTCGTCAGAGTGCGGCTGAAATTCTTGATTATCTGGGGTTGGGAGGTATCAAGGAGACCAAGGCTTCTAATTTGCCTCATGGTTCTCTTCGTTCGCTGGGTATAGCTATCGGGATGGCTGCCTCTCCTAAAGTCCTCCTTTTGGATGAACCTTTTGCTGGTATGAATTCCGATGAGACAGCTCAAGCTATGACGATGGTGAAGAGTATCAGAGAAAAAGGAGTGACGATCCTTTTGGTCGAGCATGACGTATCTGCTGTAATGAAGATTAGCGATCGGATAGTCGTGCTTAATTTTGGCACCAAGATTGCCGAAGGATTGCCTGAAGAAATTCAAAAAAATGAGGCAGTCATTGAGGCATATCTTGGCAGGGAAGACGACGAAGAGGAGGTGCAGGAATAACCATGTATTTTGAGGCTAAAAACCTGGTTCTGTCATATGGTCATGTTCAGGCGCTTAAAGATGTCTCTTTGTCCGTTGAAAAAGGGGAAATTGTGACCCTTATAGGAGCTAACGGTGCTGGTAAAACCTCTGTCTTGAGGGCAATAACGGGGCTGAAAAAAATAAAAAACGGGTCAATTTCTTTTGATGGGAATAAATTAGACAATTTGTCAACGGAGCAAGTGGTGTCAAAGGGCATCGCTATGGTTCCAGAAGGACGGCATGTCTTCCCCATCATGAGTGTCAAAGATAATTTGTTGATGGGGGCATTTTGTCTGAAAAAAGACAAGGTTACCATAAAAAACAGACTTGAAATGGTTTTTAATCGTTTCCCCCAGCTTAAGGACCGGTCAAAGCAGTTGGCTGGGACTATGAGCGGTGGGGAGCAGCAGATGCTCGTAATTGGTCGAGCTCTTATGGCGGATCCGAAGCTTTTGCTTTTAGACGAGCCTTCTTTAGGTGTGGCACCTATTGTTGTGGGTGAGATTGTCGACGTTGTTAAAAAAATAAATAAAGAGGAGGGTGTCAGTGTTATTCTCGTGGAGCAGAATTCTCGAATGGCTTTAAAAATATCGCATCGTGCCTATGTGATGATGAATGGTGAAGTCGTTTTCCAGGGTAATTCTGATGAGTTGTACAACGATGAGCGGATTCAAAAGGCGTATTTAGGTGGAGATTTGAAATCTGCGTCAAATTGAGGACTGAAGGGAGGAGCTTGCATGATTGATAATAAGGTAATCGAAACGATTTTAGGTCGTCGCAGTCATAGGACATTTGAAGATCGACCTGTAGATACGAGTGTTGTCGATGTTCTCTTGGAGTGTGCTTTTGCTGCGCCCAGTGCTTTGAACCTTCAGCCCTGCCATTTTATGGTTATAGATGACAGGGCTCTTTTGAACGCTATTGGAGACGGATATGGTAAGACTCGAATGGTGCACGAAGCTTCTCTCGCTATCGCTGTGTGTGTAGACGTGCCAAACTATGAAGAGAGATCAGGTCTCTTCGATGGAACCTGGATGGAAGATGGGGCTACTGCCATGGAGAATATGCTCTTGGCTGCAAGGGCTCTGGGGCTGGAGGGAGTATGGCTTCAGGTAGCGAACCGTTCTCCAAGAGAAGAAAATATCACCGCTGTGTTAGATATGGATCCAGGTTTCAGGGTTTTTGCTATGGCGGTACTCGGTTATCCTAAAGAGAAGCTGGCGCCTCATAAGGGAATTGATGAGAGCAGAGTTCATAGAAATGGAGTCCTCAGGGTAGAAAAAAGGTCATGATGAGTCAGAGAGAGACTGTTAGGAAGCCAGGGAAGCAAATCATCAGAATGATTGAGGCTGCGGATGTGGAGGTGTGAGCGATGAAATACGATCTAATCGTGCAGGGAGGGAGGCTTGCCCTTGACGGTGGTGGCGTTATTGCTGATGTGGGGGTCATCGACGGCACTATCGTCTCCATAGGTTCGAATCTCGGTGATGCTGACGAAGTGATTGATGCATCTGGGTGTGTTGTTACCCCTGGAATGATCGATTCTCATACTCATATATCAGAGCCCGGGCGGACGGAATGGGAAGGATACCTCACTGGCACGTCCGCTGCTGCAAAGGGCGGCGTTACTTCGTGCATTATGATGCCTTTGAATCAGATTCCATGTATTGAGGATAGTAACGCGTTAAATATTCAGTTCAATGTCGCTCAGGACAAGATGAAGATCGATATAGCTCTCTATGGAGCCCTGACACCAAGAAATCTGGGGATGCTAGAGGAGCTTGCTCAGGGGGGAGTAGTCGGATACAAGGCTTTCATGGCAACCTGTGGAGATCGTTCTATAAAGGGTGATATGATGAACGTTGACGATTACTCCTTGTATGCTGGGATGAAGACCATTTCCGAGACGGACAGAGTTTTGGCCCTCCACTGTGAAAATGCCGCCATAACGGATATGTTAGGGCGTTTGGCTGCGGAAAAAGGTCCTGATTCCTTGAAGGCCTATGTGATGTCTCGCCCTGTTTTTACAGAGGTTGAGGCAGTGCGAAGGGCTATCTATTTGGCTGAGCAGGCGGGCGTTAAGCTCCATATATGCCACTGTAGTTGTCCCGAGGCGGTTTCGGAGGTCACCGCAGCCAGATTCAGGGGGGTACCTGTTTCGGCCGAAACCTGTACCCACTATCTTTATTTTTCAACCGAGGAGCTGGATGAGATTGGTACATCCGCTAAGTGTTCCCCTCCGATAAGAGAGGAGACGAATCGGGAAAGAATGTGGCAAAAGCTTTTTGCCGGTGAGATCGCCTGCGTTGGATCGGATCATTCCCCCTGTACGCCTGACTTGAAAGAAGGGACGGCCTTTTCTGCATGGGGTGGAATTGCCGGAATTCAGAACAGCTACGATGTCCTTTTCGATGAGGCTGTTCAAAAAAGGAGAATGCCCCTTAACCAATTTGTCGCTGTGACTGCGACCAATGCAGCGGAAATCTTTCATCTGAAGGGGAAGGGGCGTACGAGCATAGGGTACGATGGGGATTTTGTTCTCATAAGACCCAATACGTACTACATTATTGAGGCGGATGGCCTGGAATATAAGCATAAGATAAGCCCATACGTGGGGCGATCCGTAGGATGTCAAATAGAGAGAACTGTCGTAAGAGGAAGAACTGTTTACTCTCGGAGTGGAGGCGTAAGTTCAACCTCATGTGGTCGTTTTATCTTGAGATGCTGAGGCGTATGTAATAGACAATTGGTATCTGAGTTGCTCTATTTGTTGAAGGGGTTCAGTGGAGAAAGCAATTTAATGAAATGCATGGCAATGGCTATAGATAGCAAGGAAACTGATATGTAAACGACAATTAAGCTCTAGTGGTATTTTCATCTGCTCAAAATCAGTATCGTTCCCGCTACCCTGTAAGGCAAAACAGCTGATAGGGGCGATATATTCCCTTCTAGGAGCTGGTCAACACCTTTTGGGGAACTATGTCGTCTATTCTGTTTTTTGTAGGTAACGAAGATCTTGCGTGGGCTTATTGTACGTTTTAAATCCTTGGGTGAGTAGGCCGCTCCAATTGAGGCGGCCTACTCTTTTTTGTGTCAGTTATCGGCAGAGTTTCAGGATCTCCAGTGCTTTCTTTGCATCGATGGGAACGAACTGGCCGACCGGGCCGTTCCAGTTGGTTTTGGTGGCCATCTCCTCCAGGCGGTCATCTGGAACCTCCAGCTCCTTCAGGGTTACTGGCATACCCAAGTTTCTGAAATAGTCCTCCATCACGGCGATCCCCCTGAGAACCATGTCCTCCGGGTTCCAGAAATCGGGCTCCAGGCCCCACACTCGGTGGAAAAATCGAACGAATCTGGGAATATCGTGGTAGTATACGGCCTTCATCCAGGCTGGGAAGACCACGGCTAATCCCGCTCCATGGGCCACGTCGTACAGGGCACCGATCTCGTGTTCGATGCGGTGAGAGGCCCAGTCGCCCAGACGGCCGGTGTCTAAAATTCCGTTATGGGCGATGGTGGAAGACCACATGATCTCGGCTCGGGCGTCGTAGTTTTCGGGATCTTTGAGGGCTACTGGCAGGTATTTGATCACAGTCTGAAGGGTCCCCTCAATGAGTCGGTCCGTCAGGTCAACGTTGGGGACGTTGGTGAAGTAGCGTTCCATAAGGTGGGCCATGATGTCCACCCCGCCAGCCGCGGTCTGATAGGCCGGAAGAGTCGTGGTCAGCTGGGGGTTGAGCACGGCGAATACCGGTCGGCTCAGGGGGGAGTAGAACGCATGCTTCAGCCATCCGTCCTCGTTCGTGATGACCGAGGCCTTGCTGGTCTCACTTCCCGTGGCCGACAGGGTAAGGACGCACCCCACGGGCAAGGCTGCCTTGGGCTCTACTCCTTGATCGAAAAAGTCCCACACGTTACCGTCGTAGGGGACACCTGCGGCTATTGCCTTGGCGGAGTCGATAACGCTACCACCTCCCACGGCTAAGATCAGGTCTACGCCCTGTATCCGGCAGAGGTCGATAGCTTCCCGAACCAGGGAAAGCCGTGGGTTGGGTACCACCCCTCCCAGCTCGATGAAAGCGATACCCGCCTCGTTCAGAGAGCGAACGATCCGATCATACAGGCCGGTTTTTTTGATGCTGCCGCCTCCGTAATGGAGCAGGACTTTCTTTGCTCCCCGTTCGGCAATCTCCGCCCCGACCTGCTTCTCAGTCTCCCGACCGAAGATAATCCGGGTCGGGCTCTCGTAGACGAAATCTCTCATACAGCATAAACCCCCTTTATAATGCGTATTTTTGATGGTGGTACATTAGTATAGCATGGGCGAACGTTTTTTTTGGTAGCGTATGTCGTGGAAGATTGTCCATACGTGTCGAGGAGGTCTGCCGTTCGTGTATGTCCTGTGTGTATATGTGCCTGAAGGGTACGAAGAAAGGGTAAAAAATGCCTGCTTTGACGCAGGAGGAGGCTCAATCGGTCGCTATGATCGGTGTTGCTGGCAGTCCCTTGGCAGAGGACAGTTCCGCCCTCTTCAGGGTAGTTGTCCTTTTTTAGGAGATGAGGGAGAGGTGGAGTTTGTTCGGGAGTGGCGGATTGAGATGGTCTGCGACGACGATGTTATAGCGGACGTGGTGACGGCGTTGCGGGATAGCCATCCGTATGAGACTCCTGCTTTTCATCTGATTCCAGCGCTTGGCGATGTGCTCTCTGAAAAACATCAATAGGTCTTTATAAAAACGAGACGCCGGACCATTCGTTATTCGAAAGCCCGGCGTCTCGTTTTTTATGGTGCTTGGTGTTTAGGTCTGTCGTTGGAGGGGTAGAGGGCAAGCGTTGCTGCCAGGATTACGACGAAGACGCTCCCCACGTTGTGGACAAGCGCTGCCCCGATAGGGCTCAACCATCCTCCGGCGCTCGCAGTCACTGACAGTCCGTTGAAGGCCAGACCGAAGGCCACGTTGAAGCGGATGATCCACAGCATCCGTCGGGAGAGCCTCATCAGCCAGGGAATGCGGGAGAGGTCGTCCTGAGTGAGGGCTACGTCCGCAGCTTCCAGTGCTACATCAGTCCCCAGTTCGCCCATGACGATCCCGGTGTCGGCGGTTGCCAGAGCCGGTCCGTCGTTGACTCCGTCTCCCACGAAGATCGTTGGGCCGTACGATCTCTTAGTTCGTCGAATGATTCTGGCTTTGTCGTCCGGTTTGAGCTCTCCGTAGCCCTTCACTCCCGGCAGAGCGGTGGCGACGGCCCGTACTCCAAGCGTGTGATCGCCCGAGAGTAGAGCCAGTTTTAGAACCCCCAGATCTTTCAGGGCGATCAATACATTGCTTGCCGCTGGACGAACCTGATCGGAGACGATGATGAGTCCCATAAGGAGACCATCCCGTTGAACGATAAGTGGCGTCTGCCCCTGCCTGAGGGCTTTTTTCAGGGAGGACGTCAGTTTGGAGGGAAGGGGGCGCTCTCCCCAGGAGGCCAGGCTTCCCACCGAGATAGAGTGGCCGTTCACCGTGGTGGTGATCCCCAGGCCGAGCTCTTGAACTCCGCCGTCAGAGGAGAGTTCAGGCAAGGCTTGATCGGCTGCTGCCTGGATGATCGCCCGTCCCAACGGGTGGGTGCAATCTCGTTCGGCTCCGGCCGCATATGCCAGAATCGTTGCCTCGTCAAAGCCAGAGCAGGGGATGACGGATGTCACCGTGGGGGAGCCTGTGGAGATCGTGCCTGTTTTGTCAAACAAAACTGCTTTTGCCGATGCTATGATCTCCAGGTAATGACCGCCCTTTACGAGAACTCCCTCTCGGGCAGCTCGTCCCAAGGCTGCTACGGCAGCCGTCGGAGCTGCCAGGATCAGGGCACAGGGACAGCCCACGATGAGTACGTTCACCGCCCGGTTAAACTGGCCGGTGGCGACCCAGGCTGTTGCGGCGCATATCAGGATAGCAGGTGTGAACCATGCGGCATATCGATCGATGAGGCGAACCGTTTCGGGCCGATCGGCCTCAGCCTGTCGGACCATGGCCACCACAGTACCCAGGGATGTTTCGGAGCCTACCTTGACGGTTCTTGCGGTGAGGACGCCATTGTAATTCAGGGTTCCGGCCAGAAGGCGATCACCAGGAGCTCTCTCCGCTGGAATGGGCTCCCCGGTCATGGTGGATTCGTCTACGGCCGATGTCCCCGTGAGCACGACGCCGTCGATAGGAATTCGTTCACCTGGTCTGATGAGCACCACGTCCCCTGGCGTGACCTGGTCGATGGGGATAGATCGGGGATCACCGTCCACGAGGACGGTCGCTTTTTGAGGTGCCAAACAGGCCAGGGCCTGTATAGCTCTTCTGGCAGAGTCGCTGGTTGCCTGCTCTATGCGACCGCCCAGCGTCATGACGAAGCTGACCACGGCGGCTGCCAGAAACTCACCCTGGAGGAGACTGGCCACAATCGCGATGCTCACCAGCTCGTCCACGTTTGCCTGCCGTTTCCGAAGACCTTGAAACGCTCCCACGACGATAGGCAACCCGTTGATGCCCACCGACACCAGGGCCAGAAGGCTTCCGAGGATAGAAGGCGGATTCCCGTGGTCTAACAAGAAACTCCCCAAGGCCAACAGAGCTGCGAAAAGAGCTCTCCCCAGTTCAGGGGAGTACAGGTTTTTGTATATACTCATCGGGGCCTACTTTCCGAACTTTTTGAAAATGTCCACCACGTCGTCGATGAGGGCGTCATGCCCCTGATGATCTGCCATAGCCTGAGTGACGCAGCCCTTCAGATGGTTTTCCAGCAGGACAGCTCCCAAAGATCGTAAAGCGCCTTGAGCCGCAGCTACCTGCTTGATCACCTGCATACAATCCCTGTCGTCCTCCACCAGTTTTTTGATCGCCCGAATCTGTCCTTCGATTCGGCTGATACGATCGATGATTTTCTTGTGGTCCTCTCCACAAAGGGACATACAGCACCACTCCTTTTTTAGATACTTATACATACCATATGTATATTTTAGGCTCGATGTAATTTTCGTCAAGTATGCAGGAGAAGGTCTATAAAAACACCCGTTCTTTCGTTGCCTTTCTCGCTGCTCTGTGGTAAGTCATACACATGGAGGTGATGGTCTATGAGATACTTGTTGGGCGTTATGATGGCTGTCGTCGTTTTAACGACGGGATGTGGCTGGGCTCAGGAGCCTGCCATGAGATGGGGAAATTGGGTGTTCGTGGAGGACAGGAATTACCGGGAGTTTTTCCCCCTTGTTCCTGTCAAGGGTGTTCGGTGGTTTGCCGACAGCCAGGGGGCGTGTTTCCTCCAGGCTGTGCTGCCCTACGCATCGGTTGAGTCGGTATCGGTGCCTGAGTGGTTTACGAAGGACGGAATGGGAACGCCGCCCTCTCGTCCCGACGATGATCGGATGGGTTGGGGCCGCTGGGTGTTCATGGAAGGTAAACTTCTTCGGGAGTGTGTACCGCCGGGGCCTCAGAGTAAGGACGTTCGATGGTTTATCGAGGCGTCGGGTCGTTGTTTTCGGGTGCCGGTGGTGGATTTCCCCAAGCTCTATCCCGTCGATCGCCCTGCGTGGCTCAATACCGACGGTATGGGGCTCCCACCAGGAGCGTCCCCAAGCCCGGTCGATTAATGCGTGTCATGTTGACGTTTATCTAAAGGGGGTAATGCCCGGTGATGGGGCAGAACCATGCGACATTGTCCTTTGCATTGATCTATGGGGCCACCGGGCGATTCCTCCCGGCCTCTCTGGCCTCCGTCGGGGCGGTCTTTCCTGATGCTATCGAGCGGCTTCTCTTCGGTCAAAAGTGGCAGAAGCACCACCGCAAGGGAAGCCACTGGTTCCCTCCGTATTTGCTAGGAGCCTGGGTGGCCTCTGTCTATCTCAGAGGACATCCCTTTGGTGGTATCGTGGAGGTCGTTGATGCGAAACTCTACGTTCCCATTGGGACCCAAACGGTTGCGGCTGCCGTGGCCTTTGGGCTTTTTTGGTTTATGGCGGGGTGTTTGCTTCACATAGTGGAAGACTGTTTTTTCGGTCCTATGCCTTTAGTGTTTCCGTGGAAGCGGCAGCGCCTGATCATCCAGATTTTCAAGACTGGCGGCCCAGCGGAGCGGATCATCGCTCGCTGTGCCCTGATCTTGGCGGTGGTGGGACGCTTTGTGGATGTTTCTCGAGGCTAAAGGTAGGCTGCTGAGTCCTAATGTTAAGTATAATTGGGTCATATATAGTGATCCATGATGCTTCTGCAACAAGCGAGAGGCGGCCGTATAAGCCGCCTCTCGCTTGTTGCAGTTGTGTCTATTTTTCGTTGAGATATGCCCAAGCCACCGAGGCGGCTACGGCCGCTCCCAGGGGTAAAACGTCGTCGTCGACACAGTACTTGGGGTGATGCTGGGGGTACGTCATGTCCTTGTCGGGATTGCCCGTTCCCAGGAACATGAAGGTCCCGGGACGCTCTTGAAGGTAGTAACTGAAATCCTCGGCACCCATGGTAGGCTTGGCTTCAAGAACCTTATCCTCTCCAAGGACTGAGCGGGCTACCTTAACGGCAAAGCGGGTGAAATCCCGGTCGTTCACCGTGGGAGGCAACATGAATGTGTAGGTAAAATCAGCTTGGCATCGCAGACCGGAACAGACGGCCACGGCGATCTCCTCCATGCGCTTTGCTATTGTTTCACGAACAGAGGTGTCGAAAGTCCTGGTGGTTCCTGAAACGGTCGCTGAGTCTGGAATGGCGTTGAAGACGCTGCCGCTTTTGATCTCCCCTACGGAGATGACAGCAGCCTGAAGGGGATCCACTTCCCGACTGACGATGGTTTGCCAGGCCGATACGACTGAACAGGCGGCGATCACCGGGTCCATCGACAGGTGAGGCATGGATCCATGACCTCCCTTGCCCTGAATCTTGAGCTCGAACTTGTCCGCCGAAGCCATGGTGGGCCCCTCGCAGTAGGTCATGTATCCGCTGGAGACAGGGGACCAGATATGTTGCCCAAAGACGACGTCAACGCCCTCCAAAACACCGTTCTCTACCAGCTCCTTGGCCCCGGCTCCCACCTCTTCAGCATGTTGGAATAAGAGGCGCACACGTCCCGGAAGCTCGTTCTCCATCTCCTTAAGGATGGAAGCCGCCCCCAGGAGCATGGCGATGTGAGCATCGTGGCCGCAGGCGTGCATCGCTCCGTCGTTGACCGATCGATAAGGTACGTCCCGTTCCTCCTGAACGGCCAGAGCGTCGATATCGGCTCGCAAGGCGATGCATCGTCCTTCTTTGTTCGGGTTGAGATCAGTGACGACCCAGTTGTCTTTGTGACCACAGCCGATTTGGGTGTCGTAGCCCATATCTTCCAGGATAGACGCTATTTGAGCTGCTGTCTTGACCTCGTGAAGGGACAGCTCAGGGTGTTTGTGAAAATGATGTCTCCAGGAAGCAATGGATTCCAGGCGCTCCTGAGCTTTTTCTCGGATTGTTTGATACATGCAAAGCCCTCCTCGGTTATGATTATGAGACGACGGACCGGAGAGTCTCCCCCGGCCCGTCCACTATTGATGTCGAATCAGCTCAGAGTTTGCTCGAACCGGTCCAGGGTCTTGCCGGAAATCTTAGAGGTGCCCAGACTGACGATCAATACGACAGCAAAATTGACCACCAGTCCAACAAAGCCCTCGTGAAGGTTCATGGGCGCTGGAACCCCCATGAATTTGATGGCGACGACCGTGCCTAAGCCTGCCAGAAGGCCGGCGATAATCCCCAGCTTGGTCTGCCACCGGGCAAAGAGTCCCAGGACGACCGCCGGGAAGAACTGGGTGACTCCCGAATAGCCCACGAGCAGCAGGGAGACCAGCATGGACGGTGCGAAGATAGCCAAGAGGACTGCCAAGATGGTCAGAAGGGGGACAAAAGCCCGTCCCAGCTTGGCAACGGCCATGTCGTCCATCTGAGGGGCAAAGCCACGCTGGATCACGTTTCTGGCGAGCAGGTTCGACGCAGTAAGGATGAGTCCTGACGATGTGGAGATCGATGCGGCCAGCCCCCCAGCTCCGATGAAGCCGGCTAGTACCGGCGGGAAGTTTTTCACCAGAGCGATGAGCATGGCATGATCCGGCTTGGTAATAGTATCGGCGAAGGCCGGGTCTATCCCCGTCTTAGCAGCACAGGTGAAACCCACCACGATGATAGGGATCAAGGTCAGGGAGTATAGAGGCAGAATGACGGCGTTCTTGCGGACGACCTTTTCACTTTTTGCCGCATAGGTAGCGGTGAAGATGTGGGGCCACATCCAAAAGCCCAGGCCGCAGATCAACGCCACCGAGCTCACCCAGAAGATACCGAGCCCGGCGCTATCAGGCAAGAGGAGGTGACTGGGCTTTATTTCCTGGAGGATCTCCCATACCTTGGCTGTACCGCCGAAGAACTTGTGGGGGAAGATAAAACCGACGGAGATCATACCAACCAACATGATAATGGCCTGAAGGAAGTTGGTCCACCCAATACCCCGGAGTCCCGAAACGTAAACAAAAATCACCGCAGCGATGAAACTGATGACCACGGCCAGCTTCCAGGATATCGCGCCACCGGAGGCCAGCTGGACGATCATGCCAGCCCCCATGATCTGGAGCTGAAGATAGGGAATTGTGAAAATTACTCCGATAAAGGCCACGAATACCCCAAGCCACCGGCTCTCGTATCGGTCCTCGATGAAGTCGGGTTGGCTGACGTAGTTAAGCCGGGCCCCCAAGCGGTTGATTCGGGGACCAATGAAGAAATACAGACCGTAGGCGATAGAGCTGTAGATCAGGGCATAGACGATGCTCATCCCCCTTGAATAGGCCCAGCCCGCCAATCCCAAAAAGGCAAAAGCGCTATAAATCTCGGCTGCTGCTGTGGTGTAAAAAAGAAACGTTCCAAAAGATCGTCCACCGACGAAATAGTTTTCCATACTGAACGCCTGGTTTCGGCCCGCCATCACGCCGACGACGGTGGTGATAATGAGCCAGCCAAAGATGATGTATACAGCGATGGTCATACCTCGTCACCGTCCTCTCGAGCTCGAAGCTTGTAGGCCAAGGCCATAATCCCCGAGGTGAAAAGAATCATCACCAAGGCATACATCAACAAGAACGGGATCCCAAATATCACGGGTTCAACCCGATTTACCATGTTGAGAACCGGCGGCGAATAGCCTAGAAGGATCAGAATAAAACACCACAAAACCGTTCTTTCTCCCTTCGACAAGTGCATAATTCCACCTCCTGAAAATATTGTGTAGCACTTCCTCTTTGCAAGAGTATAGCACTGAAGTCGCTGGCGAAAAAGCCTCTCTGGCAATCCCTTTGGTCTCTTTATGGCTGCTTTGATTGTCATCGGTGTTTATAATATAGGCTTTTATGTATATGTTTTATGCGATACATGCCGTTCTGTCCTTTTATGACTCGTCGTTGACAGTCTGTGGTCTCGTTTCTATACTCGAGTTCATAACGAGCGAGGAGATGGTTCTGTGACGATGGATAAATCGAAAATTCGATGGCTTCTTCCGGCAGTGTTGGCTGTTGTGATCCTGGTGGTATTGATCACTCCTCGGTTCATGCGGCCTGATGATTTTCTTCGGGAGGTCCCTTCTATTCGGCCGGTCCTGACCACGGTCTTGATGCCCTCTGGTGCTGGAGGACGGCGTACATTTCCCGGTCGGGTCCAGGCGTCTCAAAAGGTTGATCTGTCATTTCGTGTCTCCGGTCCTCTGGTGGAGCTTCCTGCTTTAGAGGGAGAGCACGTTCGGGAGGGAGACCTTCTGGCCCGGATCGATTCCCGGGATTTTCAGCTGGCCCTTGATGGTGTGCGAGGAGCCCTCTCGGAGGCTCGGGCGACTCTGGATGCCATGCGAAAAGGAGCGAGGAGAGAGGATCTTCGAGCCCTCCAGGCAAAGGTTGAAGCCGCCAGTTCTCAGGCCAAGGAGGCCCGTTCTCAATTTCAGCGTTTCAAGCGGCTCTATGAGGCGCAGGCCATTTCTCAGGCCGAGTTTGATCGGTACCGTACAGCTCGGGACGTGGCCTCCTCAGCTTTGCTCGCTGTGCAGGAAGAGTTGAAAAAAGCTCGACGAGGAGCTCGTCCTGAGGAAATTCGAGCCATGGAAGCCAAGATCAGCTCCTTGGAGGCTAAGGAGGATGCTGCGGTCTCGGCTCTTGAGGACACCGACCTTCTGGCTCCCTTCGACGGCATAGTGGCCAGGCGAATGGTGGACAAGTACCAATTTGTCATGGCCCGTCAGCCTGTGGTGAGCCTTCAGGATGCATCGTTGGCCCAGATCGTAGTGGACGTACCTGAGTCGGTGATTCGTTATCGTTCCCACCAGCTCAGGATATGGGCCACCTTTGACAGTGCTCCGGGACGGTCGTATCCTCTCCGTTTAGTCGAGTTCGCCTCCGAGCCCGATCCTGAGACCCAGACATACCGAGTAACATTGGCCATGACCTCTGATCCTGATTTCGAACTCCTCCCGGGAATGACCGTCCAGGTTGTCGGTGAGGTGCAAGAGCTGTCCGATGATGCGTCGGTCTATACCATCCCAGTAGAAGCTTTGCTCTCAGGCGACGGATCTCCCTCGGTATGGCTCGTTGTGGATGGCCGTGCGGATTCCCGATCAGTTACGGTGGAAGCTTTGGGTGATGGATTCGTCCAGGTACGGGGGGATTTGAAATCGGGTGATCGCTTGATCACGGCTGGGATTCACGTTCTTTCTCAGGATCAGGAAGTTCGTCTTCTGGAGGATCAGCGGTGAACGTGGCCGAATGGTCTTTGAAACGGCGCTCCTTCGTCCTTTTCGTGGCGGTCCTCTTATTGATAGGTGGCGTGTGGTCCTATGTGGGGCTTGGGCGCTTAGAGGATCCCGACTTCACCGTCAAGACCGCCTTGGTTGTCACCCCCTATCCAGGGGCGTCGCCTACCGAGGTTGAGGAGGAGGTCACCGATGAGATCGAAGAGGCCGTGCAACGCTTGCCCCAGCTGAAGCGGGTCCGGTCTCAATCTCGCCGGGGATTGTCGGTTGTGTACGTGGATATCAAGGACGAGTACACCAACGGCAAGCTCCCTCAGGTTTGGGATGAACTCCGACGCAAGGTCAGGGAGGCTCAGCGATACTTGCCTCCGGGAGCGGGTCCTTCTATGGTGAATGACGATTTCGGCGACGTTTTTGGTGTGCTTTTTGCCCTGACGGGTGATGGGTTTTCCATGGCCGACCTCAAGCGATACGCCGATATCGTTAAAAAACGAGTGCTCCTCGTGCCTGATGTGGCTCAGGTCTCTATCTGGGGCGATCGGACCGAGGCGGTCTTTGTTCAGTTCTCCCGGTCCAAGGTGACCGAGCTGGGTCTCTCCCCCGAACAGATCGTCGCGGCTCTTCAGGGGCAAAATCTGGTGGTCGACTCCGGCTCGGTCTTGGCTGGGTCTCTTCGGATTCCCCTGGATCCCAGCGGGAAGTTTCAATCGGTGGACGAGATCGGTGACATTCTCATTCGGGGTGGCCGCTCCGGTCGTCTCGTGGTCCTTCGGGATATCGCCACGGTGAGCCGGGGGTATCTGGAACCTCCGAGGCGGATCATGTGCTTCGACGGTAAGCAGGCTTTGGCCCTGGGAGTTTCCACGGTTCCTGGCGGCAACGTCGTTCGAATGGGAGAGAATGTCCAGGCCGAGTTGAGGCTGATTGAGGCGGACCTTCCTCTGGGGCTTTCCATTGAAACGGTGACCTTCCAAAGTGATCTGGTTCGTGAGGCCGTGGATGGTTTTCTCATGAACCTTGCGGAGGCCGTCTTCATCGTCATCGCCCTTCTCGTTGTTTTTATGGGTATGATCAGCGGTCTCCTCATGGGGGGAATCCTGCTTCTGACCATTGCCGGTACCTTTGTTGCCATGAAAATCATGGGTATTGAGCTCCACAGCGTTTCGCTGGGTACTCTGATCATTGCCCTGGGGATGTTGGTCGATAATGCCATCGTGGTTACCGAGGGCATTTTGGTGGGGATCACCATGAAACGCTCTCGGGAGGAATCTGCGATCCGCATCGTCCAGGAGACCAAGTGGCCGCTCTTAGGCGCGACTTTGGTGGCCATCCTGGCCTTTGCAGCCATCGGACTCTCCAGAGACGTGACCGGCGAATTCTGTCGTAGCCTCTTTCAGGTCATCGCCGCGTCCCTCCTCATCTCCTGGGTTCTGGCTGTCACCGTGACGCCTGTCCTGGGGGTCATGTTCCTTCGGCCCGAGCCAGGAGACGATCCCTACAACAGTCGGGGATACCGGATGTACCGTCGAATCCTGACGGAGTGTGTCGGTCATAGATGGCTTACGGTGACTGCGGCTGTTGTGCTGCTTCTGTCCTCCATTTTTGGGTTTCGGTTCGTGGAACAGAGTTTTTTCCCCGAGACGGCCCGGGATCAGTTCATGATCCACTATTGGCTGCCCGAGGGGACCGATATCACCAGAACTGCCCAGGATATGACCGAGTTGTCGGAGCACCTCATGGCATCGGAGACGGATGTCACGTCGGTGGCGACCTTTGCCGGTGAGGGGCCTCTTCGGTTCTATCTCTCTATGGAGCCCCAGCTTCCCGACAGCGCATATGGGTTTTTGCTGGTCTCGGTGACCGATCACAAGGTCATCCCTGCGGTCATGGCACGGGTGGGGCGTTGGATAGCCGACCGGTTTCCTGACGCTGATCCTCGCTTCGAGCGATTCATGAAAGGGCCGGGAACCGGGGCAAAGATCAAACTTCGGATCTTCGGGGACGATTCCGGGGAGCTCCGCCGGCTTTCCCGAGAGGTTCAGGCCATCATGGCTTGGGAGCCATCAGCTATCGATGTCCGGGACGACTGGCGTCAACCAGGCCAGGTCCTCCGGCCTGTCCTGGATCAGGCTCGGGTGAGCCGGTCTGGACTGTCCAGGGCCGAGATTGCCGGCGCTCTGGAGGGGACCTTTGCGGGACGAATCGTCGGGGTGTACCGGGAGGGAGATAGACTCTTACCTATTGTAGTTCGAGCCCCCGAGGACGAGCGTCTCGGGCTGGGGGCCGTGGAGAACGTCCAGGTCTGGAGTCGGGGACTCCGACGGTTTGTCCCTTTGGGGCAGGCCATCTCAGAGGTCCGATTGGTCTGGGAGGACCCGATAATCTGGCGGCGAAATCGGTCCAGGGTTATCACGCCCCAGTGTAACCCACGCTCAGGAACAGCGGAGGACCTCCGTCGTTGCCTGATTCCTCATATAGAAGCCATCACTCTTCCAACGGGGTACCATCTTGAGTGGGGTGGCGAATACGAGGTCTCCCGGGACTCAAAAGGAAGCCTGGTGGCCCCATTTTGCCTTTCCTTCATCCTTATGATCGTCCTGGTTATGGGTTTGTTCAACGGGTTTCGCCAGCCTCTGGTCGTGTTCCTCTGTCTCCCGCTGGCGGCGGTGGGTGTGACCGTAGGACTGCTGGTAACGGGGCAGAGCTTTGGTTTCATGGCCCTGGTTGGCTATCTTAGTCTGGCCGGGATGCTCATAAAGAACGCTATCGTTTTGCTGGATCAGATCGCGTTGGAACTGGCTCAGGGGACGGCCCGATTCTCGGCAGTGATCCATGCTTCAACGGGGAGAATTCGACCGGTGATGATGGCTGCGATGACCACGGTGTTGGGAATGGCCCCCTTAGCGTTGGACGATTTCTTCGCCTCTATGGCGGTGACCATCATGTTTGGGCTCACCTTCGCCACTGTCTTGACCTTAATCGTGGTTCCGGTGCTGTACTGCATGTTCTATGGGATCTCCATGGACGAGGTGGACGTTTCGTCTCCCATGTAGATCATGCACAAAACCCGGGGCATTTGTCCCGGGTTTTGTGCAGCATAGGAGTTGTTGAGGAAATTCGTGTGACGTCGCAGATTAGGAGGCTCTGCTCTCTTGCTCTGTACCCATAGTATAGTCGGAGAAGTGAGTGTGGGCATCGGTGAAAAACCTACCTTTTGACTAGGTATAAATACGGATTGATATGGGGCTTCTGTGGTCGATGGTTTCTCGGTCTCCTCTATGATGATGTGTGTGGTGTTGTGGATGAGAATGTCTGCTTATTGATCAATAAGTCGTAGTATAGTTATTGCGGAAGACCGATCATCGGTCAAAACACCGTTCTCCATCTTAGTCTCAGTGTCTTTGCCGATAGGGTTTTGATATATGGGAACCTCTAAAACTCAGAAACTCGCCTCGGGTGGTTTCGACGGAGCCCATTCGAGGTTCGTATTTTTGACCTGCCGCCGTGAAGTATCGACTGGGACGAGGTGGATGTCGTCCCAAGCCGGGAGGACACAGGAGGTGCCCTTCGAGGTGACGGTACGGAGCAGGCAGGTCAAAAATACGTTCGGGCGAGATAGGGCTCTGGCGGAACGACCTGAGGCTGGGAGACCTGGATGCAGGTTTTTAGAGATGCCCGTATGATCCTTTTCAAGGAGGGGTTCTGATGACGACCCATTGCATCGTCCATCGTGATACTGATCCGTTTTTCAACTTAGCAATGGAGGAGGTTCTCTTTGATCGATCCAGCCAAACGGCGGACGGCTATATACTTCTGTGGCGGAACCGCCCCACCGTGGTGGTCGGGCGGTTTCAGAACACTGTCGGCGAGGTGAACGCTCGTTTTTTGAAAGAACACGGTGTATCGGTCGTTCGTCGGACTACTGGCGGCGGTGCCGTCTACCACGACCTGGGAAATTTAAACTATACCTTTATACTGCCCGTTCGGGATCGGGATTCCAAGGGACTTGATTTCGCCCTGTACACCAGGCCACTCCTGGAGTACCTGGAGAGCATTGGGGTTCATGCCGAGCTTACCGGACGAAACGACCTGACCATCGAAGGCAAAAAATTCTCGGGCAACGCCCAACACGTCAGCCGGGACACCATGCTCCACCACGGTACTATCCTCTTCAATACATGTCTGGAGGACGTGGCGTCGTCCCTGTCGGTGGACCCGGAAAAATTTCGGTCCAAGGGCGTTACCTCGGTACGCAGCCGAGTGACGAACGTAGCTCCACATCTCCCCAAGCCCATGAGTATGGAGGACTTTATCGATGGCCTCATGGAGTTCTTTGCCGCTCCCTTTGGCGGTTTCATCCGGGGGTTATCCGATGAGGAAACCGAAGTGATTCAGACTCTTCGTGATGAGAAATACGCCACCTGGGACTGGGTGTGGGGGAACTCACCGCCCTTCTCTCTCTCGGCAGAGCGCCGCTTCGAAAAGGGCAAAATACAGCTTTATCTGGACGTTCGAGACGGCATCATCGGTGACGTTGCCATCCGAGGCGATTTCTTCAGTGAAGCAGATCCGCAACAGGTGGAGAAAGCCTTAAAGGGCGTCTCATACCGAAGGAACTCTGTGGAGAAGGCCCTGGCCTCGGTCGCTGTGAGTCGACATCTGTTGGGAATCTCACCGGAGGACCTGATCGACCTGGTGATGGAGTGATGTCTCATCCTCCCCGGAGTGTTCTGGTGGACGATGTCTCTCTGGCTTGTTCCGTCTCAGGGGAGGGGCCCCCTCTGCTCTTAATCATGGGCTTTGGGGGTACCATGGATATGTGGGGCTTCCCCTTTCTGTCTCGCCTCATGAAGAAATTCACGGTGATTTCCTTCGATCATCGGGGAATGGGAGAAAGCTCCCTGGGAATCCGAGTGCCCTCTATCGAGAGATTCGCCTCCGACGCGGCCGGACTTCTGGATGGTCTGGGAGTGAAAAAAGCCCACGTTCTGGGGTGGTCCATGGGGGGCTACGTGGCTCAGGAACTGGCGCTGTGTCGTCCTAACCTGGTGCGGCGTCTTGTTCTCTACGGCACGTGCTGCGACCATCAGACAGCTGTATCGGTCCGTCGCGAAGCTTTCGATCTGATCACAGACCTGTCGGTATCGGACCGTCGACGGACCGAGATCGCCCTTCATACCCTGTTCCCCGATCGGTGGCTGGAGAAACGTCCTCGCTTTGCCCGGGCATTTTTATCTCATCCTATGACTGCCTGTTCCAAGTATTCAGACGGGGTTGCCGCCCAGGTTCGGGCTCTGGAGTCCTGGTCAGGGTGTTGCTCTCGTCTGAGGACGATGGACATACCCACCCTGGTGGTTGCTGGCGAGCAGGACAGGCTTATCCCGCCGGAGCTTGCCCGAGCCACGGCGGCAGTCCTCCGCCGGGGACGGTATCGTCCTTTCCCTGACGGAGGACATGGACTGGTTTACCAGTATCCTGAGGAACTGGCCCGAGTGGTGGAGGGCTTTCTGACGGCACCGAGAGGCGTCAACTTCATGTAAAGGAGAGAGTATTTGTGGTGAGAATCGTTCGCTCTATCCAGTCGATGAAGGCTTTTTCGGAGAGCTGCCGTGCCGACGGACGAAGCGTGGGACTCGTCCCCACGATGGGCTATCTCCACGACGGACACATGTCCCTCGTCCGTGCCAGTCGGGAGGAAAACGACGTCACGGTGGTGTCCATCTTCGTGAACCCGATCCAGTTCGGCCTTGGAGAGGATCTGGATCGCTATCCCAGGGACGAGGCTCGAGATCTGACTCTTCTGGAGGCGGGGAGAGTGGATTGCCTGTTCGCGCCGCCGGCAGAGGAGATGTTCCCTTCGGATCATTCGGTCACAGTGGACGAGTCGTCTATCAGTCTTCCCATGTGTGGAGCCTCTCGCCCTGGTCACTTTCAGGGTGTCTGCACGGTAGTCCTCAAACTGGTCAATGTGGTGAGGCCCCATCGGGTTTACTTCGGCATGAAGGATTATCAGCAGCTTCAGGTCGTTCGTCGCATGGTTCGTGACCTGAACGTCCCGGTGGAGATCCGCCCATGCCCCCTGCTACGGGAGCTCGATGGGCTGGCGTTGAGCAGTCGGAACGCCTATCTCTCTCCAGAGGAACGGCGATCAGCCTTGAGCCTGTCCCAGGCTTTGTTCAAGGCCAAAAAAACCTTCGAAGCCGGTGAGCGTTCTGCCCGGGTTTTGGTCGACTCCTGCCTGGCCGTTTTGGCTCAGGAGGCGTCCCTGCGTCCCGAGTACGTTGAGCTTCGGGACGCTCTGGACCTGTCCCCCGTGGAACAAATTGATAGTCCGGTGGTCTTGGCCATGGCCGTCCGTGTCGGGACGACCAGACTTATCGACAACGTCGTGTTGGGATGATGATGTCGTGTTCGATTCAGATGTTGAAATTCGAGCCTTGCAGAAAATCCCTCGTGAATGTCGTCGAGTCAGCGGGACAGGACTGTCTTCCGTGAACGACGATCGACAGGCCATGATCGACAAGGCGCGGCGACATCGGAACAGAAAGGTCTTTCGCTCCCACGTTCCGGTAATGAAGGGACCGGACCCCGACAGGATTCAGCCTCGAAAGAGGTATGCTCAGCTGGTCTTCTTGAAAAACGTGATCAAGAGCCCAAATATCGAGGTAGGGGACTACACGTATTACGACGACATCCGGGGGGATAAACCTCTGGAGTTTGAGAAAAACGTCATCCACTCTATGCAGGAAAAACTCGTCATCGGCAAATTCTGCTCCATAGGAGCGGAGACGGTCTTCATCATGAGCGGGGGAAACCACCGTCTGGACAACGTGAGCACCTACCCCTTCGGCCTCATGGGCAGCGGTTGGGAGATCGTTTCCTATGAGCCCGAGCTTCGGGGCGATATCGTCGTGGGCAACGACGTCTGGATCGGCTTTCGGGCCACGATCCTGGGTGGAGTGACCGTCGGCGACGGTGCTGTGATCGGGGCTGGAGCCGTGGTTACTGCTGACGTGCCTCCCTACGCTGTGGTGGTGGGAAACCCCGCCCGGGTTGTGAGGAGGCGCTTCGACGACGAGACCGTGGACATGCTTATCAGGATCAAGTGGTGGGACTGGTCTCCCGAGAAGATCACCCAAAACGTCGGGATTCTGGCATCGCCGTCGGTGGAGCGGCTGAGTCGATTTTTGTAAGCTGTCCGAGAACGACGTAAGGAGGTGAGTCGATGTACTGCAAAAAAATGGTCGACTTCGCGGCTCCCTCTCTCCGTTAGATGTAGAAAACGCCCCTACGTTCACCTGATGAGTCAACGACTATGACGTGACCTGGCATCTGACCCTGGTTCCCATATCCATCTCTGAGACCGTCGAGCGTGATGTGTTGGAAAAACTCTCTCGGGAGTATACCTATGCCGTCGTCGCTCTGAAGAGCGACCGTCTCCTGGGAATCTGCGGGCATCTGAGTGTGGATCACCTGAAACAGGTGGGGAAGGAGGTCCCTTTCTGGGGGCCAAGGACGCCTGGGGCCAGGGCTATGGTGCTGAGGCTCTGAGCTTGTTGGTGGACTATGGCTTTCGGGTCCTGAACATCCATAACGCATGCTTCAGGTCCCGTTCGACAACGAACGGGCCATGATGTACATGGAGCTCATGGCGGACCGTTAGGTGGATTTTGGGCCCAGAACGTTAGGTAGGAGGAGATACCATGGCTGATCTTTCAAGCGTTTCAAAGACTCTCTACGTTCCTTTGGTCGGGCGGATCTATGCGTCTCATCATCACAGGGATATTCTCTACGATCCCAAAGCTCTGTCCGTGGAGGACAAATTGCCGCCCCAGGTTTTCGATATGAAAGGGCAAAGTGAGTACACCCTCCTGGCCAGTGCTGTTCGAGCCAGACTCGTGAACGATCGAATCCAGAACTTCTTGAAAGCCCATCCTGGGGCTACAGTGGTGAACGTGGGATGTGGCCTTGATACATCCTATGATGTGAACGCCAATAACTCGGCCCGGTGGTTTTCCCTGGATTTGCCCGAGGTGATAGAGCTCAGACGCACCCTTTTCCCCGAAGGAGAGCGGGAGACGTACCTGGCTCGATCCATGTTCGACTACTCATGGATCGACGATGTCAAGTCTCAGACTGGCTCCCGTCCCGTCCTGGTGACTGCAGCAGGCGTCTTGCACTACTTTCACGAGGATCAGGTGGTGGATTTCCTCAGGCACCTTGCCGGCTTTGGCCGAAACCAGGTCCTCTTTGATGCTGTCTCTCCCGTCGGGCTCTGGTTTTCACGCCGGTACGTTCGAAAGCTGGGGCATGGTGATGCCGAGATGTGCTTCTCCGTAGCAAGCGCCCGGGAGTTGGCCGCCAAGGTTTCTACCGGCACCCGGGTTCTGGAGGAGAACGGCCGTTTTTTTCAGGGGATTCCCTCGAACCTGAAGATGGCGACCAAACTCTCCACGCTCCTCGTCGAAATCTTCGCTATGGCGAAGATTATTCGGATGAGGGTTCGGTGATGCTCTGTCCACTACTGTACTCACCTTCTCTCAACTTTTTTGTCTCCCTCTTATAGAAAATGTCTTGACCTCAAACGGCATTGAATTGATCCCCGTAGAAAATGTTTTTTAGAGATACCTTTAGGTGGTCAAAAGCGTTATAATTTTAAATTTTATATTTAAAAAGATAACAAAGGAGGAGATGTTATGCGTAAAATAGTATTTTTAGCCTTGATTATGGTTTTTTTGACAAGTTCTTTGTACGCAGGTATAAAAGATAAGTTGGACAATTGGGAAGAAAAAAGCGGTTGGCCATTTGATGTCAGTGATAAAGAAATCTCCATGGGGTATCTGAAAGATGCTACGACAACTGATTTAAGTGATGCAGATTTGGACTTTGTAAAATCTATTGGTGAACGATTTTTAGAGGATCTGGCTATCTGGAAAGCTGCACAAAACGATATCAATTTAAAAAGCCATCAAAAATTTGCTGCACTTGACAGGCAGATAAGGAATTACAATGAAGCAAGAAAACAGATTGCTGAATATATGGAGTATGATTTTCTTTTGCCTCTGCAAAAAATTAAATTGATTTCCTATAAAGACGGTTCTTTCGCCATAGCAAAGGGAACTGATGGAAAGTATGTGCGAGAGTTAGGAGAAGCTTATATCAATAAACTTCAGAGATATGCCAAACAGGTAGCTCCGTTTTTTGGCGGAAAAGATGACAAGATGGGAAAATCTATAATTGATCAGGTTGCTCTAGTTGTAAAAGCCAATGAATATTCAAAGGATATCATTAGAAAGTCGCAGGAAGAGAAAAAGATTGAAAATGAAAGAAAGCAAGGGGAGATGGCAAAAACTGAAAAATACGATCCTAAGAAAGTTTCTGTGAAATTTTCAGATGAGTTCATTGGTGAGATAAAACGGGAATATAAAAAAGCATCAAAGACCGTAGATGGAAAAATTCTTGACATTTCTCCAGTTCAATATAAGGAGTATATGGATTATACAGGCGGAGCTTTGAACCTTGAGGAATGTATAGCAAAAAAATGTACTTATAAAGAAAAATATGATGTGCAAGGAGTTTTGTTGGTAAAAAATGACGGGAAATATATAAAATACACGTTCTCATCCGTAAAAAGTATCAACCATGTACATAATGGAACTGCCTACAGCAATCCTTATACAAGCTTTTATACGAAAGTGGTTAAAAAATGTGAGGTTCAAGCTGAAAATGTGGCAAATGAATATAGGAAATAATTGGTACCCTTGACAAAGAGTACCTTAGTTAGAAATTTTTCCAAAGAGCTTCTGTGGTTGATACGTTACAGAGGCTCTTTTTGTTCTGCTTTTTAGGGAACCTCTGGGGTGTGCATATTTTGAAATCTGAGCAGACCCAAAAAGCCATGGACCAGAAAAGAGGACGAGTCAGGCTAAACAAACGTTAAAGTGAGTTTCCCGCACCATCGACTTCCTATGCAAGAGGACTTGTAGCGTCAACAGAATAGATCGCTTCTGATCCCATGATCAAGTATTAGAATTGAGTGATGATGGTATAGGCCAGCTTCCGCAGGCACTATTGTAGTGGGGCTCGCACTTTACCAGCCCTTCAAAGTATCAAGGCTCCTGTATGGTCTTGCCATCAGGGGTGCTTTCTTCCGCAAGGAGGTTTCGTTGTATCAGGAGAGCACTGTAAGAACCCTGGCGTAACCCCGTACACATTCGTTCTCCTCGAAATGAAGACCGACAATCTAACTCGTAGCGTCGTCAGCCAATCGAAAGGATAAGCGTCTATCTGAACCAAATCCTCGAAACATCTTCTTCTTGTCCTGCTGTCATCTCTCCTCGTATAGCCCTGTCGATAACCGTCGCTTTTGTAACTCCCTGTGTGCTCAATAAAATATCTCTCCTCATTCCACTATCGTGACACAGGAGAGGTAGTTTCACTGTCCCTCTTAGGGATAACCGTGTCGTTGTCCCGTGACAGGCAACGACATATAAGCTTGACAAAAAATTCTGAGGATGTAGTATGTAGCCAATATATTGGTTGAATATCGCCCCCTCCACAGCCTGTGAGTTCTCAAGTGATAGGAGCGCGAAAAGATGTCCCAAAAATCTGATCAAGCATATGACGTTATAAAGCGGGGAATTCTCTGCGGAACAATTTCCAGTAAAAAACCGATTTCTGTGGGTAGCTTGGCTTCCGAGCTTGGAGTGAGCAGAACCCCCGTTCGGGATGCCCTCCAACGGTTGCAGACAGAGGGGTTTGTGCAGATTTTTCCTAACCAAGGTGTAATGGTTCAAAATCTTACTTCTGCAGAAGTAACGCAAATGTATGAATTACGTATCGCCCTTGAGGGGTACCTTTTGCGCCGTAGTATAGGGCTTTTTTCAAAAAAGGACATTGCCTCTCTAAAGGAGCTGCTAGAGTTGCAACGAGAAGCTATGGAGAGGAATGATTCTTATGCATTTATGCGTTTTGATAATGCACAGCACTTATACATTCATAAGGTTTATTATAATCCCTTCATTTTTGACGTCCTTAACCGGATGGCAGATCGGATTTTTTACGGAGGAGTGCAGGCTTTGAAAATGCCCGGACGGATGGAGGCTACTTACAAGGAGCATGTCAGTATCGTGGAAGCTATTGAAAAAGGTGATGTGGAAGCGATCCTTTTAGCTCTTGAAAATCATTTTACCCATGGACTAAGTTCAACAATCAGCTCTTTTAATCAAGGTGTTTTAAGTTAGGCTGTGGCACATATATTTTCAATTATTAGAGGAGGTGTAACGTAGCAATGTTGAAGAAATGGTTTGTTGTTTTTGCGGTATTTATGGCAGTTTCTTTTTCTGTGGCTCTTTGTCCTGTCGAGGCTTCTTTTAATAAGAGGTTGAAGTTTGGCGTGGCTGTTTCCAAGAACTCCACGTGGTACCAAGGGGCCAAAAAGTTCGCAGAGCTTATTAATGAGAGGACGGAAGGAAGATTTGTCGTAGATATTTTCCCGAGCGACCAGTTGGCGGCAGGAAATATCATCAAGGGGTTAGAGCTTCTGCGAATGGGGGTGACGGATATCGACATGCGCTCCACCATCATCTATACCACCGTGGACCCCAAATTTACGGTCCCTCTCATGCCCTGGATTCTACCTTCCTACGAGAAAGCTGATGAGGCCATGGGGGGCAAGGGTGGAGAAATGCTCTTCAATCTCGTTAGGAAAAACGGTATTGAACCTCTTGCCTTTGGAGAATCGGGGTTTCGTCAGATTACGAACAATAAGCACCCTATTGTGGCTCCTGAAGATCTTGCTGGACTCAAGATTCGAGTTCCTACTATAAAAATGTATATAGCGCTCTTTAAGGCTCTGAAAGCTGATCCCACATCCATTAATTTTGGAGAGCTTTTTGCGGCTTTACAGCAGGGAACGGTAGATGGGCAGGAGAATCCTCCAGATGTTATTGTCTCTGCAAGGATACAGGAAGTTCAGAGGTACATGACTCTCTGGAATGCATCGTATGATCCCATCATCATGAGTGCCAGCAACAAGTTCTGGAAATCCCTCTCTTCGGAAGAGCAGGGCGTATTCTTAAATGCTGCGCAGGAAGCTATGGCGTACCAGCGAGCACTTGCCCGTGAGAAAAACAAGGAACTCATAAAAACCTTTGCGGAAAAGATGGAAATCACCACTCTTACGCCCGAGCAGATCAATGCTTTTCAAAAGAAGGCTGCCCCCGTCTATGAGGAATACAAAAAAATTATTGGTACAGAGCTGTTAGAGGCCTTTGGGTATTCTGAGTGATAATTGAGAAAGCTAAGGAGAAGCTCGCTTCTCCTTAGCTTAAAGAGGGAGTGTCCCCTGTGAAATGGTTTGACCGCATAGAAGAGGGGCTTCTTGTATGTTCTCTTTCTGTTATGGTTATAATTAATTTTGGGAACGTGCTTTCACGGTATATTTTCCACGCCTCATGGTCTTTTTCAGAAGAGTTGCTGGTGATTTTTTTTGTCTATAATAGCTTTTTGGGTGCTGCGCTTGCTTGTCGTCGGGGAGCTCACATGGGTTTTACGGTTCTTACGAGTGTCTTTCCCGAAAAGCTGAAGAAGAGCTTTGTTGTTTTTTCAACGGTTATCAGCCTTATCCTAATGGGGGTGCTTGTCCTTTATGGAGCCGAGATGGTCTGTGGGCAGGTGGAGTATGAACAGAGAACACCTGCTTTAGGGCTTCCCGAAGCTGTGGCAGGTTTTTCCGTTCCTTTCGGAGCTTTGCTAATTGCCATTCGCATGGTTCAGGCCTGCGTTGCGGAGCTTCGTCAAATCCAGAGTTTTTCCGAGAAATGAAAATGGGGATAGAGTCATGAGTCTCGGGATCAGCCTTTTTGGAGTTTTTTTTCTTCTCCTTTTTGCAGGAGTACCCATAGCGATCGCTCTTGGTATGGCGGCAGTGGCATCGTTTTTTTCCCAGGGATTTCCGCTTTCAGTTCTTCCGACGGTAATCTATGCTTCTCTCGGAAAATTCACGCTTCTCGCTATTCCTTTTTTCATCTTAGCGGGAGTGATTATGGAATATGCGGGAATCTCTAAACGCCTCGTTCGCCTTGCGGATGTTTTCGTAGGACATGTCCGAGGTGGTTTGGCAGTTATTACTGTGATTGTGGCGTGTTTTTTTGCGGCTATTTCCGGCTCTGGCCCTGCCACTGTTGCAGCTGTGGGTACTATTCTAATCCCTGCCATGATAAATGCTGGCTACAATAAGGGGTTTGCAGCTTCCCTTATGGCGGCATCGGGCAATGTGGGTATCATTATTCCTCCTAGCATAGCTTTTGTAATCTATGGTGTATTGGCAGAAGTTTCCATAGGCCGTCTTTTTATGGCAGGCATCGTCCCGGGAATATTGCTCGGATTCTGTCTTATTGTTGTGAGTCTTCTGCTTCTCAGAAAGAACAAAGATAATCTTGTATGTCGCGAGGCTTCCACGTGGACAGAAAAATGGCAGGCTTTTCGAGATGCTCTTTGGGGGTTGTTGGCTCCCGTGATCATCCTCGGAGGAATTTATGGGGGTATCGTAACGCCTACAGAAGCCGCTGGTATTGCTGTAGTCTATGGCCTCTTCGTAGGAGTTTTCGTCTATCGGGAAATCCGCCTGAAAGATTTGAGGAGACTCTTGGTAGATGCTTCTATGGGATCTGCGGTGGTCATGTTCATTATTGCTTTTGCTAGTGTTTTTGCCTGGGTTCTTACAACAAGTCATTTTGCTAGAGATATTTCCGAACATCTTCTCTCCATTACCACGAACAAAGTTCTCCTGTTGCTCATAATAAACGGCATATTACTTATAGCAGGATGTTTTATTGACGCGGCTTCGGCATTTTATATCTTTTTGCCTATCATGTTGCCCGTTATTCAGAAAATTGGAGTTGATCCCATCGTGCTTGGCGTTTTTATGACCATGAACCTTGCGGTGGGAATGACGACACCCCCGGTAGGATTGGATATCTTTATGGCGAGCAATATTTCTGGAGTTTCCCTGAAGGAAGTCTCGATCAAGGTAATGCCTTTTATGCTGGCAAGCCTTGTGGCGGTTGTCCTTGTCACCTTTTTCCCATGTTTTTCACTTTGGTTGCCGAACCTGATGGGAATAAAATAAACTTGCAGTTGAGAGGAGAAATCGAATGCGTCTTTCCATCGTAGCGGAAAATTCTACGACCTCCCCTTCTCTTACTCCGGAGTATGGGTTGAGTATGCATCTTGATCTGGAGGGGCTCTCGATTCTTGTCGATACGGCGCAGGGTATAGGCCTTTTCTCCAATGCTTTCAAAATGGGGATTGACTTGAGGCGTTTGGATATGGTGGCCTTGAGTCATGGGCATTTTGATCATGTCGGGGGGTTTGCTTCCCTGTACTCTTATTGTGGATCTATTCCCCTCTGGGGGCATCCGAAAATCAACTCCTTGCATTGCAGGCTTGAGGGAGAAAAAAAACGTTTTATTGGATTCCATCTAAATAAAGATGCCGTGGATTTTCACCCGGTGCAGGGATGTGTGGAAATTGCACCACAAATGTGGGCTTTGGAGATCCCCAAAGAGAGACGAAACCCTGACTTCGTACATACGCCACCTCATCTTGTACAGGAGATTTCTGGAGGTGAGAGCATTCTGGATCCCTTTGAGGATGATATTTCCTTCGTTGTAGAAGGGAGAAGAGGGTTAAGTGTGCTCCTTGGATGTGCTCATGCGGGGGTCGTTAATGTCCTTGAAGAGGTGTCTCATTTTTTTGGGACTCGTGAGTTTTTTTCCGTGACGGGGGGAATGCATCTTTCAAGGTTAGAGGGGGGAGCCCTTGAAAAGATTGTAAAAATACTGGCAAAGAAATTTGTGGTGCGTCATTGGTTCCCATGCCATTGTACAGGATTCTCTGCGGCTTCCATGCTGGCCGTGCAGGGACAAAATGTGAATTGGGGACATGTGGGAACTGTTGTCGACATTTAAGTCGCCTCGTTGGCCTGGTGCTGCAGGACCTTTGGGATAACGCAATGAATTTTCAGCTCAGAGAGAGGCTGTTCGTCGGGAGCTTGCTTCTCCTTTCCCTATAAGCAAATGCCCTGATGTCGTGTCATATGATTTTTTCGAGAGCAACTGTCAAGCTCCCTCTGAATTGAGAGAGTAATCGTTGACTAGGTAGCTTTTGTATCTCAAGTCTGCAAAGGTTTACGGGGGTAGAGATGTCCTTTTGTCGTCTCAGTGGTCTCTGTGATATTTGTCGTACGTCTGCGGTACTCTTCCTTCGGGATGAGTGTTGGCTTGGTTACTTGAAACGTCCCCCTTGCGTAGGGTACAGATTAATAAGTACATGTCCGAAAGATTGTGTTCGGCCTCAGAGACGATGCGTCTGTCGTAAGAAGGAGGGATGTGACACTGAACGATTTTCCTCAAACAACATTTACCGTATACGACTCAACCTGAAGTGTTGTAAAGAGCGCAGATTTTGCGTGAATGCTCTCATTTTGAAGCTCCCTACAGATATGATGCTTTTTGATGAGCTGAAACGAGAGGAGTACAGGGTGTTGGGGAGCGATACGCAGTTTAGGGAAAGTCCAGCGAAGTCAAACGGAAATAAAGACTTCGCCGGATAATGAGCCGCCTATAGAGGACGAGGTATACGCTGATGGTTCTGTGATTTTCCTGATGATGAAACTCAGCAAGGTTCTTCGGGATCTTTTTTGCAGCTTTTTCAAATATCTTGTGGAGAGTAGAAATGAGGTTTTTATGATTTGTGATGACAAATAAGCCCATTCTCCCCCTCTGCTCGAAAACATCTGAGGTCTCTTCATCAGTTTCTTACTTAGCTTGCTCCCATATGCCTAAGTTCATGGAAATTCTAGAACACGTGTCTTTGAGCTCAGGGATGAGTTCCCGCATCGACTGTTCGTCGAATCTGACTGTTGGAGCCGCTACGGACAGACAGCCAAAAATCCTGTGGGGGGGTTCGAATATCGGTACTGCTACGGATATAACCCCTTCTTCTCTCTCCCCATGGCTTAGAGCATATCCGTCTTTTCGAATGGCTGTGAGTTCTTGGAGAAAGGAGTCTCGATCAGTTATGGTCGCTCCGGTTATGGGGTAGGCTTTTGCGATTTCTCTGAGGGCGTATGCTTCATCCGAATAGGCCAATATACATTTTCCTCCTGCTCCTGCCCACAAGGGGAAACGGTCTCCCACTCTTACGACGCAAGACATGAAAAGGAGGCTCTCTACATGTTCGTAGCATACTCGATAATCATTCTCAAGCACATAGAGAGTGACGGCCTCCTTTGTTTTGTCCCGTATTTGTTTCATTAGGGGATAGGCATATTTTACCGCTGAAATATTATCCTTCGCCAGAAAACCATAATGATAGAGCTTAGGCCCCAGATAATAAGACTTGTTTTTTTTGTCTTTTTTAATAATTTGAAGGGCGAGAAGAGAGTTCAGTAGTCTGGACGTCGTGCTGGTCGAAAGGGCTACCTTCTCGGAGATGTCTTTCAAGGTGAGATGTGTTGAGTCCAAGGTAAAACAGTCTAAAATTGAAACGGCTCTATCTAAAACTCTTATCAATTTTTCACTGGTATTTTTGATAGCAAATCCCTCCCATGTAACGATATCCCAGATTTTATATAACAGTTGCTACAGGGCACCTCTAAAAACCTAACATCCGAGTTTCCCGGCCTCAGGTCGTTCCGCCAAAGCCCTGTCTCGCCTAAACGTATTCTTTGACCTGCCTGCTTCGTACCGTCGCCTCGAAGGGCACCTCCTGTGCCCTCTCGACTGGGACGACATCCGCCTCGTCCCAGTCGATACCGTCACGACGGCAGGTCAAAAATACGAACCTCGAATGGGCTCCGTCGAAACGACCTGAGGCGAGTTTCTGCGTTTTTTAGAGGTTCCCTAATATTCCTGCCCCAGATTGAACGAGGGGTGAGCCGTATATGGCTTTGCGATAAGAAGCTAGTGATTAATTGTTGGACTTTCTAGAGCTTAGTGACGAGGGAGAAGGACAACTTCAGAACCAATGTCTTCCCTATCTTTTTTAGGACATAACGATCCTAAACGGTGTTGGCAGAAAGATCAAGCCGATAGTCTCTGATATATTGTCTGAATTCCTTGACATTAGGGGGGAGTTGATGTATGTTTTAAATATGTCCCATTTGGTGGAACTTGTTGCCACAGAGTGGTATTTTGGCGTTATAGAGAACTATGCTGCTTTGTTAGCTGTTTGGGACGTGACGAAGTTGAGCATGAATAGCAAGGCATCACAACACAGGAGGGAATCTGAGTGGACAGAGATTTGGTAGCCTTTCAGCTGGTTTGTTTTCTTGAGTCCCGTGGGGTAGAAAAAATTTTTGGTTTGTGTGGCCATACGGTGCTTGGCTTTCTTGATGCCTTGAGGGAAAGCAAGAAAATCGAGTTTATATCAGTTCGGCACGAACAAATAGCTGCCCACGCGGCAGATGGGTATGCCAGGGCTAAAAATAAAGACACCCCTGGAGTCCTCATGACCCATTTAGGACCTGGTTTGACCAACGCCACGACTGGCATAGCGGAAGCGGGACTGAACTCCATTCCTCTCGTTGTGATCGCTGGCGATGTTCCCAGCAGCTATTATGGTCGTCATCCTCACCAAGAAGTAAACGTCCACAGCGATGCAGCCCAGTTTGAGATATATAAACCTTTCGTAAAGAGAGCATGGCGTGTCGACCGTGCTGAGCTTCTACCGGAGATCATGGACAAGGCTTTTCGTCTGGCTGTGACCGGTCGTCCTGGTCCGGTTCTCGTGTCGATTCCCATGGATATTTTCTCCGTAGAACTAGACGTTAAATTTTTCAACCGACGTTACGACAACATCCCTGAACTTCCCAAACCCAGTATGGATGTTTCTCAGGCTGAGAAGATAGCTAGACTCCTCGGCGAGGCAAAAAAACCTATCCTGTATGCTGGTGGGGGCGTTATTTCCAGTGGAGCCTCTCAAGTTTTAACTGGTTTGGCAGAACACCTCTCGTTACCTGTACTCTACAGTTTGATGGGTAAAGGATCTATATCGGATGAGCACCCTTTGGCTGTAGGTATGACCGGTTTTTGGGGGACAAGTTTTAATAATTCGGTGGCGATGCAGGCTGATCTTATGATGGCGATCGGGACTCGCCTTTCTGAGGCAGATTGTAGTTCCTGGTATAGAAACGAGACTTTTAACATTCCTCCCACAAAACTCATCCATATAGATATAAATCAAGAAGAGATAGGTCGCAATTTCAAGACCGAGATTGGGGTGATCTGTCATGCTAAGAAGGCCCTTGAGGTAATTCTTGAGGCTGCCAGAAAGATATATCCCAACGGTGTTGAAAGGTCAGGAATAGTGACGTCCATAGCCGAAGCTAAAACTGCCTATCGAACGTCTCTCTTGGAAGCTCAAAAATCTGATCAGTTCCCTATGAGGCCAGAACGTATCTTGTTTGATTTAAGGGAAGTTCTCCCGAAAGATGGCTATGTCGTTGCTGATGTGGGCTGGAATAAAAACGGCGTAGGACAACAATTCCCCGTGTATGAGCCGGGAACGTTTGTTGCTCCCGGGGGCCTGTGTACTATGGGATATGGTGCTTCGGCCGCTCTGGGCGTTAAAGTGGCATGCCCGAATAAAAAAGTGGTCGCGCTTGTCGGTGATGGAGGAATGGGTGCCAATGTCTCTCCTCTTGCTACTGCAGCTGAGAAGCACATTGCGGTTGTGTGGGTTGTCATGAATAACTGTGCTTTTGGTACCATTGCTGGTTTGGAATCTCAGCATTATGGGCATTCCTTTGGCACTCTTTTCGAAAAAGATGGGAAGCCATATTCCCCTGATTTTGCTGCCATAGCGAGGGCTTACGGTATAGGTGGTAAAAAGATCGAGTCAGCTGAGGATTTCAAGCCTACCTTGGAAAAAGCGCTCGCTTTGAACGAACCCTATCTTATCGATGTCAGTATGGAGAATACTCCTGTCGTTACGGCAGGGTGCTGGAATATAAACGATATATACACTAAGAGAGGGGAGCGTCGTTCAGAGAGGGTATGGGAATGATGGATCGTCCTATGCCCTGCAATCCCTTGAAAATCAGAAATGCTTTACTAGGTGGACCTGTTCCCCTCATGTGTGTCCCTCTGGTTGGAAGGACAAGAGAAGAGGTCATGGTCGAGGTACAAAATCTCCCGTCTGTAAACCCAGATATCGTAGAGCTTCGGGTCGATGCATGGGAGAGCATAGAAAACGTGGACGATTCCATATTACTCCTTCGGGAGGTCCGTGGTGCTGTGGGGGAGCTTCCGATAATACTGACTTGTCGTGGACACTGGGAAGGAGGAATCAAGGCGGTTTCGGAGAGCGTTAAGGACAGTCTCTACTCCTGGGCGATTTCCGAGAGGGTCGTTGATTTAGTTGACAAGGAATTATCTTACGGCTATGAGAAACTTTCGGAGGTTAAATCCCAGGCGGAGAGTTCCGGGGTAAGACTTATCGTATCCTACCATGATTTTTCCAAGACGCCTTCAGTCTCGTCCATCTATTCTCGATTGGCAGGACAGATCTATTGTGGTGCTGACGTGGCAAAAGTTGCTTTTATGCCTTGCTCCGAAGAGGATGTTCTTAACGTTCTTGAGGCCACTCTGGCAATTCGACGTGATTTTCCTGAAGTGCCTCTTATCGCGATGTCCATGGGAGTTTTGGGACAGAGCAGCCGTTTGATTGGAGGCCTGTACGGATCAGATCTCACCTTTGCTGTTGGGAGCGTCGAATCCGCTCCTGGGCAGATCCCGGTTGAAAAAATGCGTGTTTTTTTTGATCTACTTTATCGTTTGTAAGGGGGTAATACTATGGCGCGAAGATACTCTCTTGCTCAACTTACCGTTCTTGGATGGGCTCCTCCCGATATGATTTACAATGCTCATGCTCTGGGTTATGACTGCGTAGGCATAAGATCCATCAGTATGGGTGTCAAGGGAGAACACGACTACAGTATAGATAAAAATAAAGAACTGTTTGATCGTACCCGCCTCGCGATGGAAGAGACTGGTGTTGAGATTAACGATATTGAGCTGGCGAAAATAGCCGATGAGGTGGATGTTCGGATTTATGAGGGGGCTTTCGAAGCAGCAGCTAGTCTTGGAGTTAAGAACGTAATAAGCAGTATCTGGAGCGACAAAAGGGACTTCTATCTGGATCAATTTGCCTTGCTATGTGATTTGGCTGCTCAATACGACATCACGGTGAATTTGGAGTTTGTCACGTGGGCATCAGTCCGTACCTTGAAGGAAGTTAGGGATGTATTGAATGTCGTCAAAAGAAAAAATGCTGGAATCATGGTGGATACCCTCCATTTCTATCGTTCTAAGGTCAGTCCATCGGAATTAGACGACTGCTCCCATGATCTCTTCAGTATGGTCCATATTTGTGATGGTCCTGCTGAAATTCCGGACTGGGATGATAAAGAGAGTCTTATACATACAGGAAGGGACGAGCGGTATTACGTAGGAGAGGGGGCTATTGATATAGCCAATATCCTGCGCCGTCTCCCTAGCGATATCGTTTTGGCTATAGAGCTTCCCCATCTGCAGAGGGAGAGCCAATGGGGGGCCATGGAGCACGCCAAGCGTTGTCTCGTGACGGCTAAGGCATATATGAAAAAGGAAGGTCTTTTTTAGCATGTATTTTATTGAAAAGAGGGGACATGGAGCATGGCAATGAAAGAAATAACTCCAGAACAGATCCAGGTTCTTGAGGAGTTGATAGAGAGGGCTCGCAGGGTTCAGAGCGTCATAGAGAACTATGACCAAGACAAGGTTGATCGTATATGTAGGGCGGTTGCATGGGCTGCCGGTAATCCAGAGGACTTTGACAGGCTTTGTAAAATGGGCGTCGATGAGAGTGGTGCTGGGGATCGGAATGGGCGTTACGGCAAACGTCATAAGATTCTCGGAGTTCTCCGGGATGCTCTTAGACAGAAAAGTGTAGGTGTCGTAGAGGTCAATAGTGAAAAGGGGATTGCGCGGTACGCTAAACCAGCTGGACTGATCACTTCTCTAATCCCCATGACTAATCCAGAGCTCACCCCCATTGTCACTGCCATCTACGCTTTGAAGGCCCGGGATGTTGTTGTTTTCTCGCCACATCCCAGAACGAAGATGACCACCTTCGAGGTTGTTCGATTGATGCGAGAGGGATTACGGGGCATTGGCGAACCGGAAGACTTTCTCCAGTGTGTTAAGTTTCCCACCATGGCTATGGTTAATAAGCTTATTTCTATGGGTGATTTAATAATGGCGACAGGTGGCCCTGCCATGACAAAAGCAGCTCATAGCTCCGGTAAGCCAGCCTACTGTTCTGGTGCAGGGAACGCTACCGTGATTTTTGATGAGACCACAGATATCGAAATAGCGGCAAAAAATACTAGAATTAGCAAAACATCTGACTTTGGGTCTGGCTGCTCTGCAGACGGAAATCTCGTGATCTACGGCGGGATATACGATGCCATGATACAAGCTCTGGAAAATGAGGGGGGATACTTGGCCAACGATGATGAGAGAGAAATGCTTAAAAAAGCGATGTGGGACGAAGAGGGGCATCGTATTGTTAACACCGTTGCGGTGGCTCCTCAGGAGTTGGCAAGAATTGCCGGTTTTCAGATTCCCAGTGATCGTAAATTCATAATGGTGGTTGGTGATGGTATAGGCAAAGAATACAACTTTTCAGGAGAGAAACTGACGACCCTTCTTGCGCTTTATCGTTACGAGGGTGACTTTGAGAATGCTCTTAAAATGATAGATGGGATCTACAAAGTGGGAGGTAGAGGTCACTCCTGCGGTATCTACAGTCACGATGATGAGCATATTCACCGTCTTGCTCTGAGGGCTCCCGTGACTCGTATAATGGTTCGACAACCTCAATCTAAGGCTAATGCAGGAAGTGCCGAGAATGGTATGCCCATGACATCAAGTATGGGATGTGGAATCTGGGGGGGCAACGTGGTCTCAGAAAACATCGCACTCAAGCATTATATGCAAAGCACCTGGGTGGCTCGCCCTATAATGAGGGATCAACCCGAAGAAGCGGTGCTATTCGGGGAGTTTTTTGATTCCTCAAAAAAGAGGCTTGTGTAGGCTTTTAAAACTATTTTTAATGAGAGGCGTTTGGATCTACCTCTTTTATATTTGGTAGTTCGACTCTTAGAATCGAAGAGCCGGCGTAGTGAGGAGGTCTTTTACATGAAGCGACTAATCCCTGTTTTAAGTGTTTTCCTCTTTTTGGGACTTTTAGTTGCTGCTCCTGTCTCTGCTAAGTATCCAGATAAAAATATTAACGGTTACATTTCTTGGGGGGCTGGTGGTGGAACGGACAACGCGTCCAGAGCCTTAACTCCTCTGGTGGAAAAGATTATAGGCGGTAAAATTGTTTTGCAAAACAAGCCAGGGGCTGCTGGGGCTCTAGCCACTACGATGGTGGCTAATTTACCTGCTGATGGTTACTCCATTCTTTATAATGCCGAAGGTCCAGCACTTTACAAAGTCCTTGGATTGGGTACATACGATTACAATGATTTTGAAACGCTGTGTCTCATGGTTTTTGGTGTTGACGTAATATGTGTCAATCCGAAAACTCCGTACAAAACTCTTCATGAGCTTGCGGATGCGGCCAAGGAGAATGCCGGAAAGATTAGGATGGCGTCTACCGGAATCGGAGGTATCCCCTTTGTTATAGCCTCTATGCTCAAGAGTATGAAAGGCATAGAGTTCAACTTGGTCGGATTTGATGGTGACGGTTCAGGTATGGCAGCTCTTCTTGGCGGGCACGTGGAGGTCATGCCAATAAGTATGATGGGTGCTGGTACTGTGGATTTGATCAAGAGTGGGAAGCTTCGGCCCTTAGCGGTCGTCAGCGATAAGAGAGTCGAACAGCTTCCTGATGTGCCCTCCATCGTTGAGATTTATCCTGAATTTTCCCAATACCTCCCTATTGGTCACTTCTATGGGGCTTTTGTCAAAAAAGGAACTCCGCAGTCTATAGTTGATACGCTGAAGGTCGCTTATATGCAGGCTGTTAAAGACCCCTCATTTGTTGATTTTATTAAAAGATTAAATGGTATTCAGCTGGCTATTTCGGGAGCGGAGGCAGATGCCTTCTTGAAGAAAAATCAATCTAACGTAACGTGGTTACTAGAGGAAGCTGGTGTCACTAAAATTTCACCGGCTGAACTTGGAATTCCCAAACCTTAGACCCCATGTAAGGGAGGTACCCTCTCAAAGGAGGGGCCTCCCTTGGAAAGGAGCTTTGAATTCCATGCCTCAAAAAACGAGTCAAATCAAAAGAAACCCAGGAGAAGTGTGTTTCGCTGCTTTATTTGTCCTTTTTGGTGTATTGGGATATTACTTTGCTTTGGATATGACCAGCGGTAGCTACTCGTCACCGTCGGTTGCGCCTAAGATAGCCTCTTCAGTCATTATATTCATGGGGTTTATAGAACTTCGAAAAAGTATAAAAAAACTTAGGAAAAACTTTAAATCCGAGGGGCTTTTTGTCTTTCTTTTTACTAGGGAAGTCTTCTTTGTGCTTGTGTTGCTGGGGTTATATTCTATCTTTCTACCGGTTCTTCATTTTCCTTTGGGATCATTTCTTTTCCTTTTGTTTTCTCTTCTTTTTCTCCATCGTTGGAAGGAAATTGGCCTTTGTTTTGCTATATCAGTAGGTACAGTAACAACGCTCGTTGGAATATTTAAGTATGTTTTTCAAGTGGTTCTTCCATGATTTTAGTTTTTAGATAAGAATGAAAGGGAGAAAAACAGATGGAGCAGCTACACGGTTTTATAGCACCGTTGCTGAATCCCCAGATGATAGCTCTAGTATGGCTAGGAGTGGTAGCTGGCGTTTGGGTTGGAGCAGTTCCTGGGCTGTCGGTTACCATGGCTAGTGCCCTATTGATTTCTTTTACTTTTTCGTGGCAGCTTAACAACGCTTTGGCGTTGATATGTGGCGTTTTTGTAGGGGGTGTGTATGGAGGAGCGATTACGTCAATCCTTCTCAACATCCCCGGAGCTCCTGCTGCTATCGCTGCTGGATTTGACGGGTATCCTCTGGCTAAAAAGGGAGAGGCGGGCAGAGCCATTGGATTAGTGACAACAGTATCCATCTTTGGTGGGCTGCTTGGTATAGCTGTCCTGGCGGTTGCTGCTCCTATCGTCGCGAACTTTGCTTTAAAAGTGGCCCCTAGGGATTATTTCCTTCTTGCTTTGATGGGACTTCTTCTTATTGGAAGTATCGGTAGCGATGATCCAGCCAAAGGGGTACTTGCCGGTGCGGTTGGAGTTCTTCTCAGTATGGTGGGTATGGATCCTTCGACCGGGGAGCTTCGATATACGTTTGGCAACGTGTATCTGATGGCCGGAATTAATTTTATAACAGCGATGATTGGGCTTTTTGGACTCTCGGAAGTTCTTTTTCAGTTAAGGGATCCCTACAAGGCAGCTGTCAAACAGAAACTGAACAAAGTTGTTCCAGATTTGAAAACGTTTTTTAAACACCTTCCTCTTACGCTTCGGTCTAGTTTGTTGGGGGTTTGGATAGGGGCCCTTCCAGGAACAGGAGGAGATGTAGCTGCTTTGTTGGCCTACGATCAAGCGAAACGTTCAGTTGCTCATCCAGAATGTCCTTTTGGGGAGGGAGCAATCGAGGGAGTCATAGCCCCCGAGTCGGCAAATAAGGGCGCTATAGGAGGTGCTTTTATTCCCATGCTGACTCTGGGTATTCCAGGTGACGCTGTTACAGCAATCATCATTGGAGCTCTGTTTATTCACGGTCTTAAACCGGGGCCCATGTTGATGATCGAAAATCCTGATATTTTTTGGATGGTTATTTCCTTGCTTCTTATGGGAAATATCGCTCTTCTTACTATTGGGCTCTTGAGTGTCAGAATTTTTAGTAAAATAATAGAGATCCCTAAAAAAATCATTCTTCCTGTTGTAGTCATTTTATCAATTATTGGAACCTATTCAATTCAAAATAGCCTTATGGATGTGTTTTGGATGATAGGTTTTGGTGTCTTAGGATATTTCATGAAAATCTATGGCTATAGTACTGCTCCTATGGTTCTAGGTATCATCCTTGGGCCATTACTCGATTCCAATTACCGCAGAGCAATGCAGTCCGTTGGAGAGTGTTTTTTACCGTTTATTTTGGATTTTATTAGAAATCCATTATCTCTTTTTCTGACTTTATGTATCGTGTATTTGGTGATTTCTCAGAGCTCTTGGTGGATAGCTTGGCGTCAACAAAAAAGTTGTGCTAAGTAATTATAAATTTATTCTGAATATTAGGGGTTTTATAAAAATAATTTGGAGGATTGTCGTGATTAAGAATAAGACTTTTTGGGCTGATACAGAATTTTTTGGCCTTCTTGGTCACCCTGTAAGGAAATCGATCTCTCCGGCCATTCATAACGCCAATTTTAAGTCTCTGGGGCTGAATGCGATCTACACTCCATACGAAACTACAGTTAAAACCCTCCCCAAGGTTATGGATGCTTTGGAGTCTATGCGTTTTAAAGGACTGAACGTGACCATGCCTCTCAAGCAAGAAATCATACAATACCTTGATGAGTTGGATGAGCTAGCCTCTCTTTGTGATTCCGTCAACACAATTTACTGGAGGAATGGGAAAGTTTGTGGTTCAAACACTGACGGAATTGGTTTTGTTCATGCTCTGAAGACGCAGGGCGAGTTTGATCCTGTAGGGAAACACTGTCTTCTCTTTGGGGCTGGAGGGGCAGCGAGAGGTGTCGCTTTTGCTTTATGTGGTGCAGGACTAAAATCCATTTCTCTTTGGGGAAGAAGAGCTGATTACGACATGATTCAAAGATTAGCCAGTGACCTGAATGCGTATCGTTCGGATGTTTGTAAGGTCCAATCCACTGAACCTGGATATATTCCGCGACTCCTTAAAGAAAATGAATTGGTCATAAATGCAACTCCCGTGGGTATGGCACCCAGCATTGATAATGTCATATTTGATACCTCGTATTTAGAGAGGCAGCACATGGTTTGCGATTTAGTCTATGTACCCCACGATACACAATTGATACGTGAAGCTGAGGCCAGAGGGGCGAGGACTCTCATGGGCTATTGGATGACTATTTGGCAGGGGGTAGAGTCTTTTCGTTGCTGGACTGGGGGCAAGGAGCCTGACGTAGAGGTCATGACTAAGACCATGCTGGAGTACTTGAAGAGAAAAGAGGAGTAGTCGTGTTGTTTAGCGCTCTGCCTGATGAGGTCATTATATGCGAGGTCGGGCCAAGGGATGGTTTGCAGAATGAAAAGATGCTCCTTTCCGTGGAACAGAAGGTTTCCCTTATAGAAGGCATTGTTGATGCTGGAGCCCAGTGTGTAGAGATTGGGGCCTTTGTCCATCCTAAGGTAGTACCCTCAATGGCTGATAGTGACGAGGTTGTGAAGAGGCTTGGTGAAGAACCGTATGGTGTGGAATATAGAGGTTTAGCGCTTAATCTTAGAGGTGTTGAAAGGGCATATGAGGCTGGCCTCACTAGAGTCAAAGTATCTGTTTCTGCTAGTCCAACGCATTCGAGGCAAAACAGCAATGCCAGTCCTGAAGAGGTGATGGTTGGTTTTGAAAGATGTGTTGCTTTTTGCCTTGAAAAGGGCGTCGGCCTGAGTGGGGCGATCTCGACGGCTTTTGGCTACTCTGTGGAAGGAGTTATTCCTCTAGATTCTATCTATCCTATCGTCGATGCCTATCTCAATCTGGGAGTAAGTGAAATATCCATGTCGGATACCACGGGAATGGCCCATCCTAAGCAGGTTTACCAATATATGAGTGCACTCATCAATCGTTATCCCTCTGTTACTTGGACGGCCCATTTTCATAATACGAGAGGAATGGCGTTGGCCAACATATATGCTGCTTTGAACGCTGGAGTGTCTCATTTTGATTCCTCTTTCGCTGGACTGGGGGGATGTCCTTTCGCTCCTGGAGCATCAGGTAACGTAGCCACTGAGGATGTTGTCAACATGTTGGAAACTATGGGGGTCAAGACTGGATTCAATATCGATAAAGTTCTTGCCGTGGCCAGAATGGTTGAGGGCTATGTTGGACACCCTGGGGATAGCTTCATGCTGAAGGTTTGTCAACGCTAATATGAACATGAATGTTATTTGTCAGTTATGAATGAAGGGCGGCTTGACGATGAAACAAATCTCGATAGGTATCATTGGGAGCGGTTTTGCATCTCATCTTCACTGTAAATATATGTCTCAGGTTGCTGGGGTATCTCTTCGGATGAAATCTATAGCAGATATTGATCTCGAAAAGGCTAAGAATGTCGCGGATCTGTATGGATTTGATTCCTACTACGAGGATTACAGGCGTATGTTGGATGATCCAGACATAGATGTTATCCACATTTGTACGCCACCTTTTTTGCACTCTTCCATGGTTTCGGAGGTCTTGTCGTCTGGTAAACACGTGATCTGTGAAAAACCTCTGACCGGTTATTTTGGAAAAGGAGAAGATTGTTCTCTCATTGGCGATACGGTGCCTAAATCGGTGATGTTTGAAGAGGTACAGAAGGAACTTGCCGAGATTGAGGAATCTGTGCGTTTAAGCGATAAGATATTCATGTATTCTGAGAATTATGTTTACTCGCCTAATGTTCAAAAAGCAGCTGAAATACTCCATGCTAAAAAGAGTAAAATATTATTTATGAAAGGAGAGGAGAGTTTAAAGGGATCAACATCTCCTGTTGCTGGCTCTTGGGCTAAGACTGGCGGAGGCTCTCTTATCCGTGTGGGATGTCACCCTCTTGGAGGAATCTTGTGGCTGAAGAAAGAACAGGCCAAGGCCAGAGCCGAGGTGATCGGGGTGAAAAGTGTATTATGTGACACGGCAAGGCTTACCCCGTTTCTTAGTGATTATGAACATAGGCATATCGAAGTTAGACCTGAGGACGTGGAGGATTTTGCCTCTTTGATCGTTACTTTTACGGATGGCACTAAAGCTTTGATCATAGCAGGAGACGTAATGCTTGGAGGTACAAAGAACTATGTTGAAATATATTCAAACGATTCTGTTTTGAATTGCAAGATAACTCCTTCAAATAATTTGAATAGTTACATACTAGATGAAGATGGTCTTGAGGGGGTGTACATATCGGAGTTATTGCCCTCAAAGATCGGTTGGCAAAGGCCTTTTGTTGCGGAGGGTGTTCTCCGGGGGTACGTTGGTCAGTTTCAGGATTTCATGGAGTGTGTTGCTACGGGAAGAAAGCCCCTTTCTGATTTTGACTTGGCAAGACAAGTTACGGAAGTGATATATGCTGGATACCTCTCAGCTGAAGAGGGCAGGTCGGTAGAGATCTGAAAAGTTGCCTGCTCCACGGTGACTGATAAAAGACGTTATGTTGAAGCAATGATTATTTTAATTTTGGTCTTTGTGTCTGCTGAGAGGTCGCTGGGCTGTCAGTGCCGTTTAACAGCTTTTCGGAGGTGATGTTCGTGAGGATTTTGATATGGCTGGACGACCACCTTGAGGAGTATGTATTGAGCGGCCTTCTCGTGATGATGGCTAGTATTGTGATTCTCCAGGTATTCATGAGATATGTATTTAACAACTCACTATCATGGGCTGAGGAGGCTTCTCGGTATGCTTTTGTTTGGTCTGCCTTAGTTAGCATAGGTTATAGCATTAAACAGAAAAACATATTGAGTGTGGAGACGTTGATTGATTTGCTCCCCGTAACTCTCGGGAGGTCTTTAGTAAGGCTGAACAATTGTATTGTGTTCTTTTTCTTCAGTTATATGTTTATTGCCTCGACACCGGTGTTGCAGAAGATTATCAGAAGTAACCAAACAAGTCCGGCTTTAAAAATCCCTATGGGTTGGGTCTATCTGTCTGCGTCGGTAGGTTTCCTTCTCGCTACTTTACGAGCGGGGCAGCGTTTACAGGTTTATTTTAGACAATCAAACAAAGAGGGGAGGAATGAAGGGTGATTTTGTCGATGCTGATTATTCTCCTCTTTGGTCTCATTTTAGGGGTGCCTATCGTTGTGGCACTAGGTTTTGCCACGATCCTTCCGTCATTGTTTGATCCGTCTTTTACCGCCAACATACAGTACGTTATACGTTCTATAGTCAGTTCGTTGGACAGTACTCCGATGCTTGCAATCCCTCTTTTTATTCTTTCGGGAAATATCATGACTAGGGGAAAAATTTCCGAAAAACTTTTTAATTTTTTTGCCTATTTTATAGGAGATCGCACGGCTGGGCTTCCTATAACCACCATAGTTACCTGCCTCTTTTATGGAGCTATCTCCGGGTCAGGGGTTGCCACTACTGCGGCGGTGGGAGGTATGGCTATACCTTTTTTGATATCTCTCGGTTACGACAAAGTTTATTGTGCTGCTTTGATAGCTACTGCAGGTAGTCTAGGTGTCATCATCCCCCCGAGCATACCGTTCGTAACCTATGGTGTCGTTACTGGTGTATCTATCGGTAGCCTTTTCGTGGCTGGTATTATCCCGGGCATCGTTATAGGGGTGAGTCTCATGGTTTATGCCTATATCTATGCTAGGCTCCATGGCGAAGACAAGGAGAGAATAGCTAAGAAAGTTCAGGAGCTGAGAGCCTGTGAGTTTATAGTTTTGCTGAAGCAAAGTTCTTGGGCACTCTTTGCTCCGGTCATTATTCTTGGGGGAATCTATGGAGGCATAGTAACCCCTACGGAGGCTGCGGCAGTTTCCGTTTTTTATGCGTTGTTTGTCTGTCTCGTAATTTATAAAAGCCTCTCCTTCAAGGAACTCGGCGCGGTATTGGTAGAAACGGTAAGATCGTACTCTCCCATAGTTGTCCTCTTGGCCTTAGCGATTGTCTTTGGTCGTATTCTGGCCTTGCTTCAGGCTCCAGTAATGTTGAAGAATTTTGTACTCTCAAACTTTGCAGAAAATAAGTACGTTTTTCTTTTGGCTATTGATGTCATTCTTCTTATATTGGGTATGTTCATGGATGTTGGACCGGCCATAGCTGTCCTTGCGCCTATGCTCCTGGCCTCTGCAGTCGCCCTAGGCATAGATCCTATACACTTGGGTATCATTATGGTGGTTACCTTAGCTGTAGGCATGGCAACGCCTCCCTTTGGAGTGGACCTTTTTGTGGCCGCTCCTTTAATAAAAGAGCCGGTTATCAAAGTAGGGATGAAGGCTGTCCCTTTCATTATGGCTTTTATTGTTGCCTTGCTTATTATCACATATGCTCCTAGCATGAGTCTGTTTTTTTTGTAGTTTAAATTTTGTTTTTAAGGGAGGTAGTTCAAGCTTCATTGACCTCAGATTGTTTCTGGAGATCTGCAGAAGGTCTTGGGGGCCATAAAATAAAAGGAGGGTGATTTAGATGTGCAGTAATATTTTTAAGCCTTTGTTTGTGCTGTTGATGGTTGTATTGATCGTCAGCTTTGGATTGTCTGGAGACAGTCTGGCTGCTCCTAAATATACGCTGCAGCTGGCGGGAGCGTATCCGTCTACAGGGGGTACACCAAGGGCTTTAGCCACGGAAAAGATCAAGGAGCTTATCGAAACCAAGTCGGGTGGTAATATCACGGTTAACATATATCTCGATAACCAGCTTGGTGGGGATAGGGAAATTCTTGAGTCATGCCAGTTTGGAGATATTGCTATGGTCTCTCAAACTACAGCTCCTCAAGTCGCTTTTATCCCTGAACTAGCGATTTTTGATATTCCTATGCTTTTTGACGATTTGTATATTGCGAAAAAAGCTTTATCTGGGGCTCTACGGCAAGAGCTGAACAGGTGGTATGAAAAAGCGGGGTTTAAATTGCTTCTTTTTGAACCGATTTACTACCGCGAAACGACGAGCAGAAAATCCCTCAAGCGAGTCGAAGATTTTAAAGGTTTGAAAATACGTACAATGGAGAATGAATATCACCTGGCCTTCTGGGAAGCTCTTGGTGCCAATCCCACACCGCTTAATTTTGCGGAACTCTACGTTGCGTTGCAGCAAGGTCTCGTGGATGCTCAAGAAAATCCGTACGAGGTTATCTGGGCTGCAAAATTCTATGAGGTACAGAAAAAACTCGTGAATACTCATCACATTGCGTTCATCCTAAGCATTGTTATGAACAAGGATAAGTATGATGAGATGCCCAAGGCCTATAAGACGACAATTGATGAGAGTATGGAGGAGGTCGCCGATTTCCTGTTTTCTCTCGCGAAGTCCCAAAATGACGGAATGCTTGTTGAGCTTGAAAAGGTCGGTATGGGTGTTGAGACCCCAGATGCAGAATTGAAAGAGGAGTTGCAAAAAGCTGCTGCTGTCGTTGAAAAAATGATCCGAAAGAAGGTCGGCAACGCTGCGGTGGATTCTCTTATGCGGTCCGTTGAAGAAGCAAAGAAATAGTTTTGTGCAAATTATGACGTTATGTTGGGTTTGTTGAAAATATTTTTCATAAAACCTTAAGGGGGGAGCAGGATGAGGAAGTTTTTTGTTTCGATTTGTTTTTTGCTTATTAGCGTAAATCTTTGTTTTGCTGCATATCCTGATAAGAACTTGCATGGTTACATAATGTGGGGGGCTGGCGGAGCTATGGATAACGTGGCCCGTGCTATTACGCCCCTAGTAGAAGAGTATCTGAACAGAAAAATCATATTGCAAAATCGAACTGGTGCTACAGGAGCTGTAGCTACGACTTTTGTTGCAAATCAACCTTCAGATGGATATACGATCCTTTTTGGAGCGGAAAATCCTAATCTGTATAAAGTGACGGGTTTGTCTCAAATTGATTATGATCAATTCGACCCCGTGTTGTTGATGATGGCTAATGTCGGTGTTGTCATGGTTGGCAAAGAATCTCCTTATAAAAATTACAAAGATCTTATAGACGCTGCCAAATCTGGAAAAATCATAAAGATGGGCTCTACCGGCCCTGGTGGGTTACCCTTTGTGGCGAATACAATGATAGAGAAAATTCATGGTATAGGCTCTTTCAGCAAAGTCCGTTTTGACGGCGAAGGTCCTTGTATCACTGCCTTGATGGGAGGGCATATTGATGCGGTTGTTGTCGGGGTGCTTGCTGGAGAGAGCTTTATAAAATCCAGAGCGCTGAAAGGGTTAGCTGTCCTTTCTACCAAAAGGCTACCGGAGATGGATATGGTCCCCGCTGTGACAGAATTTTTCGATGCCTATAAAGACTATCTTCCTTGGGGAGCCTTTTTTGGAGCTTTTGTTAAGAAGGGGACTGCGGAAGATAGATTAGCTGTACTTCGAAGTGCTTTTGTGAAAGCATATGAAGATCCTAGATTTGATGAACTGGCTAAAAACATGGGAGGTGTAAAGCTTGGATTAACAGGTATAGAGGCTAGAAAGTATATAGAACAAAATAAATCCGTGAGTGCGTGGCTTCTTTATGATGCTGGAGGAGCTAAATTTTCTCCTGATTCTTTTGGGATAAAAAGGCTTGAGGATTAGTCATTAGTATAGTTTTGTGTTCATAGAGTGCATTAAATATCTTAGTTTTTCTGCCACCGGGATTCAGTCGATCCGGTGGCAGAAAACCATGTGGCCTGGTTCGATCTCTCTTGGAATTGGTACGGAGTCGGCACACAGAGGAAGGGCGCGAGGGCAGCGGGTTCGGAAGCGGCATCCAGAAGGGGGATCCATGGCGCTTGGGACTTCCCCCTCCAGGGGCGAAGCGTTCAGAATATGGCCGCCCGAAAGCTTGGGAACGGCTGAAAAAAGGGCCTCTGTGTAGGGATGGCAGGGATTGGCAAAAATTTGTGTCGTATCGCCTGTTTCGGCGATACGCCCTAGATACATGATGGCTACCCGGTCACTGATGTGACGTACCACTGACAGGTCGTGAGCGATAAAAAGGCACGAAAAGCCGTACTCCTCTCGAAGGTCCATGAGCAGATTCAGGATCTGGGCCTGGATGGAGACATCCAGGGCTGAGACCGGCTCATCCGCGACGATGAGCTCAGGCTCTACGGCCAGAGCCCGGGCAATTCCGATCCTCTGGCGTTGTCCACCACTGAACTGATGAGGGTATCGACCGGCTTGTTCGGGTCGGATGCCCACCCGTTGCAGAAGGGCCAGGGCACGTTTATCTGCTTCCGCAGCGGTGCTCGCAGTTCCATGGAACAGCATGGGTTCGGTCAGGATCTCCCGTACCGGCTGGCGAGGGTTCAAAGAGGCGTAGGGGTCCTGAAAGATCATCTGAATATGTTTTCTGAGCGGGAGCATCTGATGTTTCGTGTATGCCGTTATGTCGGTTCCGTTGTAGAGTATTTTGCCCCCCTTGGGAGGCAGCAGCTTGATGACCGTACGGGCTACCGTGGACTTGCCGCAGCCCGATTCTCCCACCAGGCTGAAGACCTGTCCTCTGTCGATTTCGAAGCTGACTCCGTCAACGGCACTGACGACACGGGGCCGGCGGATCAGACGCCCTCCCTCGAAGCGAAGAGTCCCGAGCATCCCTGTATCAAGTTCGAAGGCCTGCACCAGGTTGTGAACCTCCACCAAGGCCATTTCAATAGACCTCCTTTGGTTCGTATGTACTCAATTCTTGGAGAGGAAAGTGGCAGCTTATTACGTGTCCTCGTTGTCTTTCGATGGTAGGGGGCTCATGAGTTTGGCAGATATCTCGTGCCTTGGGGCAGCGAGGAGCGAAATTACAGCCCTTCGGAAGATCGAACATGTTTGGCACGATTCCCGGGATTGTCTCAAGCCGGTGGTTGGCTGCCGCCATATCGGGAATGGACTGGAGGAGCCCCCTGGTATATGGATGAGCGTTTTTGTCGATGATGGTTCTCGTATCGCCCGATTCCACGATTTTGCCACAGTACATGACGTTGACCCTATCCGCGACCTCGGCGACTACGGCCAGATCGTGGGTAATTAGGATTAAAGAACGCTCTTTCTCCCGAACCAAGCGGACCATGAGGCGGAGAATCTGAGCTTGAATCGTCACGTCCAAAGCCGTTGTCGGTTCGTCGGCGATGATGAGTCGGGGGTCGGCTGCCAAGGCAATGGCGATGACTACCCGCTGTCTCATGCCACCACTGAACTGATGGGGGTAGTTGTTCAGACGACTTTCCGGGTTCGAAATCCCCACTGCCCGGAGCTGTTCCACGCAGGCTAGTCGTCGTTCCTTTCGGTTCATGGAGGTGTGGAGTCGGAAAGATTCCTCCAGCTGCTGTCCCACGGTATATACGGGGTTCAGGGATGTCATAGGATCCTGGAAGATCATGGCCATCTCCTTTCCCCTCAGCTGATTCATGTCTCTCTCTGAAAGATTCATCAGATCTTTGCCGTCGAAGAAAATCTCTCCAGACTCTATTCTCCCGGGCTCATCGATGAGCCGAATGACGGAAAAGCCCGTGACGGATTTTCCCCCTCCTGATTCGCCCACCACTGCTAAGACCTCACCCTTTTTGACGTCGAACGAGACGCCGTCCACGGCCCGTACCACGCCCTTAAAGGTGTGGAAGTAGGTTCGGAGGTCGCGAACCGTAACGAGAGCCTCCCTCTCTCGTTTTGCTTCTCCGTTTGCAGAGCTTTCTGTTTTTTGTCTGTGCCTGAGATCCATCGCAATCACCTCAGTTTGGGGTTCATTTCGTCCCGCAGGAAATCCCCCAGCAGGTTGATCCCGAAGACGATGATCATGATGTAAAGCCCCGGCAGGATGGAGACCCACCACAAGCCACTGTAGAGAACGGTGAAGCCCTCGTTGCAGAGCATACCTAAAGATGGACGAGTGACGGGAACGCCCAGGCCCAGAAAACTCAAGCTGGCCTCGGTTAAGATGAAGGAGCCGACCTGGATTGTGGACAAAACGATGACCGACGCGAAGACGTTGGGAAGGACGTGACGGCGAAGAACCCGTCCGTCCGGCAGTCCAATCACCTGCGTTGCCTCAATGTACTCGTTTTTCTTGACGGAGAGGGTCTCTCCTCGAACCGTTCGGGCGTAGCGAACCCAGCCAACCAGGGTGAGGGCGAGAAGAATATTCATGACGCCTCGTCCTAAAACGGACATAAGAAACAGGGCGATGAGCATGGATGGAAACGAGAGCTGGATGTCGGCGATGCGCATGATGAACCCGTCGATCCGACCTCCGTAGTATCCGGCGATTAGCCCCAGGGTGATTCCGAGAACACTCGCCATAAGCGTTCCCATTATGCCGATGAAAAGCGAGACTTGGCTGCCGTAGACGATAGCACTCAGTATGTCTCGTCCCTGCTGGTCCGTCCCGAGCACGAAGGGCATGGAGCCCCCGTTCGACCAGATTGGTGGTTTGTAGGCGTCACCCAGTTGAAGGGCCGAGAGATCGTAGGGGTTTTGGACGGTGAGTAAAGGGCCCACAATAGCGACGAGCGTGACAAAGATGACGATGACTGCTCCTATCATTGCCAATCTGGAATGGGTAAAGCGAGACCAGCCCTCGGATTCTTTCAAGAGGCGCCATGGGTTTTTTTGTCGTACAGGAGTCATGATAAGCCCTCCCTAGCGTAGGTCGATCCGAGGATCGATGAAGACATACAGGATGTCAACCATGAAGTTTATGAGCACGAAGAGAATCGCCACGAACAGTATGTAGGCCGCCACTATGGGACGATCAGCGCTATAGATGGCGTCCACCAGCAGCTTGCCCATTCCAGGCCACGCGAAGATGGTCTCCGTGATGGTGGTAAAGGCGATTAGCCCTCCCAGCTGGAGACCGAAAATCGTTACAACGGGGATCAGCGTGTTCTTGAGGGCGTGTCCGAAGAGCAGGGAACGTCGGGAGACTCCTTTGGATCGGGCAAACTTGATGTAGTCCTGTTTCATGGTTTCCTGCATCCCGGCTCTTGTGAGACGCATGACCGTGGCGATGTTCCCCAGTGCCAGAGTGACTGCTGGTAACAAAATGTGAGACCAACCGTTTGCCGTGGCCAAACTGGTTCGAATGCCCAGGATGGTGCCCACATCCCCCCGTCCCGACACGGGGAGTATACCCAAGTGGAGGCTGAAGAAATAGATCATCACCATCCCTGCCCAGAAGGACGGCATGGATATACCGGCAATGGAGAAGCTCATGACGGTCTTACTGAAAAGTGACCGGGGATAGGCTCCGGCCAGGACACCGCAGGGAATGCCAACAACGGCGGAGAGCAGAACAGCAGTCAATACCAGTTCAAGGGTGGCGGGCAAGCGCTCTACGATCAGGGCCAGGGCGGGCAGATGATACATGTAGGATTTGCCGAAGTTACCGCTTAAGGTGTTTTTTATGAAGATCCCGTACTGGACTGGCAAGGGCTTATCCAGTCCCAGAGCCTGGGTAGCTGCCTGAATCTCCTCTGGGGTGGCGCTCTCACGAAGCATCAGGTATACGGGGTTTCCCATGACGCTGGTGAGGACGAAGACGATCAGCGAGACGACGAACAGAACGATGATAAGCTGAATCAAGCGTTTTACGATGAACTGAATCACGCAGTCACCTCCGTGGATTTGATACGTAGAAAAGACCCCGTCGACGAGAAGTCGACGAGGTCTGTAGTGTAAGGTTTAGGATGTTCTGTATCCCCGCCGTCTATTTGAACTCAATGTCCCATGCGTAGATGAACTTATCCTTCCGAGGATGGTAAACGATACGTTTCCCGTAGGCGTAGATGTCCTCCTGGAAATGAAGCGGGATGTACGAGACGTCGTCAGCTGCCATTTTCCAGACCTTTTTCATGATCTCGTCTCGCTCGTCAATGCTCTTTGAGGCCAAAGCTTTGTCGATCATGGCGTCAATCTTGGGGTTGAGGTAGAAGCCTCGATTGACGCCTCCAAACCCCTTCTTGACCGCTGTGCCGTCCTGATTGAAGCTGTAGAGCAGATCCTTGGCGAGAAGAACGCTCTCCCCTACCGAATCGGCCCATCCTGTCATGCAGAGATGGGTATTATCGCCCTCTCTGTTTGATGTGCTGATGTAGGTGAAGAAAATGGATCGTGACATGAGGTTAGGGTTAACCTTTATGCCCACCTTCTCCAGATATCCTGCGATGGCACCGGCTATGGCAGCGTCATTGACGTAACGATCGTTGGGGGCATCAAGGGTCAACTCGAAACGGTAGCCGTCCTTCTGGCGTGGATATCCTGCCGCATCCAGGAGTTTTTCCGCCAACTTGGGGTCGTATGCAAGGCGCTTGATATCTGGGTTGTAGCCGTTCAGCCCCTTCGGAACATAGGATGCTGTCAGCGTGGCGTATCCGTTCATGATCTTGGCGACGATCTCATCCTCGTTGATCGCTCTGTAGATGGCCTCCCGGACTTCCCGCTTCTTCAGCGGATTAGAGCCGTCAGGGGCTTTTATAGGCATGGTCGCATTGGGGGATGGGGTGTCAGTCCAGCCGGCAAGGTTCAGGTAGATGACTCTCAGACTGGGTTCTGAGACCACGGTAACGTTTTTGTTGGCCTTCAGCATGTCCACGTTGCGAACAGGCACGTCGGAGATGAGATCCACCGCTCCAGAGATCATGTTGGCCGTTCGGGTTCCCTCGTTGGTGATGGGTTTGAATGTCACCGTTTCAACTTCAGGAATATCTCCCCAGAAGGCGTCGTTGCGCTTCAGAACGAGTCGATCACCCCGTACATGTTCCTCCACCGTATAGCGTCCCGTCCCGACGGGGTGCAGTGCGATCCAGTCGTCGTCGTGGGATTGGCAGGTCTCTGCGTCGAGCATGACCAAGTCCTTGAGGTGAGAGAGAAGAAGAGTATTGGGAGAAGAACAGACAATCTTCACCGTGTGGTCGTCGACCTTCTCGTAGCTTTTTACGCCAGCGAGGCAATAGGTAAAAGCGGACTTCCCCTGACGACGAGATCGGTCAAACGTAAAAAGAACATCATCTGCAGTGAAGTCGTTGCCGTTGTGGAACTTTACGCCCTTTCGCAGATGGAGCGTCCAGACGGTAGAGTCCTCTGATAGTTCCCAACTCTGGGCCAATGCTGGAACGAGCTGAAGGTCCTTGTTGGGCATCATAAGACGATCGAAGATATGGTCGTTGATGGCGTTGGTTATGGTCTCGTTCAATACGTAGGGATCCAGGGAATGGACGTCCCCCGTGAGTCCGATTACCACGCCCTTGCTTGCTGCTGATGCGCTCAGGGCAAAAACGAACATGAAAAACAGAGAACAGAACACCCTTTCGCGTAGCCTTCTTCTTTTTGTCATCCTGACAACCCCTTTCCGGTTTTTTGGGGCCATGCCCCTCTCGTCGTTGAAGTGCAAAACATTACTATTATAGCGCATCTTCCATGGATTTTGGTCGTTTTTGTACAGAGACATTGTAGTGAGTGACGTTTTTTGTATCGCTTCAGTTCCTTTTGTGTTGGGATCATCACTTGACTCTATCCCCTCCGAGCGGAATAAAAAATCGAAGCTTCAAGGTTAGGTTAAAATGCTTTGCTGGCTTGTGTGGGGAGGCTGTAGAGCATATGGTGTACATTATGGGATATAATAAACGCGGTGTTTCCCCCAAGAAATGTGTGGGGGGGATGCCCGAACTGATCACCAGAAGGAGAGATCGAGAGTATGTCGTTTACCGTACGAATAAAAGGCGTTCCCGATATGCGCTGTGAGATGCCACTCTCCGGCCAGGGGGTTTTGGCGTCCAGTGGGCTGTATAAAAACCGCAATATTGTGGCTTGGCGGGTGAATAACTACCTTCGCCCTCTGGAATGGACCGTCGACAGCGATGCGTCCGTGGAGTTTGTGGATACGTATTCTTTTGAGGGAACCACAATTTACAGAAGCTCTCTGAGTTTTCTCCTTCTTCTGGCCGCTCGAAAAGCTTTGGGCCGGCGTTTGTTTATACGCCATTCCATCTCGGAGGGGCATTTCTGGGAGTGTGCTGACGGGGAGGTCTCCGAGGACGATCTGGCCGCCATCGTCGAGACTATGAGAGATTTGGTCTCCATGGATATCCCAATAACCCGCGAGGTAATTTCCCTGGACAAGGCCTGCCGCATTTTCGAGCGTCAGGGCAATCCCGAGAAGGGGCGATTGTTCTCACGAGCCTATGCCGATCCCATCGAGGTGTATCGGTGTCTGGATATGTACGGCTTTTTTTATTGTCCCCTGGTGCCTTCTACGGGCTACTTAAAAAACTGGGATTTGAAGCTTCTGCCGCCTGGTATGGTCCTTCAGTTTCCGACAGTGTCTTATCCAACCTCTCTTCCGCCTTTCCAGGCGTCGGTGCAGCTCTCTGGGGTTTTCCTGGAGTATGCCAACTGGTTGCGGACCATGGGAATCAGTACTATGGTCAATTTGCACGATGCTATAGCCGCTGGACGAGGCCAGGAGCTTATGCTTATCTCCGAGGCTTTCCATGCTCAGAGGCTCAGTCAGCTGGCTGATGCCGTTGTGCAGCGCGAGGCCCGGGTTGTCTGTATCGCCGGGCCGTCGGCCTCTGGAAAGACCACTCTCTCGAAGAGGCTCAAGATTCAGCTTCAGGTCTGCGGAAAGCGGCCGGTTACCTTGTCTCTGGACGATTATTTTGTCGATAGGGATAAAACTCCTCTGGATGAAAAAGGCGAGTATGATTTTGAGGCTCTGGAGGCCTTGGATCTGGAGCTTCTCAATATCCAGCTCAAGGACCTGTTGGAGGGTAAGGAGGTTCAGCTCCCTCGCTTTGATTTCATCATGGGATCTCGAAAGGAAGGACCTGTCCTTCAGCTTGAGCCCGACGATGTGTTGATCATCGAGGGGATTCACGGTTTGAATGATCGGGTAACTCAGGCGGTTGATAAAGGGGAGAAGTTCCGAATTTTTGTCTCCCCCCTGACCGGTGTCAACCTGGATCGCCAGAATCGGACGAGTACGACGGATAACCGCCTGTTTCGTCGGATGATCCGGGATCATCGAACGAGAGGACACAGCCCTGAGGAGACTCTGAAACGGTGGCCGTCGGTGATTCGAGGTGCTCAAAAATACATCTTTCCATATCAAAAACACTCGGATGCGATGTTCAATTCGGCGCTTCTCTACGAGCTGCCTGTTCTCAAGGGCTATCTTGAGCCCCTGCTGCAGACTGTCCCCGAGATGTCGTCGGTCTTTGGTGAGGCTCGGCGACTTTTGTCCCTGATGCGATTCGTTCCTCCCTTGCCTTCGGACACTGTTCCGAACGAGTCCATTCTGCGGGAGTTCATAGGGGGAACTCTTTTCGAGGATTGAGTCTACGAACCTCTGTGTTCATGTACTCTTCATGCTGGATGATGACGCTCGAACCATAATCAAGGTGGAGCTCGGTGGCGACGGAGAGGTTTTCGGGTACGGACTGTAGCTCATCCATTGAACCGGTATCGGGAAACACGATGCCCGAACATCCTGTTTTGTGGTTTCCTAGGGGGGGGTGAGGCCATGGTCAAGGTCACCATGGCGGATGTGGCCCGGGAGGCTAAGGTCAACAAAGCCACGGTCAGCCGGGCTCTTAAGGGAGATCCCCGGATCTCCCCAGTCACTCGTGAGAAGGTCTGGTCTGCTGCCAAGCGCCTGGGGTATCGGGTTGATGCTCTGGCTCGGGGGCTCTCCAGTCGACGGACAGATGTGATAGGTGTCCTGATTCAGGACCTTACTTGTTCATGGGTGGGGCCCTTCTTCGCCGGTGTCGAGCGGGTCCTCAGTCGTCATAGGCTTGAGATGATGATCAAGGAAGCCGATGGAGTTGATGCCTCGACTCTCTCGGCGTTTCAACGTCTTTTGGATCGTAAGGTGGATGGGGTGATCTGGTTTTCGCAGGATCGGATACCGGATGTCGATATCCCTATGGTGGCTGTTGGAGCAGCCTATGGGAAGCCCCAAATGAGAGTCCTTCTTGAAGAGGAGAACGCTCAAAGACTGGGGGGCCTTTTTGAGAGTCCCATCGCTTCGTGGGTTGCTTTGGAGTTGGGACGGCTAAGTGCTCGTGGAATGGTCAACATCATAAAAAAGAGAGGAGTCCGCCCCAGGGAAGTTCGAGTCTCACCGGAACTGACCATGTCGTGTCCTGGAGACGGCCCCTCACCGTGGAAGGAGTCTGAATGAGTATGGTTCAGGATGAAAACCGAAGTTGCCAAGGGTGTCCCAGCGCAGGAGAGTGTTCTGGTTCATCTGGGGATACGTGTTCAGGTGCCCCCAGTCCCATGAAAAAGGGCATCAAGCGGGTGATCGCGGTGGGGAGCGGTAAAGGGGGCGTTGGAAAAAGTTCTGTTGCGGCTCTTCTCGCTGTAGGTTTAGCCAAGAGAGGTTTTTCCGTCGGGATTCTGGACTCGGACATCACCGGTCCATCTATTCCTCAGCTCTTTGGTTTGAGCGGTCGTCTCTCCGCAGGGCCTTCAGGGAAAATCCTGCCCCTTCGCTCAGGAGCCTTGGGGATTGCTGTCGTATCGATGAATCTCCTGTTGGAGAATCCTCAGGACCCCGTGGTTTGGAGGGGACCTCTTATCGGAGAGGTCGTCCAGCAGTTCTGGAACGATGTGATGTGGGATGGCCTGGACTGGTTAGTGGTGGACCTGCCCCCTGGAACGGCTGATGCCCCTTTGACGGTGATGCAGACAGTGGCTCTGGACGGCATGCTGATCGTCACTACACCCCAGGAACTTTCATCTCTCATCGTCGGGAAGCAGGCTCGATTGGCCGAGATGATGAAGATCCCCCTCGTGGGGATGGTGGAGAACATGGCTGTAGCCAGATGTCCTCACTGTGGTCAGGAATTCCCCGTGTTTGGCCCTAGTCATGCAGAAGAAATCCAAAAAAAATTTGGGATTCCGACAGTCGTCAGGATCCCGATCAACTCTGATCTGGCTCTGCTGGGCGATCAAGGGGCTATAGAAACTTTTGATGATGTCGCTCTTTTACGTGCCTTGGTCGACAGTGCCTGCTGTGATTGATGCTTCCACTGGTATAAACGCTTCATCCTCGAGTAGTGAGTCTTCCAGGGTTTTCATGAGCGTGGCGTAGTCGGTATCCTCGGTTCCCGTACAGTCATACACGCTGCTGGCTACGGTGACGGATGTCTGGGGTCTCTTCTCCAGCTCCTCCCGAACTTCGTCAGGGAGCTTTTTCAGCTTGGCGACCGCTGCCTTGCCTCCAGAAAGGGGCGTTTCGGGGAGGAGGACTATGTACGAGCCTCCGCCCATGAAAAAACCCATGTCACACTCTCTGATCTGTCTTTTAACAGATGCTCCATAAAGATCGTAGATGCTCGACTCCCAATCTGTATCTGGTACAACTGACGGATCGTATCGAAGAGAAATTCGAATAAGGAGGATGGAGAGCCAGCGACGGTATCGGAGCGAGCGCTTGATCTCGGCTGGGATCATGGCGTTCGCCGACAGTCTCGAGTAGAGCTCCGAGCCCTTGTGGAACATGTTGTCCGCCGGAGAACTTGTTTTGTCGAGAGAGGGGGGCTCCTCAATGAGACATATCAGCTGGGAGCCGTCGCTCGTGGGACGTCGCAAGATACACCATCCCTTTCCCTGAATATCAGCTCGATCCATTCCCTCGGGGAATAGAAGAGACGCTGGTTCTCCCAGCAGCAGAGATTCCTCAATGTTCAGCAGGTCTACCAAGTCTTGATTAACTTCCGATATGGATCCGTCAGAGGCTATGTTTGCCAATGGCAAAGGGACCTCGCGAAGATGATGTGTCTGGGAGGCCTCTTTACGTGGCGTTTCCTGAACACTCTTCAAAACCGACAGGAATCGCTGTATCAAGAGGATACTTCCTATGCTTGTAAGCCCTAAACCGATCCAGGACAATCCACGGGGGGCTCCAAAACCGAAGGGCAGAGCCAGAAGGACAACCCCTTGTGTCAGAAGCTGCAGGGGCAGCAAAGCCTCGTGGGGGCCACTGTTCAGGCATAAAACGTAGCTCGTGGACAGAACCAGGTAGACCAGAATGATGAACAGCCAAAAGCTTGCTCCTATGTGCACCCTCGCTCTCAAATCCATGGTGGGAAACAGCCCCAGAGCGATGCACAGAGTAATGATCGGAGGTGCCTGGAACCAGGATCCTCGTTTTTGGGGTTTTGACTGTCCGCTCATCGATCTTGGAGAAAAAACATAATAAGCAATCCGTTCAAGCGGTGGTTTTGACGAATTGCTCCGTAAGGGGTAAGGGGAAAAGTCATGAGTTGCTCTCTCCTTTTTTAATCTCTTGTCTTGTTAGTCAAAGAATAAAATGCGTTTATCCGATGGATATCGAATTTCATAGAGTACCGTAATGGTTTTCGATTCCCTGGGATTGACGGGCAGCTCCCAGGTGAGTATTCCCGTCTTGTCGTCTGTGGACGATGGTTGGGGAGCTAGTGTCTTCGTGTGAATTGAGATGGCGCCGTTCACCGATACGGGGATGCGGTCTTTCACGGTCACCTTCTTCTCTGTGGCCGTCCCGTTTGTAATCGTTATGCTGTAGCCCTGGCGGAGTAGCCCTTTGCCGGTCCATGTCTCGTCATTTTCCGTCAACATGTCCTTCCGTTCCACCTGAATGGAGGGAACCGCACCGAAAGAGACGGCGAAACTCTGTCCTCGGACCAGCTTGGGCAGGCCACCGTTCCCCACAAAGTGGCCGTGAGCGTACAGCTGGACTGATGCACCGAGAGCGGGCAGAGGAGCGTGCTTGCATCGGGCCATGAGGACCGCTTGGGGGGAGAGGTAAGGCACGGTCTCAATAGACGTGGTTACGTCGGCGGACCATGTTTCCAACGTGACCGTCACGGGGATCCCGTCGCCCCTAACCGATGAATCTACGGTAAAGATCCGGTCTGACAAGGTCTCCTCAACGACTGGCAGCGCAGAATTCTTTTTGTTCAAAGTCCTGGATACGGTCGTTGGCATGGAATCTGCAAGCATTTTCATGGTACCTTGTTCTGTGGCGCGGGTCTTCCTGTCGCTTCTTATATCCACTGCCAGAGGCGACGGCTCTGCAGGAAAGGTAGTGGCCGTGGACGATACTGACGTGTGGAGGTCTATCGGTCCCTGAAACGGAATTCCGGTCTTTTGAACTATGGTTCCCTGGAGCTTGGCGGTCAGGATATTTGAGTCTGTATCGAGGTCCAGCCTGTACGAAGGGTGCCATCGGGCATGGGGTGTGCGACAGCGAATGGCCAAGGCTCCGCTTCCTGACGTCGTCGCTGTGACGACCGATACCCAATTTCTTTGTTTCGGAAGTCGGTCCTTCAGGATATGCTGGATCGTGACGAGCTCTTTCTTGAACTCATCGACCTCACGTTGTTTCGAGAGCCGCTGAGAGGCCAACTTGGACCGTTCCTTTACGAAAGAGCTCAGATAGTCCGAGAGAGCTGACGGTGCCATCTTGGGCTTAAAGAGAGAGGGATCGTCTAGCATAGCGATGGCTGACGTTAGAGTGTCGATTTTCGCCTGATCGGAGGCGATCCTCGTCTTCAGGTCCTCCGCCTGTCGGAACAGGGGAGTGAGCTCGGAAGGGAGCCAACCGTGGTGAGGTGCCCTCTCCACAGAGGACGAGAGGATCCGTCGGGTACCCGATGTCTCGAGTCTGATACTCTCTGGGTCGAAGGTGGGAGGGAGCTCCTGACGGATCGTGTCCTGAGCTTCTATGGGGAAGACCAGATCTGCCCCGTCTTTGTACATCTGCGGGTGGGGAGCCTCAGTAGCGGTTCCTGCAGATGCCGTTGTGATCCATAAAATAATGGCCGTGCATACGAGTTTTTGGTGCATGGAAATCCCTCCTTAAGGGTGGTTGTACTAAAGAAATAGCATTCATAGAATACCATATATCAGAGTCTGGTAATTTGGGAGATCTCGGGTACAATGAACCGAGCTATTTGAGGAAAAAGACCGAGGAAAGTAGGGACCGTAATGAAACTGGGAATTGTGGGGCTCCCCAACGTGGGGAAGAGCACTCTTTTTAATGCCATAACATCTGCTGGTGCGGAAGCATCGAACTACCCGTTCTGTACCATCGAGCCCAATATAGGAGTGGTTTCTGTGCCGGATTGCCGTCTGGATGTCCTGTCCGGTATGTTTTCATCGGCCAAGATAACTCCAGCTGTCGTGGAGTTTTTTGACATCGCCGGACTTGTCAGAGGTGCCAGTCAGGGCGAGGGCCTGGGCAACACGTTCCTCTCTCATATCAGGGAGGTGAACGCCATCGTCCACGTGGTTCGCTGTTTCGATGACGAGAATATCGTCCACGTGGATGGAGTGGTGGAGCCTCTTCGAGATGTCGAGACCATCGAGCTTGAGCTGATTTTGTCCGACCTGGAGATGATCGAGCGCCATCGGTCCAAGATCGAGCGGAATGCCAGAAACGACAAGAGTCTCCGTCCCTACCTTGAACTCATCGATAGGGTTCGTGAGGCTCTTGAAGCTGAGAAGATGGTTCGGACGATGGAGCTCTCGGATGAGCAGCGGAAGAAGCTTAAGGGTTTGGGGCTTCTCACCGATAAACCCGTGATTTACGTGGCCAATGTCTCTGAAGACCAGATCACTGCTTTGGATGACTCTCCCCATGTGCGGGTGGTTCGGGAGCATGCCGACGCAAACGGTTGTGAGATGGTCGTCGTTTGTGCCAACGTTGAGGCAGAGATAGCCGAGCTCTCCCCCGATGAAAAAGAGGATTTTCTTACCGAGATGGGATTGGCTGAGTCTGGGCTTGATCGGCTTGTCCAGGCGGGGTATCGTCTACTGGGACTTATCTCCTTTCTGACAGCTGGCGAGAAGGAGGCCCGAGCATGGACCATCCCCCGGGGAAGTAAGGCGCCTCAGGCTGCGGGGACCATCCACACTGACTTTGAACGGGGCTTCATCAAAGCACAGGTGGTTTCCTACGAGGATCTGGTAGCCTGTGGAAGTCTTGCTGATGCCAAGGCCAAGGGACTCGTCCGAATGGAGGGTAAGGAGTATGTCATGAGGGATGGCGACGTGGTGGAGTTCCGGTTTAACGTGTAGCTTCTCATCTTTAGTCATATAACCATAATAATATAGCCATAATAACGGAAGGAATGATTACGTATGCAGCAGATCAGTCTTGATGAAATTCTCTCGGTGCTTCTCGCTCGGGTCGACGGTTTGACGGCCTCGGCAGAGAACGTAAAAAACAAATTTAACATTTTAGGGCGAGCCCTGTACCGAAAAGGGCTTTTGAGCGATCAGGATGTGACGGACGCCATTAAAGAGGAATATAAACTCCTCTTCGAGATCGGGGCCCTTAAAGAAGAGGCCGATCAGGAGATGGTACACGTCATGGCCGATAGCCTGCTTCAGTGGCTTAAGGGAGATGTCCATGCCATCAAGGAAGGTATGAAGGCCTATGAGGAAAAGATGCGTCAGGCCATCGCCAAGGAGGAGAGCAGGCCTAAAATCGACGTGGCCCCGTCCTCGGTCCTCCGTCAGCTTGACCAGATGAGTGGAGGCAACAAGGGTAGCAAACTCATTCTCTGAGAGTTTTCATGGCTAACGATCTGCCCCAGAGGCTTCTGAATCGGTGGTTGGAGCTTGGAGTGAGGAATCGGTACATGTTCCTCCTGGACATCTTCTTCTTTCTCTTGTCCACCTGGTTGGGTTTTGCTCTCCGCCTCTCGGTGTTTATGGACCAATTCTACGGGGACATGTTCGTCGCCGGGGTCGTCTCTGCTGGGGTCAACACGGCGTCGTTCTTGGTCGGGGGGGTCTATCGAATCTACTGGCCTCAAGCCAGCTTAGAGGAGTTTGTCCTGCTTTTTCGGTGCTACCTCGTCTCGTCGCTGGTTTTTCTCCTTGTTTATATGGCTGTGCCCTTTCTGTTTGTTCCACGCTCCTCTCTGGCGATCATGTTCCTGGGAGGGTTGTTCCTCTCGTCGGTCTACAGGGCTTCGTGGCGCTTCTTCATTGCAGCACGGAACAATTCCCGATCTTGTGTTCGAACCGTCATCGTCGGTGCTGGAAACGCCGGGACTTCCTTGGCCAGGGAGCTCCTTCGTAGCGGTGATGAGCTTTTGCCCGTGGGCTTTTTGGACGACGATCCGCAGAAAAAAGGTAAGCGAATCGCCGCTCTCCCTGTTCTCGGAGGCCTTGACGATCTTGAAAATGTCGTGGATCGAGAGCGGGTTTCGGTTGTTTTAGTGGCTATTCCCTCGGCATCCAGGCAAACCGTGAGCACAATGCTTCGGCGCCTCTCCCTTGTGGGAGTGGAGACTCGCGTCCTTCCCAGTCTCAGGGAAATTGCCGGAGGGGTTGTCTCTACCACGTTGCTTCGCAACGTTCATCTGGAAGACCTGCTGGCCCGCGAGCCCGTGGAGCTCAACGGTCAGGAGATCTCGATGGCTGTAAGCCGGAGGGTTGTTCTGGTTACAGGGGCCGGGGGGTCCATCGGCAGCGAGATCGTCCGACAGCTGAGTGCCTATGGTCCATCCAGGCTTTTGCTTTTGGGGCACGGGGAACACTCGATCTACACCCTCTGTGAGGAGCTCAGGGACAAGAAGATCTCCATCCCTTTCGAGCCCATCATCGCTGACGTCGCTCATCGGACGGCCATGGAAGAGGTTTTTCGGCGTTGGAAACCGTCGGTGGTCTTCCATGCGGGGGCTCACAAACATGTCCCCCTCATGGAGGCCAATCCTCAAGAGGCTCTTCGGGTCAATGGCTTGGGAAGCTGGACCTTGGCCGACCTTGCTGGGACGTACGGGGCGGAGCGCATGATCATGGTCTCAACCGACAAGGCGGTGAACCCCACCAGCGTTATGGGGGCGACTAAACGAGTCGCTGAGATTCTGATTCGTGAGGCTCAGTCCCGGTATCCTCGTACCCGGTACATGGCAGTCAGATTTGGTAACGTTTTAGGGAGTCGAGGAAGTGTGGTGCCCAAATTTGAGCGTCAGATCAAGGCAGGGGGCCCCTTGACGGTGACTCATAGAGACATGAAGCGGTATTTCATGCTTATCCCTGAAGCAGCGGGTCTTGTCCTTCAAGCTGGGGCTCTGGGGGATGGCGGTGAGATCTTTGTTTTGGATATGGGAGACCCCGTCAGGATCGTTGATCTGGCTGAGACCCTGATCCGGCTTCACGGCTATCGTCCTGGGGTGGATATCTCCGTGGAGTTCTCTGGGATCAGGCCTGGAGAAAAACTCTTTGAGGAGCTGTTTTATGATCCTCAATGTGTGGATCACACTGCCCACCCAAAGATCTTTCGAAGTCGTCTCACAGACACTCCAGATTCGAGGGAGAGCGGGCTTCGTCTTATGGAACGGTGTCTTAAGGGAGATGATCCGGTGATTGCGGCTTTGAAGGACTACCTCCCTGAGTTCGACCATCCATGATCACGATGATAAAAAATGATGAAAGACGGACGGTGTACCTTCACCGTCCGTCCTTTATTCATTTTTTACGTCCCTTGGCGATGATGTCGTTTAACAGAGTGATCAGAGGCGCGATTTTTTTCGATTGGGCTCGGCGATTCAAGAGATCGGCCGGTGAGATCTTCCTTCCCCAGTACAATTTATTGGCACTCGGGTCGTGGTTGATGGAGGCGCCGTCCAGGGAGATTCCTGCGAACAGTCCCTTGCTCATGGAATAGCTGTAGATAGGGGTGTTCATGTTGATGTCGGTGGCTGCCGAGGTTCGTCGACCTACAGGCCCCGCCGCTACGGCTACGTCGGCTCCAAGGGTGAAGTTGTCGCCTCGGAATCCCTTGAGTCCCTTCTCATTCGTGACAGCCAAGACCAGTGCGGTGGATTGAACACCGATTTGAAGTCCAACAGAGCCTCCTGTCACGTTATAGAACGATGGTCCGTACCACTGGCCCGTTCTGGTGTCACGTCGGAGGAGAAGCCCTTCCCCATGCTGTCCTCCGACAACCAGACCGGCTTTTATGACCGACGGAAAGATGGCTACGGCCACTCCCTTGCTCATAACCTCGCCCATGGTTCCCGCGTCGTCTTCTTGGGTCATGGCCTTGATGACGTCTATGGCCTGTGCTATACGTCTCTCCGGTTTTGTTCCAGCCCAGGCTATGCTTGTTACCGAAAGGGCAAAGGTGATAGCTACGATGGCTAAAAGTCCTTTCCATTGTCTCACGGTGTATCCCTCCTTTTTTTCTGTTTCCCTGTCTTGGCCCTTTTCAGGGTGTAAAATTATTATAGGCTTTGTTGTCGAAAAAGACCACGGCCTCCCATCTGTGTGATATAATGCGGCCGGAAATGAGGACTCCTGCGGTGTGCGTGATCATGTCCTACGTCTTGAGCCAACACTCGAGCCATACAAGGCTGAGTCCGAACCGGTCGATGAGGTGGCTGTATTACTTCTGACGCTCAGGCTCGGCAAGCCTTTTTTTAGGTAGGATCGGGTCAAGACAATCATGACACGGCACTGCGGGGCTACGTAATAAACGGCGCCGAGCTTGCTCGGCGCCCTTTTTGTAGCGGGAGGGCGGTGAGTGCATGGCAGCAGTGCCCCAGTGGCATCCCTTGAAAAGCTCGGGTTTTATCTTCGATTGGGATGGCGTACTGGCCCGGACTAACCTGGACTTCTCGAAGATATATGCCAAATACTTCGACGGTCGCTTTGTGGAGATTCTGGCTGAGATGCCGCTGCTGGCGCCTGAGAAACAGCGGTCTCTGAGCCAGGATATCCGTGATCTGGAGATGGCTGCTGCGGCCCAGGCTACGGCAGTTCGAGGGTGCATGGATGTTCTCCATATATTGGCGGATCGATCCATTCCCTGGGCGGTCGTCTCTCGAAATTGTCGTGAAGCCATGGAGCTTGCTGCACGATCCATGGGTTTTACTCTTCCTGATGCGACGTTTCACCGCGACAGCGGCCCAGTCAAGCCTGATCCCGAGGCCCTCTGGATGGCCTCACGGTCTATTGGAGCGGATCCTGCAGGCTGTGTCGTAGTGGGTGATTTCGTCTATGATCTGCTTGGGGCCCGAAGAGCTGGTATGAGAGGCCTTTTGGTGGAACATCCCGCAGCTAAGTGGGATCATTGGGCGGATGCTCGATTTGATCGGATGCTCGATTTGGCGGCCTGTTTGGAGAGAGATGCTCCCTTGATTCCCTGGGAATATCACGCTGTGGTTCGGGAGAAGGGGAATTCGTGGTTATCGGCTTCGTGGGCTCTCTCTGTTTGTCTCCCCTCTCCTCTGTCCGCAGAGGGCCTTTCGTTGGCTCTGAAGTTGGCAGCCCTGGGAGTTGGCCGCTTCACTGCATCGCCGGAGCCCCTCCCCTTGGCTGCTTGGCACTCTATAGGATGGCTGGACGCTGCGAATTTGGATCAACCGCAGTTTCAGGTTTTGGACTCGGTCCTCAGGCGTCGTTTCCCTTTGGTTTTTGTTGAAGCGTGGGATGGGAAAGGTATTCCTCTGGCGTCCTTTGGAAATGATCTCGTTCGGGGGATGGAGGCACGATTCGTATGACCTGTTGGGAAATCCCTCTAGCGGAGAGAATGCGGCCGGTCTCTTTGGATCAGTATCAAGGTCACCTGTCCATTTTAGGGCCGGGAGCCTCTCTTCGTGCGATGCTCAAGGAGGGCGTGGTCCCCTCGTGTATTCTCTACGGTCCTCCTGGGATTGGCAAAACGGCCCTGGTTCGTCTCATGGCCTCCGTTACGGAACGGGATCTTTTGGAGATCAACGCGGTCTCGGCCAATGTCTCTCAGCTCAGGGCGCTGGTGGAACGTGGGGCTCAGTTCAAGGCCATGACTGGCCGTGGTGCGATTGCTTTCGTTGACGAGATATACCACCTCAACAAAGGACAACAAAACGCCCTTCTTCCTGCGGTGGAGAGGGGCGATGTCGTTTTGGTGGGGGCCACCACCGAGAATCCCTGGTTCGAGATCAACAAAACCCTGCTCTCTCGGCTGCTGGTATTTTCCCTGGCCCCTCTGAATAATGTTGATTTGGTAAACATAATGCAGGCAGCCCTTGCAGACCGGGATCGGGGATTAGGGGAACTCGAGCTTACTTGGGACGATGAAGTGCTCATGGCTATAGCTCAGGGAACAGGGGGCGATGCTCGTCAGGCTCTAACCAGATTGGAATATCTGGCCCGAGCTGTCTCCGTCTCCGGTGGATCAAAACTCACGGTGGAGCGAGCCCGTCGGGAGCTTCCCAAGTCCTCTCTTCGGCATGACCGAGAGGGGGACGACCACTATCAAGTTATCTCGGCCTTTATCAAGAGCATCAGGGGTTCCGATCCTGACGCCACGGTATATTGGCTTGCTCGATTGCTGAGAGCCGGGGAGGACATTCGGTTTGTGGCGAGGCGGATGGTTATCTCAGCGGCAGAAGATGTTGGGTTGGCCGATCCTATGGCGCTGGTAATTGCCTCGGCAGCCGCTCATGGCGCCGAGATGACCGGTATGCCTGAGGCTCGGATCATTCTCTCGGAGGCTGCCATCTATTTGGCGGCAGCCCCCAAAAGTAATCGAGCGTACGATGCGATGAACTGCGCTATGGCGGCAGTGGATGCAGGCGATCTTCAGGCCGTGCCCCCGCATCTGATCAACGGAAATCCGGGGTATGTCTATCCCCACGACGACCCAAGGCACTGGGTCCCCCAGGCCTATTTGGAGGAACCTCGTCGGTTTTACCGGCCCTCCGATGTGGGATACGAGACCAAGATCAGTCGGATTTTACGGCGATACTGGCGACGGTTTAGGGAGAACTCTCAGGAAGACTGAGGTTTTATGGCTCCTGGATGGCTTTTCAGAAAATTCTCGACGCTGCTTTTGGTCAGACCAATATGTTCGCTCATTTCCTGCCTGGCCCTTTCTGCATTCCGATCTAATATGGCATTTATGACAGCCACATGACCATCGGACAGGGCCTTAAGATAGCTGGGCTCTGCCAAGGAATAAGGGCGATAGAGGTTAATCATGTCCTGTATATCCAACAGGACTCCACAGAGGAAACGATTTCCTGAGGCTCGATAGAGCAGGTTGTGAAATGCTCTATCCTGGATGAGGTATTCATCCGGGTCGCTGTTGTTGTCCATGGCCTCGAATGTGGCGCGGAACTTTCGGAGTTCCTCTTCCGGTGGTGATTGAGCCACCAGCGTGACCGCAAACAGCTCCAGAGTCGCTCGAAGCTCGTACAGTGCTGCGGCGTCCTCCAGGGTTGGAACCGTGACGAAGGCCCCTTTTCGTGGTGTCAGTGAGACGAGCCCCGTCTTTGCCAGCTGGCGAATAGCCTCTCGGACCGGAGTTCGGGAGACGGCCATCTTGTTCGCCAGATCGACCTCCGAGAGTTTCGCTCCTGGTTTAATAATCCCTTGAACGATAGCCTCTTTTATCTTTTCGTAAACGATTTGCCTCAGATCGACGCTTTTTGCCGGCATCAGGGGGTTTTTCCTGGTCATGAACACTCCTCCCAAAAAATCAGGTGCAGCGTTCATTATACAAAAAACTATGAGAAAGAGAAAAGGGGGCCTCTAAAAACTCGGAAACTCGCATCAGGTCGTTTCGACGAGGCCCATTCGAGGTTTCGTGTTTTTGACCTGCCGTCGTGAAGTATCGACTGGGGCGAGGTGGACATAGTCCCAGGCCGGGAGGGCACCTCCTGTGCCCTTCGGGGCGACGGTGCGGAGCGGGCAGGTCAAAGTTGCTTTTGGGTGAGACAGGGCTCTGGCGGAATGACCTGAGGCTGGGAGACTCGGATGTAGAGGTACCCGAAAGCTTTATCTCTCTTTGGAAGGGGTTTTCTCTTTTTGGTACCAGAGGATCAGAGCATATAGTCCGTCGGACAATCTGTTGACATAGGAGAAGACCTCTGGGGGAATTGCCCCTGCCCGAAAGAGTGAAACAACCTGACGTTCTGCCCGTCGGGCTACAGTTCGAGCCAAATGGAGAGCTGCGCAAACTTGGCATTCGCCCGGGCGTATAAACTGAAAGTCCGTATCAGTGAACATGGATGACACCTGACGGATCATCTCCTCCAGCCGGTCAAGTTTTGGTGGCTCCAGTCCATCACAGAGCGCCAGATATCCCATGAGAACGTACAGGTCATCCTCCAGCTGTCTCAGGTGTTCGTTCACTGGTTCAAAATCGCATATGGACCGAGCAAGGCCAATGGTGGCTTGGCATTCATCCACGATTCCATAGGCCTCGACCCTGGGATCATCCTTTGGGACTCGCTTGCCGGAGCAGAGGCTGGTGTTCCCCTTGTCGCCACCTTTGGTGGTGATTGTGAGATTTTGCATGGCGTATCCTCCTTTTTTGTTCGTGCTCCTCGACTTTCTTTTGCAACAAAAACGTTCTCTACTTGAACGCAGTCTGAGTAAAGAAGCGTATGTTGGTATTTTATCGCTTTTTTCGAATGTTTTTCAGGCGAAAACTCTTGTCAAGGACCGTGTGTACTGATAGAATACGTCTCGTTCTCGATTGAGCCCGGGTGGCGGAATTGGTAGACGCGCTAGATTCAGGTTCTAGTGGGCATACTGCCTGTAGGAGTTCGAGTCTCCTCCCGGGCACCAGAGTTGTAATTGTTATTGGCATGCGTGGGTGGCCTTTGTGACGGACTAATCCGTGACAAAAGGTCTTTTGTTTTTGGTCGCATCGTGATCGTTGACACGGTACGACCTTTTTGTTATGTTTACTGTTCGTCAGTATAGAAATTTTTCTCCTCATCTTTGAGACACAGGGAGGTTGTCAGCCTGATGGCCGAATTCGTACCCGTAGGCAAAAAGCGCAGCCGACTCACCTTTGGTCGTGCCCGGGATCTGGTGGAGATTCCCGACATGGTTGAGGTGCAGCGAGATTCATATCGAAACTTCTTCCAGGAAGAGCAGGATCCTGATAACCGAGGCAACTTTGGGCTTCAGGAACTTCTTGAGGAGATATTCCCCATCGAAAACTATGATGGTTCCTTTGCGCTGGAATTTGTTCGGTACTTTTTGGATGATTCGACAACGACTCAGGATGAGGCTCAGCAGAAAGACTGTACCTGGCATCGTCCCGTCAGGGCGACGATCCGCCTTATCAGCAGAAAAACAATGGAGATTAAGGAAGAAGAGATATACCTCGGTGATTTTCCCATGATGACCGAGCGGGGAACCTTCATCATAAATGGTACCGAACGAGTCGTGGTCAACCAGCTGGCTCGGTCGGCTGGCGTGTATTTTAAGGTGGATTATTCAGCTCCTGTCGCTGAGACTTTCACGGCCAAGATTATCCCTGAACGGGGGGCATGGCTTGAGTTCGCAATGGGCAGTGGCGATGCCCTCTATGTCAACATCGACAACAAAAAAAAGCTCCCGGGGACCTTGCTTCTAAAAGCTTTTGGTGTTTCCTCCAACGAGGAGCTCCTCCGCATTTTCGGTGGCGAGATCACGGAGGTCGACCTGGTTGAAGATGAAGTCCTTGGCCGTCTTTTAGCCGAGACCATCGTGAACGAAAGCGGTGTCGAGGTCATTCGCCGAGAGGAGCGCCTGAATCGAGAGCATCTGGAACAATTATGGCAGATGGGCAGGACCCGGATCAATGTCTGGGATGTGAGCCCCGTCTTTGCGGCTACTTTGGAAAAGGATGTCACCAATACTCCCGAGGAAGCGATGTTGGAGATATTCAGACGTCTTCGTCCCAACGAGCCCGCTCGCATTGAAAACGCCAGGGAATATTTTGAGGGCTTGTTTTTTGACGTTCGGCGCTATACCCTGGGGCGCGTCGGTCGCTACAAGCTGAACAGACGGCTCCGTTTGGACATCCCCATATCCCATAGGCTTCTGACAGTCGAGGACCTGGTTCGGATCGTCAAGGGAGTCGTCGTTCTACGGGATACGGAGGAGCAGCGAGATGAGCGTTCCTTCGCTGACCTGCATGAGGAATACCCTGACGATATCGATCATCTGGGCAATCGTCGGGTTCGTTCCGTGGGAGAGCTTCTCCAGAACCAGGTTCGTATTGGTCTGCTTCGCATGGAGCGGATCGCCAAGGAGCGAATGACGACCATTCCCGATCTGACCAAGGCCATGGCGCGGGATCTGATCAACGTTCGTCCTATCTCAGCGGCTCTCAGGGAGTTTTTCGGATCAGGGCAGCTCTCTCAGTATATGGATCAGAACAACCCCCTGTCGGAGCTCACTCACCGCCGTCGTCTTTCGGCCTTGGGGCCCGGTGGACTCAGTCGAGAGCGAGCTGGATTCGAGGCTCGAGACGTTCACTACACCCACTACGGGCGTATCTGTCCCATAGAGACTCCAGAGGGGCCTAATATCGGTCTTGTAACCTCTCTGTCTACGTATTCTAAGGTCAATGACTACGGATTTTTGGTCACACCACGGCGTCCGGTCCATGATGGCGTCGTATCTATGGATCCTGGTGATGTCGTCTATCTGGCGGCAGACGATGAGGATGAGGTCTACGTGGGGCGGGCCAACACGCCTTACGATGAGAAAACCGGTCGTCTTTCGGAGGAGCTTTGCTACGCTCGATACAGGGGGAAAATTGTGGAGGTTCCCCCCGAGAGGGTAGATTATCTGGACATCTCCCCGAAACAAATCGTCTCGGCCTCTACAGCTCTGATCCCTTTTCTGGAGCATGACGATGCGAACCGAGCTCTCATGGGCTCCAATATGCAGCGTCAGGCTGTGCCCCTTCTGCTGCCGGCGGCTCCGCGTGTAGGGACCGGTATGGAGGCTCGTATCGCCAAAGACTCGGGGTCCTGTGTGATCTCCCCTGTGGCTGGTCATGTCTCTTACGTAGACGCTGATAAGGTCGAGATAAAATCCCCCTCTGGTGATTATAGAACCTTTGCCTTCCAGAAATTCAAAAGATCCAACCAGGGAACCATCATCCATCAGCGTCCGATCGTGGCGAAGGGGGATCTGGTCTCTGTGGGGCAGGTCCTGGCCGATGGTCAGTCGGTAGATCAGGGCGAGCTCGCTCTGGGGCGGAATGTCCTTATCGCCTTTATCCCGTGGGAGGGGTATAACTACGAAGATGCTATCCTCCTGAGCGAGCGTCTTGTCAAAGAGGATTACTTCACGTCGATCCATATTGAGGAGTACGAAATGGAGGCTCGGGACACAAAACTTGGTCCTGAGGAGATCACCAGGGATATCCCCAACGTGGGCGAAGATGCTCTGAAGGATCTTGATGAGTGGGGAGTTGTTCGAGTTGGGGCCGAGGTTGTCGCCGGCGACATCCTCGTGGGTAAGGTCACCCCTAAGGGAGAATCTGACCAGTCTCCTGAGGAAAAACTCCTGCGGGCCATCTTCGGCGAGAAGGCTCGGGAGGTGAGGGACATGTCGCTGCACGTCCCTCATGGTGCCAGAGGAAAGGTTGTCGCTGTTAAGAAGCTGAACAAGGAAGAGAACAGCGACTCTCTGAGTCCCGGAGTCAACGAGGTGGTCAAGGTTTATGTGGCTCAGCTACGTAAGATCACCGTGGGGGATAAGATGTCCGGGCGACACGGGAACAAGGGGGTTGTCTCCAGAATATTGCCGGTGGAGGACATGCCCTACATGCCCGATGGAACACCGGTGGATGTCTGCCTTAACCCTCTTGGGGTGCCGAGCCGGATGAATCTGGGACAGGTGCTTGAGACCATCCTGGCGACTGTGGCGGTGGCCAACGGTTGGCACGTGGCTACACCTGTCTTCGAGGGAGCTCGGGAGCAGGAAATTTACGATCTACTGGATAAACTGAGTAAGGAGAACCCCGACTATTCAACCCTCACCTCAGGGGGCACCATGCAGCTCATAGATGGTCGGACGGGGGAGCCCATGGATTACAAGACCACAGTAGGGTACATGTACATGCTCAAATTGAACCACCTCGTAGATGACAAGCTTCACGCCCGGTCCATCGGACCCTATAGTCTTATCACCCAACAGCCATTGGGTGGTAAAGCTCAGTTTGGGGGGCAGCGCTTTGGTGAGATGGAGGTCTGGGCTCTGCAAGGGTATGGTGCAGCCCATATTCTTCAGGAAATGCTCACGGTTAAGTCCGACGACATTCGGGGGCGTCTCAAGACCTACGAAAAAATTGTCAAGGGGCAGAATCTCACCAGTCCTGGAGTTCCCGAGAGCTTCAAAGTCCTTGTTAAGGAGCTTGAGGGTTTAGGTTTGGGAGTCGATATCGAGTACAGCGACGGGACGATAGGGCCTTTGTTGCCTGACGATGACGAGGAACAGCCCCAAAAGGCTTCCCTGTCCATGCCTTTTGCTGGCGACGCGAGGATCGTCTCGCCGGAATCCGTTCCCGCTCCTACGTCGTTAGAGATGGAGGCCATGATTTTTGGTGACGGTAAAAAATCGGGGAGCGAGAATAGTCCCACCAATGACCAGGAAGCCGATGAGGCGAAAGGAGTTGACCGCTAACGATGACTCGCCGTGAGATCGTCGGGGTTAGGGTGCGTCTCGCCAGTCCAGGAGATATTCGAGCCCTGTCTGCCGGAGAAGTAAAAAAACCCGAGACCATCAACTACCGCACTCTTCGTCCCGAGAAGGATGGCCTGTTCTGTGAGCGTATTTTCGGTCCGACAAAGAGCTTCGAGTGTGCCTGCGGCAAGTATAAAAAGAGTGGCCCTAAGTTTAAAGGGGTTATCTGTGACAGATGTGGTGTGGAGGTAACTGACAACCGCGTTCGCAGGGAACGCATGGGACACATTGAGTTAGCGGCTCCAGTGGTCCATATTTGGTATCTTCGGGGAATTCCCAGTCGACTCAGCCTCCTGCTGGGGACTGCCACAAAGATGTTGGAAAAGGTCGTCTATTTTGCCCCGATCCGTAAGAGAGAACCAGCCTTCAAGGTCGTTATGGAGGGGAAGCGGAGTGATCTGGCCCGGCGGGGCGATGTCATCTCCGAGAGTGAGGTACGGCTTCACGACCACTACGACACTAAGTTCAAGGCAGAGGAAGCCTATCGAGTTGTCTCGGTGGACGATATCCCTCTGTCTGAGGGGGACGTTATTTCCTCATCCCAAATGGGTCGTTTCAAGGCAGATTACGGTGATGATGTCTTCTCCGCTGAGCCGGCTTTTCTGGTTGAAGACTGTCCTGAAGACGGGCCACTAACTCAGGGAGACGTTATCTCCGCTCAGCGCCGAGATGACCTTCTTGCCGCAGAAATTGATTTCACGGTCACGCGGGCGAAGGTCGGTAGTCACGAGGGATTTCTGGTCACGTCCGTAGCCAAGCTCCCCTTTGCCAAGGGAGACGTCATATCTACTAGCGAATATGTTCTTTTCCAGGAGCGTTACCCTGAGAGGTTTTCGGCTCAGCTTGAGACCATCGTTGTGGAGGATCCTTGTTTCCTCGTCGTCAACGGCAGCGAGTCGCCTTTCAATGAAGGGGACGTCATTCTTGATCGGGAACAATACCTTTGTCGTCATTACGACAAGCGTTTTAGGGCTGGCATCGGTGCTGAGGGTGTCCGTGAGATGTTGGATGCCTTGGATATGAACCACCTGGCTCAGGAGCTTCGAGAGGAGCTCTCGGAGACCACGGGACAGAAGCGGCGTAAGCTGGTTAAACGACTTCAGGTCGTAGAGGACTTTCGTAAGGGCTACTGTACCCCTCAATCTATGGTCTTGGAGGTCCTGCCCGTTATTCCGCCGGATCTTCGCCCCATGGTTCAGCTAGATGGTGGGCGCTTTGCCACCTCTGATCTGAATGACCTGTATCGTCGAGTCATCAATCGGAATAACCGTCTGAAGAAGCTTCAGGAGCTTCGGGCTCCTGAGATCATCGTCCGAAATGAGAAGCGAATGCTTCAGGAATCGGTGGATGCCCTGATCGACAACGGTCGTATGGGTAAGGCAGTGCTTGGGGCGGGCAACCGACCGCTTAAGAGTCTTACCGATTTGCTTCGGGGTAAGAAGGGGCGATTCCGTCAGAACCTCCTGGGCAAACGCGTGGATTACTCGGGGCGTTCGGTCATCACGATCGGCCCCAACCTGAAGATCTACCAGTGTGGTCTTCCGAAGCAGATGGCCCTTGAGCTCTTTAAACCCTTTGTTATCCAGCGTTTGGTGGATATGGATATTGCCCCTAATGTCAAAAGCGGCAAACGCATGATCGAGAGAGGGCGAGAGGAGATCTGGGGTATCCTGGAGGATATTATTCGGGATCATCCAGTTATGCTTAATCGAGCTCCGACCTTGCATCGTCTTGGGATTCAGGCATTCGAACCTGTGCTTATGGAGGGCAAGGCTATCCGCTTACATCCTTTGGTCTGTACGGCCTTTAACGCTGACTTTGACGGAGACCAGATGGCGGTTCACGTCCCTCTGTCGGTAGAGGCCCAGGCCGAGGCTCGGATGCTGATGCTTGCGGCAAACAACATCCTCTCTCCCGCCAGTGGTAAGCCTATCGTAGCTCCGACCCAGGACATGGTCTTGGGCATCTACTATCTTACCGACCTTCGGCCAGGTATGACAGGTGAAGGGCTGCTCTTCGACAGCTTTAACGACGTTTTGGTGGCATTGGATCATGGCATCGTTCACGTCAACGCCAAGATTCGTCTTCGATGGAATTCCCAGTGGGGCAACTGGGGCGATACCGAGCCTCAGTGGGGAGTCTCCTTCATTGACGAGAATCACAAATGGTTTGAGACCTCGCCAGGGCGGGTGCTGTTCAACAGCCATCTTCCTCAGGCACTCCGATTCCTGGATGGACAGCTTGGCAAAAAAGATCTGAGCAAGCTTCTTGATCTCGGCTATGATAGGGTCTCTCGTCAGGAGATGGTTCAAATATTAGATGCCATCAAGGTCCTGGGATACCATTGGGCCACCCTGAGCGGGATCAGTTTCTGTGTCACTGACGTGGTTATACCCGAGGAAAAAGGCGAAGTGGTTCGTCAAACTCTGGTGGAAGATGACCAGATTCGAGATCAGTACGAGATGGGAATTCTCACCGAGGACGAATATCTCTTGCAGAAGGAGACTCTCTGGTCCCATGCTGCGGGTGAGGTCGGCGACGCTATCCTGAGGCACATGGGAAGCGAGAATCCCATTCGAATGATGGTGGATTCGGGCTCTCGAGGAAGCCGGGGACAGCTTGCTCAGATGGCTGGTATCCGGGGGCTCATGGCCGACCCGACCGGTCGGATTATCGATTACCCTATCACGACCAACTTCCGGGAAGGCATGAACATGTTAGAGTATTTCATCTCCACTCACGGAGCTCGAAAAGGGTTGGCTGACACGGCCCTTCGAACGGCTAAGTCGGGGTATCTAACGCGACGGCTGGTGGATGTGGCTCAGGATGTCATCATTACCGAGAAGGATTGTGGGACTGATCGTGGCGTCAAGATCCAGCCTCTTGAGAGTGATGGCAAGACAGTGATCCCCATAGCGGAGCGTCTAGCTGGTAGAACCGCTCTGCATGACCTAGTTGATCCGGCAAGTGGACAGGTTTTGGTCCTTGCTGGGGAGATTATAACGCCTGAGTCCGCTCGAAAAATAGATCAAGCGGGCTTTCGTGAGGTCTGGGTTCGCAGCCCCATGACCTGTACGACCCGTCATGGCATTTGTCAGAGGTGCTACGGTATCGACCTGAGCACCCGATCCTTAGTGGACATCGGTGAGGCTGTAGGGGTTGTCGCCGCTCAGTCCATCGGTGAGCCTGGAACTCAGCTGACGATGAGAACCTTCCACACCGGTGGTGTTCGGATCACCGGTGAGGATATCACACAGGGGCTTCCCCGGATTGAACAACTATTTGAGGCCCGTCGCCCCAAGAAGGTAGCTGTTCTTGCTGGTTTGGACGGCAACGTTGTGGAGATCCGGGAAATGGAAGGGAAGAGAAAGGTCATTATCGTTTCTGACGACCCCGAAAACGAACAAAAGGTGATCCATACAATTCCGGCCAATCAAAACCTCTTGGTGGAAGAGGGCGATGCGGTTATTCGCTCCCAGAAGCTCACGGAAGGATACGTCGATCCTCAGCAACTTTTGGAGGTCATGGGGCAGGAAGAGGTTCAAAAATACCTGGTGGACAGCATTCAGGAGGTGTATCGCTCTCAGGGTGTGTCCATCAACAACAAACATATCGAGGTGATCCTTCGGAAAGTAGCCCCGGTCAACAGAGTGCGGGTCATGGACGAAGGGGATACGGCCTTGGTCGCAGGAGACCTGGTTTGGGCTGATGATGTGGAGCTTGAGGAAGCCGCTATCGCTGCGGAAAATGAGCGGAACATCGCTGAGGCCGTCGCCACTTTCTCAGGTTCTCTCTTCGATTCTGTAGTGGGTTCATCTAAGCTCGATAGCAGTAAATATAAGGGGCAGCCTCTGGATGAACCTCTTCTCCGATCCATTCTGGCGCCTGGAGCGTCGGCGAGTGAGATTCTGATTACCGATGAAGAGGGACTCCTGAAGATCATCGTTGGGGAGGCCTCGTTCAGGAAAGAGCTCAAGGGATTCGAGCTCATCGAACCTTTCGACGGAGAGGGAGGCAAGGTGGTGGAGGTTGCTCAGCCTCTGACTCTGGGGCAGCTATCAGTTATTACCTCCAGCGCTCCTCGTCCGATTTATGTCCGAGATGTTGAGGCAGTGGAGAAACTCGTAGATGCGGCGTATCTGGCCGAGGATGTGGTTGTGGACGATACGGTCCTCGTCGAGAGAGACCATCGAGTGACTGAGGATATCGCTGTTCTTCTCCGGACTCACGAGATCGCTGTTGTGAAAGTATGGCGGGGTGTGGAGCGAGTGTCTCTGGCTGACGCCATGCAGGAACGGCTTCTGTCAAGAATATGGGGTAAGCCGTTGAAACAGGCTATCGATGACCAAGGTAACGCCGTGACGAACAAGCCTCAACTTGTGGACGGAAGCGTGGTTCGGGGCCTTATAGAGGGAGGGCTCACCGCCATCTCCATAGGGGAGGAGATCGTCTCTCGAGAGGGTGTCTTAAAAGAAGTTATCGCTGATCGGTGTTACGGGAAAATCCTATTGGATTCCGTCGAATTTGATGGAGATGTTGTGGCCGAGGCCGGTCAGGAAGTCAATCAGGAGCTGGTGGAGGTCTTAGTTCATGCCGATCCAGAGGAGCTCGTTCTTCGGCCGTCTTCTTGCCCGAGCGACCTCCGTCATCTCATCTCTAGGGTGGCCTTCGTTCGAAAGCTTCGCCAGAGCCCAGAATGCCGAAAATTCATCCATGGAATCACCAAGGCCGCATTGGCGACGGAGAGTTTTTTGAGCGCAGCCTCGTTCCAGCAGACTGCCCAAGTATTGGCCGGCGCTGCTGTCCGATGTCAGCTCGACAGCTTGGTGGGGCTTAAAGAGAACGTTATTATTGGTCACCTTATCCCGGCAGGGACTGGTGTTGAGGATTTTCAGAAACTTTCGGTCACCGAAAAAAGATGCTAGCCTGCGTATATTTTTTCAAAACGCTATCGATTCGTCCTGAAGCTGGTTTCTTGACATTGCTCTGGGGCGTTGATATCATTACCCGGTGTCTATGCTCGGGGGGTGTGTCATGCCTGTGGGAGAACTTGCATCGGGACGGCGAATCGTCGGATTGAACCAGGTCCGACGGGCGTTGTTGCGAGAGGGGGTTCAGAAAGTCTTCCTCGCAGATGATGCCGATTCCCAGATCATCTCGGAGATCCTCCGTCTCGCCGAAGAGCGGGGCGTCCCCGTCGAGCGCGGATACTCCAAGGCCCATCTTGGTCGGGCCTGTGCTATTTCCCGCAGTGCGGCTACAGCTGCTGTACAGCGAGAAGATCGCTGTTAACGAAGATACAGAATATCTGGAAGGAGGGAATGCAGTGCCAACGATCAACCAGCTCGTTCGGAAGGGGCGGACTGAAAAAGCCAAGAAATCCGACTCTCCCGCGTTGCAGAACTGTCCGGCACGAAGAGGGGTGTGTACCCGTGTGTATACTGTCACGCCCAAAAAACCCAACTCGGCGCTTCGAAAGGTCGCTCGTGTTCGGTTGACCAATGGAATTGAGGTCACCTCGTATATTCCCGGGGTGGGGCATAATCTACAGGAGCACTCGGTGGTTCTTGTTCGAGGCGGTCGTGTTAAGGACCTCCCCGGTGTTCGCTATCACATCGTCCGGGGTACTCTTGACTGTGGCGGTGTTGAGGGGCGTCGTAGGAGTCGCTCTAAATACGGGGCCCGTCGCCCTAAGTCGTAAATCGTAAGGAGGGAATGCCATGCCGCGCAAAGGGCATGTGAGAAAACGGGAGCCCCAGCTGGACACCCGGTTTGAAAATATCGTCATGACAAAGTTTATTAACAAGGTCATGCTCGATGGAAAGAAAAGCGTTGCCGAAAGGATCGTTTACGATGCTTTGGATAAGGCTGGAGAGAAGCTGGGTGTTGAGCCCCTTGAGGTCTTCAACAAGGCTATGGAAAATGTCAAGCCTCTGGTCGAGGTCCGTTCCCGACGCGTGGGGGGCGCTACCTACCAGGTCCCTGTGGAGGTCGCTCCCGCCAGGGCTCAGGCTCTGGCCATTCGCTGGATCATAAACTACTCTCGGGCGAAGAAGGGGATGCCCATGAGCGAACGCCTCTGCCGGGAGTTTATAGATGCCTACAAGGGCGAGGGGAGTTCCATTAAAAAGAGGGAAGATACCCATAAGATGGCGGAAGCCAACCGGGCCTTTGCTCATTATCGTTGGTAGCACTTGGCGAGCTTCTCGTCGGTCGATTCACGTGTTTTAGGTGATGATTATGACTGAAATAAATCTTAATAAAATTAGGAATATAGGTATTGCCGCTCATATTGATGCGGGAAAGACGACGACTACCGAGCGGATCCTGTTCTACACCGGTCGGAACTACAAGATTGGTGAGGTTCACGAGGGTGCGGCCACCATGGACTGGATGGAACAGGAGCGAGAGAGGGGCATTACCATCACTTCCGCCGCTACCACCTGTCAGTGGAAGGGTCATAACATCAATATAATTGATACGCCCGGGCACGTGGACTTTACCGTCGAGGTGGAGCGCTCCATGCGGGTGCTGGATGGGGCCGTCTCCGTCTTCTGTGCTGTTGGCGGCGTTGAGCCTCAGTCCGAAACTGTGTGGCGTCAGGCCGACAAGTATGGTGTGCCCCGCATAGCTTTTGTCAACAAGATGGACCGGGTTGGGGCCAATTTTCTCAATGTGGTAAGCCAGGTCAGGGAGCGTCTTGGTGCTGTCGCCGTGCCTCTCCAGATTCCTATCGGGGCTGAGGAAAATTTTCAGGGTGTGGTCGATCTCATTGAGATGAAGGCCGTTGTCTTCTCGGACGTTATGGGGGCCGAGCCCGTGGTTCAGGAAATCCCGTCCGAGCTTGTTGACGAGGCTGGGATGTATCGGGAGTCTATGATTGAGGCTTTGGCCGATTTTGACGAGGACATCATGGCTCTTTTTCTGGAAGGGGAACCCGTATCCAGCGATATGATCCGTGCTGCGATCCGAAAGAGTACCATTGCTCTTGAGATCGTGCCAGCGATGTGCGGCACTGCCTTTAAGAACAAAGGGGTTCAGCCTCTTCTCGACGCTGTGGTCTCCTATCTTCCCAGCCCTCTGGATTTGCCGGCTGTGTTGGGCGAGAACCCTGACGATGGGGCTGAGGTTAGCAGGGCGGCTGATGCCGTAGCGCCTGTGTCGGCCTTGGCCTTTAAGGTCGCTGTCGATCCTTTCGTGGGGAAATTGACCTTCTGTCGAATTTACTCTGGGACCATTAAATCAGGCATGACTCTGTATAATCCCTCAAGCCGAAAGAAGGAGCGTATCGGTCGAATTCTACAGATGCATGCCAACAAGAGAACCGATATCGACGAGGCAGGCGCAGGAATGATTATCGCTTTGCCAGGTCTCAAGGCCACCAGGACTGGCGACACCCTTTGTGACGAGAAGTACCCCGTAGTTCTGGAGACTCTCGAATTCCCCGAACCTGTTATCTCCTTGGCCGTGGAACCTATGACTCAGAGCGATAAGGACAAGCTCTCGAAGGGGCTTATCGCTCTGGCTGAGGAGGATCCCACGTTCGTGGTCAGAAACGATGAGGAGACTGGGCAGACTGTTATCTCAGGGATGGGAGAGCTTCATCTCGACATCATTGTCGATCGGCTTAAGAGGGAGTTCAAAGTCGGCGTCAACGTCGGTCGTCCCCAAGTCTCTTACAGAGAGGCTATTACCAAGGCTGTTACTGAGGTTCAGGGGAAATTTGTCCGCCAGAGCGGTGGTCGGGGGCAGTACGGCGATGTCGTCATCAACATGGAGCCTCTTGAGGAGGGCAAGGGTTTTGTGTTCGAGGACAAGATCGTCGGTGGGGTTATCCCCAGGGAGTACATCCCCGCCGTGCAGAAGGGGTTGGATGAGGCCATTACCAACGGCATCTTGGGAGGCTTCCCCGTGATCGGTGTCAAGATTGAGCTGGTTTACGGTAGTTATCATGACGTGGACAGCTCGGAAATGGCCTTCAAAATTGCAGCTTCTATGGCCTTCAAGGAAGCGATGCGCAAAGCCGGTCCTGCTCTCATGGAGCCTGTCATGTTCGTCGAGGTGGTCACGCCTGAGGAGTACGTAGGCGATGTCATGGGCGATCTGTCCTCTCGCCGGGGACGGGTCGAGGGTATGGATGTTCGTGGGAATGCCAGGGCTATCAAGGCCTTTGTGCCCCTGGGCGAGATGTTTGGGTACGCCACGGATGTTCGGAGCAAGACCTCTGGCCGGGCGACCTATACCATGCAGTTCGATCATTATGAGGCCGTCCCGGCGGGTGTCGCCGAGGACATCCTCAAAAAATAACGTTTCTGACGTAGGAGGGAATATCCATGGCAAAAGAGAAGTTTGAGAGGACAAAGCCGCACCTGAACATTGGTACGATAGGTCACATTGACCACGGCAAGACGACGCTGACGGCGGCGATAT
>PDWJ01000391.1_pt1 | contig 158076 bp, 138 predicted proteins | sample 1430881 | NCBI WGS metagenome assembly PDWJ01 (sample SAMN01162460, study PRJNA174530) | Oral metagenome, whole genome shotgun sequencing project. | biome: Marine environment; feature: Marine mammal; material: Swab sample of the gingival sulcus; isolation source: swab sample of gingival sulcus...
TTAGACGTTCAAAATGAAGCCCGGGAGATATCCTCACTCGCAGAGCAACTCCGTCAGCTTATGAAAGAGCTCAATGTACAGTCAAAGTAAGGAACGTTTCAGGCGATTGCTAAGGAAATAATGTACCTGAACTGCGACGAATTCCTAGGCGTCTTCAAGGCGTGGTTCACGCTCATTATATCTACAATAGCGTGATTTCTTCCGATTCCAAAGAGAAGCAGCTTTTTCTGCACTATCTTGGCATAGATGACAAGGGACGGGAAGGCTTTCTGTTTCATCCGATCGACCTGTTCGGAGCCAATATTGTCGGCGGTGTGAAAGTCGGCAGCTGCGAACAACCTGTGGGATCGCCTGAAATGGAGGAACGGCTGTCGCAATAGTTAGCGGAAGACGGGCTGACCCTTGTTCGCAGGCATAGTCCGTTTGCGAGAGGAGTATCCCTGGAAGATTGTTTCTACCGTCTTGGTCATCCTGGAACATAGTGGGTTGCTTATGCTGAATTTGCGGCGGCGTGGCGTGGATGTCGTCGAAATCCAGCGGAAGATTACGATCTGTGGAGCCAGGAAATTTTTCCAAATCACGCCGCATCTGCTCGACGTGCCGAATGCCATCGTTGGACGAGAATTGGAAGTTGTGGCAGCCGTTGTGCTGGGAGGAGCCAGCCTTGCCGGAGGACGCGGGACCGTCTTCGGGACAGTGTTAGGCATTACGCTGGTGGCTGTGATGCAAAACGGATTGACGCTTCTAGGCGTGTCGTCGTATTGGCATAAAGTCGTGATCGGTCTGGTGATTTTGATCAGTGTCAGTATGACAGCTTATAATCGGATGCGAGAGGAAAAGCGAGGTGCTGACATTGAAAACTAAACGTGTACCATTACCCTTTACTGATCCGACCATCAATTATCTGCTGCTTATTCTGATCGCGCTTGCCGTCGGATTCGAACTGGCGCTTCCGGGGAATGCCTTTGTCAATCTGTCCAATTTTCAGTCGATGGCCTTCCAGGTTCCGGAATTAGGCATGTTGGCGATTGCAATGATGATCACTATGTTGAGCGGCGGGATTAACCTGTCGATTATTGCCACCACTAATATGACTGCCATCACGACCGCCTTTCTTCTGACTCATTTCATCGAAGAAGGAGCTATCGTCAGCGGACCTGCGTTCGTCATGCTGCTTGCCGTTGCAGCGGGCCTGCTGGTCGCGGTCCTGGTCGGCTTGATCAATGGCTTAATTATCGCCTATGTCGGCGTGTCGCCTATTCTGGCGACTCTGGGAACGATGACCCTGATCGAAGGACTTAACGTGGCCCTGACCAGGGGAGATGTGATCTCTGGTTTTCCAGCCCCGATTCTGTTTATTGGCAATGGTGTTGTCTCAGGCATTCCGATGCCGATGATTATCTTTGTCGCCTGTGCTGCAGTTGTCGCCATCCTCCTGAATCGCAGTCCGCTGGGCGTCAGTATTTATATGATCGGCTCAAACGAAAAAGCAACCCTCTTTTCTGGCGTTCCCACCAGAGCCGTTCAGGTGAAAATTTACATGCTGTCCGGTCTCCAGCTTATTTCCAGTGGTCTTAACCTTTTGGGCTTCAGCACCCATCTCACGATCGCCCTTTGGGGCGCGATTCTGATTGTCGTGATTTCGCTGCGCCATTTTCGAAGCTGGTTCGGAAAAGTCACAACCTGATTGTGTCAATGGGCGTTCTGACGATCGTGCTGATCCCGCTCAACAGCTCTATGGCATCATCCATATCGAGGGGGATATTATCGATCGTTTAGCCGAATTATGTGAGGAGTATTCATATGATCGTTGAGGTTGTGACACACGGTGAAGATCTTGAGGAGTCTTGGAAATAAGTCAATGTTCGGTGACCCATCCCCACGTCGGATTTAGGGATGTTGGGCATAGGCATTAGCGACTGTGCCTCAGATGACAGCATTCTTCATCAGCATTGGATACAAGCCTGACAAGGTTTGAAACCCTGTCAGGGAGGCATGCTTGTATCAAGGTTGATGAAGAGTGCTGCTCTATGAAACAAAAAGGATGTTATTATGGCTCAAAAAACCTTTCCTTGCAAGCAATGTGGGGCGTCATTACAATTCCAGGCCGGAACTGATTTGTTAATCTGCCCGTATTGCGGAACGGAAAATGAAATTGTTGTCGACCGGTCGATCGAAATCGAAGAACAAGATTTTCGCGAATATCTCCAAAACGCTGAGTTAAATGCGCCAACCGTGGATCGCATCGTTGTCAAATGCCAGGCATGTGGAGCCGAAACGACCTTCGATGAGAATGTTGTCGCCTCAGCCTGTGCGTTTTGCGGCACTGATATTATCGCTCAGGAGCATTCTGTCAAAAAGTTGAAGCCAGCCTCTTTGCTGCCGTTTAATGTCGACAAGAATAAGTCAGTCTCCCTGTTCAAACAATGGCTGTCATCACGATGGTTTATGCCGAACAAAGTCAAAAAATTTGCCCGGAGAGGCAGGTTAAAAGGGATCTATTCCCCCTATTGGACCTATGATGCCTCGACCACCACCCACTATACCGGAGAACAAGGGGAATATTATTATGTGACTGAAACCTATGTCACGGTTGAGGATGGGAAAGAAGTGACCAGGCAGCGCAAGGTCAGAAAAACCCGATGGTACCCGGTCAGAGGAACGGTTCATAACAATTTTGACGATGTGGTGGTCGTCGGTAGTACGAATATTCCGAAAAAATTGAGCGATAAACTCGTTCCCTGGGATCTCCAAAACCTGGTGCCCTATACCGAAGATTATTTAAGTGGTTTTCTCGTGGAAAGTTATACCGTGGATGTCAAAACCGGATTCGAAGACGCCAAAAGGAAAATGGTTCCGGCAATTCAAGCAGCGATTTATGATGATATTGGTGGTGACGAACAGCGAATTCTTTCGATGAAGACGGATTATGCCGATATAACCTTTAAACATCTGTTGCTTCCGGTATGGATCGGGGCCTATCGATTTGGCGACAGAGTTTTTCAATACATGGTCAATGCCCGAACCGGAGAAGTACAGGGTGAACGCCCCTGGTCATGGGTCAAAATTACCTTTGCTGTGTTGCTTGGACTTCTTATCGGGAGTGGACTCTATCTATTACTCCAAAATGTGCAGTAAGTTGCGCGACTTTCCGAATAATAATTTTGCGTAGGGTGGGCTTGCTTTTTAGCCCACCGAACCGCCTGGCGTGTCTTGGCGCAAGGTAAAAAACTTTCAATTCACCATCCTCCTCTCCCTCCAGTATCCCATTTCCAGCAACGGTTTAAAAAAATTCTTGACAAGATTTTGTACAAATGTTCAATGATTATAATAATAAGAACATATGTACTCTCTGCCTAATACTACAATGTCCACGACGATAGTAACGAGCTCATGATTGATTCGGATGTCGCACGACGAGATTTACTCGTAAAAGTTGCGAAGATGTATTACCAGGAAGAGCGGTCACAACAGGAAATCGCCAGGGAAATTGAGGTTTCCCGACCACAAATTTCCAGAATGCTAAAGACATGCCGCGACCTCAATATTGTCGAGATCCGAATTAACGAGAGCTCTTCGACAGGAATCCTTTTACAGCAACAACTTGTCAAACGCTTCCAATTATCAAAAGCGATCGTGGCTTCTTCCTGGCTGAAAGATATCGAGCATAATAAAGAACGAGTCGGAGAAGCCGCCGCCCATTTACTTGAAGAACTGGTTCAGGACAAAATGACGGTCGGAATTTCCTGGGGATCGTCTCTGTATTATCTGGTTGAATACTTTTCACCGCAACAGGCTGTGGATGCAGAAGTCGTGCAGCTTATCGGTGGCATCGGCGCGAGAGACTTGCAGGCTGACGGCCTCGAGCTTGCGAGAAATCTGTCACGCAAGTTAAATGGAATCTGTCATGTGCTTCAGGCTCCGCTCTTCGTCCAGAGTACAGCGTTGCGAGATATGCTCATGCAGGAACCGGATATTTTTCAGGTTCTTGACAAGGGAAAGTGTGTCGATATTGCTGTTATCGGAGTCGGGACGATTAAGGCTAAAACCAGCGCATTGGTCCGAGCCGGATACATGAGTAAGGAACAAGCGGCGGAACTGGAAAAACGCGGAGCCGTCGGCGATGTGCTCGGCCAGCAGATCGATCGTAATGGTAATTTGTGTAATTTCGAGCTTAACCAGCGGACGATCGGACTTAATATTCAGCAACTGAAACAGATTCCGACTGTTATCGGAGTTGCTTCGGGTGTCGATAAGGCCAATGTGATTCGAGGAGCGATAAAAGGCGGGCTGATTAAGATGCTTGTCACCGACGAAGCTACGGCGATGAAAATTCTGAACCTGGAGAAATACCAGCCAAAGAACAATGAATAACAACGGTAAGGGGCTGTTCAAAAACTGTAATGCAGGCAAAGAGTTGTCATGAGCAAAGTGCTCGCTCGGTATCATAAAAAACCGGACCGGACGATTCTTGCTTATATGTAATTCCTGTAGTTGTAAAGGAGGAGGAATATGCCACGATATGTATTGGGGATAGATGCCGGCACCGAAAGTATCCGGGCCACAATTTTTAATGAGCAGGGCCAATGTCTGAGCAGCGGCAGCAGCCCGAACCAGAATATCCACAAGCATCCGGGATGGGCCGAACAGTCGATTACCCAGTGGGAAGATTCGCTGATAGACGCGATCAAAAAAGCGTTTTCCACTTGTGACATTCCACCCGAAGAGATCGAAGGAGTCGGCATTGACGGAACAAGTTGTACCGTTATCTTTTTGGACGCGGAACAGAACCACCTGCGGGACGCGATTATCTGGATGGATGTGCGGGCCCACAAAGAGGCGGAAGAGATCGCTGCGACCCACGATCCGGCCTTAAAATATACGGGTTTCAGCAATGTGTCGGCCGAGTGGTTCCCCTGTAAAGTCCTGTGGGTGAAACGCCACGAACCGGACGTCTTTGAAAAAGCGCACACGATTTTCGAACACACTGATTGGTTGATGTATAAGCTGACCGGGGAAATTACAGCTAACATCAATACCACGACCATCAGATGGTTTTATGATGCCCGCGAAGGATTCCCAACCAGCTTGTATGAGTCGATCGGACTGGGCGATGCGCTCGACAAGCTTCCCTCAAAGATCGTTCGACTCGGTGAAGTGGCCGGTAGACTTTGTCCGGAGATCGCAGAGCAGACCGGATTAAAAGCCGGTATTCCGGTTGCCGGCGGCGGAGCTGACGCCTATGTCGGCGTGATCGGTGTGAATGCTTTGAAACCTGGAAAACTCTCTCTGATCACCGGTTCGTCCCAATTGCAAATCGGGCTGGTCAGGAAGGAATTTCATACTCCCGGCATTTTTGGAACCTTCCCTGACGCGATTCTACCCGGTTCCCATGTGGTCGAAGCCGGCCAGATTTCAACCGGGTCGATTGTGAAATGGTTCAAAGACCACTTCGTCAACAGTGAAATTCAGCAGGAAGCTGACGAAAAAGGTGTTGATGTCTACGAAATTCTCGACGAAAAAGCTCAGACAATTCCACCGGGTTCCGAAGGCTTGATCGTGCTGGAACACTGGCAGGGCAACCGAACGCCCTGGGTCGATCCGACCTCGCGTGGCGTCATCCGCGGCCTGACTTTGCGGCATACGCCGGCTCATCTTTTTAGAGCGATTATGGAAGCTGTAGCCTACGGCACAGCCGTCATTCTAGACAGGATGGAGAGTCAAGGCGTCGCTATTGATGAGTTGGTGGCGTGCGGCGGGGCCACGCAAAGCGATGTCTGGATGCAGATTCATGCCGATGTGACTGGGAAAAGGATTACGATTCCGGCAGAGCAGCAGGCTGTCTCTCTGGGAAGTGCGATTCTGGCGGCCGTCGGAGCGGATATCTATGGCTCTATTCAGGACGCTGCCAACAAAATGGTAGCAGTCGAGAAGGTCATCGAACCTGATATGGAAAGATACAAAGCCTACCGGTTCTATGTCGAACAGTATGCTCAAACCTACGAACTCCTGAAAGATGAATCCAGGAAAACTGCTAAACATCTGGAAGAAATATAATTCGTAGCGAGCGCTCGAGCGCTCTTTTAAGCGCTCAAGTGCTCGCTACGAACGGAAGGTTTGATGAGTCAGTACGAATTTCGATACAGGAAATACGCAGAAGCGCTTTATTTCGCCCTGCTGGAAGATGCGTTTTATATCACGATGGAACGCTCTGTTGTGGACAGCTCGCCCAAAGAAGCCATGATCAGATATATGGATTATTCCATCATAGAAGGTGAACAATACGGAGACATCTTTCTTCCCGCCCAACATGATTACGGCGTCTCTGTCTGGTCGAAACCGCTTGATAAAGACATCGAGGAAGAAAAACATCAGCAGAAATCTCACTTTCTGGGCGAGTATATGGGACCAGAGAGTTTGGAAACCTATCAGTCGATTGTCGATTTCATGTCGGAACAATCAAAGCCCCTCATCGATGAAGACGCCTGGTATTTATCAATTATCGGCATCTTGCCCGAATTTCAGGGTAGGGGGCTTGGTGTCGAGCTTGTTGACAACATCCTGAGAAAAACTGACAGACTGCAAGTCTCGACCTATCTCGAAACCTTTACCCCTCGAAATATGTCGTTTTATGAGCGGCTGGGCTATCAGGTTGCCGGGGAAATTCATGAGCCGACAACCGATGCAACATACTGGATCATGGTCAGAAAAGCAAAAAACCCATAAGCGGGCACTGCATATTATGACGTTTTTTGACCACTTTTGACGAACCACAAAGTCACAAAAAGCACAAAGCGAATCTTTGGAAGAAGTTCTTTACGTAAAGACACGTATTATACGTCTCTCACTGCGTAACGTGAGTAAGTATGTAACAACGTGGGGACAGATATAGGGTTTGAAACCCGGTCAGAGGTCAGATATGACATACATCATTTAGGATACCTATAGATGAAACGCGCGTTGATATGTTCAAAAGTGTTCTCTGCTACAGGACACGGAGACCCAGAGTAAAAAACCAAAAACAGAAAAGACGTTTAGACAGGATTCACTGGATGCTCAGGATAAGTAAGATGTGTTTTATCCTGTCTGAAAGGAATCATGGCTCTGTGGCTCTGTAGCACATAAGGAAGGAGTCGTATGAAACATCTTGATTCACCAAAAGCGCTCTTGCATTGCATGATGCTGATTCGAGGGTTCGAATTGAAAATCTCCGAAGCTTTTGCCTACGGAAAACTGGCAGGGACTATGTTCCACCTGTCCGTTGGGCAGGAGGCCACATCGGTCGGCATGATTTCTGCGCTGACAGAAGGCGACTATATCCAGAGCCATCATCGCGGACACGGTCACATGATTGCGCTGGGAGCAGATATTAATAAGATGATGGCCGAAATGTTTGGGCGGGTCGATGGCTACTGTAAGGGCAAAGGCGGCTCGATGCATATTGCCGACATGAACCTCGGCAACCTCGGCGCCAACGGCATTGTCGGCGCTGGCCTTCCGATTGCGACCGGAGCGGCTCTGGGGTTAAAATATAAAGGGTTAGGGAATGTGGTCATGTGTTTTTTCGGCGAAGGCGCTTCGTTGGAAGGGGAATTTCATGAATCTCTGAATTTTGCCGGAATCCAGCAATTGCCGATTGTGTATGTCATTGAAAACAACAAATACTCGCTCTCTACAGCCTTGACCAGGGCTTCGGCAGTTCAAGACCTTTCCAGTCGGGCCGCCGCCTATAACATGCCCGGCGAGCAGGTTGACGGCATGGATATCGAAGCTGTCGCCGAAGCTGCCAAACGAGCCGTGGAACACGCTCGCAACGGGAAAGGACCATATCTGCTCGAAAGTTTGACCTACAGATATTACGGTCATTCCCGCAGCGATCCAGCTCCGTATCGGACAAAGGAAGAAGAACAAGAATGGAAGTTGCGCGATCCGGTATCAATTTACAAAGACAGGTTGATAGAAAACGGCGTCATCGCCCAGCAGGATGTTGATACGATGGACGCGGAAATAGAAGAGCTTTTGGAAAAATCTTTTGAATTTGCCGATCAGAGTGCGTATCCGGAGTTATCAGAGATTCTCACGGATATTTATGTAGCAAAGGAGGAGCTATGAGCCGGATATTGACCTATCGCGAGGCATTGGGAGAAGGGATTAAACAAGAAATGGAAGCTGATGACAGCGTCTTCATGCTTGGGGAAGATATTGCGGTGTATGGCGGGGCGTATAAGGTGTCACGCGGGCTGCTCGACCTGTTCGGAGAACGCAGAATCATGGATGCGCCAATGTCTGAAGCGTTGATTGTCGGAGCCGGGGTCGGGGCAGCCCTGATCGGTTTGAAGCCGATCGTTGAGATCATGTACATCGATTTTGCCACCCTTGCTTCGGATCAAATCATCAATCAAGCCGCTAAATTTCATTTCATGACTGGCGGCAATGTGAAAGTGCCGATGGTGATCAGAACCCAGCAGGGAACCGGCCGTTCTGCCGCTGCGCAGCATTCCCAGAGTTTGGAAAGCTGGTATGCGCATATTCCGGGCTTAAAAGTTGTGATGCCGGCGACTCCTTACGATGCGAAGGGCTTACTAAAGGCCGCTGTGCGAGATGAAAACCCTGTGATGATGATTGAGCACAAGGGACTGTATACGCTCAAAGGCGAAGTGCCGGAAGAGGACTATACCGTTGAAATCGGCAAAGCCGCCATCAAACGCGAAGGGAAAGACTTGACCATCTTAAGCTATTCCAAGATGCTGCACTATTGTCTGAAAGCGGCTGAAGATTTGGAACAAGAACGGGGAATTTCGGTGGAAGTGATCGATCTGCGCACTTTGCGGCCATTAGATGAGGCAACCATCAAAGCATCGCTGGAAAAAACCCGCAATGTGCTGATCGTGACCGAAGCCAATAAAACCGCTGGCATGAGTGCGGAACTGTTTGCGAAATCTTATGAATTGGTTCCGACATTGAAACATGCGGTGCGACTAGCCGGGAAAGATACAATTTTGGCTTGCTCGCCTAAGCTGGAAGCCTTTTCGGTCCCTTCGATCGACGAGATCAAAGAGGCCTCATCAGCACTCGCTGCCTGATAAAACTCTCGACATGATGAAAACTGTCTCAAACCTGACAGGTCTTTGAGACCTGTCAGGTTTATTTTCGAAGGAACAACCATGACCAAAAAAGTTATCATGCCATTACTTGGCGAAACCATGGAAGAAGGAACAATTGTCAGTTGGGCCAAAAATATCGGAGATAAAGTGGAAAAGGGCGAGGTTTTGCTCGAGGTCGAATCCGACAAAGCCACCTTGGAAGTAGAATCTTTCTTTGCCGGTTATTTACGGAAAATCATTCATCAGGTTGATGCCGAGGTGAAAGTCGGTGAAACGATCGCTCTCATGACGACCACACCTGATGAAACTATTGAAGAATAAATAAAGTAGGGGTTGCCCTTGTGCCCGCCCTTCACCATACGAGGGCGACCACAAGAGTCGCCCCTGCGGTGAATCACATATTGACAGGGCTTAATCGTCAACATCGACTTTGTCTTTCGGATCGTAAGGCGCTTTAACAAAGACCATTTTGCACGGAATGCTTCCATTATTGATTAAATAATGGGTTTCTGGCGGTTCGGTATGAATGAGATCGCCTTCGACTGCGTGAATTTCGGTTCCGGCAACATCAAAATCCACTTCACCTTCCAGCACGAAAAAATCTTCTTCGACCGCGTTATGGTAATGGCGTTTAAAATCTTCGCCGGGCTGAAGCACAACGAGTCCAAAGTCGATTTTTGGGCCGCGTAACAGATATTTGGGACCGGAATTTCCGAATCGGTATTCAAAATCCTTTTCACTAATTTTCTGCATAGGAATTTCCTCCATATTCAAGAGTGCAATTTAGCGATTGCTTCGCGGCAAAGCCGTGATAGGGCTTGTGCCCTGTTGCAAAGGCTACTTTGCGCTTCTCAGGTACACATACACTGAAATTTTATTCCACCTGAGTCATTTCAATTAAACGCCTGGAGCGCTCCACATTGGAGACGTCACATTCGCGTGAACAAGTTCTATCTGTTTAGCATATACGGCTTGCCAACGTTCGAAGTGTTCCTGATAGACCTGATGGGCACCAAAATCGGGCTCGTAGGATTTTTCCCATGCGACGGTCGTCTGAGCGGCCTCCTCGATTGATGAGAACACTCCGGCCCCAACTGCCGCACAGAGCGCTGAACCTAAGGCGCTGGCTTCTTTCACAACAGGTACTTTGACTGGAACTCCGACCACGTCGGTCACAATCTGGCACCACAGATCGCCCTTTGACGCGCCACCGGCAAAAATCACTTCATTGGGAAAGGTTCCGGTATTCGAGGCGATCGCCTTGAGATTCCCATAAGCTACATAGGCAGCGTTTTCCTGGATTGCTCTGAATAACGCAGCCTTCCCGGATTTCTCAGGAGATGAAATATCAAGGTTGATAAATGACGGAGCAGCATGTTTCCAGCGAATGTAATTCATCACATCTGAAAAGGTGCAGACAATGCCATACGCCCCTGCCGGAACCTGCGCACTTTGCCGCTCGAGCAGCGTGTAAGCATCGATTCCGGTCGCACGGGCCATTCGCAGTTCTTCCTGGCAAAACGTATCGCGGAACCATCGCGCGACCAATCCGGGGAAAAATGCGATCCCTTCCATTTGCCAGAGATTTGGGACACTATGGCAGTTTACGCGGATTCGACATTCCGGATCGACTCGGACGGCGTCCATATTCACTTCTTGCTGCCAAAAACTGCCACCGAAGACAGAGGTTTGGCCGGGAAGCACGGCATTGACTCCCACTGAGCCGAGTTGTGCGTCGCCGCCGCTGATAATGACTACCGTTCCTTCCTGCAAGCCTGTTTGAGCGGCGGCGGCGCGATGGACCTTACCAATCACTGTACCAGCTTCATAGGCAGGCGGAAATATATCATTTCGCAAACCGCACCAGGCTGCAATTTCAGGTTTCCATTGCCGCGTATTCAGGTCGAACAAACCTGTCGTACAGCCGTTCGAAGGATCGACAACGAGCTCCCCTGTGAGTTTGTACAGCACCCAATCGCTTAACATATTTACTGTGCGGGCGGCGTCATAGAGGTCGGGAAAATGTTTTTTGACCCAGAGCAGTCTCGGAATTGCTCCTAACGAGAACGTCTGACCGGAAATCTTGTAAATTTTTTCTTCTAAGCCTTCTTCCTTTTGGGTCAGTTCGATGACTTCCTGGGTGGCCCGTGAATCGACATTGGCACAGGCCCAGAGTTCTTTTCCGTCAGCGTCGTACAACACAATCCCTTCGCGCATGCTTGTCGCGCTGATTCCGACGATATCCTGCGCGGTAATTCCCGAAGATTGCAGCGCATTTCGGATACATTCCGAAAGGATCATCCAATTTTTTTCGACCTCGAACTCCATTGATCCGGGAAAGCGCGGATCTGATATATGAGTCCATTCCTGCTGCGAGACCGCAACCTGTTTTCCCCGTTCGTCAAAAATGACACACCGTCCGCTTCCGGTCCCTGCGTCGAGAGCCATCACATATCTCATAACCGTTACAAGCAGAGGGGGAATGACGTGCATTCCCCCATGTTCTGCGTTCCTGTAGAATTATTCAGATGCTAGAAGTCGTACTTGTCGACGTTGTAGCGGGTGAACACGAGACGTTCGGGAAGCAGGACGATTCCATTGTCTTTGACGCCTTCGTATTTGGGACGTTCGTACATCTCGCCGCCTTGCAGTTTGTTGGGTACCACATTGAATTTTCCAGGAATTCCAGGAATTTCGAATGCGCCGCCAACTTCGATTTTTTCGCCTTTCAGGAGCTGGTGGGCCACATAGACACCGGCAGCGCCCTGCACGCCGCAATCCCACAGACCGCCTTGCAGAACTGTACCGCGTTCGATGTATTGTTTAATTGTGCTGGGAGTCGTAAAACCGACAACAGCTACTTTGCCGACCATATCAAGGTTTTCGACCGCTTTTGCCTGTCCGGGGAAGGCTGTGGAGTCAGGGCAGATGATTGCGTTGACATCAGGATAGGTTTTTAAGATCTGCTCGCCAACTGAGACGGCTTTCGGGAAGTCCATATCTGAGTATTGAGTTGTCACAATTTCCCAATCCGGGTATTCTTCGGCAATGATTTTTTGGGCAAAATTCACCCAGGAGTTCTGATCGGTCACGGTCGGGGATGAATAATGGAAAGCCACTTTCAGCTTGCCATGCCAAGTTCCGAGCTGATCGACAACCATATCGACTAATTGCCGTCCGAGCAGATCCGGCGTTCCCTGGTTTACATAGAAGGTCCGATAGTCCGGATCAACATCCGAATCCCAGGTCACAACGACCATACCGCGATCCATGGCACGTTTCAGCGCCTGATTCAAACCTTTCGGATCGAGAGCGGACACAACAATCGCATCATAGCCCATATTCACAAAGGTGTTAATGAACTTCACCTGTCCGGCGACCGAAGCTTCTGCCGGGCCGTCATATTTGACTTCCACACCGAGTTTTTCTCCCATGGCGACCGCATTCGCCCCGGCGACTTCGAAAAAGGTGTTCCCTATGATTTTGGGGACAAATGCAATTTTATATTTTTTTTCGGCAGACGCCCCGGCAACCAGTGACAGAACCAACAAACCGGCGACTAGTAAAATCAGTGACTTTTTCATCGAAAAAACTCCTTTGTCCATTCCGGATTACTTAGGAAAGACGTCTCTTCTTTCATGAAGAACCCGGAGAAGAATAGTTTCTCTCATGCTTACGATTTGTGATACACGATGCTGCCTTTCCTAACTTCTCTTGTTTCGATAGACATTCCCCCTTTCTGGTGGCCTTGTCGCGCAACCGTTTCGTTTGTAAACGAGTTCAATCGGACGGTTGGGCTGCAATTAGTGTTGAAAGACTTTCCGATTTTTGTGCCGTTCGTTATATTTTCGCCAGAAATAGACTCCTGAAATCGAGATAATGAGCAAAAGCCCGAGAAACACACTGGTTTGATGGGACGTAATATTCACCATTTGCAGACCGTATTTTAAATAGCCGATCAGAAGACTTGCCAGCACTGCACCGATAATACGGCCTTCGCCGCCATAAATATTCGCGCCTCCGAGCACTGCGCAGGTAATCACGGTTAGTGGAGCGTCAGCCCCAAGGTCTGAGCGAGCAGAGGTAAAATATGACGTGAGCAAAATGCCGGCCAGGGCTCCTCCTAGTCCTGAAATCATATAATTGATGATAAGTAATGTGTTCACTTTGATTCCAGTATACTTAGCCGCTTCAGGATTCATGCCGATTAAAAACAAATAGCGTCCGAATTTTGAGTGATGCAGCACAAGGTAAAAGATGATCACCAGAACGAGCAAAATCCAGACTGGATTCGGAATGGTGAACAGCATACCGTTGGCAATATTGACAAAACCATCCGGGAAACCTCCGATCCCCTCGAAACCTGACGTTCCAGCCAGTCCTGATAAGGATAGTGCGGCTCCGGCATAGAGAAACGAGCTCCCCAGCGTGATGACCAAGGGGTTGACATGGGTAATCACAATCAACGCACCGTTAACCGCTCCGGCTATTGCTCCACCGAGCAATCCGGCCAGCACTGCAAGCCAGACATTGGTCGTTCCGATCCAGACAAGGCCAGTCAGGACGGCGCAGAGGCCTATAATCGACCCGATCGAAATGTCAATGCCGCCCGAGACGATAATCATGGTCATCGGAAGTGCCGCAATGGCGATGTACAAGAAATCTCCGATGCTGTACAGCAGATTGTACACATTGACAAAACGCGGATTGATGATCCCGAAGATCAGAAGTTCCAGGCCAATCAGGCATACGAGCATGGTTTGCCAATTATAGAGTTGTTTCAGGTGTTTCATCATGAACGTTCCTCATCCGTTGTCAAGGTTTGATTGATGGGGACCTTACCCCATCCTGCGGTTTTCATCCCATGTGTGTGTTGTGTCATCGCTGACGTTCTTTTCCCTGCTTTTAAATCTGAGAATATGAGGCTTTTGATCTGATATCGGCGCGGTCCTCTTTTTCCCGTTCTTTTTCTTTTTTCAGGAAGATCTGAATTCGTGACGTCAACACGACGATGAACAGGAGTAAGAAACCGGAAATGACATCATTCCAGTAGCCTGGAACTTTAAAATAGACCAGGGAATATTTAATGGTTTCCAGCAGCAGAGCCCCCAGGGCTGCTCCCTGAATATTTCCGCTGCCGCCCATTAAGCTGATTCCTCCGATCACAGCGGCGGCGATGGCTTGTGTTTCCATGCCGAATCCGGCCTGTGTCGGAATCGTACCGATTTGCGAGATAAAAATAAGCGCACCGAGTCCGGCAAACAAGCCTGATAGCGCGAAAGCAGAGAGCATAACCACTTTCACCGGAATGCCTTGCAGGCTTGCACCTTCTTTGTTGTTACCCGTTGCATATAAATATCTCCCCCAGGTTGTTTTATTATAAAAGAGCCATAAGATGATCAGAAAGATCAGAACCAGCCAAATTGGATACAGGAGTCCCAGAAATTTTCCGCGTGAGAAATTCAAATACCATTCCGGCACGGTATCGATCCAGCTCCCGCCGGTGTACAGAGTCAGAATCCCTCGGAACATTGCCATTGTGCCTAAGGTCATGATGATAGAAGGCACTCCCGCATACGCGACTCCGATACCGTTAAAAATCCCTCCAAGCACCCCCGTTCCAAGGGTAATGAGCAGGAATACGATTATTGAAGGATTGGGGGTTAAGAGATAGGTCGCACCAAAGGTCGCTGACAGTCCGAGAAGACTTCCGACCGAAACATCGATATTGCGAGTGAGCAGCACTCCGGCAATTCCCATGGTGATAAGAAAGAGCATCGTTCCGTTGAACAGAATTCGTGTCAGAGTATCGACCTCAAGAAACGCCGGATTGACAAGGCCCATGCCCAGAAAATAGAGCAGGACAAATACGATCGTCAGAATCTCAGGTTTTTTCAGGATGAAGTTCGTAAATAATTTCTTCATAAGCTTACGTATCAATGAATTGTGTCGACGTTTCGTTCATGAAAATCGCCATGATACGACAAAGGTTCAAAAATTTTTACTGACATTGAAGTTCTTGTCATTATGTAAGTTACGTCACTATCTCGTATCCAAAGGATGCAAACGTAATATTTTCCAGGGTAATCTTCGATGGTTCCAATTCGGCAACAATACGCTCGCTATACATAATCACAACTCTGTCACTCAATGTGACAATTTCTTCGAAATCGGATGAGATGAGGATCACGCCGATCCCTTCTTGAGCGAGGTGTCTGATATTTGTATAAATTTCTTTACGAGCATTCGCATCGATCCCTCGAGTCGGTTCATCCAGAATAATCACTTTCGGTGTGGATGCCAGCCATTTCCCCAGCACCACCTTCTGCTGGTTCCCGCCTGAAAGATATTTAAACTTCTGTTCATCTCCTGTGGTTTTGATATTCAAAAGACGGATGAATTCCTGAGCCAGGTGTTTTTCCCGTGCTGCCCGTAAAAACGCGCGAAATAAACGAAAGAGGATTGACGACGTGATATTTTCCTTGATGCTGGCCTCTAAAAAGCCTCCATGCAGGTGCCGATCTTCCGGGACATACACAAGCCCCAGTTCAATCGCTTTTCGCGGGCTGTGAATCTCAACCTCTTTTCCGTCCAGGAAGACCTTACCTGCGGCTTTTTTGGTAATGCCGAAAAGGGCTTCTGCAAGCTCTGTGCGTCCAGCGCCGACAACTCCGGTCAACCCTAAAATTTCTCCTTTTTTCACATGGAAGGAGGTGTCTCGGAATCCTTTACCCCACAGATTCTCCACCTCGAGCACGCTATCCGTATCTTTGTGTGTCTGGGAGTTCCGCAGTTGATTCTGACGTTCGGCGGCTGTTGCGGCATCGATACTTTCACCATCCACCTGTGGGACCATAATCTGAATAATATCTTCCAGAGTATATTCTGCGATGCTGCCCTGAGAGACAATCTGCCCGTTTTTTAGCACGGTCAGTTCATCAGTGATGTCAAACAATTCTTGTAATCTGTGCGTGATGTAGACTACCGCGATTCCTTTTTCGCGCACCAGGGTTTTTACCGCTTCGAACAGTGCCGTGACCTCTCTGGACGTCAAAGCGGATGTCGGCTCATCAAGGATAATGGTATCGCTTTCCCTGATTAATCCCTTTAATAATCCCAAAAGCTGCTGTTTGGCGATCGTTAAGTCCGTGCCGAGTTGCCCTAACGTGAAGTCACATTTTAGTGTATTCATTAAGGCTTGAAGTTTTTCGCGGTAGACTTTTTTATTCACCTTTAGCCCCAACAGGATATTTTCTTCCACCGTCAAATATGGGAAAATTTTTGGTTCCTGGGGGACCAGATAAATTCCTTTGGCATGTGAATCTGCAGGGCTTTTGAGGTGTTCCGGAGTGTTGTCGATCAGAATCTCCCCTTGATCCGGTTGGTAGATACCGGACAGAATTTTCATGAGCGTCGATTTCCCGGCCCCATTCCCTCCGATTAAACCATGGACGATCCCTCGTCGTATGGCAAAATTGACATCTTGCAATACAGGGATGCCTCCAAAGGCTTTGCTGATATGCTGTAATTCGACGATCGTTCCGTTTTGCATAACCCTTGTATTCCTTAAGCCTGTGACAATAACGTCTTTGCCGTCACTTCGTCAGTAATGAGTGTATGGAAATAGCGATGTGTTAATGCTGCTCGAACGGCTTTCACTTTATGCGTGCCGCCGGCTGCAGCAATGACATTATTCATCGAGCGTAAATTCTCGATATCGAGATTGATCAGTCGTTTATGAAACGGAAGATCGAGCTTTTTTCCCTGCTCGTCAAAAAATTGCCCGAGTAAATCTCCAACCGCCCCTTTGGATGTGATCATTTGTAAATCGACGTCGCTGAGATAACCGGCTTTTACAATAGATGCATTGCGGTCGGGTACCCCCACCCCGACAATCGAATAGCTGGCAAGTTTTGCCATATCGAGAGCGTCTTTGATGACGGGCTCCTGTTTTAAAGCCTCGGAAAGTTCGACACTCGATGCCATAATTGGAGCATTGATCATGTACAGTCTTCCTTTAAAAATCGTTGATAGGCGTCCGCCGATATCGTTGGAAAGAATGCCCCCCGACAAAGTTACAATATTAATCTGGCGTTCATCGGGCAGGTTGAAATTTTTCGCCATTCGACCGATCGTATCTCCCCAGCCAATGCCAAGCAGATCGTTGGATTTTAAACGAATTTCAAGGTATTGCGCCGCTGCCTGGGCTACAACCTGATTCACAGGCTGCGAGCGGTCATAGGGAGCTACCATCGCATCATCTAGGTGAAATGCTGAAACAAGGTCTTGTTCGATTTGAAGACAATTATTAATCGCACTTTTGACATGGACGCTCACAATGCCCTCCTGCTTTGCTTTTTCAAGCAGGCGTACGACCTTCATGCGGGAAAGGTTGAGCTTCTTGGCGATAGCCTCTTGTGTCATATTCGTCTTATAGTAATACCACGCTGCTCTTACGGCCAATTGTTCAGTATTCATACTTTTTATCAATTAAATATCAAAAATGTGAAAACGTGTAATTGATGTCGACCGACAAAATGTTTAGACTATTATGAATTTAAATATGGCTATTACCAAATTCTCGTTTACAAAATAAAAATTTCATAATTCTGTCAAGAACAAAAGTTCGGTAAAGTTAAATTTGTTCGATTTTTTATCGGACTGAGATTGCAGTGACCGGAAAAATTTCTGTCCGAGCTAATTTCCGCATTGGGCTTTCGTTAGGGAATTTACAATGAAGGTGTCTGTCGTTCGACGATGTCTGGAGTGTTGCGCGATTTCGATGGCGTCACGGTACAAGAACGCTTCTCTATGGCGGTCGACGAGTCGATGTCGTGATGCGCAACGGCAAGCATATTCTGCTGGAAATTACCTTGCACATGCACGCCAAAGGTATCGATAAATGTTACCAAACTTTGCCAGCCTTCCGCTATCGTGAATTCGCAATGGTAGCATTACTTGTTGCCGGGCTACAGCGTTTTTACGCTGTTGCGACAAATGAGCTGCCCCCCGATATTCACCTTGATAGTAGGTGCTTTGAGCGTTCGGTTGATTCGTCCAATTAAGAGTTGGATCGCCATTTGTCCCATCTGACGTTGAGACACTTTCATGGTCGTCAGCGGGGGATCCATCATGGATGACATGGGAAGATCGTCGAAGCCGATGATCGACACATCCTCCGGTATTTTCACCCCCACCTCTTTAAACGCCTTAATGCAGGCATACGCGATTAAATCATTTGCTGAAAATAAGGCTGTCGGGAGTTCTGTCCCTTTTTTTAAAATATGGAGCATGTCGTGGTAGGCCCCGTCAAATGTAGCGTTGACGGAAAAGACGTATTGACGGTTATAGGGAATATTAGAACGGCTGAGAGCCGCTTGAAATCCGAGATGACGAAACTCGAAGTTTCGTAATTCCACCGGACTGTTGATGAATCCGATTTTGTGATGATTATGTTCGACGAAGTGGTTTACAACCTGGAAGGCCCCTTGAATATTGTCCATATCGACAAAATCGAAGCGTTTGTCTTCGAAGCGGGTATCGATGAAGCCAAGGGGTATGTCAATTTCTTGAAATGCTTTGAAATCCTGACGATTAAGTTCGGTTCCCAGGATGATGATACCATCGACGTCAGAGTCTTTGATATATGGGATGATTTCATGAATATCAGATGTTGTAAACGTATTGATTTCCAATTTATATGCATTCTGACGAGCTTCCTGCTCCATGCCGTCTATGTAACGGGAGACGAAGGTATCGTGATCGCGATTGAGAACCTGTCCATGCTTCACGATTTTTAAAAATCGAATCGAGCCCTTCGCAATTTGAGTTAACGCCTGTTGCTTATAGCGTTCCTCTTTTAACATCTGAGTGATTTTTAAAATACGCTGCCTTGTATCTTGACCGACGCCAGGTTTGTTGTTTAGAACAAGCGAGACGGTTGCCGTCGAAACATTCGCAATATCAGCAATTTCTTTAATCGTTATATTCATTGTTTGTTATAACACTGCATTGTGTTCTCTAGTTATGGCTGCGATTTTTTATTAGATTGTTGGGCATAGTGTATGCTTTAGAAGTCACTTAAATATCTCTTAATAATTGTTAAGTATTGAGTAATTAAAAATGTCAAGATAAAGATAAGGAAGATTGTAAATAATTATAGAGTCGTTAGAATGAACTGAGATGTTTTTATCATATCTTTCTGATGGTTTACGCTTTTTTTATTGGCGTTGAATCACAGTATTCTCAGGTTGGGAGTGCTTAAGGATTTTACAGGATGGAAACTGTTTTAAATGACAGATATACTCAAAATTAACTTAAAAATATTTATTTTTTATGAGAAAAATATTGACAAAATTTTAACAGAACTTTAAGAATTTCTGGAATTCAACATAAGGAGGTGGTTGTCTGGCTTTGCACGTGTTGCAGATGGATTTGAGATGGAGAAGAGGTGTTTTAAAAACTCTCTGAGAAAATTTAATTTGCCTCTGTGTGAAGTGAAGTTTTAAAGTTGATTCAATTTCGTTTTAGTCGCTAGTGATTGCTGTCAGGAATGAACGACTATTTGTTGAAACATTTTACATCATTTGCATTTTGTCAGAGCTGCGTGCTTCTTATGAAAAATGCAACTATTCGGAGGGAATTCTATTATGAAAAAAATATGTCTCGTAATGCTCGTTATGTCGTTGCTTGCTATTGGCGCAGGGGAAGCGCTGGCCGAAAAATACACGATCGGTACTGTGGTAAAGGTTGACGGGATCGCCTGGTTCGATCGTATGCGGGAAGGAGTCGAAAAATTCGGAGAAGACACCGGTCACGAAACCTTTTTACTTGGCCCGCCAAAAGCGGATGCCGCATTGCAGGTACAGATCATTGAAGATCTGATCGCTCAGGGTGTCGACGCGATTACGGTCGTTCCTTTCTCTCCTGAAGCCCTGGAGCCTGTCCTGAAAAAAGCGATGGATCAGGGAATTGTCGTTATCTCCCATGAAGCAACCAACCAGCAGAATGTTCATTACAACATCGAAGCGTTTGATAATGCCGGTTATGGCGCTCATCTAATGGATCACTTAGCAAAATATATGGGAGAAGAAGGCGAATACGCCGTGTTTGTCGGGAGTTTGACTTCCAAATCGCATAATGAATGGGTTGATGCGGCAATCGCTCGCCAAAAGGAAGCCTATCCGAACATGAAACTCGTGACGGAACGCATCGAAGAATACGACGATCAAACCGTTGCCTACGAAAAAACCAAAGAGCTGCTCAAAACCTATCCGAATCTGAAAGGTATTCAAGGCAGCGCCATGTCAACCGCTCCTGGAGCCGGCCTGGCTGTCGAAGAGAAAGGCTTGCAGGAAAAAGTCATGGTCGTCGGTACGAGTTTAGTGTCCGTGGCCGGTCAGTATCTCGAGAGCGGCGGAACTAAACTGATCAGCTTCTGGGATCCTGCCGATGCCGGTTATGCTATGAATACGCTGGCCGTGATGGTTCTGGAAGGTAAAGAAATCACGGAAGGCATGGATCTCGGTTTGACAGGCTATGATAAGATCAAAAAAGATGGGAAATTACTGTTCGGTTCGGCCTGGGTGGATGTGACTCAGGAGAATATGGACGACTACGATTTCTAACAGTTTTATCCTCCCCAACACCTCCAGGGTTTTATACTCTGGAGGGTAATCACTTTTGCCATCATTCTTTCAAAGAGAGTAGTCCAATGCCAAATGAATTTATTGTCGTCAATCACATAAGCAAATCTTTTGCAGGAGTTCAGGCCTTAGAAGATGTCTCCCTCACTATTCATTCCGGTGAAATACGTTGCCTCGTCGGAGAAAATGGGTGTGGGAAATCGACACTCATTAAAGTGATTTCCGGTGTGTATGAACCCGACAATGGGGAGATTTCCATTAATGGGAAATCCTATAAACGGCTGCATCCGATCGAGTCGATTCGGCAGGGGGTTCAGGTCATTTATCAGGATTTTTCTTTGTTTCCCAACCTGACTGTTGCTGAAAACCTTGCGATTAACTCTGAACTGGAAAGGAACAAGCGAGTTGTGAATTGGCGTGAAGTCACCACGATCGCTCGTCAGGCAATCGACAATATCGGGGTCGATATCGATCTGCAGGCCTACGTTGAAGATCTCTCTGTTGCCGACAAACAGCTTGTCGCCATATCGAGAGCCATTCTGCACGATGCCAAACTTATTGTGATGGATGAGCCGACCACAGCGCTTACGCAGAAAGAGGTCGAAGCCTTGTTCAAAGTGATAAAAGACCTGCAACAGGAAGGTATTTCAACGCTGTTCGTCAGCCATAAACTGCGGGAAGTGCTCGAGATCTCCGAAGCCGTCACGATATTGAGGAATGGCCGCAATGTGGCTGATGGATCGATCGAAGAATTCGATCAGGCTAAATTGATTTATCACATGACCGGACGAGAGGTTGATGACAGTCACTATGATTACCAGGAGCCATACGAGCCGCAGCAAAGCTTGCTCAAGGTCACGAATTTAGGGCGGCGGGGAAATTTTGCGAACATTGATTTCGAAATTTTCCCTAGTGAAATTGTTGGCATCACCGGGTTGCTCGGATCGGGGCGCACGGCTCTGGCTTCTGCGCTGTTCGGACTCAAACCGGCGGAAACCGGGACGATTGAAGTTGAAGGGACACCGACAGCCATTCGAAACGTACAGGATGCCATCCGGCACGGTATCGGATATGTGCCGGAAGATCGGCTTACAGAAGGCTTGTTTCTGGAGCAATCGATCGGCCGCAATATGATTATCAGTATTGTTGAACGCCTTGCCGGGATGTTCGGAATTATGCGGAGCGATGCGATGGAGCGTGAAATTAACAGCACGATCGAATACCTTCGTATTAAAACGCCGTCGCCTTACCTCCCTGTTCAGAGTCTGTCCGGCGGCAATCAACAGCGTGTCGTGCTGGCGAAATGGCTTGCGACCAAAGGCAAGGTGCTGATTTTAAACGGTCCGACCGTGGGGGTGGATATCGGATCGAAGATGGATATTCATACGATCCTTAGAGACCTCGCGAGAAAGGGGATGGCTGTCATCATCATCTCCGACGATCTGCCTGAGTTGTTGCATAATTGCAACAGAATCCTGGTGATGCACAAAGGACAGATTGTCGATGAACTGTGGGAAGATCGCTGTAACGAAGAGGAATTGACCCGACAATTGAATGCCCTCGTGTAATCTACACGTCAGCAAAAAATTTTTCAAGAAAGGAATGTGGTGGAGTAGAACGCATGATACAAAGAATATTTCGTACACATGAATCTGTCATCGCCGCTATTTTTGTGGTGTTTACGCTGTTGATCGGACTTGTGAATCCAGCGTTTTTTACGCTGGAAAATCTGTTCGATCTGCTTAAAAGTAGTGTGGTGATGGGAATCTTCGGCATTGGTGTGTTGATCGTCCTGGTGTCCGGTGGCATCGATATTTCATTTACGGCGATTGCAGCCTTTTCGATGTATGTTACCGGACAAATTCTCAAGGGAAAACTGCTGCTCGATACGCCGTATAAAGGCACGGTCTTTGTCGGATTTCTGATCGCTGGCTTGATTGGGCTGCTGCTTGGGCTGCTGAATGCTGTCTTTATTTCGAAATTTAAACTGCCGACGCTGATCGTCACGCTGGGGACGGCGAATGCCTTCCGGGGCTTTATGCTGGCCTTCATCGGCACGCGCATCATTACCAATCTGCCGCGTGGCTGGGTCCGCTTTTCACGATCGACGTTGATCCAGGTCACCAAAGAAGGCGGTAGTAAATTTTTCCTCTCTTCGGCAGTTCTTCTGCTGCTGCTCTTTATCATCGTTGCCTGGATTCTGTTGCGCTATACGATGTTAGGGCGTGGAATCTACGCTATAGGAGGCGATCCCGTCGCCGCAGAACGAGCCGGATTTAATATCATGCGCATCCAATTTTTCATTTATGGCTTTGTGGGGTTCCTGTCCGGCATTGTCGGCGTCACCCACGCCTCACTCATTCGCAATGCCAATCCTTTCGATCTGGTGGGCACCGAATTAACCGTTATTGCAGCAGTTGTTCTGGGGGGCGCGAGTATTACGGGTGGACGCGGTTCTGTATTAGGAACTGTGCTTGGTATCGGCCTGATCGTCGTGATGAACAACAGCCTGATCCTGCTCGGCATCCCCTCATATTGGCAGAAAGTGGTGATCGGCCTTATTATCATTATCAGTACGGGCAGCACGGCGTACCAGAGCAGAAAAAAAAGGGAGGCCCTCTCATGAAATTTCGCATACTCGACATCCTCAACCGGGACAGAAACCTGGTTCAATTATTGGTCATCGCTCTTGTGGTTTTCGGGTTGATGAGCGTGTTGAATCCCGGAAAGTTTTTGACCCTTCGGAACTTCGAATCGATGTCTTTCCAGTTTCCGGAATTCGGCATCCTGGCGATCGCGATGATGCTTTCAATGCTGACTGGCGGTATCGATCTGTCTGTCGTCGGCATCGCGAACTTTGCCGGAATTTTCGCAGCACTGATTCTGACCAATTGGATTCCCGAAGCCGCAGGCAGCGGCACGATTATGTTGATGATTTTTATAGCAACCCTCGTTGCAATCATCACAGGTGTGACCTGCGGCGTATTGAACGGACTGCTTATCGCCTATGCCGAGATTCCGCCGATCCTGGCGACCCTCGGCACCATGCAATTGTTCACTGGCATTTCGATCGTGATCACCAAAGGTTATGCGGTCACCACCTACCCGGAGCAATTCTTGGTTTTAGGTAATGGAATCATCGGTATCTTCCCGGTTCCCCTGTTGATCTTTGCTCTGTTTGCCATTCTGTTTGCCTTTATCTTGAGGAAAACGACCTTCGGCATTAAACTGTATATGATGGGGACGAATCCGACAGCCTCACGTTTTTCCGGCGTGAACAATGGTGTGATGCTGATGAAAACCTATATGACGACCGGCTGTCTGGCCGGAGTGGCCGGAATTGTGATGATCGCCCGCACGAATTCAGCCAAAGCCGATTACGGCGCGTCATATATCTTGCAGTCCGTACTGATTGCCGTACTTGGAGGCGTGAATCCGAGCGGAGGATTCGGGACGATCTTCGGTATTATCATCGCGATTCTCTCGCTGCAATTTCTGTCGAGCGGCTTCAATATGCTGCGTTTTAACAATTTTGCCAAAGAATTTACCTGGGGAATGTTTTTACTCTTTGTGATGGTCTTCAATTATCTCATGAACACCCGAAGGGCCAAACGCGAAGCTGTCCGTTCTTCTTGAATCACGACCCCGTTTCCCGTCCACAAGCTGGCAGCAACGGTTGTGCCCAAAGTACCCTTAAGGGAATGTATTTGTCTTCACGTCACAACAATCTGTTTAAACGTATCTACCAAAAAGGAGGTGATGTTCGACATAAAGGTCAGAAAAGAAGAGCGTATTGTCTCGTTGCTTTTGGCAGTAGTGAACATGATAAAAAATCTGTTTCTAAGGAGTATCGTTGTTATGAAAAAATTCGTTTCAATCATCCTGTGTAGTCTTGTTGTCTCTATGTTCTTTAACGCCTCTTTGTTCGCAGCCTATCCGGAGAAAGAAATCACCATTGTCGTACCTCATTCACCCGGTGGTGGGACTGACACCACAACCAGATTTCTGGCAAAAGTCATGGAAAAGTATGTCGAAGTCCCGATCGTTGTGATCAATAAGACAGGTGCAGGCGGGGCTGTCGGTATGGCCTATGCCGTCAACCAAAAAGCGGATGGGTATACCGTAGCTGTTCCTACGGTCGAAGTGACGATGCTGCCCCATCTGGGGTTGGCCCCATTCACGATTGATGATTTTGCCCCAGCAGCCCTGATTACGAACATTCCGTCAGCGGTGGCTGTCAATGCTGAGTCGGAATTTCAAACATTCCAGGAGTTACTTGATTATGCCAAAGCGCATCCTGGTAAAATTCGAACCGGCAACTCCGGAACAGGAGCTATCTGGAATATGGTTGCGCTGGGAATTGAGGACGCCACTGGCGTGAAGTTTACTCATGTGCCGTTTGATGGCGGTGCGCCGGCTGCGACCGCACTGTTAGGCGGACATATCGAAATGGTTACGATCGGCCAGGGTGAAGTCTATCCCCATTATGAAGGGAAAAAAATGCGCGCCTTAGCGGTGACTTCGACGAACCCGCTGAAAAATTATCCCGGAGTTCCGACACTGCAAGAGCTTGGGATTGACATCCCTTCGCTTGGCGGCTGGATTTCGTTAGCGTTTCCCGCCAAGACCGATCCTGAAATCGTCAAGGCATTTTCCGCATTCGTCAAACAAGCCATGGATGATCCTGAATTTGCGGACTTTTTGAAGAAACGCGCCTTCACGAATGACTATATGGACCCGGCCGGCACGACAGCATTTTGGCAAGGGCAAAATGATTTCTTTAAGAACCTGATCGAAAAACTTGGCTTGAAAAAGAAATAATCTCCTGGAAATTTTCTTACCGGCAAGGTCTCCGAAGACCTTGCCGATGGGGAAAATATACCATGAAAACGGCAGATCGAATTGTACCATTTCTCTTGCTCGGGTTGGGTATCTTTGTCTTTTGGCAGGCGTCACAGATTACATTTTTCTCTGATGAATTATTAGGCCCCGCCTTTTTTCCGCAATTCCTGGCAGGATTTTTCATCTTTCTGGGTGTGCTTCTCTTTTTGAGAACCTTTTTTCCCATAGAATTTCCCTCGGTTGATATCGAACTTCAAGGACTCGGGAAAATTGCTTTTGTGATCATCCTGAACATCATCTATCTGCTGACAATCGAAACGATAGGGTTCCTGATTACCACGCCAATCTTGCTGTTTGCGTTTATGATGCTCTTAAAACGAGGAAAGCTCGTCAGCAAAGTCGTCTTTAGTATCATCTTCCCAATCGCGGCGTGGCTTGTCTTTAAAACCTTTCTTAATATTCCTCTGCCTCGTGGACTGTTAGGGTGACCAATAACAGGTGAGATATGATAGGATTGTTTACTCAAGCCGTACAAAATGTCTTCACTGTAAAAGTTCTCTTTATGATGTTCGTCGGTATTGCCGGCGGGATGGCGATCGGTGCGCTCCCGGGGCTGACTGCGACAATGGGAGTCGCAATTTTGGTCCCGTTTACTTTCACGCTCGACCCATTAACGTCTCTAGTGATGTTGGTCGGTATCTATATTGGAGCGATTCAGGGAGGGTCCATACCGGCCGTCCTTATTCGTACTCCTGGGACGCCGGCCGCGGCCGCGACCACCTTCGACGGCTATCCGCTCGCCCTAAAAGGTGAAGCGGACAAAGCTTTGGCCTCAGCATTATTTGCATCATTTTTTGGCGGCATGGTGGGGACAATTATCCTGGCCTTCAGCGCTCCGCTGATTTCACAAGTTGCCTTAGAGTTCAGCGCTGCCGAATATTGCGCCTTTGGAATTTTCGGGTTAAGCGTTATTATCAGCCTTTCGGAAGGCGGCATTATCAAAGGGTTGATCGCAGGGGGCTTCGGCTTACTCCTCGCGACGGTCGGTATGGATAAAGTGACAGGAACTCCTCGTTTTACCTTTGACAGCATTGAACTCATGAGCGGAATTTCGTTTATCCCGGTGATGATCGGACTGTTTGCGGTTTCCGAAATTTATCATGGGGCCGAAAAAATCTTTCGAATCGAGCGGGTTGACTTTAGGATCAAGCGCCTGGTTCCAACATTTGATGAATTGAAGCATATCTTAAAAACCCTCATTCGGTCGTCGTGTATCGGCACATTTGTCGGATCGCTGCCTGGGGCCGGAGGCGATATTGCGGCGTTTATCAGTTATAATGAAGCCAAACGATTTTCAAAACACCCGGAAGAATTCGGATACGGTGAGATCAACGGCATCGCAGCCTCAGAAAGCGCTAATAACGCCACGTGTGAGGGAGCCATGATCCCACTCCTGACTCTCGGGGTTCCTGGTGATTCGGTCACAGCTGTTCTGATTGGAGCCTTTATGATTCAGGGTTTGCAGCCTGGGCCTCTTCTATTCGTCAAAAATGCAGATCTTGTGTACGCGATTTTCGTCGCGTTTTTTGTCGCAAACATTGTAAACTACATTGTCGCGCTTATTGGAGCGAGGGTATTTGCCAAAGCCGTGTCGATCCCCCGTTACTTGCTGCTTCCGGCAATCATGCTTCTCTGTATTATCGGCGCATATTCGATTCGGAACAGCTTTTTCGATGTGTGGGTGATGCTGGTGTTTGGTGTGGTCGGGTATCTTATGCAAAAATTTCAATATCCGATCGGTCCTGTTGTGTTGGCCCTCATTTTAGGCCCCATGGTCGAAAGCGAATTCCGTCGAGCGATGATCATGTATCAGAAAAATTATACCATCTTTTTTACGCGTCCCATTAGTCTCATGTTTCTTATCCTGGCTTTAATCTCAATTTTCGGTCCAATAGTGCGGAATATCTTACGAGAACGAAAGCAAAAAGCGTAAAGGCTCTTCGTGGATTTTTCACACGATGTATGGACATGTTCTTCATGAATAAAAAATTTTCCGGGGTTTATATCCCCATGTGTACACCATTTTCTGATGATGGTGAACAGGTGAACGAACCTGAATTACGAGCGCTTTGCCGCTTTTTGATTCGAAAAGGGGTTCACGGGCTCTTTCCGATTGGAACGACAGGCGAGTGTGCGTTTTTGACAGTTGAAGAGCGTAAACGCATTGCAGAAATCGTTGTTGATGAGACGAACGGAGCCATTCCGGTTATTATACATTCCGGGGCGGTCACCACAAGAGAAACTGTCGCATTAACCCGTCATGCTCAATCGATCGGCGCGGATGGCGCAGCAATGGTTGTTCCTTATTACTATAGCCTCGATGATGGCGAAATTTTCGATCATTACGACCAGGTCTTGCAAGAAGTTCCCGGCTTCCCGACCCTGGCGTACAACATTCCCGGCAATGCCAAAAACTATCTCAAACCTTCAGTAGTTGAAGCGTTACGAGTGAAACACAGTCATCTCGTCGGCGTAAAAAATTCGATCAGCTCTCTGACAGATTTCCAGCAATTCGTGGCGCTCGGAAATGGCGATTTTTTCCCATTTATCGGTAACGATCGGCTCATTCTTCCGGCTCTCGTGATCGGCGCATGCGGCTCTGTCAGCTCAAATGCTTTGATCTTCCCCGAACTCTTCGCGCAGCTTTATGAGTCGTATTGGGCCGGACAGCTTGAAAAGGCTCTGGAAACTCAAAAGAAGATTACGAAATTCGTATCTTTTTCTGAAACCGGACGTAGTTTCGCGAAATATAAAGCCGCGCTCCGACTTCGGGGAATTCAGTGCGGTGGGATGCGACAGCCACTCCGCCCGCTTTCGGATGAAGACGAGACGCAATGTCTGCAGTATACTCAACAGTTGGCTCAGGAATTTAACATCGAATTAGAGTCACAGTAAGTATAACAAGTAAGTATAACAAGAGGAAATAAACGATAATTTTTCATTTTTTATGTGTATTAAGGAGAAGCGAGATGAAAAAATTTTTGAATGATCCCGAACAGTTTGTCGATGAAATGATTCAAGGTATTGTGGCTGCCCACCCGAAGCAGCTCAAATATGTCGCCGATGATTATCGCTGTGTCGTGCGGGCTGATGAGATTCCAGCCGGCAAAGTCGGACTGGCGACCGGCGGCGGCTCTGGGCACCTTCCACTATTTTTGGGCTATGTCGGGCAAGGACTGCTGGACGGCTGCGCTGTAGGCGGTGTATTCCAATCTCCGAGCTCTCAGCAGATGGTCGAAGTGACGAAAGCCATCGACAGCGGAGCCGGCGTGCTCTATATTTACGGCAATTATACCGGCGACATCATCAACTTCGAAATGGCGTCAGAGATGCTGGAAATGGATGACATCCAGACGATGCATGTGTTAGGGGCCGAGGATGTGGCGTCTGCCCCTAAAGGCGAAGAGGAAAAACGACGTGGCGTGGCGGGCATTTTTTATGTCTACAAAATTGCCGGGGCCTACGCTGACGAAATGGCTTCTCTCGAAGAAGTCAAACGTATTGCCGATAAAGTCTGCTCAAATGTCAGAACGATGGGCGTTGCGCTTTCACCTTGCACGATTCCGGAAGTCGGAAAACCGACCTTCGAAATTGGGGAAAACGAAATGGAAATCGGCATGGGCATTCACGGAGAGCCTGGTGTGCGACGCGGCCCATTAAAAACTGCGGATGAAGTGGTCGAAGAAATGTTGTCGGCTATTCTTGCAGACTTGCCGTATCAACGCGGCGACGAAGTGTCGGTGCTGATGAACGGTCTGGGAGCGACACCGAAAGAAGAATTGTACGTGATGTTCCGCAAAGTGAACGAAATACTGCAAGCCGAAGGCATCCGCGTCTATCACACCTATGTCGGCGAATTTGCGACGTCGATGGAAATGACAGGCGCATCGATTTCATTGCTAAAACTTGAAGACGAACTCAAACGACTGCTCGCCAAGCCGGCGAACACGCCGTTTTTCGAACAGGTTCAGTTATAGCAGAGATTCTCAGGATTGCAGAAAGGGACCTTTTGCAATCCTGGTTTTCTTTGTAAGGCTCTCGAATCACGATGAACACATTTAATGCAAGCGATATACAGGCCATTTTTAAGAATCTCGATGCGATGATGGCCGACCAAAAAGATTATTTGATAGAGTTAGACGCGACGGTCGGTGACGGCGACCTGGGTATCACGATGACAAAAGGCTTTAGCGCTGCGGTTCAGACGATCGATACTCTCGATGAAAGCGATGTCGGTCAGCTTATGGCAAAAGCCGGAATGTCGATAGCCCAGGCCGCTCCATCGACTATGGGTACACTGATCGGCTCAGGGTTTATGAAGGCCGGAAAAGCTGTGAAAGGGAAGACAGAAATAGAGCTGGCAGACATGGCAGTGGCGATGACCCAATTCGTCGAAGGTATTATGGCTCGCGGCAAAGCGAAACCCGGCGAAAAAACACTCATCGATTCGCTGCATCCGGCGACGCAAGCATTACAGCAAGCTGCTGAAAGTGGCGTATCGCTGAAAGAAGGATTGAAACGCGCGTATGATGCTGCTTGCCAAGGGCTCGAGGCGACAAAAGATATGGTTCCGCAGCATGGCAAGCAGGTTCCCCATCGGGAAAAGTCCAAAGGACTGCACGATCCCGGGGCAACGGTCGGAATGCTGATTATGCGGGTATTTGCCGAATATGTGAAGAGTTAACAACTTACACAACACCTCTATTTTTTTGTGGAGATGATATGGTATGCATAACAAGGCGGTAAAAGAACTGACACTTGAAGGTTTTCAGAAATATGGCTCATTTGCCAATATGCTTAATCCGCACACGGTTAAACAGTGAGCCCCGCCCCTGGAACGAACACTCGCCCTTGCTATCAAGAGGAATAGTAGGAGGGTACACGAGGGTTTACAGCAAACGCTCGTGTACCCTCCTGAAGTTTTAGAGGAGGAATGACATGCACCATGAAGAGGCATTAAAAGTTTTGGTTGGCGATTTGTCAGAGCAAGGTATTGACGTAGAAACGCTTAAACAACGGCTTAAACAGCAGAAAATCGAACAACCGTCCTGGGGTTTTGGCGATTCGGGAACGCGTTTTCAAATTTTCCGACAACAGGGAATTCCCCGCAATCTGTACGAAAAACTCGATGATGTCGCCCATGTTCACAAGCTCACCGGCATCTCCCCTTCTGTCGCTATTCATATCCCCTGGGACAAAACCGATGACTGGTCTGCACTAAAGGCTTATCTCGATGAACTCGGCCTCAAAATCGGCGCTGTCAATCCGAATCTGTTTCAGGAGCAGGAATATAAGCTGGGTAGTTTCGGCAATGAAGATCCGGCAATTCGCCAAAAAGCGCTCGATCACCATTTCGAGTGCATCGACATCATGAATATCGTCGGTTCGAAATACTTGAGTCTGTGGTATGCGGACGGTACCAATTTTCCGGGACAGGGGAGCTTTATTCGCCGCAAACGGTATTTCGAAGAGAATCTGGCACAGGTGTATAGCAAGCTGGCGGACGATCAAGAATTGCTGCTGGAATATAAATGCTTCGAACCGTCGTTCTATCACACCGATATTCCCGATTGGGGCACATCGTTCGCCATCTGCTCCAAATTAGGCGAGCGGGCGAAAGTGCTGGTCGATCTCGGTCATCATCTGTTAGGCACGAATATCGAACACATTGTCGCCATTTTGATCGATGAAAAACGGCTGGGAGGCTTTCATTTTAACAACAAAAAATATGCTGACGACGATTTGACGGTCGGTTCGATCAATCCTTACGAACTGTACCTGATCTATGTCGAACTCGTCAACGCCGAGCTACAGCAGGGGGAGGCGTTTCGGCCCGCGTACATGGTCGACCAATGCCACAACCTGAAGCCCAAACATGAGGCCATGATTCAGACCTTGATGACGCTCCAGACCGCGTATGCCAAGGCCCTGATCGTTGACCGCCCTGCGCTCGAACAAGCGCAGAAAGAAGGCAACGTGCTGGATGCGGAGCAGATTATCGTGAAAGCCTTTAACACCAATGTCGAACCTCTGTTGCAACAGGTCCGGATTGAGATGGGCCTTGATCCTGATCCGTTGCAGGCCCATAGAGAAAGCGGCTACTTCGAAAAAGTCGCCGAAGCACGCAAAGAAAAGCTGCCGGGCCAGACATCGGGCTGGGGTTAAACAGGGAGTCCCCCAGGCTGTGAAGAAACCGGATTTTTGAAAAATCCGGTTTCTTCACGTGAAATCGTTCCAAAGAGTTTCCTTTCTCAATGCAGGTTCTCATAATATGGGACGTCCCGGTTTGCTGGACATCTGTGATGATTTTTTTCCGCTGCGCTTCCAACGCCTTTTATCGTTTGGAGTGTCCCGGTCATAAATGTGACTTCGCTTTCCGTGACGTTCATTCTTCTGCCGCCTCTTCCTGTTCCATCTGCTGTTTATGCCATGTGATAAACAATTTGTCGAAATATTTCGGATCCTCCAACATCTCCCTGGTGATCGTAAACGGTTCTTTCCGGTTCATATAATTCAGGGCAAACGCGCCTTTAAGCAGACTTTTAATGGTGGCCGACACTTCCATGTCCCGTTCTTTCGCCAGGTCTTCGATATATTGCTCAATGTCTTCATTCAACACGAGTTCCACGCCGTACTCTCGACGGAAGGTTTCGATGAAGTCCACAAATGGCGATTTTTCGAGCATTTTGAGCAGCATATCTGTCGGACGCAAACACAATTGACGATCTACAGTGAGCTGCTTGAAATTCGATCCCGGCAATTCATACTGAAAATCGGTCAGAATATTCTCCCAGACGCTGACCAGAGCGCGTGCGCCGGTTTTGCTGTTCTCAGAAAATTCGGCCACATATTCGATCGCATCATTCGTAATATCGAGTTCAATATCAAATAATTGAAATTCCATACGGTACTGAGACAAAATCGAGTCTTCCGTATTTGTCATGATGCGAACCAGATCATTTTTTGAGAGAAAATTGACAAAAGTCCGAATCGGCACACGCCCGACCAATTCCGGCAGCAGGCCGAAACGGATATAATCATCGGCTTCCGCTTCTCGAAAATAGTTTGTGTACATCTCCTTGTCTTTTCCCGAATCTCCGTTCTCAAAATCGAATCCTCGAATCACGACGCTGCCATCTTCCCGGACATTCCCTTTGCGTTCGACCCGTTTTTTGACAATTTCCTCCAGTTTGTCAACATTTCGTTCAAACGATCCGCCCAGTACAAACAGAATATTTTCCGTGCTGATCATTTTTTCCTTGTTGACGGATTCTTTTCCCTGTTGCCGATCTATGGCTTCCTGAATCTGCGAAGCTGGAGAAAAGGGGTTGTCGATCGGCACGAGTTTGCGTTCGAGCAGCTTGAGCACCGAGCGCTGGAACCCTTCTCGTGAGATGTCGTGTCCGATTAAGGCCCCGTCTTTGGCTTTCTTATCGATTTCATCGATAAAAATAATTCCGCCGTGCTGCGCGACAAAATGAGCTTGTTCCGAGCGTGACGTGCCGGGGGCCAGGTCGATCAGTTCCCGAATCATATCGTCAGCACTTTTGCCAACATAGCCGGCTTCCGTGTAATCGGTGGCATCGATAATTAATGTTGGTACTTCCTGCAGATCGCCTAGCACTTCCGCACAATAGGTCTTGCCGCTACCTGAGGGGCCGGCGATGATCGTATTTTTTTTACGGAAGCGTTTGACAGTGGCTTCATCCTGATGCTGTCGTAGATACGCGATCGTCGCGAAATGATAACTGGCCGCAATCGACAGGCGTTTTTTATATTCTTCTTGTCCGATGACATATTTATCCAGATGTTCTTTGATTTCTCTGGGCGTATAGCATTTCAGGGCTCTTTCTTCATGTGCTTTGTTGGCCCCCAACATATCGCCCAGGGTCGTAGAAAACGCATCTTTCGCACGGTCTTGTGCCGTCAGGTAGGCTTTTCCCGCTTCCTCTATCGTACAATTATAGCGTTTGGCAATATCTTCAAGTTCTTTGCGTGGTACTGATACTTGCATATAGATTCACTCCTCTGTATACCTAACAGGAATTGCGTGTAAGCAAGAAATTCTTTTTTGTGATTTATCCTCGTGTGAGGCTGCCGATAATGGGTTTTTTCTGCGTCCCCGCATTCTGTGCGAGCAAAAAAATCCATTCGACTTACTTTACAACATGAGGCCAGGAAAACCTTTTGGCAAGAGAGTCTTCGTAAAAATTACTACTATTTTATTCATTTGGGCCCGGAATGAACGAGTAAAATGTCGAAATCATCGTTCGCCGGACGATGCATGACATAACCGTCTTCGAAAAATACGGCCCATACAGATGGCGCAGCCTCTCCTGTGACTGTGTCTGCGCTCAGGCAAAACCAATACGGCATATCGAATATCGGATCGATGAAATTGATCTCTTGGTCCGAAGAAGCGAGAAGGGACGCGAGTTCTTCAATCGTTGGCAAGCGCCACTGAGACAATCCGGCATAGTGGATAGTATTCATCTCTTTGACAAACTGCCGGACTTCTTTCCCTGGTACAAAAGCCGCCGGGCGCTTTTGCCAGATAAGTCCGGTCGCACGATCGATAATGATTGTGTCTCCATGCAGAATTTTGCTTTCATAATTATGCACCAAAGTGCCGATGACAGTCGGTGACAGTCCGACCGCCGCATAATCGTCAGGATGATGAAACCCCTTATTGCGAATCAACTCCGTGATGTCAGCTTTATTGAGGGCTTTTGGCTTACTTCTCAGTTTGACAGCAGGCTGTTGGGGCAGCAACTGACGAATATCTGTCTTCTTTGGGGGGTGCAATCCTAACGCAACCAGCGTGTGCCCATCAAGTTTTCCGCTCGTTGTAAAGCCTTTGGCTTGCTGAAATTTTTTGATTGCTGTTGCTGTTTTTTTGCCCCAGATTCCGTCGGCAGGACCGGGATTGTAACCGAGTTGTAGCAGGACCTGCTGGGCACGTTTGATTGTTAGGTCTGATTTCGCGAATATGGGGGTGTGAAACCCGACAAGCAGAACAAACATTATTATAAATTGGGCAATATATTTCATAGGGCTCCTCAAAAATATAAATGCTCGCGCAGAGACGCAAAGACGCAGAGAAAATCTCTTCGCTTAAAGATTTCAGACTTCAGCGTCTCAGCGTCTCTGTGTGAAAAGATGTTTACCAAATCTAAGTGCAATGTATGTATGGTCCTTTCAGATATTTCTGTCAATTGAAAAAACTCCAAGGAAATCATTGACAATTACTTCCGTGTGTTGCTTGATGAAAATGGAAGTCTGTGTATAAATTTTGATGGGCTTCACGTTCAAGATGTGCCCTTCTTTTGTCAGATGTGTTAACCGAAGCTGTCATTGGAATCATTGTATTCAGAATTTGTATGGAACAAAAAGCAGCATGGTGGTATAAGCAATCCGGCGTCATTCCTTATCGCATCAGAACAATCGAGCTTTCCAACACTCCTGAGTTTGAAGTGCTGTTGATTACCTCACGTAAACGCAAACGATGGATTATTCCTAAAGGAATTATCGAGCCGAACCTGACGCCACAGGCGTCGGCGGAAAAAGAAGCCATCGAAGAAGCCGGCGTGGCTGGGAACGCTTCCGAACGATCGCTGGGAAGTTATACACACAAAAAATGGCGAGGAACGTGTCATATCGAAGTTTTTCCGCTGGAAGTCACCGAGGAGTTTGAAACATGGCCCGAAAGCACGTTCCGTGACCGTAAATGGATGAGCATTGAAGAAGCTGTCGAACTGCTCGACAACGATGAACTCAAATCAATATTCAAAAAATTAAAGACGCTTTTTTCTTAATTGTTGGAGATGTAAGAGATGAAAAAAATTCTTATTGCCAGTATGATAGGCGGCCTTGCCGGATATGGAATCAGCTACCTGCTCAAGTGTGCCGGAGGAACTTGAATGATGTTTTCGAATCCCCTTTTGGCAGTCGTGCTCGGTGCACTGTTCGGTGGATTCTTTGTCTCCGGTGGAGATGAACGAAAGCAAACAAGAGTTGATGAAGAAAACACGCCTCACGAACACTCTCAGAAAATATAAGTAATGCGATTATGATCAGGCTGAAATTGTTGATTGTCAGGCCATTCTTAATGGAAAGAGTTCATACGGAGCAACAGCAGTAAAGGCTAGACTTGCTGGATATAATGGTCCCAACGGGACTCGAACCCGTGTCTTCGGCGTGAGAGGCCGACATCCTAGGCCGCTAGACGATGGGACCATATTGAGAAATGCTGATTATCACCTATCTCCGATACCTGAAGTTCTGTCAAGGTTTTTGAGAGCAAAAACAAAAATTTCTCCTATGAAATTACAGGAATTAAGGATAAGCAAGCATCTCTCCGAGCCAGTTTCATCATGCCGGGTGAACGTTCCGCTCATGACAATTCCTTAATGGAAATCAATATCATCTTCTGTCGCTAACATGCGACGGACAGCCTCACCGATCATCGCCTGATCGTCGATGAGCAGGACTGTGATACAATGCCGGGTTCTGTACCATACAATTGGTTTCTTTTAAATTTAGAATATGCACGAGGAAACCTGAAAGGTTTTTCACAGCGGTAAAAGTCTTTCAGGCTTCTTCCTCTTTTTTTATTCCTCGTAATATTCCCTCATATGAGACCACGCCAATTTTAAGAGTCTTTCCCACACTCCAGGAATTTTATCCTTGATGTGATGAATATTCCATTCGAGCAACTCGACCGGTTCTTTTGTAATCACACTGGCAGTTCGGGTTTTATACGGATTAGACAGCCCTATTTCTCCGACGATTTCACCGATTCCTAATTCTTTGATGATATGCCCGTCTTTTGCAAACACATCAACCTTTCCGGAAATCAGCATACAGAACGTATCATTCGATTTCTCGCCTTTTCTGTATAAGAGTTTCCCCCTGGGGAGCTTTCGCATTTGGCTGTGCGTCACCAAAGTGTTTAAATCGCCCTCTTCCAACCCCGTAAATAATTGAGATTGTTTCACTAATGCCTTCATTAATGCATTGACCTTTTGCGGCTCCATCCGTGTATTCCTCCTTGCTCGTTTATCTTTCAGGACGAACCTGCTCCAGAGTTCGTCCGTTCTACGGCTACTCATTCTTTTAACGACGGGCAGCCATAACAGAACGATCCCATCCTTGCTTTTTGACCTGATATAGTGCTGTCTCAGACGCTTTTAGCACCTCATGGATATTTTATCATGATCGGGGAAACTGGCAACTCTCAGCGAAATGGTGACAGAGAGTATCTTCTCTCCATAGAAAATTTCAACATGGTTTTTTACTCCAACACGCGCACTGTTGGCTCGCACTTCAAGATCGTCAAGCTCGATATCCGGGAGAATGAAGAGCATTTCTTCACCGCTCATAGCGGCATATAATATCCTCAGCCCTTTCAAATACGCACCGACTGCCTGAAGCCTCTGATCCCCGACCCCGTGACCATAAGTATCATTGAAATGCTTAAAATGATCGATGTCAACCATGATAATTCTCACATGAGTTTGATAGCGTACCGCGCGGGAGAGCTCGCGTTCAAGACTTTCTTCCATGTACCGCCTGTTATACAGATTTGTCAATAGATCGTTGATCGATTCGATTTTCAGCGTATGCCGCAACCGTACATTCACAAGACCCAGCACATAATGATCCGCGACCCCAATTCGCGAGTTCGTTCCTGTTCTTCTTGCATAGAGAGGGCAAGACGCTTGTATGCCTCGTTTTTTTTCCGGGATCTTGATATAACCTTTCGAATGCAGCAGTCTGAGGCATGTCATACACAACGGGGGAACACCAACTATGGGAATCTATCAACAGGCGGAGAGAAAGCAGCGGCATGATAATACCTGAAGAGTCAGGATCATAATTCGGTGGGAAGGAATGAGGTAACTCCAATCTGACAAAGTAGATGCTGTGGAGCCCATGTGAAAAAATAGACTCCACACAGAGATTCTTACACTGTTTCGTAGGGCGTTCCGATCTCATCTTGCGAGGTTTCTTCGACCTGTACCTTTTTCCGTTTTCGTTCAAAAAAGAGACTGTAGAGACATGGCACGACAAACAAAGTCAGCATGGTAGCCACGACCAGCCCGAAGATCACTGCCGTCGACATTGGTCCCCAATATTGACTCATATCGCTGCCCATGATGATATCGAATTTATGCACATCGAGGCTGACACCGATCGCCATCGGGAGTAAACCCAGGACGGTTGTGATCGCAGTCAGCATGACCGGACGAAAACGGGTTGTCCCCGCCAGGATGATCGCTTCTCGACAGCTTTTCCCACGTTGTTTTCTCAGCACATTAATATAGTCGATCAGCACAATCGCATTGTTCACGACGACCCCTGCCAGCGAGATGACACCCATACCGGTCATGATCACGCCAAACGCCGTTTGTGTCACGATCAGGCCCAGAAACACACCGATCAACGAGAGAATGACGGAGGTCATAATAATAAACGGCGACAAAATCGAATCGAACTGCGTGACCAGCACCATCGAAATCGACAGAATGGCAATCAGAAATGCCTTGATCATGAAAGCCTGGGATTTTTGCATTTCCTCATTTTCACCGGTATACTGAAACGTATAGCCTGGCGGCAGTTCCATTTCAGCGGCAATGGCCTGAACTTGAGCCAGAATTTTCTGCGCGTTGAAGCCTTTCGCCACATTTGATGAGACGGAAACGACCCGGCTTTCATCGATATGTTTGATCGCGGACAGTCCGCTTGTTGTCATAATCGTCGCCATTGAACTCAACGGAACTGGCTGTCCTGTTGGTCCCGGGACACGCAGGCGAAGAATGTTTTGAATATTCTGCCGCTGTTCCTTTGGCAGCCGCGCCACAATATCAAATTCATCTTCACCTTCATGATACTTCCCGATTTCAACCCCATTGATCGACCCTTTGATTAAGTATCCGATCGAAAAGGCATCCAGACTGAGCAGCGCAGCACGCTCCTTATCGACATCCACAGTAATTTCCGGCAGACCGGGATCGTAGTCGTCGGTCAGATCGACAATGCCGGGAATATCGCGAATCTTGTCCTGTAAGGTCTCGGAAATCCTTGACATTACCGCAAAATCATCGCCGTGAATTTCTACGTTTACCGGAGCGCCGACCGGTGGACCTTCATCTTCTTTATCGACATAAATTTCCGCTCCGACAATCGAGAGAAACAGTTCATGGCGCAGGGCATCCATCGTATTGTTGGAGTTTTTGAAATAGATTTTTCCGTCATCCGTTCCTGGTTCACCTGATTCTTTCCGCAATTCGCGATCGACCATATCAATGTTGATTTCAGCAGCGTTTGGCCCATCATTCCCGACTGTTGTCGTGAATTGTTCGATATTCCCATACTTCCGAACGATCGCCTCTGCCTGTAAGGCAAAATTATTGGTCTGATAAATATTCGTGCCTTGGGGAGCCTTAATTTTCGCTGTAATTCTTGATGGTTCCGTATCAGGGAACATTTCGACCCCGAGATCGCTCTGAGCAAACGCGAACACCATCAACACAAACAGGCAACAAAAAAGTAAGAGGAAAAGCAGCCTGAATCGTAATGAAAATGCCAACATGGCGCGATAGCTCCTGATAATAAGGCCATGCCGGTTTTGTCCGCCTTTTTCTGCAATTTTCTGTTCGCGTTTCGAGCGTTTGATAAAAATCGACGACAGGGTCGGCGTAATAATGAGCGCTACAAACAGTGATGAAAGCAAGGTAATAATCACAGTCTTCGGCAAATAGCCCATAAACTCTCCCATGATACCGGGCCAGAAAAGGAGTGGCACGAATGCGGCGACTGTTGTAGCCGTCGACGTGATTACCGGCTGGGCTACTTCTGCCGTGCCCTCCATGGCAGCGCGAGTCAGAGGTTTTCGCTCGGCGGTATGATGACGATAAATATTTTCGACGATCACGATCGCGTTATCCACCAACATCCCCAGGGCGAGGATCAGACTGAAAAGCACGACAAAATTGAGCGTAATGCCCAATCCTTGCAAGATGAAGAATGAAATTAGCATCGAGAACGGAATCGCAATTGCGACCAAAGAGGCATTACGAAAACCGAGGGAGGCAAAAATCACGATCAAGACGAGTAAAAACCCGGTCACAATATTGTTTTCTAGATCAGCGACCATGGTATGCACATTTTCAGACTTGTCTGAAGTAATCGTTAAATCTACAAGATCGGGAATCGTTTGGCGGCGCTTCTCGACGATTTGCTTAATGTCGTCCGCAATACGCAGCAGATGTTCTCCAGCGCGTTTCGTAATTCGGATCGAGACCGATTCCACTCCATTCAGCCGCGAATACGAATCGCGATCCTTGAAGGTATCACGGATTTCGGCCACATCGGTGATATAAATCGCTTTCCCGTCTCGGACAGTAATGACCAGGTTTTCAATCTCTGCGGGAGATTCGAATTCCGCTGGTATTTTCATGACATAGCGTGCTTCACCGATGTCAAGGCTGCCCCCGGGCATATTCTGGTTATTGTTTCTGACGGTCTGAATCACCTGGGTCAACATGAGACCATAACTTGTCAAACGATCCTGGTCGTATTCCACACGGATTTCACGTTCCAGTCCACCGACGGTTTTCGCCTCAAGCACTCCAGCCACGCCTTCGATATCTTCTTTAATCTCTTCCGCAATCTTTTTGAGCTCGACAAGCCCAACTTCCCCGGAGACCACCACAAACATGATCGGCCAATCCGACGACGAAAATTCCATGACCGACGGGTCGTTCATATCAGCCGGCAGATCGCCCTTAGCTTGATCGACTTTATCGCGTACCTTTTGCAAGGCCGTGTCCGTATCCACATCGGGCTCGAACTCGAGAAAAATCTGCGATTCTCCTTCCATCGACGTTGAGGTCATCTCCTTCACGTCGGTCAGGTTCTTCAATTTCCTTTCGAGAGGACGTGTCACCAACGATTCCATATCTGATGGCGAGGTGCCTTCATAATGACTGAACACCATAATAAACGGAAAGGTAATATCCGGCGCAGATTCCCTCGGCAAGCTGATATACGCGAGGGCTCCCATCAAGACAATTGCGACGATGAGGATGAGAATTGTAGTCTTATGTGTAATCGAAAAATTACTGATAACCATAATCCCACCTTACCCAAAACCTATTTCAAAATATCGATTGGAACCTCGGACAGGTCTTTGCCTTGCGCAATCCACTGCTTTGCAAGGGGAGTGAGATCTTGAGCGATTTCAACTCTCTGCCCGTCAACTAATCCCCGCTGTCCGACGATGATCAGACGATCGCCGGGATCCAACCCGCTTCGAACTTCAACCAGTCCCTTTTCAAAAGTTCCGTACCGGATCGACCTCACCCGAGCGATCCCTTCTTCGACGACAAAAACGGCTTTCCCGTCTTCCCGGTCGATAATTGTAAAAAACGGCACGGCAATCGCATCGTCGAGTTCCCGACGGGTGAGATGAGCGCGAACGATCATGCCGGGTCGAAGCAGACTGTCCGCGTTATCGACCAGGACCTTCACCAGATATGTCCGCGTCGAAGGATCAGCGGTCACAGAGATAAAATCGATTGTCCCTGTGAACCAACATTGCTGTTCGCCCTCCACCTCTTTAGGATTCTCACATGTTCCTGTCCTGGGAATCGACATTTCGAGATCGACCGTCTGCCCCTTTTCAAAATACAAAATATCTTTTTCCGGCACGGAGAGTTCGACATAGATCTGCCCAATATTGACGATTCTCATCACCGCCTGTCCCGGATTAATGTATTCTCCGCGATCGACATCACGCCGGTCCAAAATTCCGTCAATCGGAGAATAGATCGTCCCATCCCCAAGATCGACACTGGCCGAGTCCAATGAGGCTTTTAAGGTATCGAGTTGGGTTTTGGCCGTATCCAACTGATTACGCGAAATAATATTTTCGCTATGCAGCTTTTTCGCGCGCTCATAATCTTTTTGGGCCTGTTTATACCGTACATGTGCTTCCGTCACTCTGGTTTTGACAGATTCGACGCTGACTTGCAGTAATTTTTGTCCTTTCTTGATCCATTCCCCTTCTTTAGGGCCAATCCACTCAATTACGCCGCTCAATTTACTCGCCAGATCGATATCTTGAAATGGTCTCACCGTGCCTGGCAGTACCAGGGTGTCAATAAACGGAATCGGCATAATATCGACGACCTTCACCTTTGTCAGCCGGTTCTCCGCTTCATGTTGTACCTGTTCGACAGCGGTCTGCTGGGAGTTCGCCTGTTTCGTTTTCGCCCAATTGACATAAAACATGGTCCCGCCAACCAGCCCCGCAAGCACTAACAAACCGGCAAGATAGACCAGAAAACTTCCTCGTGAGTCTTGTTTTTTCACGTCTTTGATGTATCCGTTGTCAACTTCTACGCGGTAAGATTGCCCGATCGAAAGAGAAACGCCTGAGTTGACAACGAACAGTTACCCTTTGTGTTCTTTATGAAATTCTTCGACAATAATCTGTGTAATACGTGTTACGGTGTCCTCATCCTCGGCCTCCACCATGACTCGAGCCAGCAGTTCCGTTCCTGAATATCGTACCAGCGTTCGACCGTAATCGCCCAACTCCTTTTCAGCCCGACGGATCGCTTCACTCACACCAATCATTTCCTCAATTGGTCTGCGATCTTTAACCGGGATATTGACAAGTTTCTGAGGGAAACGTGTCAGGGGGGATGCTAACTCTGATAAAGATTTTCCTGAAGACTGAAGAATATGTAAGATCGCCAGCGCCGTACTCAATCCATCACCTGTTGTCCCGTGATCCAGCATAATAATGTGGCCGGATTGTTCGCCTCCAAGACGTACCCCAAGTTCGCGCATTTTTTCCACTACGTGACGGTCGCCGACAGCCGTACGCACTAAAGAAATTCCCGCTTTCTTTAGTGCAAATTCCAAGCCAAGATTACTCATCACAGTCGCAACCACTCTATTATTCTGTAATTGTCTTCGTTGGTGGAAGTCAAGCGCCAATATCGCTAAAATATTGTCACCATCGAGCTGTCTGCCCTGCTCATCGACAAGGATCAGTCGGTCGGCATCCCCATCGAAGGCGATTCCGATATCGGCACGTTCACGCAAGACATGTTCTTGAAGGGATTTCGTATGAAGAGCGCCGCAGTCACAGTTAATATTCAGTCCGTCGGGATCGGTCGAAAGCTTGACGACCTGAGCCTGAAGGCTCTCAAAGACTGAGGGGGCAACAGCACTAGCCGCGCCATTGGCGCAATCGACCACAATCTTCAGTCCCTTGACACTCGGTCGCGGCTCGATAAATACTGAACGCATGCAGTGTTCGCCATACTGTTCAGCCGCTTCCGAAAGCTGCTGAATTCTCCCGATATCGCCGCCAAGAGGACGTTTCTGAGGTGACTGATCGCTCAATACGATTTCCTCGATACGAGATTCCAACTCATCAGGAAACTTGAAACCATCGCCGGAAAAAATTTTGACACCATTATCCGGAGCGGGATTATGCGAAGCAGAGATGACGATTCCGGCTTCTGCCTGCAATTGCCGAGTTAAAAAAGCTACTCCCGGAGTCGGAATGACTCCTGCAAGCAAAACGTTTGTTCCTGATGCAACCAGGCCTGCACTCAATGCTTGTTCCAGCATTTGGCCGGAAATGCGACTATCACGGCCGATAATCACACGTGTGCCCGATTTTTGTAGTAAATGTCCGACAGACAGCCCAATTTTCACCATCGTCTCAGGAGTCATCGGAAAACGGTTTGCGACTCCTCGAATTCCATCTGTTCCGAATAATTTTGCCATAGGTTTCCTCGAACGTTTCTACCGGTGAGCCTGAAGCGGAACGGCGGCACCGTGTGTTTGCAGTTGATCTTGAGTGTGAAAAGAAAGATGTCGTTGGTAGCGTCATCACCTTCAAGAAATATGAAATTCCTGGTATGACAGAAAGTCAATGAAAAAAACCTGAGAAATCTTTCGTGAGCAATTTTATCGTAATTTGCTTGACTTCTTTCATGTTTTCGGTCATGAGGATGTATCTCTTGTCGGTGTCTTCGCGCGACAAAGACGCAGAAGTATAATGTACAAACTCTATAGAAAATATGATAATTTTCTGTCTCTCTGTGGTGGAAGATATTTAAAGCTGAAACATTATGAACATTTTTCTATGAATCATCTGGCCCAAAAAACTTCTCAGGTTGTGACAATTCTGGATCGGACAATCGGAACACCTCCACACGACCCGCATCTTCCGCCGTTGGAAAATTTGATGCTGACTCTGCTCTCACAGAATACAAATGATGTCAATCGCGATAAAGCCTACCAGAGCTTACGGCAGCAATTTCCGACCTGGAAAGAGGTGATGGACGCCGAGACGCAAGATGTGGCTGAAGCGATTCGTATTGCAGGACTTGCCAATCAAAAAAGTCAGCGGATGCAGGACATCTTGCGTTGGATTCATCGGCAGTATGGAGTTCTGAATCTCGATGCCCTGTGCAGAATGGATCCTCAGGAGGCTATTAACACGTTTTGCCGGCTTAAAGGAATCGGCATTAAAACGATTTCCGTCGTGCTGGCCTTCTCATGTGGAGTCGATATTTTCCCCGTCGATACACATGTCCACCGCCTCTGCAATCGAATCGGCCTTGTCAAGCCGGCTACGAAATCGGCAGAACAAACCTTTGAGCGTATGCAGATTCTGGTTCCTGAAGGCCAATCGTTCTCTTTTCATTTGCAGCTTATTCATCATGGACGAACGATTTGCCGGGCTCGGAAGCCATTGTGCGATGTCTGTCCGTTGCAATTGTTGTGTGATTATTATAAGGAGTTGTCATGAACGTACTGTTACGGTCATTTGTTATAATGAAAGCCGTTGCAAATTGGTAATTGGCAATTGTTCATTCGCAATTGTCAATTTTGGAGGAGACCAATCATGGGTACTGCACTTCGTGAAAAAATCGTCATTGCCCACCGGGCAGCGAGCGGCTACTTGCCTGAACATACGCTCGAAGCGGTCGCTCTGGCATATGGCATGGGGGCGGACTTTATCGAGCAGGATCTTGTGCTGACCAGAGACGGAATTCCGGTCGTACTGCATGATATTTACCTGGATACGACAACAAATGTTCGTCGGAAATTTCCAGATCGCTCTCGCGCTGACGGGCGTTGGTACGCGATCGATTTCACATTGGAGGAAATTAAAGCCCTCGATGTGCATGAGCGAATTCATACCTCAGATGAAATTGCGGTCTTTCCGAATCGCTTTCCTGTCGGGCATTCGCATTTTACGATCCCGACGCTGGCGGAAGAAATTGAGCTGATACAGGGCTTAAACAAAAGTATGGGACGCAGCGTCGGCATCTATCCCGAACTCAAACTCCCGGCGTTCCACACGCAAGAAGGCTATGATATCGGGAAAACCACCCTCGATATCCTGACTTCTTATGGCTATGCCAGCCAGGATGCAAATGTCTACATTCAATGCTTTGATGCCCAGTATCTCAAACGGCTGCGATTCGAGTTGAACACGCCACTGCCGTGTATCCAGCTTATCGGCGACGGCGAAAGCTACGATTGGCTGGTCACTGCCGAAGGTCTCGACGATGTGGCCATGTACGCCGACGGTATCGGGCCGTCGATCAATCGCCTGGTGCGCTATAAACGTAAACGACTGATCATGATTATGGAACCCGTCAAGGAAGCGCACGATCACAAGCTTGTCGTGCATCCGTACACATTTCGAAAAGATTCTCTGCCCCCTTATGCGAATTCGCTCGATGAACTGTTTCGGATGTTCTACTTTATTATGGGAGTTGACGGAGTGTTCACCGATTTTCCGGATACGGCCGTCAAACTCTTACGAGCAGCAGGTTATTAATTTATGCCGAGTCGGCGGATTTTTGAGAATCTGCCAGCATTCTGACGATGGATAATCGGCCAGCCCTGAGCTTCAATTTACCGCAAAGATGTGGAGACGTAAAGGAAAGATCCTTCAAGGGATTTGAAAAACGTCAGTGATTCAGAAAAAGATCCAATCTCTTCCCCTGTTGTTGGATTTGTTGCATTTCTCTGCCTCTTCACGTCTCTGCGGTAGATTCGGATTATTATGAAAAACGTGAAACATTTTGCCAGTGATAATTTTGCCGGAACCCACCCAGCCATTCTGAAGGCCCTTTCAAACGCAAATAACGGCCATACCGTCGCTTATGGCGATGACTCTGTGACCGAAGCGGCTATCGAAAAATTCCAGCACTATTTTGGCGAGGACATCGAGGTCTACTTCGTGTTTGGCGGCACAGGGGCCAATGTGACGGGGTTACAAGCTCTGGCAGCCTCCTATCACGGCATTGTGTGTGCGGATTCGGCACATATCAATGTAGACGAATGCGGCGCCCCTGAGAAGTTCACTGGCTGCAAGCTCCTGACCGTTCCTTCGCAAGATGGAAAGATTTCGATCGAACAGATCGAACCATTTCTCTCTCATCTCGGTGTCGAACATCACAGTCAGCCCAAAGTCATCTCGATTACGCAGGCCACAGAAAGGGGCACGCTTTACACGCCGGAAGAAATCGAGACCCTCGCTGCATTCGCCCACCAGCACGACATGTTTCTTCACGTGGACGGAGCCAGGATCTGTAACGCCGCGGCTGCGCTCGATATGAATCTGAGTGACATCAGTAAGGATGTCGGTGTCGATGTGTTGTCTTTTGGCGGAACCAAAAACGGCATGATGTTTGGCGAAGCTGTGATCTTTTTCAAAAAATCCCTGGCAAAACAATTTACATTTATCCGCAAGCAAAGCATGCAGCTCTACTCGAAAATGCGTTTCATCTCAGCGCAATTTGATGCCTATTTGTCAAACGATCTCTGGCTGAAAAATGCCAGGCATGCCAATGATATGGCGCAATTGCTCGTCAATGAACTCAAAAAAATTCCGCAGATCACGATCACGCAAGCTGTCCAGGCCAATGCGATATTTGCCGTTTTCCCGGAAGCTATTATCCCGAAACTTCAACAATCGTACTATTTTTATGTCTGGAACGAACAGACTTCGGAAATTCGCTTGATGACCTCATTCGACACCACTAAAAAAGATGTCAAGAATTTCGTTCAGGCCCTCAAGAAGGTGTTGAACCAGAATGAATTGTAAGTCGAACGTTCCAATTTGACGAGCCGAAATAGCAGTTTTGACATACATAAGAGCGTCTGAAAAATAATTTCACATCGGGTGTACCCGTTTTTTGGGCTTACCGAAGGCGGTCGAAATGCTCTATGATCCTCAAGTTGTTGATTTTTTTCTCGAACTGTCAGACTATCTCGGTCTGCCTGACAGCATCTCTCGATATTCGGAAATAATATTTCATGAGTACCGGAAAGCAATCTTCCTAAACAATGGAGTTTTGTGACGAATAAACATAATCGAGAAACCATCTTTGAAAAGAATTCTCCTGCTATTTTTATGCTGAATCGCCCTTCCGGTTTCTGCAGACTGTATGGCGCCCACATGCTGGAATAGATATTGCACTGTATTCCACACAGGAATTCACAGAAATCATCAATACGCATAAAAAAAAGGTTGCGCCTTTTTGGAAAATGGTGTATCATTCGCCACAATGTCGAGAAGGTAACGACCGATAGGCAGTCATCGTGTCGATATTGTTGAGGAATGTGCGTCGCTGTGGAGCAGTATGAAAAAGGCGCGAACAGTTTTTTAGGAGGAAAATAGCTTATGAAAAAGTCATATCTCGTGAAAACGTTTATTGTTGTTGTCAGTCTCATGCTTCTTGGAACGTCGCTGACGAGCTTTGCTCAAGAGCGGCCTCGCACGAGCACCCAGAAATTGATTCCGGAAGAAAAAACTCGCAAAATTTCGCCGGTGCCGCGAGACACTGTCAAGATCGATCTCTGGTTGGATAAGCCGTCGGGGTCGGCATACAAGCAGCAGGAAAAAATCATCATTTCATTCCGAACCAATACCGACGGTTACATCACGCTGTACGACATCGACACCCGGGGGCAAGTGTCCGTGCTGTTTCCCAATCGGAATCAACCGGACAACTATGTGCGGGGCGGAAAAATCTATACGGTTCCGGATCGATCGTATTCTTACGACCTGATGGTTGAAGGGCCGGAAGGTATCGAGTATGTTGATGCCGTCGTGTCGACAGACTCGTATTATAGCTGGAACTATCATCAGGGAGAGCCGCGCTGGGTGCGTGAATGGGGTCTGACAGGCAGAAATTACCAGAATCTGGCATCGTCAAGTCGTTATAAAAAGAGCAGTGAATACAGAAATCGTCCGAGCGGCTTCGGCAGGACCGGCGAGCAGAGCCTGGCGAATAATTTCACCATTTCGCGTAAACTTCGTGAAGATATCCGGGCGAAAATCGTGGAGAGTCCACGGGCGATTAGCGAAAAACCACGTGAACAGCAGCGCAACGATTACGGCACGGCTACCTGTCATTTTTACGTAATGGCTGATCAGACTTATCCGCCGGCTGCGAGTTATCCGTCGTATGACGAATACCTGAGACAACAGCAGGAAGAATTCCGGCGTATTCCGGGCATTGATGCCAGACAGGCGGATAGACGGCTCATCGTCACGGTTCCCGGGACAATTTTATTTGACAACGATTCGTATGCCCTGCGCTACGAAGCCCGGCGTGATCTGGACCAGATTGCCGATATTTTGGTGCGCTACCCGGACACGAGCGTGACAGTTGCCGGTCATACGGACAGCCGGGGTCATGCGGATTATAACCAGCGCCTGTCGGAATACCGGGCCCAATCGGTCGCCAATTATCTCGCTAGCCGCGGTGTTCCGCCATACCGCATCAGCTCGGTCGGCTACGGCGAAACCATGCCAATCGCCTCGAACGCCACCGAGAGTGGTCGCCAGCGCAACCGGCGGGTCGAACTCGATATCCGCGTCAATCAGCAGTATGGTCAATAGTCAGTTTTTTTGGACAGGCTGGACAGGATTAACAAGATGTGTGGAGAGGAATCACACGTTAAAAGGTGTTTGGCGTCATGCCAAACACCTTTTTGCATTGGTTCAGAAGGACAGAACGCAATCAGCCCTCTGATACATCCATCACACGTACCGCTTATGGTATGAGGCCGGCCGGTCAGGGAAGGACACGACTTGTGACTTAAGAACAATGAAGATTCAATGCAGCATCGAATACCGTCGCGGAAACTTGCCCGAATAGTTTGCTGATCGAGTCGTGTCGACTTATGCTGGCAACAGCTCCGGCAAAAAGAGGGCTGACTGAGACAATTTTGATCTTCTTAGATTCACTGATTCCATTATGTATATATGCGAACACTACATCTCACGATCACAGAAATATCAGTGTCCCAGCTTCCTATCAACAATTTTTTTCTTTGAATGTCGGCAGATCTGCTTTACCGATGGAACAGGTTGTACAGGAACCCCCCACACAGCTCGATTGCATCGTGTGCGCACATTTCATGGCAGCAATAGCAGCGGATACACTCGTTGTCCCGAATCACAGCGTGGTGGTTCTCAAGAAAAATCACATGAACAGGACAGGCATCGCGACAGGCGCCGCATGCAACACATTTGTCTGCGATAACCTGAGGACGTACAGTAAATCCTTTTCGAAAAAGCGGTCCAAGAAGCTTTAGCAGCACTGACCCAGCCCCATGAATCATCGTTGATGGCAATGTGAAACCTGAGATGCGCAGCTCGGATTTTTCGAGCCCGATGACCTCGACCTCTTCGAGCCGATTTGGATGAAGACCACGCGTCTCAGCTTCTAAGAGAATTGGGTTACTGTCCCGTTCAAGTCCCATGATTTCAGCGGCCACAATATCGAGGGCTAATGGGACGGTGGAGGCTAGTAAAAACCCAACAGGACGGGGATGCCCGTTATGCGGTCCGTTACCTTCCATGCCAACGATTGCATCCATAATTGATAGACGAGGAGAGACATAGGATGAAAGATCCAAACACATATTTGCAAAGTGGCCGGTATCCTGAAGTTTCGCATGGTAGCCAGGTTTGGTGAGACCCGGAATGACGCCAAAACTATTTTTAACCGCACCGGTCATATACAAGAAACCGTGGGTTTTGAGTTTACACAGATTGATGATCCCATCAGCATTTAATATCGGCGAAATCACTTCAAAAGTACGAATAAGTTTACCGTCCGGAAATGAAATGCGCTGATGACGCATATCGAAATTTAACTCAGCTCCGGTTTTTTCCGCGACTTCTGTCATGCCGCACGCACGATAGACTTTTTCCATGGTTTTTTTCGTATATGGAAAGCCGGAACCTGGGCTGTCGGCAATGATCGTCTTTGCTCCTTCCTCTGCTGCCAAGTTTGCTATCGCAGCGACGATGGCCGGATGGGTTGTCGCAGCTTTTTCCGGAGGAGCTGAGGTGAGAAGGTTTGGTTTCAAGACAAGACGCTCGCCGGGCCGGGCAAATTGATTGAATCCTCCCATCAGATGCAATAATTCTTGCATTTTTTCTTCAACCTGAGCATAGTCAGGACATTGAACAAGATATACCTTCGTCATATGTTGTGCCTTTTTAAGTAAGCATCTGGTGTTTTTTAGTTTTCTCGCACAGAGACGGATAGTTTCTTTTCTCAGCGGCTCTCAGAAATACAAATACAGCACGTTAAGGTGATAGCGTAAATAGACCTGTTCATTCCACTTGCTTTGATAAAAACGCTCGGTAATATCCGGTTCACCAGTGTCTAAGCAATGTTGGAGATCTTCGGGAATTCCCGCCTCAACCTAGAGAAGGGTCGTTCAAAAATTGATGATGCGTATCGCTTCTGCCGAAGGCGAGCCCAGCATCGCTACGAGGATGACGTTGACATCCATCACCTGCTCTTGCGCATCGATGGAAAGAATACCTTAATGGGGCATTCTCGACTAACCGCCGGTAGTGTTCCTCACTGTCTCGCAACGCAACCTCGGTGCGATTTCGTTCGAGAATCTCCGCTTCGAACTCCGCTGTCTGTTCTTTGACGAGCACCTCGAGATGTTTGCGGTAGAGGCGTCATTCGTCTTCCAAATGTTTCCGATTGAAGGCTTTCATAACGGTGACTGGCAGAGCCGTCAGGTCATTTCCATCAGCATCTTTTGTGATATACTCATAGGCTCCGGTGTCACTGCCAGCAGAGTTATGATGAATGCCTCATCTTAAATTATGAATATGTTGGTGTCACGTTGGAACAGCATAAAAAATGTCTATCGGCATGAGCAAGAAATTTATGAAAGAATCTTCTGAAACTCAATTTCTTATTGACAAAAATGCTCGTTCTTTTGCGCATATTCTCTAAGACTATAGAACACAAAAACCAGGGAAAAATTCTGAGGAGAATTTATGAGACCGACACTTTGTATCCGTCCTTATTCTGCTGCTGATGAACAGCAGGTGATTGATCTTTGGTTCCAATGCCATCTCATTTCGCCTTCAAACAATCCCCAGAAAGATATTGCCAGAAAGCTGACTGTCAATCCTGAGCTTTTTTTCGTCGGAGTCCTTGACGAGGGGATTGTTGCAACCTGTATGGCGGGCTATGAAGGCCATCGAGGATGGATTAATTATCTGGCCGTGAAGCCGGAATACCAACATCAGGGGATTGCGAGGCAAATGATGGAAGCAGCCGAACAGGCGTTGCGCGGACGAGGTTGTCCGAAAATTAATTTACAGGTCCGTTCGACAAATACCGCCGTTCTGGCTGTGTATGAAAAATTAGGGTTTACGAAAGACGATGTCGTCAGTATGGGGAAGCGGCTTGTCCTCGATAGAGAGCCTTCACCATACAATCCGCGGATCAGGTAGAGCTCTCCTGCTGAAGGAGAACATAACTGTCCAAAGCATACAAACGCTATAGGTTCCTCGAAGTGACACGTCGCAATGGCGATATTCAACTCCCGGACAGAAGGGAAACTATGGCGAATCTCACGGTCGAGATTCACACTGGTGTGTCTCATCAAATGAACGCCCTCCTCGATCCTTCATATCCTCCTTGAAAAAATTCTTGACATAGGGCAGGGTATCGTTACAATTTACCTGAAATCACTGAAGTTGTTATGAAAAACAATGCTCGTAACGTGTTCGGAATGCGAGATTCTATCCGTGTATGCATTATTGTCTGGCGTTATATTGAGGAACTTACGCAGTATATGACGTTTGCCGATGATGAGAGTTCTATATGCATAGTCGAAGAAGAGGCCGAGAATTAGCGTTAAAATTGTTGTACGGATTTGATTTACTCCCACGAGATGTTGATGTGGCGCTGAAGGAATTCTGGTCCCTCACCCGCTATCCCGAAGGTATCAGAACGTTTGCCGAACAACTTGTAAGAGGGACGCTTTCCCATAAGGATGAAATTGATGCCTTTATCGCGAAAAATGCCATTAACTGGTCGATCGATCGCATGGCAGTCGTCGATCGGAATATTCTTCGGTATTCGGTGTATGAACTGTTATATGAAGATGTGATTCCACCGAAGGTTACGATTAATGAAGCTCTGGATGTTTCTAAGAAATACGGCACCCCCAAATCGAGCGCATTTATTAATGGTATCCTTGATCATATTCACCATACCTTGACAACAACTCACGGAGGCTGACCTGCTATCAAAAGGCAGTCTTTCGTCACCCAAATCATTATGGCAACAACTCTGATTAAAGACGGAACGATTATTACAGCGTCACATAGTTTTGCCGCTGATCTGGTCATTAAGGATGAGCGTATAGAGCAAATAGGGCGGAATCTGCTTGTCAAAGATGTTGATAGGGAAATTGATGCTGCCGGCAAATATATTATGCCTGGTGGGATCGATGTCCATACTCATCTGGATATGCCTGTCGGTGATTTTCGATCGGTCGATACCTTCGAGACTGGTACGATTGCTGCTGCCTGTGGCGGGACTACAACGATTATCGATTATGCCGCCCATGAGCATGGAGAATTGATGGCGCGGGGCCTTGAAACGTGGCACCGTCGGGCCGAAGGACGCGCAGTGATCGATTATGGGTTTCATATGACGCTCTCGGAATTTACAGAGCGTACCTTGCGGGATATGGAGCAGATGGTTAACGCCGGAGTCTCAAGTTTCAAAGTGTTCACAGCCTATCCCGGTCGAATGATGCTTAATGACGCCTCGATTTTAAAGATTTTGAAACGCTCGGAGGAACTCGGTACTCTCGTATGCGTACATGCAGAAAATGGCCATGTCATTGATGTCTTGATTCAGGAGGCTCTTGAATCGGGGAATGTCGCTCCGAAATATCATGCGATTACACGTCCATCAAAAGGCGAAGGCGAAGCGGTTAACCGGGTCATTACGCTTGCCGAACTGGCTGAGACGCATCTGTATATCGTGCATGTCTCGTGCTGTGAAGCGGTCGAGCATATCACTCGTGCGCGACTTAAAGGACTCCCCATATATGCTGAAACCTGTCCGCAATATCTCTTTCTGTCTGATGAGTATTACGAACTTCCCGATTTCAAAGGCGCGAAATATGTGATGTCTCCGCCACTGCGCGATAAACAGCACCAGGATGGCATTTGGCACGGTATCCAAAACCGGATGCTTCAGGTGGTCGGAACCGATCACTGCCCATTTCATTTTCATGGACAGAAAGATCGTAATCAAGACAATTTCACCCAAATTCCTAACGGCGGCCCCGGCATCGAGACCCGGTTAAGCTTACTGTATACTGGGGGGGTGTGTACTGGGCGAATTTCCCTGAATCATTTTGTCGATCTTGTGTCCACAGCTCCGGCCAGGCTGTTTGGCCTCTATCCAAAGAAAGGGGCGGTTGCTCCGGGGAGCGATGCCGATCTTATGATTGTTGATCCGCGCAAAGAAACTGTTATTTCCGCTGCGACTCATCATAGTGCTGTTGATTATTCATTGTACGAGGGCATGAAAGTGAAAGGTGTCCCAGACTGCGTTTTCTCTCGCGGGAAAATGATTATTGACCATGGTGACTTCATCGGAACTCCTGGAGATGGCCAGTTTATTTCTCGCCCACCTCAATCCTCCTTCCCGGACGCCGACTAGAAAATCCGCGAGGTTTTTCACGGTCGTGAAAAACCTCGCGGATTTCATCGCTCGATTATGCATGTAGATACACTATCTTGCCAGGAAGACTATACCTATCGCAATCTGTTTAAAATACTCCGTGTGCGTTTTCAGCATGAAAGATTTGATGGAACCCTCAGCCCTGAAGTTGAGCGATGTGTCTTTGAGCGAGGGAATTCCGTTGGTGTGCTGCTGTATGATGCCGAGGAAGAGGTCGTGTTTTTGACGAAACAGTTTCGATATCCGACTTACCTGCACCATGGACCGGGCTGGCTCATTGAGATTGTGGCGGGTATGCAAGATAAGGGGCGAGATGCGATCACAGTCGCTCATAGTGAATTATTTGAGGAAATCGGTTATCAGGTTGCCGAGTTATTGCCGCTATGCACGTGCTATCTTAGTCCAGGGGCTTCATCAGAGCAGATCACATTGTATCTCGCCGAACTTTGCCACGCAGAACGTGCTGGACAGGGAGGAGGATTGGACACGGAACATGAAGACATTCAATTACTTCGTCTGCGCCTTTCAGAAGCCTTATCCATGATCCAGCAGGGAGAGATCTGCGACGCCAAAACGATTATTGCGCTTCAGCAGTTGTATCTATTGCAGCGAGAACATATGGGTGGAGCTGTCAGACAGTTGTGAACTGTCTGACAGCTTTCAAGCCAGCGTCTACTTTTCCAAAACGCTGGATTAACCGGAAATCATGGCATTGATCGTCTGGGCAATGTCATGAAGTGGAAGCACGATATCAGCAAGTTCTGCTTCTATTACACTTCTCGGCATCCCCCATGCCACACTACTATCTTTATCCTGTGATAAAATTGTTGCTCCCTGATCTTTCATACTTTTTATGCCATCCGTCCCATCGTTCCCCATGCCCGTCAGGACAACGCCTAACGCACGTTTCCCATAAATTTCCGCAACAGAACGAAATAAGACATTGGCGGAAGGGCGGCACCCGTTTTCAGGAGGACCCTGGTGGAGGGAAATCCTTCGTTCTCCTGCCCCGAATTTTCGAACGGCCATATGATAATTCCCGGGAGCGATAAAGACTAAGTTCGGTGTGATCACGTCTCCTGCAGAGGCTTCCCGAACGGTATAGGCTGTTTTCTGATCGAGAGACAGGGCAAACTGTTTTGTAAAGAGTGGAGGCATGTGCTGAACGATCAGGATGCTGACGTTCACATTGGCCCTAATCTTAGGCAAGATCGTGGTCAGAGCATTCGGCCCCCCTGTAGAGCTGGCAATGGCAATGATATCACATTCCTTTCGCGGAACCCGTGGGAGATGTTTAGGAGAAAGAGGCTGCGCATCAGGTATGTGAGAGGATTTTTGAAGCTTCAATAACCAGAGCTTCGGTAATAAATCGTTACGGATTTGTTGAAAATGTGCCGTATAGTCATTTGAACCACTCGGTTTTTCAACAAAGTCGATCGCTCCTAATGACAAGGCTTCCAACGTTTTATCAGCGCCACGGGTCGTGTGAATACTCAACATGATGATTTTGATGGATGGATGATATTTCTTCAGGGCTTTTAAGGTTTCAATCCCATCCAACTCAGGCATTTCAACATCCAAAATGAGAGCGTCAGGTTTCAGAGAAGGAATTTTCATCAAAGCGATCTGCCCGTTTATCGCCGTCCCAACAACCTCAATATAGGGAATATCTGCAAGCATATCTGAGATGCCTCGACGAAAGACAACCGCATCATCAACGATCATCACCCGTAATGATCTTTTCATAGCGAACATGCATAACAGAAGACGTCATGTCTTAATGACAGCCACAGCCAGGCTCATATCATAAGTCGCCGTCTCATGTCATACGGAAATTATCCTGAGAGTCCAAGAACTTTGGTCAGAGTCGGAACAACGTCATACGTTGGGACAATTTCGTCAATCAACTCTTTTGCAAGAAACTGTTCGAGAATTTGACGACCAATGAGGCTTGATGCTTCTTCGGCAATCACGAATCCTCCCTGCGATTTCATCGCCTGAATTCCATCGAGATTTCTCTCTCCCGCTCCTGCGAGAAGTACTCCAATGGCTCTGCTCCCGTAGACTCGTGAAATTGATTCACAGAGTATCCGGGGAACCGAACCATATCGTTCTGCAGTATCTTTCTCTCGGAAGGCGAGTTGGATGTCTGTTCCAGCCTTTCTGGTGGCTACGTAATGATTGCCAAACAAGATTAACCCCTGTCCTGGCTGTACGACGTCACCATCGGTAGCGCCTTTCAGTTCAATTTGGGAATTTTGATTGACGCGTCGCACGAATTGTTCGGAAAATCCAGGAAACATTGTCTGGAAGATTATCAGGCCCGCTGGAAAATTTTGAGGGATTTGGGGCAAAATACTCATAAATGTTTTTGGTGCTCCCATTCCCCCTTCAATCATGACAACATCATATCTTCCGCTCTCCAGGGCGGAGCTTTTACGAGAAGGGCTCGCCAAAGGCTTCTGGGACGCTGTGTCAACACGGCCCCCGACAAATTTAATTTTGGCAAACAGTTCTTTCCGAACCTTCTCGAACCCTTCTGAAAAACCGGAGCTCGATGGTTTTGGCACAAAATCCGCTGCTCCTAATTCAAGGGCTTCAAAGGTATGCTTGGCCCCAACAGTTGTATAGGTGCTGAACATAATAACCTTTGTCGGCATCCCTTGCTCTTTGAGGGCTTTGAGCACTTCCAGGCCGTTCATCTCGGGCATCTCAATGTCCAGAAGCACAACATCAGGTTTGAGGGCAGCAATTTGCTCAAGCGCAACCTTTCCGTTTTCAGCTTTTCCGACAAGTTCGAGATCCGGATCTTGTGCAATGGTATTCCCAACCAAAATTCGAATGACAATAGCATCATCAACGAGTAAAACTTTTATGATTTCTTTCATAAGAAATGTTAGCAGACAGCATACAGAATATAAACAATTATTCAATATGCTCCCTACGTTTATTCTCTACCCAGGCGCTTTTCAGAATCCTTTTGCACGGCATCGGTATCGAGGCAGTGTTCATAACGACAGGCAGCACCAAAAGAGACCTCTGTTGGAATCGATTTAGTTTAAGTGAAGGATACTCTGTAAATCCAGCACGATCAGGAGTTCATCATCTAATTGACAGACTGCTTGTATATCATGGACAGTAATCCCACGTATGGTTCCTGGCGGGGGGAGAAGGCTATCCTCCGGAATGTCCAATACATTCCCGATGTTATCCACAAGCAAACTCATCAGACCTTCTTCAAAGTTCACAATGACATTCATAGAGGTCTGTCGGTCATCGATTTTCTCAAATCCGAGACGGCATCGTAGATCGATCACTGTCACAATTTGTCCGCGAAGGTTGATGAGACCTCTGACATAATCGGGGGCTAAGGGAACAGGCGTGATCTCCTGGTAGGTGAGAATCTCTTGAACATGAAGTGTCTTGACCCCAAACAACTCTCCCTCAAGAAAAAATGTGGCTAATTGGACGATTCCAGCCCCTGTTTGTTGTTGTCTTTCATCACTCATAATAGCTTATCCTCGGCTTCGTAAAATTAGCTGTTCGAGTGCTCTCAACACCTCGTCGCGATCGAGCTTAATTTGATATTCATCAATCCCGGCTTCCCTTCCCCGTTCTCTATCTTTTTCGCCGGTTAATGCCGTCACAGCCATCACGGGGATATAACTCCAGGCTTCATTAGCTTTGAGACGCCGGGTGAATTCATAGCCATTACACACTGGCATATCGATGTCGGTGATCACTACATCAAACGTATGATGTTCGAATGTCTCTAAGGCTTCCTCGCCGTTTTCCGCTGTTGTCACTTGGTAGCCAGCAGCTTGCAGATACGAACGCTCAATGTTTAAGAAAAACGGTGAATCTTCCACAAGTAAGATGTGAACCCGTTCGCGATCTTCTTCTGTTAATTGGCTCACAAAAAATTTTTTATACCAGGTCGGGTAAGCCATTTCAATCAAACCGTGAATATCGAGAATAAGCACGGAATGTCCTTGCACGATCGTTGAGCCCAGAATGCCCTGTTGTTGAAATGTTTCTGTATCGATATGCGTGCTAATTTCAACGGTGTCAATGATGTCATGTACCACAAGGCCGATCTGTTTTTCCACGGAAAACACGATTAATGACAACATCTCCGGATCTGGAGCGTGGGGAATGTGCAAATAATCCTCAAGGCGTAAGAGGGGAAGGATTTCATTTCGGTATTGCATCACCTGCCGACCACCGGAATATTCGATCTGGGAGACGGAGAATTTCTCTAAACGGACGACAAATGCCAATGGGACTCCATAATACTCATGTTCTCCGGCTCTGAACAGGACGATGGTTTGGCGCTGATCGCCTCTCGTCTCGTCCTCTGCAAGCTGCGCTTGCGCTTCAACCCCCATCTGCCTGACTTTTTTCATATCCTCCAGCGTCAGTTGCGTTACGTGAAACAAGCCGTTCACATTGATAATAAGGGCAACTTTCCCATCTCCCATAATGGTAGCGCCGTCATAACAATAAAGCTGTTTAATATGTTTACTCAACGGTTTGACAACAATTTCTTCGGTGTCGCCAACTTCATCGACAATGAGACCGAATCGGATCTCTCCGGCAGAAAGGACGACGACATGAACGTTCTCTATTGGTGTTTTTGGCGATGGAAGCTGCAGGATAGAATTTAATCGGAGTAAAGGAAGCAATTCTCCCCGCAGTCGATAGACTTCTGCCCCATAGACTTCTTCAATCCCTTTCTGTTCTTTCGCGTCGGCCTGGATCATCAAGAGTTCCTCTAGATTCATTTGAGGAATGGCAAAACGATGTGCTCCCGATGAAATCATCAGCACCGGAATGATTGCTAGGGTAATCGGAATTCGGATTTTTATAACTGTGCCCTGGTGGGGTTTGGTATGAATATCGATAATACCGCCGATTTTATCGAGGTTTTTTTTGACAATATCCATCCCGACTCCCCGGCCGGAAATGCTTGTCACCGCCTCTGCTGTCGAAAATCCGGGACGAAAGATGAGATTGAGCAGATTACGCTCGCTCATCTCTTCTGCTTGTTGGGGAGAAATCAGTTGTTCGCGTATCGCTTTGGCCTTGACTTTTTCCACATCGATGCCAGATCCATCATCGGCAACTTCAACAACGACCTGTCCCCCCTCATGGTAAGCCTTAATGGAAATCGTCGCTGTCGCTGGTTTTCCCAATTGTGTTCGAATATCAGGAGATTCAATACCATGATCGAGAGCATTTCTGACAAGATGGGTCAAAGGATCTTTCACGCCTTTGAGGAGGGTTCTATCTAGCTCAGTGTTTTGCCCTTCCATGATCAAATGCACGTCTTTTCCATGCATTTTGGACATATCCCGAACCAGGCGTGGAAAACTACCGAACACTTTTTTCATGGGCCGCATTCGGGTTTTCATAACAATCTCTTGCAGTTCAGAGACTACAGTATTCATCCGTTGGGTCACTGCTCGAAAATTGCGATCTTCAATAGCGGTGGAAAATTGGACAACCTGATTTCTCGATAAGACAAGTTCGCCGGTCAGATTCATGAGTTGATCAAGCAAACGAATATCGACGTGAATATGAGTGTCTTCAACGGATCCCAACGCAAACTCTGGAGTCTCCGAAGTTTTTGCATCCTTGGCGTGCGTGCTTGTCTGAGGGACCGTCGTCTTCTGGGGCTGGCTGATAGCAGGCTCCGTTTCTTGGGAGGGCATTGGTGCTCCGGGGCCGTGAGGGGATTCGGAGGGGGCCAAAAAATTTTTCGTTGACGGGAGAGCGTCGTTGGCAGCAATCTTCTTTAATTCGACGATAATGTCCAGAACGTCAATGTCGCCTTCTTCTCCGCTTTTTTCAAGGAAAATCAGCATCGCTTTGATGCAATCGACCGCCCGCAGCAAGGAAGTGACAATGTCATCGCTTAACATCAATGAATGCTCACGGAGCTTTGCCAAAACATCTTCTGTATAGTGGGACACCTGCTCTAGGTTTGTCAGATTCAGAAATCCCGCACTCCCTTTTATGGTATGGATCGTTCGGAAGATACTAGCAAGCAGCTCTTCATTATTCGGATCATGTTCCAATGCGACAAACTCATGATCTAAACGTTCCAGGTTTTCTTGTGATTCGATAATGAAGTCGCCCAGCACTCGATCCATTCCTGTCATTGTTTCTTCCCCTTTACGTGAATAATACCAGCTCTCCTGAAAATTTCCCCAAGCATGCCTTCTGAAGAAGATAGACGTCAAACAATACGGGAGTCTTATGAGATCAAGAAATATTTATCTGTGTATGAGAATTCTGATCCCAAATCTATGGTAAGTCATTGATGAGATAGCAGCTAATGAGGAGGCCCAAAAGGCCTCCTAAAACAACATAATCGACAGCCTGTAGCCGGAATTTCCGAAAAGATGTACGCGCACGCCCAACGCGAAATCCTCTATTATCCATTGCACAGGTAATATGCTCAACCCTCCGGAGCATCATACTCAGTAACGGGACACACAACAATAGCGCATTTTTAGTTCGTATTCCTACCGTCCCCTGGTGTAATTCGATCCCCCGAGCAATATAAGCCTGAACGAGATAGCGCCCTTCTTCAAACACAATAGGAAGGAAGCGGACACTCAGCATCCCAAGAATTGCAAAAGTGTGGATCGGAACTCCCGCTCGTTGTAACGGGCGTAAGAGTCGTTCAAAGCCACTCATGAGTTCTAGTGGTGATGATGTGGTATGAAGAATGGTAATCCAACCGACAGCCACACTCAACTGCCCCACCGCAAGTATTCCATCCAGCACTCCATCAGAGAAAATCCTGCGTGATACATGGCTGGTATCGTTTGACCAGACATGAAAAAAAAACGTGATACCGAGCAGCCAGGAAATCAGTGCTAAATGCCTGAGATAAGTCATCAGAGACGTTTTCGTGACAAGAGCGGCAGCAATGAAGAGCATGCCGATCCCCAGGAGACAATACGCATGGTCGACAAAAAATGTTGTCCCGAGCAGTATGACGACTCCCGATATTTTTGTGCGAGGGTCAAGACTCATGAGTGCGATAATTCTATGAACAAGTGTTCATGTCAAGTAATATCAGACTCTTCTGTGGCACAATCAGTAGCTAAACTTTAAAAAAAATGTAAAATGTAATAATTGTTTTTCATCATCACGGATAAATCGTTCAAACGGCGCTTTCTTTAAACGGTTTCGAATGGTGTCGTGCGCATGTGCGAATTGTTGTTCCGCTTGTTTGACGATTGTGACTAAGGCAGGCATATTCATCAGGGTCGTATCAATGCCGGATTCTTTCAAATCGTGGAGAATTTCATGAACGTAATCGAGCTGTCGGTTGTAAATATTGGCGTGTAAGACCACCATTTTTTGTTCGGGATAATATTCTGCCACATCATAATAAAGTCTGATCGGAATGGCTTCTGAGAACTGTCCTTCCCCGACTGCTGGAGCTATTGCTTGATATAAGCGTATCATATCATCCCGGTCGATTCGGACACATCCTTTTGAAGCTGGTGTTCCAATCGTAAACCAATCGGTTGTCTCATGCAGGACATACTGCGTGTAAAATTGCGCATCGAGATCGCTCGTGACCTTCATAAAAATGGACTTCATATCATCCGGCATTTTAATGCGCACGGGTTGCAATGTTTTTTTATCAAAGGTATTCGAATGGGTTATTGTTTTGCCGACAAGTTCTGCCGGATTTTGCGATCCATATTGAAATGTGACTCCAGTCGCTTTAGCATACAATTCTCCCTCACCGGTCGGAGTTTGATATTTGCGTGTCGATCCTTTCCCGACACCGACCGGGATGGACAGATGTTCCCATTGTTGATCGGCATACTGCGTATACAGGCTCAGGTTATATGCCGGAATGTTCAAAAATGCTTGCTGTTGAAGGATTAACCGCTGAGCTAATACGGTTCGGGGCATTCCGCCGCCCCATAAACTATAGAGAAGAAAAAATAACAATGTCTTTTGATACATAATGAATGTGCTCTGAAAGTCTCCAGGAATACTAGTGAAGAATTCGCATGTGCGAGATGCTTTTCTGCGAATTTTTGTCACACGAACGATTGAGAGACAATCTCAATCGGCTCATGTGCAGGCATCCTGAATCAGTTGTGCGGACATGAGCCCTGCCAACCAAGGTGTCAAACCCTGGCAGGGTTGTGATACATCTCATCTGAGATACCTAGTATAGCAGCTTTTTTAAAGATGTCAAGAAAATCAATAGTGAAGAAAAGCAATGATGGTCAGGACATGCCGGTTTCTCACGACTGTTTGTCATCCTGTAGTGCTTTGACGACAGGCCATTGCTCGGTTGAGCCCTGCCAGAGCTTGAACCACGGGCAGGGTTGTCATGAAACGGTAAAATTAGTGACCGACTTGTATCGGAGGGTGTTGTTGAATCAAAGAGACAACTTCCTCCGGGGAATCAGTGATAAAAAGCAGATCGGCATATTTTCGTCCCCATGCGAGCTGTTGCACGATCGGAAAGAGAGACGTGTCTTTCATATATCGTTTTTTCCCAAAAAAAATCATGGGACTATAGAACCCGAAACTGCCGTAATGGTTTTGGGTGGCATCCATGAAAATTTCCTGTGTCGTTCCCGCGCTTCCGGGAGCATAAATCACGCCGAAGAGGCTGATGGACAGTAGGCCGTCTTCGCGGATGCTATTGGAAAAATATTTGGCGATATGGCTGGCAAACAGATTGCTCGGCTCATGACCGTAAAACCAGGTAGGGATGGCTAAATTTTCATGTCCTTCCGGGTAATGTGCCAACACCTTTTTTGATTGGGCAAAATGTTCAGGATGGTCGTAAGATGGCGCCTGGCAGACGATATGGATCGCTGAGTCCAAATCGTGCAATGAATACTCGGCCATATACGCTCCAAGGTTAGCGGCTTCCATGATGCCGGGACCGCCTCCGGAAATAATCAAATAGCCGTTTTGCGCTAACAATTGGGCTGCTCGAGCGACCTTTCGATAATACAGGTCGGTTCGAAGCGTTCCGTGGCCTCCCATGAAACCGACCCCTTTCTTCCGAGTCATGCCGTCATCACCAATCTCTAAAAAATCGTGTAATGCATCATCGATGGCATGGTCGTGAATACGTTGAGCGAGCGCTTCCCGAATATCCGGGTGATAGCGGCGCTGAGCGACAAAATGTCGATAAATCCGATAATCGAGGCTCTCATCATACTCAGGATCGTACCCATCCATCAATTCTTGCCAGGTATAGAGTTTCGAACGATATGGATTGTAAGGCAGATTGGCAAAAGCCGGAAAGACAGAGGCTCCTCGGCTCCTGACGAGCCATTCATCATCAACGCTTGCAAATGTGCATCCCAGAAAGATCGTGCCTTCAAGATTGAGGGACTTCCAGTCGATGGAGGTCTCTGAAAGGTCTAAACCTTGAATGGCTGCATGTTTCAGAGAATTTTTTTGAGAGAGGAGTTCCTTTATACTTTCAATTTCACGGATCGTGGTATGTGCAGGTCGTATATCGTTCATAGCATCCCTGATAGGCCCAAAGATCGCTGTAAAGACACAAGGACACGAAGAACATTCCAAAGAATTGTGCCTTCGTGCCTTTGTGACAACGTCAAAAACGGACTGAAAAGCCCCTGTTAAGTCATATCGATGTGCACTGGTTTGACATTCCAAATCTCATCGGCATATTGTTGAATGGCACGATCCGTCGAAAATTTCCCCATATTCGCCACATTCAGAATCGACATCTTCGTCCAACGCTCCTGATTACGATAGACCTCTGAGACCTCTTGCTGGCAAGTGATATACGCATCGAAATCTGCCAGGAGGCAATAGTGATCGCCCTGATACAGCAATGAATTGATAATCGGGCGGAACAGTTCCGGCTGATCGGGGCAGAAAAACCCGTTGGCAATCATATCGAGGATCTGTTTCAAATCTGCATTGCCTTCATAATAGGCCATCGGATTATAGCCGCCGGCCCGTAACTCTTCTATTTCATGGGCTTTCAAGCCAAAGATAAAAATATTCTCTTCCCCGACTTCTTCCATCATTTCCACATTGGCGCCATCCAGGGTACCGATCGTGAGCGCACCGTTCAGGCCGAATTTCATATTCCCGGTTCCTGACGCTTCCAGGCCGGCTGTAGAAATCTGTTCTGAAAGATCGGAGGCCGGAAAGATGCGCTGGGCGAGAGAGACTCCATAATTGGGCAAAAAGTGTAATTGAAGCCTGTCTTTCGTCACAGGATCGTTGTTGACGAGATGTCCGACCGACGTGATCAGTTTGATGATCAGCTTGGCCATGGCATAGCCCGGCGCCGCTTTTCCAGCAATAAACATGGTGCGAGGGACGACGTCACATTCGGGATTTTGCCGAATCTGGTTATACTCATAAATCACACGCATCACATTCAAGAGCTGGCGTTTATACTCATGCATACGCTTAATCTGGACATCAAACATGGTATCAGGATTAACAGTCATGCCAAACTTCTTTTGAATATGATCCACAAAATCGACCTTATTCTGCCGCTTCACCTCTTGCCAGCTTTTTTGAAAGCCTTTGTCCTCAGCAAGTGGAATAATCTTCTTGAGTTGATATAGATCGGTCACAAAGCTATCATCACCAAGATGCTCGATGAGCAGTTTCGTGAGACGGCGATTGGACAACGCCAGCCAACGTCGCTGTGTGATGCCGTTGGTTTTGCAATTAAACCGATCGGGATATTGTTCGTAAAAATCTTTGAAGAATCCTTTTTTAATAATATCGGTATGAAGTTCAGACACTCCATTGACGGAATGGCTGCCGACAATACAAACATGCGCCATCCGTACAGCTTTTTCGCTGCCTTCTTCAATCAGAGACATGCGACGAATTCGGTCTTGATCGCCCGGATGATGAATCCATACTTCATCCAAAAACCGTCGATTAATTTCGTATATGATCTGCAAGTGCCGTGGCAGCAAGTTTTCAAGCAGCGACACTTTCCATTTTTCCAGGGCTTCCGGCAGCACAGTATGGTTAGTATAGGCAAAAACATTCGTCGTCAGGTCCCAGGCTCTTTCCCAGGGGACACGGCGTTCATCCACCAAAATTCGCATAAGATCGATCACAGCCAATGCCGGGTGTGTATCGTTCAACTGAATCGCGACTTTGTCCGGCAGGGCATCTAACGAATCTTGAGTTTTGTCATAGCGGCGTAAAATATCTTGTAAGGTCGCGGCAATAAAAAAGTATTCCTGTTTCAAACGTAATTCTTTCCCATGTAGCGTACTATCTTCAGGATATAACACTTTTGAAATCGTTTCGGACTCACTCTTATCCTCGACCGCCTGCATGTAATCGCCGCGATTAAAATATTTCAGATCAAAATCGCGTGAGGATTTCGACGACCACAACCTGAATGTATTCACAGTATGATTCCCATAACCTGGCACCGGCGTATCATAAGCCATTGCGACAACAGGCCGAGTATTTGTCCAATCATAACGTAAATCGCCGTTTGGATGTCTGTGCTCTTGCACATTTCCATAGAAATGAACCGGATATAAAAATTCCGGTCGAGCGATTTCCCAGGGATTCGGATAGCGCAGCCAGTGGTCGGGAGCCTCGACCTGATACCCGTCCCGAATACTTTGTCGGAAAATCCCATATTCGTATCGAATGCCATAGCCATAGCCCGGTAATTGCAACGTGGCCATCGAGTCGAGGAAACAGGCAGCCAGTCGCCCTAGACCACCATTTCCCAATCCCGCGTCAGACTCGAATTCCCGCAGTTCTTCCAGACTGAGTCCGGCTTCTTCCAGTTGCTCAACACTCTCGTCATACATGCCGAGGTTAATCAGGCTGTTTCCGAGCGCTCGACCGGTCAAGAACTCCATCGACAGATAATAGATCCGTTTGGCATCCTGGTGATAATATTCTTGCTGTGTTTTGGTCCAGCGGGCAACCAAATGATCTTTCACCGCATAGGCCGCGCTGAGATAATAATCCCGTTTCGTCGCAGCATATTTATCCTTTGCCAGGGTATAGAGCAGCCGTTTGACAAACGTATTGAGAAATCTTTCTTCCTGTTTTTTTCGGATATATTGCTCTTCTAAATCTGCAATATCGATATGAGGTGTTTGCATCTGCGTGTTCCTCCTTATGATCTTTCATACAACACCATTGAATGTATATCAGTGTAGATGATTTTAGACTAAAACGCTAAAATCTCATGTGTTGCCGTAGACAGTTTGTCAGAGTTCTTCCCCTTTATAAAAGGGAGAAACAACATTTAAATGATTTTTGAGTCTTCATTGATCCTGACTCTAATCCTCTATCCTTGAAAAGAACGATTTTGTCCATTATTTTCAGAGTGGCAAAATAATTTTCTTGGGAACGGATTTCTATTGACAAAGGGATAAAGGGCTTTCATCAACATATTCTTTTGACGTATACAGCAGAGAATATTGACCATGCTTTCATAAGCGAGGACGCTTATGGTATAGTAGGGGGTGATCCCTCCAGCAAACAAGGAAAGACATGTTTCAAATTACAATATTGGGTTGGGTGTTCGATGTCGATCTCTGGGTGATTATGGGACTGTTCGCCCAGGGGATGTTTTTTATGCGCTTTTTTATTCAATGGATTATTTCCGAACGCCGGAGAAAGAGCACGGTTCCTCCTGCTTTCTGGGTCTTCAGCGTTTTAGGAGGAACCATGCTGTTTATCTATGCTTTTCATCGCAGGGATCTTGTTATTATGCTCGGGCAAGCAGGAGGATTAGTCATTTATGCACGGAATTTAATGCTCATTTATAACGAATCACGTCGAACACGTTGCGCACAAGAAGAGTCATGAACAGAGAACGAATCCTTCACCTCTGTCTCCTCCTTATCATATGTGGAATTGTGTTCGGATTCCGAGCGGGTTCTCAAAATTTTTGGGGACGTCACGGAGAAGCTCGTCGGGCTGAAGTCAGCCGTGAGATGGTCGTATCGGGTAATTGGGCGGTGCCACATCTGAATGGGGAACCGTTTATCACCAAACCTCCGCTCTACTACTGGTCTGCTGCCATGATGTTTACCCTGACAGGAGAATTCGATGAATTAAGCGCCAGGCTTCCTTCGATCATCAGTGGAACCCTGGGCGTACTTGTGACCTACCTGTGGGCTGGCACGATCTTTTCACCACGCATCGGACTTTTGGCAGGTTTCATTCTGGGCACCAGTTTTTTGTACGTCGGCATGGCAAGAAGCGCTGAAGTAGATATGATGTTGACCCTGTTCACGACCAGCACACTTTATTTTTTTACATTGGGCCACTGCTATGGAAAAACAGGTCAGCAGAAGTCATCCCGGTCCTTGTTCTTTTTTCTGCTCTCGACCGTTTGTCTGGCCCTGGGGACGCTGACAAAATATCCGATCGGCGTCGCTGTGCCGCTTTTAGCAATTGTGGCTTTTGTGATCGCCACGCGCGACAGTCGTGTATGGCGGATAGCCAAACCCTGGTGGCTGCTGCTGGCTTTTCTGCTGCTGATCCTGCCCTGGTTTGTCATGATGTACGTACAAATCCCCAATTTTTTCGATATTCTGTATCAGGAAACCTTTGGGCGTTACACAAATCCGGGCGGTACGCCTCATAAAGAGTCCATCTATTTCTATGTTCCGACTTTAGGCGCGTTTGCTCCCTGGATTCTGTTTTTTCCGGGTATCATTCTTTCCTTGTGGTCACATTACCGTCAGGCCAAACTGTCCCGGTACCACCTCTTTATCGTGATAGCATTCGTGATGACATTCCTCCTCTTTTCGTCTGTGGGCAGTAAACGCGAGTATTATCTCCTGCCACTTTATCCATTTTTGGCGATTCTCACAGCAAAATATTGGGATGAATATCTTGCAGCGAGAGCACACTCAACGGAACGGTGGTTGTGGAAATCCATGGCGTTTCCGCTTGTCGGATTTTCCGGATTGCTTGGCATGATTGGCATTGGCCTGCCGATCGCATCAGGCTTCTATCTGCCTCAATATCTTGGGATAAGCGTGATGTTTGGTGTGATGTTTCTTGCGGGCGGCATTCTCCTCTTTACAGCATTTTCGCAAGGAAAGGTACTCCGTAGTTTTTCGATATGTGCCGGAACAACTATTCTTAGCTACATCTTTGCCCTGCTGACGATCGTTCCTGAGATGAATCACTATCGTTCCCGCAAGTCGTTTTTTCGTGAGACCGCAGCTCTTGTCGGGGAACATCTCGTTGTTGATTATAAGTATGAAGGCTATGACGTACAGTTTTATATGCAGCGCATTGTTCCGGTTGTCAAAGAGGTTCATGAACTTGAAACTCTTGCGCTGTCTAAAAAGCCACTATTTATCATCATGACATTTGATCAGTATGAAAGATTTCGACAGGAGCATCCTGAACTTGTCGTGCAATGGGACATTGTTCAGGACCAGGAATGGACGTCAGCCATCAATCCGAAACGAACAAGACGTTTTGTCTTGATACGTCATGTCGGTTCATAATTGTTTTCTATCCGCGCAAAGACGCAAAGAAAAGAATGATGGATTCAGTCGGAACGAGTTGATGCGATTCATCCAATTTTCGACGGATTGCGAGGCTGATTCAAAGGTTTTACCCGCCTCGATTAATTCTGTTCCGGTTTCCTGGATCTTGCGGTTTTTTGGCGGATTGTTGTTCTCCGGGACAACGATCACGGCTTCACATTTCGTCGAGACTGCCACATTCTCCGAATTGAATGTTTCGCATACTTCCCTTTGAAGGAGACGTTGGTTTGCCCTCCAAATTGACAAAAATGCCTGTCGAATAATCACGGAGAAGTAAAATTTGCTGGGGCATCAACAACATCTCTTGCAGCCAGGTTCCCCGGAAGCGTTTCACTTCAGCCAGGCGACTGATGATACGGATCGTATCGCCGTTTTGCGGAAAAGCAAAAAATTCGGTATCGTGACGCATTTGAAAAATTAACACTCCGCTTGCCAGGCGTTGTTCAGGTGTCCAACCCGCCTCTGCCGAGGCGTCGAAGACCCCCTCTTCGAGCCAATTATAGATTGCTTGAGGACGAGCGAATCCCCCGGCTTCAACTTCTGATCGCATCACTTTGTGCTCCAAGATATATCGTTTCAAGTCAGGATTGTCAGGGGGCAGCTTGAACGCCCGGGGTAAGTTTCCCCCATTCTGAGGGAATTGACGCAAAAATGCCTGATTTATCAGGGATGTCTCACAGGTTTCCCGGCAAATTCGCTGCCAGAGGGCCTGATGGCGAATAACCGATTGCTCTGTTTGTTCCGAACCGTCCTCTTTTTTGAGGATTTCACAACCGAAGGCCGGTTGATTCTCCACAGGGTCGATTAACCAGGTATGGGCTTCAAGGAGATCGCCAAAGATGGCAGCCTGCCGGTATTCAATGCTGAGGCGTGTCAGGCGCCAGAAAAATTCACTATCGGGCTTCCAATCATCGGCATACTTTGTATCGATGAGCGTTTCAGCAAAGGCATGCTGAATGTAACTGATATAACAGGCATTGTTTACATGCCCGAAACGATCGCAATCGCTTGGTCTGATGTGTAGTGTTGTAGACATTGGATGAAAAGAATTTTTGTTTCTTGGCGTTGAAACGCCGTATTCATTTTGTGGTTTATTCATAAAAATGCATAACGAGTCTCTATCTTATGTGCCTTTGTTTGCTCCACAACCCTTATGCTGTTCACCAGTTCAGGTTACAAGTGAGGACACATGTGGTACACATTCTTTAAAATTATCCCACGTCAATCATGACTTTCATGGCTTTGTCTTTGGCTTTTTCAATATCCTGATAGGCGTTCAGATTCGATTGCAGCGGGAAAGTTTCAGTCACAAGCGATTCGAGGCATAATCTTCCACCTTCAGCCAATTTGACGGCTTTTCCGTAATCCTTTTTCTGATACATCAGGGTTCCGATTAAGCTGAATTCGCGATCCTGGACTCGGTGATGTCTTGTCCGAATTCTACGATTTCTCCAGCGACTTCATGCCCCTGAACGACCGGATAGCCTGTATAGGGATGCAAGCCATGGTAAACATGAATATCGGAACCATATACTCCGATTTTTTTGATGTTAACGAGCACCTCTTGTGCTTTGGTTACAAGCTGTTCGACGTCGTGTACTTGAATGGCTCCTGGTTGAGTCATGACAGCTCGTAACATAGTCTCCTCCTATGAAACTACAGGAATTAAGGATAGGCAAGCATCTCCCCCAACCAGTTTCATCATGTCAGGTGAACGTTCCGCTCATGACAACTTTTTTGGAATTATAACAACACCGAATTGAGAAGGCATCGAAGACCTTGATGGATTGATCTGGTATTCAATTTGTTCTTTTCTCTATGTGGTGTTGGAGCTATTCTGCCTCTTTTAGATGACAGGCTATGCCAGTCGATTGCTCTGGGCCATAAATTTTCAGAAGTGCAAACGAACTTTTGCCACAGGGCGAAGGCTTGTCAACATTGTCGCAGCTTCGCCACGAAACAACCACGAAATTGCGCTCCTGTTCAATTATTAAGAACTTCTGGCCCTGAACACGACAATCACTGGCGCTGCTTTGTTAACTCGAAGGTAAATTCACTTTTGTCGCCACGGTATTCCGCTAACGAGTACTCAATCGGGGCTCCTGTATCGAGATAGGCAATCGTTTGAATGAATTGAACAGGCTCTCCCGGTTTAATCTGAAGGAGAGTTGCTTCTTCAGAGGCCGCACGCGCTTCGAGGATCCTTGTCGCCCGATCGATCGTGTAGCCATAGTCTGTTCTGATAATTTCGTATAACGAGTTATTGGTAAAATCTTGTGAAAGAATACCTGGGAGCTTATCCAGGGGTAAGAAGGTGACAACCAGCACGATCGGCGTTTCATCCGCAAATCTGAGCCGTGTTAATTTCGCGACCTTTGCCCCGTCTGGGATTTGCAAAGCATGGGCAACCTTTTCATCACATTCGGCTTCAGCAAACTCCAGGACCTCTGTACTGGGAGTCAGGCCCTTCTCTTTCATCTCCTCAATAAAACTCTTCAAGACAATCAGAAAATCCTGTTTGATTTTCGGTCCGGCGATAAACGTCCCTTTTCCTTTCATTCGAGTCAGATAGCCTTCAATAACTAACTCATTAATCGCCTGTCTGACCGTCGGCCTGCTGATATCAAATTGCTTGCACAGTTCCAATTCTGTGGGGAACGCTGCTCCTGCCCGAGCCTGTTTAATTTCTTCGAGAAGAATTTCTTTAAGTTGATAGTAAAGCGGAATCGGAATTTCCCGATTCAATGTTTTATGGGTAAAATCCATGGTGTGCTCATTCCCTTTGCTGACATGGTAAAAGTCAATAAATGCATAATGTATTTACATTATTATATAATGATCATGTAACTCACAGGGAACTTTGTCAAGAAAAATAAAGGAGGATTTGATAAGAAACCTGGGAGGGCGTTCATTTCACTTTGCACCTATGACGGTCATCCTGCTGGTCAGGAAGCGGTTTGAGCTGCCAGATTTTCCAGCCCTCCAAGAGAGGCCAGAATATCACAACCACATTTCTGCACTTCCTGCTCCACAGTCTGGATATTTTGACGATGCTTGTCACTAAAGGCCTTCACAAGCTGCTCATGGGGACACAGAGATTTGCCGCTGGCGGAGTCGTAAAACGCGCCCGAAGCAGAAACCGGCTCACGCGAGTATGCTGCTCGGTTTTGGGAAATTGCAGAAAAAAGCTTTTATTGGTAACCTCTATTCCGGAATTTGTGATTTTCTTACCCAATTTGTTGATGGGATTTCCGCAATAGACGCACGTTCGTATCGCTGTGAAGACATTGCGGATGCTGTAAAACACAAGGGGCTCAAAGAAAAATTCTTTGTGCCCCTTGTGTTTTTGTAGTGAAACAACTCTGCCCTACGTCAACAATGCGGCGGGGCCGAATTCACCGATCGATCATGGGCACGGGAGCGTCTGCCAACTGGTTCATGACACTCCTGCGACTCTTTTCGGAAGGCTGGGAGCCAAGCTCCGATCATGGCAGCGTCATTCCTAGTTCCTGTTGAATCCTACGGGCTTCCTGTTCGCTGATTCTTAACGACTGTTGCTTCATCTTCAACACAAGAATTTCCCCTTTTGATAAGGTCTGATCGATAGCCGCCATTTTGAGCAATTCACGATACGTGTTCAGACGGGTTTGTTCAGCTTTACTCTGGTTCAGCACTATTCGATATAATTCCTCTGCCGATTGAATCCGTTTGTTGGGGGCTTTCTCTAAGCATTGCAGAATAATCGCATCGATGTCCGGTTGTATTTCAGGCGATTGTGGCTGGCTATGAAGATGATGGTAGGCAATATCACCCTTCAGGAATGGGGGGGAACCGGTCAGCATTTCATAAAATACAATTCCCACAGCATAAATATCGGAAGCAGCCGTAAGCCGATCGCCGCGAACCTGTTCGGGCGACATGTAGGGTAATGTGCCGATCTGAGCAGAAAGCTGAGTGAAGGCATCCTGTTCTCGTGTGACAAGGTGCGCGATCCCGAAATCGCCGAGCTTAACCCGCCCTTTCCGAGTGATAAAAATATTGGCCGGTTTAATATCACGATGCAGTACACCTGCATTGTGAGCGCATTGAAGCCCTTGGCAGAGTTGGATAATCACAGTGCGCGCCTGTTCGAGCGTCAATCGTTTGTGAGTCGTAAGTCTGTCTTGTAATGTACCGCCATCGACGAATTCCATCGCGATACATTGCAATTCCGTATCCACATCGTAAACAGCCACAACGTTAGGATGATCGAGTTTGGCAGTCAAACGAGCCTCTTGCAGAAATGTTGTGAGGGGGGCTCCTTTCTGCATGGTCCGTTTGTAGAGCACTTTCACGGCAACATCACGCTTGAGTTTTAGATCGACAGCCTGATAGACCGTACCGGCTGAGCCACGCCCCAGTTCTCGTACGATTTCATAGCGGTCTTGTAAAAGATGGTTTGCCTCCTGTCTGTCGGTCTGGAAAATTGCTGTCGATGAGAGAGTCGTTTGCCGTTTTGCTCGTTCCAGAATTGCATTCAAACGCTCTAGGGTGTCATGATAAAAATAATCGATGGCAAGGACTCGTTCATATTGCTCCTGGGCTTTTTCAACGGCTCCTTTGTGCTCGAAACACGTTCCCAGCAGATAAAGAGATTCTTTCTTGTATTTTGGATGCGTTCGCGTCATGCGTAATTCTGTAATCGCCGGGGTCCACATCCTGCGTTGTACATAGATTTTTGCCAGCTCCATCCGCATCGCCATATCGAGAGCACTTTCGCTGCTTGCCTGCTCTAGAAAACCCAAAAAATCATAGAGCCATTCGCCGTCCTGCTGCTGTATGAGTTTGAGCTGATTTTCAACCTGAAGCTGTGCCAATACATCTTCCAGGACATCAGGGGTTGTCGGCAGGTTCAACGTTGTGAAATCCTGCTGCGTAAGAAACCCGTTATGACGTAAGGCATGAATTTTGAGTGACACGTATGTGTGTTTGTAAATTCGTTCTCGATCTCTATTCATACACATCACACGATAAACCAGCGTAATATCCCTTCAGGCCTCACATGTGCCGCAGGATAGAGGCTGCGGGCCTGGTCGGGATGTTCGATGATGGTGTTCACAATCTCATGTTTTTCCTGGCCTGAAACAAGGAAAAGCACGACTTTAGCCGCATTTAATACTGGAAAGGTCAGTGTAATTCTTCTGACCGGAGGCTGCATCGACGGGACTGGTGTCGCCGAGACCCAGCGGGATGACTCATTTAACACCGGGCTGTCAGGAAAGAGTGAAGCCGTATGGCCGTCTTTGCCCAGACCGAGTAAAATGAGATCGAATACGGGAATTCCTGGGATGTGAGGCGATGACGCGAAGACGGGCAGCATCTCGTGTAACAGAGATTCATAATGGGCTGCTGCTTCCTCTGGGGTATTTCCCTCGGTAGGAATGCGATAGACATTGTGAAGAGGAATCGGAATATGTTTAATGAGCGCTTGAGAAACCATCGCCGCATTACTGTCAGGATGCTCGACTGGCACGGCGCGTTCATCTCCCCAAAAAAGGTGCGTTTCGGACCAGGGAATGGTGTGAATGTATGGCTCTTGTGCCAGCAATTCATATAACGTGCGCGGCGTGTTTCCGCCGGAAAGCGCCATCGTAAAATGGCCGTGTTCGGCGACAGCCTGCTGTGCGATTTGACAAATATATTCAGCCGAGGTCACGCTGAGTTCATCAAGGCTTTGAAAACGTTGTATTTCAGATCTCATAAAATAAAGACATGTCTACGGCAAAAACGCAGCGGCCCTAAAAAAATCGACTCCATTCACTGCACTGCCTGCCGCCAACTACTTTTCTTCGGGTCTTTGCGCCTTTGCGATAGATGTTCTTACTCCTCGAATTTTCGTAAAAGTTCTAAAACTCGTTCAGCATCTTATGAAGCAACAAAGAGATGATCGTGGTAATAGGCAGAAACAGGATTGACGCTGATTCCGTGCTCTGCCAGTTTTGATGTAACCGCTGCCAGAAAGCCGACTGCTTCGAGGCTTGAATGTACGTTTAACGTGATCATACGTGAGACATACTGATAGCTCAATGATAGACGTTCAGCGTCTTGTTTCGTTACAATAACTGTGGTTCCTTCGGCTTCTCGAAATATGCAACGCGGGGAAAGGCCTTGAGGAAGTGTATATTCACTCTCCACAGTACAAAAGACGTACTTTTCCGGCTGCAATTTTGGCCGTATAGCTGCTAAAAGCATGTGAAGATCGTGTTCGCCCGACATCATTTCTCTTCTTTGATCATGTCCAAGATAATATAAAATGTATGCGTAACCCGAAACTAAAGTATCTGCCAAATTAACGCAGAAAACAAGAAAAAAGATCGGAAAATATGTTTATATTGATACAGGGGGGGACGTTCATCTTTGAGTACATCGCCGATGACTTCGAACGTTGCAGGGGCTTTGTCGATGTGCTCTTTTGGCGCGGACTCGTATACGCGAGCATCCCATTTTAGCTGTTTCCCCAATCGACAAAATTTCTAAGAATGCAGTGTGATGACAAGATTTTCCTTGTCAAACTTGTTTGTTTCTCACATGAGTGATTGAAGTGCTTTTATGCTTAAGAACAATCTCACCATGATGAGAGTACGATGGGCGACGACTGGAAAGAAGGGCTCATTGTTACTATTCGGATATAATGAAAAATTGTGAGTTTATTAAGGATTTCGAAGCCTTTGAACATGATAAAGAACCTCTTCATCCCCTTCTTGTACAACAATTTCAATCAAGCTACGGCTACGAGCAATCAACCCTGAAATCTCAGGTCCAGCGGTATGTCGAGCTTACCAGCATTTTTCAATCCTGGTACGGAGAGAGTGATCTTATTTTCTCGCGTGCTCCCGGACGGGTGGATCTGCTGGGCAGCCATACAGATTATCATGAAGGCTATGTTTTGACAATGGCCCTGGATCGGGAAATTCTGATTGCTGCCGGACGACGGGATGACCGGAGGATTGTGCTCAAAAATTGTGAGGGGCGTTTTGCGGCCCAGGAATTTATGCTCGGAGAGGAGATTCCTCCCGGTGCTCCTGGAAATTGGGCAAACTATGTCAAGGCTGCGGCGCAAGCGTTGGTCCGTGCGTATGGCCCCGATCGAATCCGGGGAGCCAACCTGCTTGTCGATGGACGCCCGCCTTATGGAATTCCCCCGGCAGCAGGACTCAGTTCGTCATCTGCCCTGCTTGTTGCAGCCGCAAAAGCTCTTGCCGCTCTGTATCGGATTCCCCTCGATCCGAAACAATTTGCGCTGTTCTGTGGGAAGGCCGAATGGTATGTGGGAACGCGCGGCGGATTTATGGATCATGCCAGTTCGATTTTGAGCCAGAGAGAGACGGCATTTTTCCTCGATTGCCGTCCGGTGGATCAAAATGGGAACACAACATTATCGACAGATACCATCCCATTGGTCCCGGAATATTGCGTGGCGATCTGCAATACCAATGTAACCAAGGAAAAAGCCGCTTCTTCAGATTATAATGTTCGAGCCCTTGAGTGTCAATTGGGAATGCAATTGCTGCATCCTCATGTCCCGCAAGCAAAATTTTTACGGGATATCCCCAATGATGCGCCTATCAGTGAGTGGCTTCCGGAAGAAAGCACCTTTGATGACTTACAGCAGTCCATCGAGCCACAAAATCTGGAAAAGCTGTTTACTCATTATAATGTCGAGCAGTCCCGGAAATTATCTCTCTTATCACGCTGTCGGCATGTCATTTCCGAAAATTCAAGGGTCCTGGCTGGACGTCGATATTTGAACGAAGGGAATATCGAGAAGTTTGGCAGAGTTATGAGTGCATCCTATGCCAGTATGCGAGGAGATTTTGAGGCCAGTTGCCGCGAGTTGGACATCATGATAGACATTGCGATGGATTTTCCCGGAACGGTTGGGGCCAGAATTGCCGGAGCCGGGTGGGGTGGATGTGTCGTGGCCCTCGTGAAGGCAATGGAGGCAGTGGAGTTTCAAAAGCAGGTTGCCGAACGATATGTCCAACAAACCGATATCCAGGCTGACATTTTTCTTTGCCTCCCTGGCCAAGGGGCGAGTATCATAGGGGAAGACGACTCTTGCCTCTCTCATTCAGGCTGAACCTTGTGGAGCATCGAAACCTTTGCAATGTGGTTGCCTGAGAAAGCACATGAAGACCGATCATTCAAAAAAATCGACGATCCTGGTGGTTGATGATGAGCTTTCCAATTTAACGCTGTTTGTTGAATACTTAAAACAATTTCATTATCAAGCAATAACCCTCCAGAACGGAAAAAATGCTGTTGAGCAAAGTAAACTCCTCCAACCGGATTTAATCATTCTGGATGTGATGATGCCTGACCTTGATGGCTTCCAGGTCTGCACCGAATTAAAAGCTGATGAGGAGACAAAAGATATTCCAGTGATGTTTATGACCGGTTTAACGAACACCGATCATAAGATCAAAGGGTTCGAAGTCGGAGCCGTCGATTATATCATAAAGCCGTTCCTGCCGAAAGAGTTCATCGCACGTATCCAAACCCACATCACGTTCCGGCAGCAGCAAAAACAGCTCCAGCAGCAAAATATTCGTTTTCAGGAACAGCATACGCTGATCGAACAGCAGCGTCGACAGCTCAAAGATTTAAACCTCCGTAAAGATAAGTTCATTTCTCTGGTCTCTCAGGATTTACAACAACCGTTCAGCGGTATTTTTATCAATACGGAACGCATACGGCAGGCCGTCGAACAGCAACGCTACGGGAAACTTCCGGAAATCACCCACCAACTCCAGACAGCAGTAGAAAACTATCAGGTGCTGTTAGAAAATCTTTTGAACTGGGCTCAACTCCAACAAGATTTACTTAAGTTTCAGCCTCAACCAGTCGATCTGCATTTGATTATTTCCAAACACCTTGCGTTGTTCAGGGCAAAGGCCGAACAAAAACAGATTTCTCTGAGAACCTCGAACCAACAGCGTACCATGGCGTATGCTGATGTGAAGATGCTTGATATCATTGTCCAGAATTTGCTTTCGAATGCGATTAAGTTTACGCCGGAAGGCGGTACAGTAGACATTGCCGTCGCGGTTGATGAAGATACGGTGAGCGTATCCGTTTCGGATACCGGTATCGGCATCGAGGCCGCAGCATTTCCGAAATTGTTTCGGATCGATATGAAGTATCAACGGTCGGGAACGCTTGAGGAAACCGGAACAGGCTTAGGGTTAACGCTGTGTAAAGCGTGTGTGGAAAAACATGGCGGGCAGATTGAATTTACCAGTGAACTTGGTAAAGGCTCGACGTTTACATTTACTCTTCCCCATCAGCATCCCGGGACGTCTGAGGAATAATGTTGTGTAAGATGTGCCCTGTTTTCTGGCTCATCGAAGTCTCTTCAATCGTCCGTAGGGATGAACATAAGGCACTCTAAGGTCTTGTATAATCTGCACAAAAAAAGAGAGACTCCTGAAACATCAGGAACACCAAACAAAGGTTCGCCAGTTTCAGGAAACGGCGATGGATGAAGCCAGAAACCTGGCCCAGGTCCTTTTCCATGAATTTGGGGTGACACGAGTGTTTTTGATCGGACCGTGAGCGTATGGGAGACTTCAGGAAGGGATGTCGATTGAGTTGGTGCTTGAAGAGATTCCGAAAGGCGTGTACGGGAAAGCCCTGGGTTCTTTGAGACGAATCAGCACACTTGGCGTCGAACTGATCGAACTGAAAATGGCTGATAGCTGGAAAAAGGAGCACTCAAGAAACACGGGGAAACTCCTCGCCGAGAAGCAGAGACAGACTTGGAGTGCTGCGATCCCATAAGACTGAACGGCACAGGGATGACTGCCATTCATCGCGAGATTACCGTCTCCAAAACCGTACTGTGCGTTTGATCTTTCGCCAGAGTTGAATCATCCGGTTATGAAACCTGGCGAGCCGATACACCCAATATCCTTCAGGCACACCGTATTGCTTCGCACTGCCGGGACTGCATTTGTCGAGCAGCACGACATCATACATTTGGGCGTAGGTCGAACTCCAGGGTCGCGCTTTGTCGCAATCGAGAATTTTAATGCGTCCCTGGTGTAACAAAAAGTTCCAGACGTGAGGATCGCGATGGACCCATCCCTTTTCGTGCAGCATTTTGAGGGTGTGTGCTATTTGGCCTGAATGCTCGAACGAACAGGTTTCTCCTTCCATATAATGATACACGCTCCAGGAGGCGATTGTCATCCCGAATCGTTTTTTTTCCAGCACTAACACCGGTTCTGGTGTCGGCAGCCCGAGCTCATAAAGCTGCTGCATGGTTCGAAAGGTCCTGGTTCCCTCCCCACGCCGGTAAACACTGGTCAATTGGGCCCACCAGCGGAATTCCTGCCTCAAGGACCGTTTGGCGATAAACGATTCTCCACGATGCCGGATGAGAAAGACGATGCCTCGATTATGGCGCTGAAGGATTTTCGCTGGCCGTGCAAGAAACCGACAGGCATCTGCAATCGTCGGAAAATCAACCTGCCAGGCAGAAAATACGGTGAGCTGCCACTGCTGTTCTTCTTCCTCAGAAGTTGGGAAATGGCCGATGAGATCGTGGGGGAACTGAGACTCCACTATCATATCTGACTCCCTTTTTCATTATGCAGCATCTGCGTCTCATACAGCCGGGTATACACACCATTCCGGCTGAGCAGCTCGAAGTGGGTTCCGCTTTCGATAATGCTTCCATGATCCAGGACGACAATTTTTTCGGCTTTCTGAATCGTAGAAAGGCGATGGGCGATGACAAGGGTTGTTCGATCTCTCATCAAATTGGAAATGGCCTCCTGGACGAGACGTTCAGATTCAGAATCCAACGATGAGGTCGCTTCATCCAAAATAATAATCGGCGGATTTTTGAGAATGGCTCTGGCAATCGCGAGCCGCTGGCGTTGTCCGCCGGAGAGCCGGGCTCCTCGTTCTCCGATATGTGTCTGATACCTCTGCGGGAGTTTTTCGATGAATTCATGCGCATTGGCAATTTGGGCCGCTCGTACAATATCGTCGTCCGTATAATGTTTTGCCCCATAGGCGATGTTGTTTGCTACGGTATCATGGAAGAGAATAACGTCCTGCGTTACAATCCCGATTTGCTGTCGCAACGATGTAAATGTCACCTTGGTAATATCAGTCCCATCAATTGCAATCGTGCCTTCCGTCGGATCGTAGAATCGCGGCAACAGACTTAACAGGGTGGTTTTTCCGGCTCCGCTCAAGCCAACAAATGCTGTGACGTGCCCCACTTCAGCCGTGAACGTGATGTGTTGGAGGACAGGTTCATCGTCATAACGAAAAGACACATCGGTATAGCTGATACAATCTTGAACCGGAAGCAGTTTCACGGCCTGCTCTGCTTCCTGGACGTCCGGTTCCACATCCAGGACATCGAATACGCGATCGGCAGCAGCGAGGGCTTGTTGGATTTTGACATTAAATTTGCCGATCCGCTTCAAGGGTTCATAGAGCATGAGTAATGCGGTAATAAATGAGAAAAACGTTCCGGGCGTCGTAATGCCGTTAATGACTTCGTACCCTCCGTACCAGATGACGCCGGCTACGCCGATGCCGCCCAACACTTCCGAAAGTGAGGAATTGACGGCGTTAATTTTGACGACCCGTATGGCAGAGCGGTAATACGAGTGAATGACGCTGGCAAACCAGGCAATTTCTTCCTCTTCTGCGCTGAAAGCTTTCACGATGCGGATGCCGGAAATTTTTTCGTACAACAGGTTGTTAATATCCGCCATTTTAACTTGCAGGGTATGGCTGGTTTTTCGCATTTTTTTGCCGAAATAGGTGACGATCCCCATCGCGATCGGCATAACCAGCAAAGCGATCAGAGCGAGTTTCCAGTGGCGGTAAAAGACGACACATAATAAGCCGCTGGCTGTGAATCCCTGGCGAATAGCTTCGGAGAGAAGATTTGCGGCGGCAGTTTGCAGTAAATTGACATCATTGGTGATGCGAGAGACCAGTGTTCCGGTCTGATGCTTTGAAAAGAAGCTCATCGACAACTTTTGTAGATGCCGGTAAATTTCGTCCCGAATATCGAGAATAACCTGTTGCCCAACGGATTCGATAAAGTAGACCTGCCCGAATGAGGCCAGCCCTTTAATCGAAATCAGGACCAGGACGACAAACGGAATATAGACCAGCATAGTCTGATCTTTGTTCATGAAGATTTGATCGACGACATCTTTGACGATCAGGGCCGAAACAGCTGTCGACCCCCCGACAATCAGTGAACAGAACAGGGAGATGAGAATTTTCGAGAGATGCGCTCTCGTATAGGTTAACAGTCGTTTATAAACATCCATAATGTATGTCTGTGTTTTTTCTGAGCTATGTAATGATAATATAAGTGCCTCTATCAATGAAAATGCGTCATCTGCTGTCAAGACATAAGTGTTACCCAAATAAATATTATGTCCGCCAGCATGCAGCATACGACAGTGTACGAGCTATAGGCGATTGTTTTACAATGTTGCCCAAATAGCGGCAGCGTGTGATGAACAAATAGTCAGAGAGCGCAATCCCATAGGCCAGAAATGCGCCAACTGTATCAGAAAAAATATCTCGAAGGCTGCAGTGACGGCCAGGGGTAAAATATTGGTGTATTTCATCGGTAACACCGTAGGCGACTGCAGCAAAAAATCCCAGCAGACATATTGTTTGCCAGCGAGAGAACGTGATGGTGATATCTTGCCGTGATAAGAAGAGTCGGATAAGCAGCAGTGCTAAGAGGAAATATTCCAGAGCGTGGAGGATATAATCAGGAGTTTCACCACCAACTCGAGGGCTGGAGAGCGAAGATATCAAAAAAATTGCCAGCATATAGCCTGCCGGTGGCAACCAAAACCATATAATGTCGTGGAAACGTTTCATAGGGGTGATTCAGGTGGCAACAACCGCCTCTGTCGGCAAAGAGAAACGACAGAAAAAATTCCTGGCGTTACAAAGGAGTTTTTATGAGCGAGGCGCTGACCCGACATGATAATCATGAACTGTGAAGTCATGTGAAGATCTGCTTTCCCTTAGCGTGTCTTCGCGTTTTTGGTAAGGTTTATCTTAAGAAAAATACGAGGAGCCAGAAATAGGAAAAACCGCCCAGCATTAAGATGACTGTCGGCTGCCAGAGTCGATGATACATGTGTCGAAAGTCTGCGTCAAAATATTCACGAGTAAAAATTAAGCAGACATGCAACGGAGAAAAAAGGACTCCGGCGAAGCCTGCACAAAATCCTAAAATCAGATAGGGAAGAATCAGGTTGGGGTTAAGATGTATCGTTTCAAACACAGAGAGCAGTACAGGGAATGATGTCCCGATAAACGCCACAGCAATTCCCGAAATAATCCCCACAATAAATGGAATAAGGATCGTCAAGACGACAAGGGGAATCTGTTGTGCCGCCAAAAAATTACTGAGGTCAGTGACGGCATGACTGTCAACAAGCATTTCCTTGAAGATGAAGATTGCGACAATCATGTAGACCAGCATAAGTAATGATTTATTGAGGATAATCGTTCGAATAGTGGTGAAGGAAGCCTTATTCACCCACCAGGTATACAAAATACTGATAAGAAGCGAAAGAATGAGAGGGATTCCATTCGGAATGGCAGCAAGAGCAGGAAGAGTGCCCTGAAGCCAGGCGATACCGATGTTTCCGGTAATTGCTCCTGCAATGACAATAATCACTGGAGTCATTTCTTTGAAAAACGCCAGGAGTTGTGTGCTGTTCGTAGGCGATTTCTGTGACGATGTCGTGATTGGAAGATTTTTGAGGAGAAACAGATATCCCACAATCGTAGAAATCAGTGTCAATGGAAAGGCGTATCCCACCAGAGTCCAGAGGCTGATAGACGTCATGGAGGATATGAGCAGGACACTGGGGTAAAGCGGCCAGGCAAATTCCCAGACGTGCCGGAACCAATAATTTAATAATGATTTTGTCTCCGGGTCGAGAGCATGATCGTTTCCGAGTTCATCAACCATTGGCGCGGAAAAAATAGCGCCGCCAGGCATTGGCAGCAAGCCGATCAGCGCCGGGAAGACGATCAGATTAAATCGGACGTTATTGACGAGGCCCTGAAATGAGGCGAGCAAACGTTTCATTTGCTCCAGCGTATCCAATGAACGGCTCAAGATGAGGATCAGGACCACGACAACGCTGAGTAAGAGTGTTGTCGGATCGAACATCGTTGTCGCCATTGAGATAAAAATGTCTCGCGGACTCATGCGACACCATACCCCCAAGAGTAATGCGCCGGCAAGCATCGCAGTGCCTATCGGTTGTTTTTTTCGAATACAAAAAATTACCAAGGCGAATACGCCAATTATTTTTAAAAGAATAGGGGGATTTCCCAACACGTCCAACATAGGGTCATAACTCCGAAATTACATGGTTGAACTTATTAAGAGTAAAGAAGATCTCGTGTATGCCTTCTGTCGAAATCAGAGCATGCCACGTCACATTGTGCTGAGAGGAATAAGAAGTCAAGAAGTTTACCAATTTTTCTGAAATCCACAAAACTCCCACGATTTTTCTTGCGTTTATCTGATAATTTTTATAATTCAGAACATGAGAGCATGAGTATGATTGTTGACATCATTGCAACCGACAACAGAAGGACTGTGCGCTATGCGTCCCCAGGATATTATCAAAAAAAAACGAGAGGGTGGAACACTCTCTCAGCAAGAAATACAATTCCTCATTGACGGATATACTTCCGGGAAGATTCCAGATTATCAGCTCTCAGCATTTACAATGGCACTCTTTTTTCAGGGAGCGACTCGCGAGGAAACCGTTGCATTAACTCATAGTATGCTTCATTCTGGAATCGTCGTCGATCTCAGCACGATCCCCGGTAGAAAGGTTGATAAACATTCAACCGGCGGCGTTGGTGATAAGATCTCCATACCTCTGGCCCCAGCGGTTGCGGCAGCCGGTGTATGTGTGCCGATGCTTTCCGGACGAGGACTTGGCCATACTGGTGGTACTCTGGATAAGTTGGAGTCAATTCCTGGATTTCGCGTTGATATTTCTTTGGATCGTTATGTCGAAATCCTTCAACAGATCCGGGTGTGTATGATTGGGCAGACTCATGATATTGCCCCAGCAGATAAGAAATTATATGCGTTGCGTGATGTCACGGCTACTGTCGAGAGTATTCCCTTGATTACCGGAAGTATTTTGAGTAAAAAGCTCGCGGAAGGAATCGACGGTTTAGTGTTCGATGTGAAAGTCGGCAGCGGTGCATTCATGAAAACCTATGACGATGCTCTAAAACTGGCTCAGAATCTCGTTGATATCGGGAGAATGATGGGCAAAGATACCGTCGCCTTGCTGACCGATATGGAGCAGCCGCTCGGATATTGTGTTGGAAACACCCTTGAAATGCTTGAATCGCTGGATGTCCTCCGAGGTGGCGGCCCTGATGATGTGGTGCAGTTAACCGTTGAACTCGGCGCATATATGCTGAAGCTGGGAAGGAGTGTCGACAGTATTGAGGCGGGACGGCAAAAGATGTCTCAGGTGCTTGCCGATGGCTCTGCATTAGAACAATTTCTTCAGCTCGTGAAACTTCAGGGCGGCGATCCTGACGTCATTATGCAGCCGGAAAGATTCCGCAGAACAGCGCACCAGCAAGCCGTGTTGGCATCCAGGACCGGCTATATCCAATCGATCAATAGTGAAGAGGTCGGAATTGCCAGTATGATGCTTGGGGCAGGTCGCGAACGGGTTGACACTGTCATCGATCATGCGGTTGGGATTGTGTTGAAGAAAAAAGTTGGTGATAATATTTTAAAAGGGGAGCCATTATGTTTTCTGGAATATAATGATGATGCCAGACTACAAGAGGCGTCACGTAAAATGGAAGAAGCGTACTCGATTGGAGACTGTCTTCCTGAAAAACGTCCTCTGATTCTGGAGGTGTTAACACATTCATGATGAGCATATTACAACATATCCAAGAAGCTGCCGAGTATATTCGAAAAAAGCATCCAAACAATCTGGACATCGGGCTCATTTTGGGTTCAGGACTGGGGGTATACGCTGATGCCTTTCCTGAACCGCTTGTTCTCCCGTATGAAGAGATCCCCCATTTCCCTGCTTCGACTGTGGTTGGGCATAAAGGACAACTTGTGATTCAGCAATTTGGTGACAAGGCTGTCCTCGCGATGCAAGGACGATTCCACTATTACGAAGGCTACAGTATGGAGCAGATCACGTTCCCGGTCCGTGTCATGTCAGCGTTAGGCGTGCGCCGTTTAATTGCTACAAATGCCGCTGGAGGAATCAATCCGGCTTTCGAAGCTGGTAGTTTGATGGCGATTACCGATCACATTAATTTTATGGGAGACAATCCGTTAATAGGCCCCCATGCTGAAGATTTCGGTGATCGTTTCCCTGATATGACTCAGGTGTATTGTCAAGATGGCATTCAGATTTTCGACGCCATTGCTAAAAGGCTTGATGTGCAGCTCCATCACGGTGTGTATATGGCCTTTAGCGGCCCGTCATACGAAACGCCGGCTGAAATCAGAATGGCGCGAACGATGGGGGCGGATGCCGTCGGAATGTCTACGGTGCCTGAGGCGATTGTCGCCCGACAGGCAGGCATCAACGTATCAGGCATATCCTGTATTACGAATCCCGCTGCCGGGATGGGACCGCCTCTGACGCATGCGGAAGTCATTGAAAGCACGCAACAGGCCCAAAAAAAATTTATTGCGTTAATTGATGGAGTTGTCCGTGAACTCCTTTAAGTTCACGGATACGTAACGCCTATGTACGAAGCATTGATCGAACAGGCAAAACAAGCAAGAGAGAACGCCTATACACCATATTCCGGGTTTAATGTGGGAGCTGCCGTACGCACCAGAAATGGAAAGATCTTTCAAGGCTGCAATGTTGAAAATAGTTCATACGGAGCCACCATTTGTGCCGAACGAGTGGCATTGTTTGCGGCATATGCGTATGGCGAACGAGAGATCGAAGCCCTGGCTATTGTGACCGATACGCAACGCCTATGCCCACCATGTGGAATGTGTCGCCAGGTTATCATCGAATTAGGCGGTGATATTGACATCATTTTAGCGAATCTGCATGATGAGCAACGCGTGATTCGCGCAAGTGACCTCCTTCCAGAAGCCTTCACTCATGATTTTTTCGCCTGAGAGGAGACAAGCACCAGCATGAAAAATCCCCCAAAGATGTTGAATTTGCCGAATAAATTAACCTTGATTCGAGTCGGTATCGTTCCTGTGCTTGTCGTTGTCTTACTGACGAAATTTAGTGATTGGCTGGCAGTCGTGATCTTTCTGGCCGCTGCCATTACAGATTTTGCTGACGGCTATTTGGCAAGAAGCCGCAAACAGATCACAGTATTAGGAAAATTGATGGATCCGATCGCGGACAAGCTGCTTATCGCAGGTTCTCTCATCTCTCTTGTAGAAATCGGGCATGCTCCGGCCTGGCTGGTCGTCATTATTGTCGGGCGCGAATTTGCAGTCAACGGACTGCGAGCCGTTGCCGCGTCTCAAGATATTATTATTCCGGCAGGGCCTTTGGGGAAAGCCAAAATGGTTGCTCAGGTTATTGCTGTCCCATTGCTGATTCTCAACATTGAAGCTTTTGGAAATAATATCGGCTACCTTGGCTTATGGGTGACAATGTTGTTAACAGTCTGGTCGGGTATCGATTATTTTGTCAAAGGATTACAACGGATTGATTTCTTCTTATAACCTTAAATGCTCTGGAGATGTTTATGAATATTGTCTGTCTTATCATCGCATATATCCTTGGCTCGATTCCTTTTGGTTTCGTGATTGGGAAGACCAAAGGCATTGATATTCGAAAGTATGGAAGCGGAAATATCGGAACTTCAAATGTGACGAGGGTTTTAGGAAAAAAAGCCGCGATCTTGACATTACTGGGGGATGGTTTAAAGGGATTACTTCCTGTTTTGCTGGCGAGATGGGTTCTTGACAGCGATACTTGGCTTGTGGCTACCGGTCTTGCGGCTATTGCCGGGCATAACTGGTCGGTTTTCCTGAACTTCAGGGGAGGAAAAGGTGTGACAACAACATACGGGGCCTACCTTGGCATTGCTTGGCTTCCTGGCCTGCTCACAATTTTTTCATGGGTGATTGTGACGGTGATGACGAAAAAATCATCCGTCGCTGCCTTGCTCTCGGCGATATGTGCTCCGATCTTGGCGCTCGTCCTCGGCACATCTTTACCTATCCTCATGTTTGCAATCATTGGCGCAGCACTGATCTATGTTCGGCATATCGATAACATTCGGCGTATTGTCGCTGGCACGGAAAATGCCCTGACAGACAAAATCGAGATCGAACAGGATGAGACCTGAGCTGAAAAAGTTTGCTCATGAACCGTCTGGCTGTCTCGTTTTTTTTGTATTTAAAAAAAAACGTTGACAAATTTTGGCCGATTTAAGATACTGAAGCAAGGCGTTTTTTCTAAAAAATATCTTGTAATGTTGTCCATACGATACCCCTTTCGATGTGTCCGTAGAAAAGTCAGAGGTGTTGTTCCGATTCCTCAAAGAAGAGAATGTTCTTTCCCATAATGAGGAAACCCCTTGTGGGGAAAGACGTTAAAGCACTGGAGCATATCGGGTATGGATCGTATCATTAACTCACTTTAACCCGGGAGGTTTTTTCATGGCTGGAGTTCTTATTAAAGAATTAGTTAAGCGTTATCCGAATGGTTTCCAGGCTGTTAACGCGATCGATTTAGACATCAAAGATAAAGAGTTTATCGTGTTAGTTGGCCCATCTGGGTGTGGAAAATCGACGACCCTGAGAATGGTAGCAGGACTGGAAGAAGTGACTGAAGGAACGATTAGCATCGGAGATCGGGTGGTTAATGAAGTTGCTCCCAAAGATCGTAATATTGCGATGGTGTTCCAAAATTACGCCCTTTATCCTCATATGGATGTGTATACCAATATGGCGTTTGGTCTGAAACTCCGGAAATTTCCAAAAGATGAAATCGATCAACGTGTGAAACGGGCAGCTGATATTCTCGGGATTTCTCCTCTCCTCGATAGAAAACCGAAACAGCTCTCTGGCGGCCAGAGACAACGTGTGGCTGTTGGACGTGCTATCGTTCGCGACCCCGAAGTGTTTCTCTTCGATGAACCACTAAGTAACCTCGATGCAAAACTCCGTGTAACGATGCGCGGTGAGTTGTCAAAATTGCAGCATCAATTGGAAACGACCATGATTTATGTGACCCACGATCAGGTCGAAGCCATGACAATGGGCGATCGTATTGTCATTATGAAAGACGGGTATATCCAACAAGTCGGTGCACCGTTAGAAGTGTATGATTTCCCTGAAAATGAATTTGTTGCAGGTTTTATCGGCAGTCCGCCAATGAATTTTTTCAGAGGCCGTGTGATAAAAGAGGATGGCGGATTAGCTCTGGACATGGGAAGCTTCAAAATGAAGGTGCCTGAAGACTTTGCTTCTGGGTATGAAAGTTGTGTCAATAAGGATGTCACATTTGGTATGCGTCCGGAAGATATCGCCGATGAATATCCTGAAGATCGCCGTGGAAAATGGGAATCATTCAAGGCTGTGGTTGAAGTGATTGAACCTCTTGGTGCTGAAATTCTGATGGAATTGTCAAAAGGCGACCATTCGTTTATGGCTCGCGTTGATCCGCATTCGAAATCCCAGCTCAATCAGGAAGTGGATGTCTATTTCGATATGATGAAAATGCATCTGTTCGATCCGGAAACCGGCAAAGTCATTTCTCGTCGTTAGTCATTCGTCTTTTGCTTTCAGGAAGCCGCTCTCAATATTGAGAGCGGCTTTTTTCTTTTGGCCGAAGGACGGTCGTCTTTTAAGGCGGATTCCTAAAAAACCTTGACAAGGAACAGACTTGCTCAGTAGGATTAACTAAGGAAGAATCCCGTCGTGACAGAACATCTTTGAGGAGAATGAAGAAAGAGTTGGAAACCTATGGATTGGGGATATATTCTGTGTGTGAATGACGATTTGCTCGAGTTGAACACTCTCTCGAATCAACTTCAGGAGGAATTCAGCCGATCGCATATCGTCTATAAAGCCGAAAGCGCTGAGGAAGCAACCTTGATCCTCGATATGCTTCAGGCTGCTCAGAAACAGATCGAGTTGATCATCTGCGATCAGATCATGCCAGGCGTGAAAGGCTCGGAATTTCTGGATACGGTTCACCAGGTAAATCCTGAAATCATGAAAATGCTGCTCATTGAACCTGATGATGATATTGACCCCGGGTATCTTCTTTCCCGAGCGACTCTTCACAATGTTCTTATCAAGCCTTGGCAGCGGGAGCATCTCATCCTGAGTGTCGAGGCCCTCTTAAAGTTGTATAAACTCACCGATCATATCGAAGAACTCCAGCAAGTCAGCCTACAGTTCGGCCCGATTTTCGATCTGCCCACCCTCTTAAAAAAGGTGATACACTGTATCAAAGAAGTGACGTCAGCCTGGAAAGTCGCTATCGCTATTACCGACGGCTGCTCGACAGATATTACGATGTTTTGGTCTAGTTCTTTCGAACACGATCACGTTGAAACCCAATATCCCAAGGAAAAACTGGAACACCTGCTCACAAAATTTTTTTTGAAACGGCGAGAACCGCTTGTTTTTAGCAACGCCTCTGAAAATCAAAATCTCAAACAGTTCGATATTCCTGATTGGTACAAAGCAAACCATATTGTATGCGTCCCTTTATGGCGGAATGAGAAATTTTTCGGCGTCATTTACCTGGCGGATAAGACATCGGGACTTCCCTTTTTCCGAGAAGACATTATGGCGGTGAAAATTCTGGCCTATCAACTTCTCTCGAGCCTGGAAAATATCCGTTTGACCGAGGAAAAATTACGCATGGAACGGTTGTCGACCATTGGAAATTTGGCGGGGGAAATTATTCATGATTTAAAAGGCCCGATGACAACAATTCTTGGCTTTGCTGAGTTATTGGGGGGAGAGGTGTGTAATGTTCAAGAGCAGAGCGAGTATTCCAGTATTATCGCTTCAGAGGTTGGGCAAATGGTCGAGATGGTCGAGGAAATTCTCGAATTTGCTCGTGGCGATAAAATGAAGCTTAACCTCAAACCCTGTGATATTCAAGAATTTGTGGCAGAAGTTATGAAACTACTCGAGAAGACTTTCAGCGATCAGAAGATTCAACTTATCACAAAATTGCACTGCAAAAAGACGATGTATGCTGACGCCGATAAATTAAAACGGGTTTTTTATAATATTGCTAACAACGCAAAAGAAGCGTTGCAAGAAGGTGGGCGATTTTCGATTAATACCTATGCTCATGAGAAGACACATATCGAATTCCGTTTGGCTGACAGCGGAACCGGCATCCCTGAGCATGTCAAAGACAATATTTTCGAACCTTTTGTGACGTATGGGAAAAAACGCGGGACTGGGCTGGGTATGTCAATCAGTAAAAAAATTATCACCGATCACGGTGGCGACATTTGGGTCGAAAGTGAAGAAGGAATGGGAACAATCTTCTATTTTACCGTTCCAATTGCTGTGAATACGTAGCGCGAGCAGGCTTCTGAGAAAGGCTTTTCTCTTTGAACAATGTGAGAGCTAAGGCGAAACTCTGGGCTGAATCTCCCGAAAGTTTGATGACGGGGAAAGAGTGAATTATGGTTGACAAAGATGAGTTGCGAAAGCATATTGAAGAATTGGAACGCTTACGGGGCGAAGTTATTCTGGCCAAATATCGCTATGAAGAAGCTCAAGAAGATTTTGACAGTCTTTTGGGTAAAGGAGTGGCGGCACTGGCGATTCATGCCCTTCAGTCCAGAACATTGCTTAAAAAACTGGTGTTAACGCATGAAGCTCTGGATTTCGTGACAGAGGAGCTGTATAACACATTCTTCTCAGAAGAATGAGAGAGGCTTGTCAAATGTTTTTGGAGAAAGACTCTTCAGACGACTTTTGAATGAATAATGTCCGCCGAAGCGTCTGTCTCGGCTTATGTTACCCCAAATGAGGTGGAAATTATGGTAAAAATGACGATCGAACAAATTGAGGAAAAACTTCGGCATGTTAACGCAATTTCTGACGACAATCGAACGGAACTGCTGCAATTACTGGCCACGTTAAAAGACGAAGTCGCTGAATTGTCGGAGACTCAAAACGAAGACGCAGAAAGCATTACCGGTTTTACCCAGCTATCAACTCATGAGGCCACACGCCAGGATAAAAACCCGCAGCTATTACAGCTGTCAGTCGAAGGACTGCGATCGTCAGTCAACGGCTTTGAAACCTCTCATCCCCGCCTGTCGGAAACCGTCAACTCCATTTGTCATATCCTGTCAAACATGGGAATTTAGACGAGAACTCCTTTGCCTTGCCCCCCCTCCCAGGAAGAGAATCCCCCCCTCCTGAGAGCAGAAGGGGGGAATATGCTCGGGTATTTTTGAAAAAACGCTCGAATAAATTAAGATCTCAAGCTTTTTCATGGAATAGATGAACTATCAAGCCAGAAGGCGGGCCAAAAAGTAGGCCCGCCCTACTCATTTGATTTCTATCACGTCCACACTGCTTTGCCCGAAGACTTCGGGAGTGTACATCTCCGAGGCAAAGGTCGGCGGCAGGTTGAAGCTGCCACTGTGTTCGGCACTGACCAGATAGGAGACAGTATACACGCCCTGCTCGATGTAATCGGCATAAAATACGACCCGATCATCCTTGTATTCGCTGTAGCGGAACGGTGTGTCGTTCTCGATAAATTCCCGCAGCGATTGATCGGTGGTTTTTAAACCGAAATTCAAAGCCTTGAATCCGGCGGGCAATGGATCGTCAACGAACACAAACAAACGGTCGCGCGGCGTGGTGAGAGTCACTTCTATTTTGATGATGTCGCCGCGATAAAAGTTGTCCGTGCCTTCACCCTTGCCTTTGACCACGGTCATTGTTTTTTGCAGTGCAATACCGTAATCGATCGGTTCCGGTATGCCGGACGGCAAATAGGTCAGGGCAGCGGAATAATACATTCTGCCGTCCCCTTCCTTGACAAAATCTATTGCGGTTTTATCGTCTTTATCGAATTCGTCAAGGGCAACCGATTTCTCGGCAATAGTGGTCGTCCTCCCCTGGAACAACTCAGCCAACGTCTCTTTACCTGCAATCAGGACTTTACCGGTGAAATCGGGAACTTGCCCTTCAAACACTTTCAGATAGGTTGATAAGGCCCAGAAGGCAAAGAGGTTTTCCTGGGTCGTACGCCAGTAGAGTTTCTGTTTGCGCTGACGCAGCAGCCATTGAATCGTTTTCGGGATAAAGGATTTGTTTTCCTGATCTGCGCCGTAGACCTCCATCAAGGCTTGCGCCACAGCTGCCGTACTGCGAACATTGGAATAATGAATCCAGGCCAGGCCGTCGCTGTTGTTTTCGTCAAAGTACGCAGTTCGGGCTTCGACTCTGGCCGAATTCATCAACTCCTCTTTGAGGGTTTGGAGGATAATCTCATCACCCTTGGCTTTGTGAACGGCTCTGAGCAGCAGGGATTTCCCAAAGACCGGCAGGCGGTCGCGCACTTCGTACAGGCGTGTAGCGTAGGCTGGCTGATATTTATCGTAGAGCGTCAGCGCGTACAAGATAAACGCATCGGTCACGTTCCAGGCCAATCTATTGTAACGATAAACCGTCTGGCGTTCGTTCTGACCTTTCAGCACGTTTTCAAGGTAGGTCACGGCTTTTTGCTCGACCTCTTCATCAACCGTATAGCCTTCCTGTTTGGCCATCGCCATCGTAAATACGGCATAGGCCGATACAAAGGCTGAGGGCCAATAAGGTTTTTCCCAATAGCCGAATCCACCACCGTCGTGTTGATAGTTGCTGAAGTCATTTAATGTTTTTTGAACGATTTTTTTATAATCAGCGCTTTTTAGTACTTCAAGGTCAAAAGCACTGATCAGGTCTTCGGCCAAAATCATAGGCAGAATTTTTGAAATCCTCTGTTCCAGACAGCCGTAAGGATAATCAAAGAGGAATTCCACGCCGCCCTTAATGTCAGTAAACATGGTCGAGGCCAGCGAGAAATCGACACTGCCCCAGCCCGATTCGGCATCTTTCGGTACTTCGATAAATTCGCGGTGGCTTTCTTCGGTCGTGCTGCCAAATAAGGCTGTGGTCAGAGGCAAACGATGCAAGAGTACCGGAAGATTGACTTTTAATCCATCGGTCTCATCTTCCAATTTCCCCCGGAAAATAAAAGTTGCTTCCCGTTCTTCTTCCGCCATATAAGAAAAAAGCACTTCCGATGTGTCACCTTTTGACAGAGCAACCTCTTGCATATCCTGGCTTGCCAGGGTGACGCCTTTGACTTCGGCTTGAACCAGGGCTTCACCGTCATGCGTCGTGCGGTTATGTGCGAGCACGCCAGCCTGCACCGTATCGCCGATTCGCAGAAAGGCCGGCAGCGATGAGGTCAGCATCAATTTTTTATTGACTTTGATGCGTTTGTCACCGGCACCGAAAAAGGAATTGGAGGTATGGGCCGTTGCCATAATTCTGAACGAGGTCAGATTGTCCGGCAGAGTAAATTTGACTGTGGCCCGGCCATCGGTATCGGTCAGGATTTCGGAGTTATGATAAGCCGTCGGTTTGAATTTCTCTCGTAACTCGATCAATTTCATCATCGCCGCCGCATCAAGTCCGCCGCCGGAAGCGCGTTCACCTTTTTCGCTGTAATTCCGCTGTCCGACAATACTGTTACGCAATTCCGAGGTCAACACGCTTAAGGGCCGAACGCGATAGAAATAATCAAAAGGATCGGGCGTGGCATAGCCGATCAGGTTCAGGACACCGACATCAACCACCGAGACGATCACTTCCGCTTCCTGCCCGTTGCCGTCTTTATCGGTGACTTGAAGCTGGAGTTCGACTTCATTTCCGGGGCGGTATTCTTCTTTGTCGGTGCTGAGTTCAACCTGCAAACGCCGCTCTGCCGGATTGACCTGAATGCCAGCATACCCAATTTTAAAGCTTGGTTTTCCCAGATCAAGTTCGTCTTTGATTTTATTGTAGGCGATACGCTCCTGAATCAGGACCACACCGATGTAGACGTTCGGGATATATTCCGATTTGATCGGAATTTCGATCGTATCAGCGCTGCCTTCTATCGTTTCCACCCAGCGTTCCAGAATGCCTTCTCGTTCGATCGTGACCAGGGCTTTGACGTTTTCATAGGGTGATTTGACCAAAATCGAGGCTGTATCGCCGGGTTGGTAAGTTTTGGCGTCGGGCACGATTTCGACATAATCGTCATCATCGCGCTTCCAGGCTGCGTAGCCGCTGCCGACAGCATAAAAATACTCGTCCGCTGTAATCGTATTGCCCCGGCTGTCGGTTCCGCTGGCTTCAATCTGGTAATAGCCGACTTTGTCCAGGGCAATAGCGATTTCCACCGGTTTTTCCTCACTAGAAATCGAGTACTCCTGGACGATCTTTTCTTTTTTCTCAGATTCCCAGTATAAGCGTCCGCCATTGCCGGTGCGCCGCACCGACTCCCACCAGATTCGTTTGATCTGCACCTGATATTCCTGGCCGGGCAGAGGCTTCTCATCAGGCGTCAACGCGACTGTGGTAATCACAAAATCTTCTTCCGTATTCGCGAAAAAGCTGGCTGGTTTCAGACCAATATAATATTCGCCGCCATGCACGATTAAACTTTGGCGTTTTGAGACACGCCGTTTATTGATGTCGGTGACGGTAGCATCAAGGCTGTAGGAAAACGATCCGGATTCTTCGTCCGTCATGGCGTATTTGAAAAGATAGTTTCCGTTTCTATCCAACTCACCGTTTTTCTCAGCCACATGTCCAGCACCCTGGCGTTCTGAGGTGTTGAAGGAATACCCTTTAAAATCAGGAGCCTCCGGAGAAAACCAGTAGGCCGTTCTGCTCAAGTTCCATTCCAGCGGCACATCACGCACCGGTCCGCCGAAAAGATAGGTCGCATTGATGTCCGCGTTGACCGTATCGCCTTTGATGTATTCTGTTTGCGGCAAATCAATATCGACCTCGAATTCCACTGGCCGGTACATTTCGACCTTAAAACTGCCGCTGATGGAATTCCCGATCCATTCCAACTCTTCATCCGGCAGATCCATGTAGCCCGGGATCGGAAAATGACATTCGATCCAATAGGTTCCAAGTTTGGCATTATCTGCCAGTTGTAAGGGAAGATGAAAGGAGCCGAAATCGGTTAGTGGGATCATCTGCTTCAAAAGTTCCTTGCTGTCGGGATCGGTCACAGTCACTTCCACATCGCCGTATTCGGGAACCATAAATTCCATCCCTTCTTTATCCCTGACGATCCCGACGATCCGAACCTCTTCACCTGGACGATAGATGCCGCGTTCCGTAAAAATATAACCGTCATTGGTTAGATTTTCGCTGTTTTCACTATAATTGATGCCGAACCGGTAGGGCCAAATTCCAGTTCCGTCTCTGGAATGGATGACGACCCGATCGTCGCCGGATCGGACAATCGCAAATACCCAGGGCGAATCCCAACTATCCGTGACCTTCATGCCCAGTCCTTTCCAGCCCGGCGATACCAAAAATCCATCGGCATCGGTCACACCTTTCCAGAGAAATCGTTGATTGGCATCGTACAACTCGATTTCAGCGCCTTCGACCGGTGAGGAGTCCTGTAATTTCGTGACCCAAAACAAGTTGTTGATAGAAGAAAATTTCGCCGTTACAGACATCTCCGTCAGGAAAATGAGGGAGCGATAATCCCGCTCTTCGCCATTGCAGGTCTGAAATCCCATCTTCAGGCCGATGATGCCAGTTTCTTCACCTTCGTGGAGCACTTCCGATAAATCAAAGGGCATCATGGCGGTTTTGTTCCGAATCAGGTCCGGCCGGTAATCACGGCTGACATCCGGATCTTCGACGGCGAAATCATACCAAGTCATCGTCTTGACCGCTTTTAAGATGTCCTCTGGGGTTCGGTAGGCTTTCATCTCAAATGGCGCGTTAAAGACGTTCATCATTTTCACCGGAAAACGCGTACCGAGGTAAGATTCTGAAATCATGCGTCCTGATGGCATGGTTAAGTATGGAGCGTAATCGGTGGTTCTAAATGTAAAAGATGCTTCCTTTTCGAGCGTATTACCGTAGCGATCCGTCAAGCCGGTATCAATTACGACTGAATAATCCGTGTTTGGTTCAAAATGAGGGGAAATCGTAAGTTCGCGAGATTCATATGAAGATTCTTGTGACCAACTGACTTCAGGGACGAATCGGATATGCTCCAGGAGTTTTTCGAAATTCACCGGATTGCTGAAGAACACACGGATACCGTATTCTGGGTAGTATGGCTCACCGCAGTAATCGCTGCCCGGCTCGATCCCCTCGGCCCGGAAACGGTTATAGGTGTAAAACAGCAATTCATAGCTGTCTTTCATACCGAGACGTCCGCCTTTACCTGGTAGGCCAGCCTTGATTTTGAGGATATATTGCGTTTCGATCTGTAGCGGTTGTTGGGGAAGAATCTTCAACATTGTTTTATCATCTTTACGCAGCCAATACAAACGGCGTTCATCGACATCAGCCTGAGTCGGATAGGAAATTGCCAGAGGGACTTTGTCGCCGTCTTTGCTGCTAAGCGTCATAAATTGTACGGCTTTTTCGACATCAATCGGTTGATCGAACTTGAGAAAGATGGCCGGTTTTAAGGTGATCTGCCCTTCTTCCTGGCCGGGAAATGTCCGTTGGATCTGAGGGCGCGGTGTGACAAACGAGAAATTCATATTCTCTTCCATCATTTCGCCATTAATTGCCGTCATTGGAGCATTGACCTGCACGATATAGCGCGTGGCGTAATCCAGTTTTTCGTCCGGAATAAAGCTCAGAGTAGAGGTCCCCATCCAGCGGTAGACTCCACTGACTTCCGGCGAAATGGTGAGCGGGCCTTCCCGGAAGTCTTTTTCAACACCGGATAACGAGACGACCGGATCGTTAAAGGTAATCGTAATTGCACTGGCATCATCCAAAGAGTTCAGCTCACCTTGCGGGGTCGCAGAAATAATTTGCAACTTCTTTTCTTCTTCGACTGGAGCTTCAGAAGCCCAGCTGTGATGAGAAAACAAAACAAGCGTTATAAGAAATAAGCCGATATATTTTTTCATGATGTTCTCCTTTTTGCGAGAGCCTATAGATGAATCACACTACGAAATGTTCCTGAATCTCTTGCTGAAGCTGTTTGCGTTCTTCCTCTTTTACTTCAACGTAGCCATCGGGAACAGTTCGTATATTTTTCGAAGAGGGCTACAGATACTAAACTGAAAGAGCCCGATGTCTGTCTGTCGTATAACTTTCCATCGTTCAGAGGGTTCATATTTCATTGTCGGAAGCAAAATTTTGATAACGTCATTACGACGTGTATAATAGTCTTGGGCATTGAAGTCAAGCAATTTCACAAATACATATCCGAAATGTACAAAGTTTCGATAGAGTTTGTAAATAGAGAACTTCGTTTTATCTTCCTGAAATTCGACCAGCCACATTTGTCCCCATTTTTGAGGCGTTTCCGGCAGCAACCAGTCCAGGGCTTCTTTCGGAGACCATATACACTCCAGTCCTGTGCGTATCATAAAAAGGAAACGGATTCTCCAATCCTGTGCGTATCATAAAAAAGGAAATAGATTGGAATCGATCGGATATTTTTTCCAGCGTTTCCCCGGAATCCGATCGCAAAGAAGTCTGAGAGAACGCGACAAATGGGCGTTGTCGATTTCATTATAGCTTCGGGAGGGGGAATGGCAGTGGAAATGGCTGATACATATACGTTGCGCATAAAATTCGTTTAAAAACTTGACAAAAATATATGGGATATATTGTATTTTTAAACATACGAATGACTAGTAAGATTTTTTTTTCTAAAACAGCTTGCAGCACTCTTGTCTTGAAACGACATACGTGACATGAATTCGGATAAAATCAGCTACAAGCCATTATACCTCCAGGTCAGAGATGTGCTTCTGAAGCGCATCGACGATGATGTGTATCAGGATGGCGATACGATTCCGACAGAAGCGAAGCTGGCTGAGGAGTTCGGCACGAGTGTCACGACGATTCGGCAAGCATTAACTCTATTAGTCAATGATGGAATTCTGATTAAAAAACAGGGCAAAGGTACGTCTGTATCACGCCAGAAAACAAAACTGACATTTTTTTCCTGGCTGCCCGAGACAGAACGCGGCGCTGCTATTTTACGCGAGACGATCCATACCTTCGAACAAAAGCACCCTTCCATCACAATCGAATGCATCTCTACGCCATACAATCGGGCCCGAAAAAATCTTTTGAAGTTGATTTCTGCCGGGGACGCCCCTGATGTTGCGCACATTCAATCGCATTGGACCAGCTACTTCTCCTCGATGGGAGCCTTTGAATATCTAGAACCACTGCTCGATAAATCGAATTTGGATAACCGGTTTTACGAAAAGGATCTGATCGGCGGCATGTATCGCAACAAAATGTATTCGACGGCCTGGGGACTATGCCCGGTCTCGCTGATTACCAACAAACGAATGCTGCAAGAAGCCGGAATCCCTCCGATGACCCCACCCCTTATGTTTGACGAACTTTTTGACATGTGCCGAACCCTCGACCGTTTTTACGAAGGGGAAGATAAATATTGTTATGCTCTGAATGTCAGTATTGACCAGGAATCTGATTTTCTGACCCTGTACAGCTTTTTACTGGCATTTGATGGGAGTTTTGTCAACGAAGAGGGGGAGGTGATTTTTAACTCCCCCGGTAATATTGCTGCCTTTACCTGGCTGCGAAATTTTGTCAATTCAGTACGGGTCTATAAATCCACGATTCACGATATCCGAAAACGTTTTGCCAGAGGGGACATTGCCTTTATGGAGGATGGCCCCTGGATTAAATATCAACTAGAAGAATATACCGGGGAACCTTTCGAGCAAAATTTCAAGGTGATTTTGAATCCGGTACGGGATGCGACCCTGAAATCCCGCAGTTGGAATTATAATCATGCCCTGGCGATATGCTCCCAAAGCCAATACAAGACTCAGGCCGCACGCTTCATCGATGCGCTGACGAATGATTACGATATCAGTAATGCCTATTTCTCACAGGTCGGACATTTACCGACAAATCGAAATCACCTGAACGCCCCGATGTATGAAACAGAATTTTTTAACGCCTATAAGCAGCAAATGACCCATGCATCCTGCCTGAATGCCCAGAACGCTTCATTTTCGAAGGCGATGATTTTTTGTACGGATGCCGTCAAAAAGATTTTATACGGAGCCGTTGATATTGAAACGGAATTGAATGAAAAGGAATATTATCTCAATATGCTCTACAGCGATTGAGGAAATAGGCGTGCGATACAAACGCGACAATTTCGACGAATCAGCGAATTGAACCGAGCTGGAAAGGAGGTGGTGAATTTGAGTATATTTTCAGGCTTCACATAGCTCAAGTCACTCAGGTGTTTGTGTTTCTTGTCAGGAGAAGATGTCTTAAAATGCCTATTTTTAAGCTGTATAATTTTCCAATACTTGATTCGCATATCATGAAGGAGTCTTTTATGAAAAAGTTATTGCTCATCACGGCAGCATGTGTATTACTCTCAGCAGTAATGTGTGGTGAAAGCCAGGCAGCAGATAAGGTTGAGATCGCGTTAGTTCCTCCGGCCATGGTCAGTCCTTTTTATCAAGCAGTGATTCAGGGGGCTGAAGAAGTCGCAAGTAAACATGATTACGACTTAAAAATTTTAGCTCCGGACAGAGAAGATGATGCTGCCGGCCTGTTGAATATTGTTGAAACCATGATTTCAAGGAAAGTCGATGCGATTGCCTTATGCGCAATGGACGAAGAAACGTCGGTGACGGCAGTGCAGAAAGCGAACGCCGCAGGCATTCCCATTGTCCTGTTTAATACGTTGGTAGACCTTCCGGCAGGCGATGTGTTTGCATATGTCGGATACGATCAAAGAAAAGGCGGCGCGCAAGTCGCGAACTATGTCCTTGGAAAAATTTCAGGTGATATTAACGCCGCTATCATTGAAGGGCTCCCCAGTTCTTATACCACTGAAAGAGCTGGTGGATTCAACGATGTTGCAGCCACAGAAGAGAGGCTCAATGTCGTTGTGTCTCAGGCAGCCGACTGGGAAAGAGAAAAAGCTATGAACGTTGTCACAAATGTCCTGACCGCCAATCCTGATATTAACATGATTTTCGGCCTCTCTGATGAAATGGCAATCGGAGCCGGCCAGGCCGTGAAAGCCGCAGGAAAAACAGAGGATATTTTCATTATGGGCTTGGACGGCAATGAAAGCGCATTTGACGCAATCAGAAAAGGGCTTATCTCAGGAACGTGTGATGTGAACCCGGTTGGAATCGGCGTCGCGACGGTTGAAACAATCTACAAAGCGCTGAATGGTGAATCGTCACCTCAAAAAGTTGTCACTGACACACTGATTGTAGATTCAGACAATGTCGCCAAATAAGAAATACATTGAGAATCCTCAGGAAGCTATTGAAGCGATGGTTTCAATAGCTTCTTGTACTCATGTTTTTGCACCAAAACGGGCGCATGGGAGGTTATTTTGTCTACGACCATCTTGGAAATGAGACACATCAATAAAAGCTTTCCCGGAGTACACGTTCTCAAAGACGTCGATTTAGAACTTCAAACGGGCGAAGTTCATATTTTGCTGGGAGAGAATGGAGCTGGCAAATCAACCTTAATAAAGATATTGTCAGGAGCCTACTCATTAGACAGCGGCGAGATCATCTTTGAAGGAAAGCGCGTGCACATCGCCAAACCGACCGATGCTCAAGAATTGGGAATCACAACAATTTATCAGGAGTTTAACCTTATTCCATACTTAAGTGTGAGTCAAAATATTTATCTGGGACGAGAACCGTTATCTCCACTGACGCGTAAACTGGATCGGAAGAAGTTGCGTGAAGATACCGAAGCGCTGTTTAAACGATTACACCTGGATGTCGATCCCAATGCCAAAATTATTGATTTGGGAGTCGCTGAACAACAGATGGTAGAAATCGCCAAAGCCTTATCGGTGAATTCAAAAATTTTGATCATGGATGAACCGACCTCTGCGTTAACCGATACAGAGATAGAGAATCTTTTTGCGATCATAAAAAACATACAAAGCCATGGAGTCTCAATCATCTATATCTCTCACCGGTTGGAAGAGTTTAAGCATATTGGAGACCGGGTCACCATCATGCGGGATGGCGAAGCCGTAACTACACTAGACGTTAAGAACACAAATTTGGATGAAATGATCCAGCACATGGTGGGAAGAGATATTGGCAATCATTATCCCAAGGCTGCAACGACACCGGGGGAGGAAATTTTATCTGTCAAAAAACTCACAAGAGAGACGGTCTTTAAGGATGTCAATTTTAACCTGAAATCTGGTGAGGTTCTTGGGATATGCGGGTTGATGGGAGCCGGAAGAACTGAAATCATGCGATCGCTCTTTGGCATAGATCCCAAAGATTCCGGTGAAATTTTTGTGCATGGTAAAAAAGTAGACATCAATCATCCACGGCAGGCCATTAAAGCCGGTATAGGATTTCTTACGGAAAAAAGACGCGAAGAGGGATTGGTCCTCTTGATGGATATCGAAAAAAATGTTACGCTTGCCTCCCTCGAAGACATTGACTTAACCTACAAACTCGATAAAAAAAAAGAGAGACGTCTCGTCTCTGATTACATTGAATCACTGAAGATAAAATGCACAGGTCGAGAACAACAAGCAGAAACCCTGAGTGGTGGAAATCAGCAAAAAGTCGTTATTGCCAAATGGTTAATGAGTAAATCCGACATATTTATTATGGATGAGCCAACCAGAGGGATTGATGTCGGTGCGAAAATTGAAGTGTATCATCTGATGAATTCATTGGTTGCAAAGGGGAACGGCATCATTTTAATCTCGTCGGATCTGCCTGAGGTGCTTGGTATGAGTGACCGAATTTTGGTTGTGTGCCGAGGTGAAATCGTCAAAGAATTTTCACGAGAAGAAGCCACCCAGGAAAAAGTTATGTATTATGCCACCGGAGGGGAGAGATGTCATGAGTCACACATTTATGAAGAACATAAATAGTAAAAAACTATTCGATAATCTGGGCGCATTTATTGCGTTGATCATACTCGTCATCGTCATGAGTTTTCTTTCACCGGCGTTTTTACAGCCGCAAAACATCCTCAACATCCTTGTCCACATTTCAACGATTGCGATTATGGGCATAGGTATGACCTTTGTGATTCTAACTTCTGGGATCGACCTGTCGGTTGGCTCGCTCGCCGCATTTACCGCATTAATTATGGCGGTCCTCATGAAGGCCGGAGTTCCGGTGTGGGCGGCTATTTTGATAGGGGCAGTAGCAGGAGCGTTGCAGGGATGGCTGAATGGCGCCATTATCGCCTTAATCAAAGTTCCTCCATTTATCGTTACGCTGGGCATGATGTCTATTGCCAGAGGCGGCGCGTTTACCATCTCATCAGGAAGGCCTGTCTATACCTTTCCCGAGGCGTTCCCGGCCATTGCTGGCAATTTTTTAGGGATTCCAATTCCTGTGTTTATCATGGTCGTGATGTATGTGATTGCATGGTATATTCTCAGTAGCACGAGATTTGGCCGGTACGTGTATGCTTTAGGTGGGAATGAAACGGTGTGTCAATTAGCAGGTATCAATGTGAAGGTCGTGAAGCAAGCTGTGTATGTGATTTCAGGTCTTTGCTGCGCGGCGGCATCTGTTATTACGACAGCCCGGCTGGATTCAGCAGTCCCGGTCGCTTTTATGGGAGCAGAACTTGATGCAATCGCAGCAGTTATTATTGGTGGGACAAGTTTGGCAGGAGGTCAAGGCTCTCTTATCGGGACCATTATTGGAGCGCTGATCATGGGAGTTGTCGGGAATGGACTGAACCTGTTAATCGTTCCCCAAGGCGCACAGCGCATCATAAAAGGCGCGATTATTGTCATCGCAGTGATTATTGATATTATGCGTAAAAGAAAGAAACAATAAATTTTCCCTTCCCGCAAGACATCGTGACAGAGGAGAGATTGCCGGAAAAGAAGGAGAGATGTTGGGAAGATTGACAGATTTGATTAAAACTTGACAGAATTCCTTCTTTGTAAGTACTAAGGAAGGATGTCGCGCAAAAACGTCTGAAAGTGATGACCACTTGCAGACAAATACACAACGCTATTGTCACATAAAAGGAGTTATATCATGGTTAAAAAACTGATGACTGTCGTGCTCACACTTCTGTTCTTAGTTGGCCTGGCAGCTACTGTGTCTGCTGAAGGGAAACACTTCGAGGATGTTTCCATTGTGTTTTTCCCTGGAGGAAATGAGGGCGGTTCCTTTGCTTCCGTGGTATACCGTGGCGCAAAAGCCGCCGAAGAAGATCTGGGGTGCAAAGTTGATTACGTGTGGTCCGATTGGCTGCCGAACAAAATGGTCGCCCAATTTAAAGACGCGATTGCCAAAAAACCTGATGGTATCGCAATCATGGGGCATCCTGGAGTTATTGCGTATCAGCCTTTAGTCGAAGAAGCGGTCTCGAAGGGGATTATTGTGACAAGTCAAAACACTACGCTGCCTGAACTCGAAGAAAAATACAAAGATGGCGGCTTCGGCTATGTCGGGCAGGAACTCTACCCATCTGGGATGATGTTGGGCAAAGGCGCAGCCAAACGAGCCGGATTGAAAGAAGGTGACCGTGCGATGGTTTGGGGACTGTTGGGACAGGAAACCCGTGGACTCAGGACAAAAGGCTGTATCGATGCGCTGGAAGAAATGGGCATCACCGTTGATTATATTGAGATTTCAGATCAGGTTAATAGCGACCCTGCTGCTGGCATTCCGGTCGCTGCGAGCTATATCGCCGCTCATCCTGATGTCAAATTGATTATTACCGATCATGGAGGACTGACGGCAACGCTTGGAAGCTATCTGCAAGCGGCGAACAAAAAGCCCGGAGATATTTTCGGGGCTGGATTCGATCTGAGCGCGGCAACCTCAGCGGCAATCAAAGAAGGCTGGGTTGGCGCTGTTCTCGATCAGCAGCCGTGGCTGCAAGGCTACCTGCCGATTCTCCAAATTTGCCTGACGGCCAAATATGGATTTGCAGGCTTGCATATTGACACAGGCGCCGCAATTATCGATGCCGGTAACATTGATTTTGTTGCTCCGCTGGCAGAAGCAGGCATCCGTTAATCCACAGACTCATTACCCTTCCTACAAACTAAGGAACATAGTGCTTTGGTGTAAACGTTCTGAAGAGTGAACCCTGCCAGAGTCTGAAATCCTGGCAGGGGGAGAACGTTGCGACACACTTCTACCAGAGCGAAAGGGGAAGTCACAATTGATCGCCTTGCGGAGGAAAATGTCCTCTGTAAGGCTTTTTTAAGGGAAAGATACATGGCAGACACTCAACAAGAAACGCCGTTGCTGTCAATGGTGAATGTACGCAAATCCTTTGGAGGCGTGGAAGCGTTACGAGGGGTAGATTTTCATGTGGGAAATAATGAAATTGTCGGCCTGGTCGGTGATAATGGGGCCGGAAAATCCACACTGATTAAGCTGATTACAGGGGTTCATCTTCCAACGTCCGGCGATATTTTCTATAAAGGGGACAAAATTACGATCCATTCGGTGAAACGCTCGAGAGAGATTGGTATCGAAACCGTGTATCAGGAACGCGCATTGGCCGATCAGCAGACGTTGTGGCGTAATATGTTCGCTGGTCGTGAGATCACCACGAAATTCGGATTTCTGGATGTCAAGAAACAAAAAGAAGAAACCGATAAGCTGCTGAGAGAGCATATGGGGTTTACCTCCAAAGTTCTGACGACCGACTCCCCGGTTGCCGGATTATCCGGTGGGGAGAAACAAGGGATCGCGATCGGACGGGCACTGCATTTCCAGGCAGATCTGATTATCCTCGATGAGCCGACGATGGGCCTCTCGTTATCAGAAACACAAAAAGTCCTGGATTTTGTTCTGGATATCAAGGCACGCGGGAAATCGGCGATTGTCATCAACCATAGTATTTACCAAGTGTATCCGGTCTCTGATCGTTTCGTGATTATCGATAGAGGACAGGTGGCCGGCGAGTTTTTGAAAAAAGATATCTCTCAAGATGAACTTGTCGAGAAAATGATCCATCTGGCTCAGGCTGGAACACTGGATTAAACGAACAACAAAGAAGGGGATACAGCGTGAACGTTGCAAAATTACGAGCATTGAAGTTAGAAATTAGTATTACAGTGGTCCTGGGGTCCGTCTTCTTGTTATTCCTGATTGGCAACCCGAAGGTCTTCACCGGTTTTGATATTTATTATTCGTTTATGTCGACGATCCCATTTTTTGGAGTCATGGCCCTGGCTTTGACATTTGTGGTGACATTAGGCGAAATGGATCTTTCGTTTCCTTCGGTTTTAGCATTTTCAGCCTGGGTGTTTGGCAAGGTGCTTACCAGCACCGGCAATATTTGGCTCGGGGTTCTGGCATGTTTTGCTATCGGGCTTCTTGCCGGGGCATTAAACTCCCTCCTTATTGTCAAGATAGGCATTCCTTCCCTGGTGGCGACGATCGGGACGATGTTTTTCTTTCGCGGTTTGGTGAATGTTTTTGCTCAGGGGAAAGGCATCTCTCTCATCACAGCAAAGGAATCGATCTTTTATTATCTCTGTGTCGGAAGGATCTCCTTGACGGAAGGCATCAATATCCCGGCCCAGGCGATCTGGTTTATGGTGCTGGGAATTGGGGCTTGGGCGCTACTGAATCGGCATCGCTTCGGGTCTCACGTCCTCTTCGTTGGGGATAATGCCGGCAGCGCTCACATGATGGGAATTAATGTCGGGCGGGTTAAAACACTGGTCTTCATGCTGCTGGGGCTTGTGTCCGCATTTGCAGGAATCTTATCGACCCTTGAAGTGACCTATTTTTGGCCGAGCCAGGGAGAAGGTTATCTGCTCATGACGATTGCAGCCGTCTTTGTTGGCGGAACATCGGTATTCGGCGGAATGGGAACAATCTATGGGACGTTTGTCGGTTCGCTTATCATCGGCTCTCTCGAAGCCGGAATCATCGCGATCGGGCTAACCGGATTTTGGACGAGAGTCATCTACGGTTTCATTATCATAGTATCGGTGTCGATCTATTCGATTATCTTAAAGAAAAATCGTTAGCCGCGAGAAGACATTATATATGAGGTATCTCGACCAAGATCCGGCATCGTGAGATTCTTTGACAATTATTAATTTCAGAGGAGGATTGTATGGCAAAGTATGTGATTGGCCTGGATTATGGTTCGGATTCTGTTCGAACCGTTATCGTGAATATTGCAACAGGCAAAGAAGAAGCTAGTGAGGTCATGTATTACCCTCGCTGGACGGAAGGAAAGTATTGTGACCCGGCACACAACCAGTTTCGCCAGCACCCGCTCGACTATATTGAAACCCTGGAAGGCACGGTCAAAGGTGCGTTAGCCAAATTGCCGGAAGAGGTTGCTGAGAATGTGATCAGTATCGGTATTGATACAACCGGTTCAACCCCCTGTCTGGTTGATGAAGAAGGGACGCCGCTTGCCTTGAAGGAAGAGTTTAAAGACAATCCGAACGGTATGTTTGTGTTGTGGAAAGATCATACGGCTGTCAAAGAAGCTGAAGAAATCAACAGGGTTGCTCGGACCTGGGGAGGGACTGACTTTACGCAATTTGAAGGAGGAGTGTATTCGTCAGAATGGTTCTGGGCCAAAATTCTGCATGTGCTCCGGCTTGATGAGGCGATTCGAGAAGCGGCATTCTCCGCAGTGGAACATTGCGACTGGATGCCTGCTATACTGACTGGCGACACGAATCCATTAACCTTAAAACGAAGCCGCTGCGCTGCCGGTCATAAAGCGATGTGGCATGAATCGTGGGGCGGGTTGCCGGATGAAGAATTTTTGATCACACTCGATCCGTTACTCAAAGGGTTCAAAGAGCATCTGTATACGGATACCTACACCTCGGATGTGAAGGCTGGAGAATTGACTGAAGAGTGGGCGGCTCGTTTGGGGCTCAAACCTGGTGTGGCTGTTGCGGTCGGCGCCTTTGATGCACATATGGGAGCTGTCGGCGCTGGTATCACAAAAGCAACGTTGTCAAAAATTATGGGGACTTCCACCTGCGATATGATAGTTGCACCGGTGGAAGTGGTCGGAACAAAACTTGTGGCTGGAATTTGTGGACAGGTCGACGGCTCGATTCTTCCAGGCATGATTGGGTTTGAAGCCGGGCAATCAGCCTTCGGTGATGTGTATGCCTGGTTCAAAAAACTCCTGTCCTGGCCGATCGAATCCCTGTTACCTGAAACGACTTTGGTTGATAAGGAGACGATTGAAAAGCTCCAAAAAGAAATGACGGATAAGATCCTGGCGAAACTTGCAGAAGAAGCGGCTCAATTCTCTGTTGAGGACACCGGATTAGTAGCGCTGGACTGGTTGAATGGACGCCGGTCGCCATTTGCAGATCAAACACTAAAAGGCGCGATTTTAGGATTGACTCTTGGCTCATCAGCAGCAAAGATTTTCCGCGCGCTTGTCGAAGCGACGGCATTCGGAGCAAGAGCCATTAACGAACAGTTTATGGAATATGGCGTCGAGATTGACAAAGTCATCGCAACAGGCGGTATTGCCAAAAAATCTGAATTCGTGATGCAGATTACTGCCGATGTATTAAATATGCCAATTGAAGTAGTTCAGTCTGAACAGGCTGTAGCTCTTGGGGCCGGAATGTTCGGGGCGGTGGCTGCCGGAGCCTATGCAAATGCTGCGGAAGCACAGAAGCACATGATGAGCGGTTTTAGTCACAAATATGTGCCGAATCCTGACAATGCTGCAAAATATCAAACACTCTACGAAAAATACCAGCGTATCGGAAAGATGCTTGAAAAGGAGTTACAAGACTTATAATTCGGACGAAGTCGTGACGTGATGAAGTCGTGGAATTTCAGAAGAATACTATCGAGAGAAGTCTGCGGCTTCATGGCCTCATTGAAGACATGTTATGGCAACATTTGGCATTATCATTGGAAATCGAGGATTTTTCCCGACCCAATTATGTGAAGGCGGGCGGGCAGCAATTTTAAAAGTACTGGAAGAAGGAGGGCACACCGCGATTGTCCTCTCTCCTGAAGATACGCCCTATGGAACTGTTGAAACGTATGAGCAAGCGAAAAAGTGTGCCGCATTATTCAAACAACATGCAGACGAAATCGATGGAATCCTTGTGACATTGCCCAATTTTGGCGATGAACGGGGGATCGCGGATACGATTCGATTATCGGGCCTGAACGTGCCGGTTTTAGTACAGGCTTCTCCGGATAATTCAAGCCAACTCGACATCTCTCACCGCAGAGATAGCTTTTGTGGCAAGATGTCGGCATGTAATAATTTATATCAATATGGCATCCCATACAGTTTGACTAGATTACATACAGTTGCCCTTGAGTCTGAAAGTTTCCGTCAGGATTTACGTAAATTTACTGCAGTCTGTCGTGTTGTGAACGGATTGCGCACAGCACGCTTGGGACAGATCGGAGCTCGTCCGGCGGCCTTCATTACGGTGCGCTATAGTGAAAAAATCCTTGAAAAAGCTGGGATTTCTGTCGAAACTGTCGATCTCTCGGATATTTTCGGTCAAGTTGGCAAACTGGCTGATGATGACTCTGCTGTGACAGCAAAACTTGCAGAGATCAAAGACTACATCAAGACAGAAGGCATTTCTGATGACGGTCTTTTAAAAATGGCTAAATTAGGTGTTATCTTAGAGCGATTTATTGAAGAACACGAGCTCGATGGTACGGCCCTGCAATGCTGGACAGCGATGGAGGAATTTTTTGGCATTGTTCCATGTTCTATCATGAGTATGTTGAGCAATTCGTTAAAACCCAGCGCCTGCGAAACCGATATCACTGGTTTGATCGGGATGTACGCGATGGCACTGGCTTCAGAGACGCCAAGTGCGTTACTGGACTGGAATAATAACTATGATGATGATCCGGATAAATGTATCGTATTTCATTGCAGTAATTTGCCTCAGGCGTTCTTCGGTGGCGAAGCTGCTATGGATTATCAGGAAATTATCGCCGGAACCGTCGGCAAAGATAACACCTACGGAACCGTCACCGGAAAGATCAAGCCAGCGAAAATGACGTTTTGCCGTGTCGCCACAGATGACTATTCCGGCAAAATCAAGGCATATCTGGGAGAATGCGAAACTACCGATGATAACGTTGAATCCTTTGGCGGTTATGGGGTTGTACGCATTCCAAATTTTCAAGGATTGTTAGAATACATTTGCCGTAATGGTTTCGAACATCATGTTGCTTTGAATGTATCACAAGTGGCTGACGTCATCAATGAAGCATTTACCACGTACCTTGGTTGGGATGTATATTACCACAAGGGATAGCTGGTAGATTGGGGGGACATTGCCGCCGAACCTGAAGGATGAACGTATCATTTACGTTTTGGCGGCGTGTAATCCCAATTTCCTGTAGAATCATGTTAGAACAACTCAAAAGAGAGGTTCTCGTCGCGAATCTGGCATTGCCGAAGTATGGGTTGGTGACCTTTACCTGGGGTAATGTCAGCGGTATCGACCGGGAACAGGGCTTAATTGTGATTAAACCGAGTGGCGTGCCGTATGAAGAATTACAGGCCGAGCATCTGGTTGTTGTCGATCTTGATGGCAAACGGATTGAAGGAACCTTCAAGCCTTCTTCTGACACGGCGACCCATGTCGTCTTATACAATGCGTTTCCCGAAATCGGCGGCGTGGTGCATACTCATTCATCATGGTGTACGAGTTGGGCGCAGGCCGGACGCGACATTCCAGCGCTGGGGACGACTCATGCGGACTATTTTTACGGCGAAATTCCGTGTACGCGCCAGATGACCGCAGATGAAATTCAGGAAGCCTATGAAGCCAATACCGGCCATGTGATTGTCGAAACGTTTCAGGGAAAAAACGCCTCCCATATTCCAGGCGTCCTGGTCAATAATCACGGCCCCTTTAGTTGGGGAACCAATGCTGATAACGCCGTCCATAATGCCGTTGTGATGGAAGAGGTTGCGAAAATGGCATATCGAGCTTTTGTTCTGGATCCCTCGCTTGACACAATGTCCCAAGTGCTACTTGATAAACATTTCCTCAGAAAACACGGAGTCAATGCGTATTATGGACAGCACTAAGTTCTCTCACAATTTTGCCGACCGGAATCAGTCGACTGCCAAAATCGAGGATGCTCATTGTTTTGCCGATGAAGAGCCCTTCGATCCGGTTGTCCTTAAAACGTACTTGAAGCATGTCGGACTTTGTAAGGACAAGAAACGCCGCCGTTGTATCTCCAGCGAATTGGGGAAAGTACCTGTCATTCTGCAATATCAAAATGACAGCTGAGATAAGTACCTCACCAGCCTGAAAGGTTTTGCAAAACTTTTCCAGGTCTCAATCTCTCAGTACACTTACAGACCATTGTTGAAAGATGCATTGGCTGAAAAGTTTGTCCCCCTCCCCCCGAAATTGTTCGATGCGGATAAATGCGAGAAGAGCTCTGTGATGGATGAGACATTATCGGAAATAAAGTTCTCCCGGAATCAGGAGCGCAAAAAGTGTGTTTTTGCAGACATATCAGCCTTTTTGTACGATAAAAAATGAACTTTTTGGACTCCTGAGCGTTATTTCCGATAATGTAACCGCGTTTATTTTAATGGAAGCCCTCTTTACTGTCTCAATCCCATGAGCATATTAGGCGGAGTAGTGGCAATCCCTGGGAAAATAGATGATCAGCACCAGAACGACTGCTAAAGGGATGAGAAAGGGAAGCGTTGCCTTGACCACGTCCTCTGAATATTGCAAAAACAGTCGTGGCCTGATTTTCCTGAATTCCGAACAGGTAAGAACAGGATCAAGCACATCATTTCAGTTGTCAAACTCCAGTATTCCGAAAGACTCTGGCTGGTGAAAATTGAGCTGCTTGCCGATGGGTGACCAACTCGCCCAATGCGGGTGGGATGTCTGGTCTCCGCATTTATAAAAATTACCGAGCCAGGGGCGATTTCTCCAAAAATCTAAAGGGCCGAGATAGTGTTCGAAGATTGAAAATGGAATCTCATACCCGATGTGCCATTCAAGAGGCGATGTTATTTCCTTTTCAATCGGTGTTGTGGGGAGAGAAGAGACAATGTTTATCCCACGGGCAAGTTCTGCCGGAACGGGTGCGTATTTCTCAAAACCATCAGCAGTCCGTCTCCAATCGGCGATGTAGTAGAGCAGCATGGTTCCGATGCAGTTGATTTCAATATTGAAATAGCCCTGATAACGTGGAGGGGATGGGCTCAAAAACGTATCAGCCCGGAAGATTGCCGGCATGATAAAACTTTCGACACAACTATCATTGCACACCATGGCCTGGTAGTTCGTGTGAATGGCTGTAACATAGCGGTCGACCACACGAAAAAATATATACAGATGGTCGCTATCATACAGTAGTTTCACTTCTGTTATCGGTCGATGTCGGCTGCTTCTGGGATGAAAGCTGCTCACCTGAAGCGTGTCGGCTTGCTGCCAGGACGTGTCGTCCCACCGGTCAAGTGGGGGCGAAGTTTCGGTCCGGTGGATTGTGTAGTTCATGATAGATATAGTGATCAGAGATGAGTTGTGGTAGCACAGACATTCTTGTCTGTGCTGACAGGCAGGAATGTCTGTTTCACTATGTTATCTTTCATTTAGGAGCGCTATATGTGAGATGGATGGACGCCGTCCGGAAGATGGAGCCCATCGATTTACACCTCATGAAAGCTGCAATAATCTTTCAGCATGTCATGCAAAGGATCTATTTCCTGACCTGAATACCCAAGATGAGAGTGACGCCGCCACCCTTCGGCATAGCGGAAACGCCCCGACATTCTACCGACTTCTTCCGACATCTCGCGCATCGTGATCAGGTAAGCATCAAGCCCCTGGCTCATGTCCAGCCATTCTTTTTGACTGACATGACAGGCCAGCATCTGCTCTTTTTGCTCGAGAACTGACGTCACGTCAAGATAAAAATCAGGCAGAATTCGTCTCCTTACCCCATCAGTGAGTCCATAAGGCAGAGCATGATAGAGTACAACATCCCTGTGGATCGGCTCGACTGGAGGAAATGAGTTATAGTTGCGCATCCCTCGGTAAAAGGCAGCACTTACGGCGACGCGGCAGGTATTCATGTGATCTTCCATATAATCTTCGAGCGAAGGAATGAGCATTATATCGGGCTGGATCTCTCGGATGATCGCTGTCATGCGACGAATCAGTTCATTCGTATAAAACACTTCAACATCATTCACGAGACTCTCATAATATTCAGCCCCCAATACATCAGCTGCCTTTCTCGCTTCATTCCGCCGAATTCTGACAATATCTTCAACACTGTGTTCTGCTGTTCCACAGCTTCCATTCGCCAGATTCATGTAATGCAGCTCGCAGCCGGCATCACGTAACAGAAATAACGTTCCACCCATCATAAATTCGATGTCATCAGGATGACAACCTAATGCAAATACCCGCGCTTTCATCGTCACTCTCCCGTCAATGTTTCTCAGCCACGAAAGAGACGAAATACATGAAGTTGATAACATAGAGCAATCCTCAATGAAATGTGACTTGGTGAAACAGGCATTCCTGCCTGCTTCACAGACAAGAATGTCTGTGCACCATCACAATTGACAGAGGGTTGCTAGAGTCTATGAACTGTGTTTTTCGTGTGTTTCGTCTCTTTTGTGGTAAATTATAATGAACAGAGAAGATTTTCGGTCGTATCCTCCCTCCTTCTTCCCTCCGATTATGACCGTCAACATAAGAATTTTGTGGTATATTCCTCTGTACCAAAACCAGGAAGAAATGCAAGATATTTTTCCAATTCCCTCCCTCCAAGCATAGCCTGGATAAGGCAAAAAACAGCAAAACACGACGAAACGGGAGAAATTTCTTGCATTCATGAAGGACTCTTTGTACATGATCTGCAGGAGTGATAGATACCCTGAATGAACTGTAGGGCAAGCATGTCTGTTCAACTCGTCGAAGTGGAAGCTTCGACTTACATACTTGCTATACCGGAGTGCAAGGAGTCATGAGAGATGTTCATTGATGATATTCAAAACGCGACGCTTCTAATCGTGAGTGATAACCCCCTGCGATTGGGGCCTTTTGTCGAATATTTACGTTCGTATGGATTTACGATTTCGATGATCGACCGGGGAGAAGATGCAGTGAAAATCGCCCGGGAGCGCCAACCGAATATGGTGATTCTCGATGTCTTTCTACCAGAGGGGAGCAGCTTTGAAACTTGTCGGCAGGTAAAGGCACATGGGGCGACAACGGACATTCCAGTCATCTTTATAAGTACGATGCCCGAGACGAGTGACAAAGTAAAAGGTTTTGAAGCCGGTGGCGTCGATTATATCACCAGGCCTTTTCACCAGGAAGAAGTACTGGCCAGAATTACTGCACACCTTAAAATCCGGGCATTGCAGCAACGTCTCCAAGAAAAAAATGCCCATTTGCAGCAGGAGATCCAACATCGGCAACAGATAGAAGAAGCGTTACGAGAGAGTGAAGAACGGTTTCAAACGCTGACAGAAGCGGCATTCGAAGGGGTAATCGTGCATGACAAGGGAGAAATCCTCGATGTCAACCATGCCATCGAGGAGATGTTTGGCTTTGACCGCTCCGAATTGATTGGTAAGAATGCTCTTGATTTGATGATGGGAGAATTTCGACAGGGCATCTTGAGCAATATTCGTTCAGAATATGAACACGTGATAGAGGGCGAAGGCAGACGTAAGGACGGTTTACGTTTTCCCGTTGAACTTCAGGCCAAAGCCATGCCTTATCAAGGGCGAAGCGTGCGAGTAGCAGCTATTCGGGATATTACCTGGCGCAAACAGGCCGAAAGAGCGTTACTGGAATCACAGCAATATACAAAGAATGTCATTGAAAGCTCCCTGGATATGATCATTACAGTTGATCCTGAACGGCGCATCGTAAAGTTCAATAGCGCAGCACAGTACGTGTTCGGCTATCGTCCAGAAGAAGTTCTCGGGCAGCCAATCAATATATTATATGCGAATCCAACTGAATCCGCTCTGGTGCATCATCAAATGATTGAAAAAGGCCAGGTTATCCAGGAAGTCTTAAATAAACGCAAAAACGGTGAAGAATTTCCATGTTTACTTGCGGCATCAACGTTATACGATGCACAAGGCCAGACCGTTGGATATATGGGGATTTCTCGTGATATTACCGACTACAAAAAAGCACAGGATGCTATTATTTCAGCACATAACGAGTTGAAACAGAAAAATAAACAGCTTCAAGAGTTGAATGCGAGCAAAGACAAATTTTTTTCGATTATCTCCCACGATCTCAAAAGTCCCTTCAGTATCTTGCTTGGTTTCGCCGAACTGCTCGCCGCCAATATCGAACAATACGACAAGCCCAAGATAGAGACCCTTGCCTGCCGACTTTTGTCTGCTGCCAATAAATTGTACGCGCTTCTTGAAAATTTGCTCACCTGGTCAAAAATCCAACGGGGCTTAATGGAGTGTGTCCCCGAACTCATTCGGGTCCATGACCTTGTGCGAGACAATATCGAGCTTTTCGCACCGCAGGCAGAAAAAAAACAAATTGCTCTCGTTGACGATACGCCACATACCATTACCATATATGCTGACGTAAGCATGATAAAAACCGTACTCCGCAATTTGCTGTCCAATGCATTGAAGTTCACGTCGGCCAATGGGACAGTTGTCGTCTCCGCCCAGTCGTATAACGCCCATTACACGGAGATTGTGATATCCGATACTGGTGTCGGAGTTCCCCCGGATGTTCTTCCTCACTTGCTTCGAATCGATTCTCAATATACCCATATCGGTACTGCCGGAGAAGAAGGCAGCGGCCTGGGGCTTATTCTCTGCAAAGAACTTGTAGAGCAAAGCGGAGGCAGCATTTCCGTTCAAAGCGAACTCGGGAAAGGGACGACATTTAGCATCAAATTGCCGAAAGCTGCAAAGAAATAGCCCATCATCAACCCCTGTCATTTTTTGTGTGTCCGGAATAAATGCATAATGATACATCTGCCTTCGGAACAAAAACTCTCGCTCTATTCAGTGCTCCTGACGTTAACGGCATTTGCCCTGTCAGCCAATGCGATTCCACCATTAGCGACTACGATAGCTCAACAATTCACAGTGTCATACGAAGCGTTCGGCTATGTCTTCATGCTGCAATATCTTTGCTTTACGTGCGCATCGTTGTCGGGCGGTTACCTTCACCATCGTTGTGGAATATCCAGCCGTATCTTGGTGCTTGCGGGAGTTTTCGGTACCGCCGTGTTGTTTCTTGTAGGGAGCATGCTATCAGGTTTCTTCTGGGTTCTGAGCTGGATCGTTCCTCTGGGATTTGCTGGTGGATTGACCGAAACGTTTAGTTCGGTCCTGATCGCAGGTTTCGAGCAAGGAAATTCGAGCCGTCTCATGAACCTTTCACAGGTGTTTTATTGCATCGGAGCGATTGCCTCTCCTCAATTGGCTGCCATTTTGCTAGAGGCTCATCTGTCCTGGCGTCTGGCATTCCTCATCCTTGGCATCTGTACGCTATGTATTGGCATCATCTTTATGCGCTTTAACAAACCGATATCACCACCTTTACGTCCACAGCCTACGTCTCAACCGATAGGAACGCCACGACAAATGCAGCTTCCATTGCGGCACGATCGGCTCTTCTATCTGATGGCGCTTCTCCTGTTTTTGTATGTCGTGATCGAAATTTCCAGCGCAAGCTGGATCGCGGCCTATTTTGAAAAAAGCTTCCATCTTTCAGCCAGCATGGCGGCTCGCCGCTTAAGCCTTTTTTGGACAGGACTGATTCTCGGTCGAGTGATGATGTTGGTTGTGCCTGCCAGGTTTACACTTTGGCCCGGGCTCATAGGAGGATCGTTCGGGATGTGTATCGGAAACACGTTGTTGGCATTCAGCGGTTCATACGGAACAGCGACAGCCTCAATCTTTATCGTTGGAATGGCCGCTGGGCCGATCTGGCCGATCATTGTGATGCTTAGTCAACATATGCGGGGTTCCGCTCGATTTACGTCCGGAGTTATTGGTATTGGAGCGTTAGGAGCGGCACTGGGACCATTCCTGGGCTCTCTGGTTATCCGGTCCTGTGGAGTGGAAGAGTTTTTTCCAGTGCTTTCTGGAGCCAGTATGGTGTTACTGGGGCTGATACTCGTCACGAAATATACCAGAACCCGGAGTACAAACGCTTATGAAATTTGATAAATGGTATGTTCTTATCATTCTCACCTGACTGCTCTGAGGTCGGAATTTGTAAGGCAGAACCACTGTTTTTCTTATTGCCTGTTTCAGGGGTTGTTTCCGCGAATCTTCTTTTAGGAGAACAGATTACAGGCTATTCGGTTGCAGGGGCCATCCTCATCTTATTCGGTATTTATCTGGTACAAAAACGTTCGAGAGAAGAAGATGGAACTCTTTTCACAGAAACAATGAGAGATGATTTGGAAGGCGCTTCGTGATAGCTTCTTGTCATTACAAATAATGTTTTTTGACTTTTCTTACTCGCACAGAGACGCTAAGGCGACCAAGAAAGGCCTGAAAGTAGTTCTTTGCGTCTCGGCGTCTCGGCTCGAAAACATAAGAGATTTACTTGCAGTTACTTAAGAAGCGCTCATGTTTTAGAGGAGAAAAAGGCAATGGCAGAAAAACATAAATCAGGGCTGCTCGAAGAACATTTAAAGAAATTGGAAGAGTTCCGCAAAAATCGCGAAACCTTAAGCGCAGATTTGTATAAAGACCTTCAAGTGTTTGCCAAATGGAAAACCATGAGCAAGGAAGAGTTGGAAGGCGAAATGTCCAAACTCGTCGCTGGCTTGACGCAGTATGGGGATTACAAGCAAACTCTTGCCAAATTGGCCGAAGGCTTGACCGACAATTTAACCGAATACGTCCAATTTGCGGTGGAAGGGAAGACTTATCAGGGCGTTGAAAAATTTCTGGCAATTCTCCCCTTTACTCATAAAATGGCGGATCGCAAACGGATCAAGCGTCTGCAGAATCAAAGCCCAGAAGACAACCTTCAGCTCATTCTGGATTATGGCGAACAGTTATTTAAAGAAATTTGTGAAGTATGCGAAGGCGCAGCCGGAATCTCTACGCGTTTGCAGGCCAATGCCGATGTGATTACTGCCAAAATCGCCGAGTACGAACCAAAAGAAGAAATGTTAAACGAGCGACTCGATGCCTTCGATGGAGTCTATGCCGAAAAAGATGAGCTCTATCAATCCACATCCCCCCAGGGGAAGGTGACGCTGGCAACGGCGACAGAACTGGACGAGATGCATAAACACTTGATCGAATCGCGCAATAAATACGATCAAGTTTTGACGATCGATAATCAAGCCCAGCAAGTCCTCCAAGCCAACAAACAGTCATGCGACGCGCTTGAAAAGGTGGTGCGCGATTTGGGGCGACAGGCGACAATGGTCAAAGAGAAGATCGATAATGTTATCGAAATCTATCTGGCAGCGCCGGAAGCGGTGAAAGTCATGATGACCACAACAGGTATGAAATCTCTCGATAAGGCCGACAATACCGCGACCGATCAGTCAGTAAATATTATTACGCAGGCTGCGACATCGGTCAGCGACGCGGCATTCGCTCGTGAAGAAATCCAATTGATCGATGAAAGAGTCATGAAGGGGTATATGGATCGCATGGAAGATTCAATACGGAATTTCAACGAGCGCAACGACAGGAGCCGAAGCGATGCCAAAGGTTCTCAACAAGAACGCTACGTCAATAAGTAAGTCTCGTTTTTTATGCCTCATGGTTGTATGGTCTCGCGCTGAGACGTCAGAATGTCAGGAAAATATTTTTAAAATCTTTGCGGCTCGCGTCGTTTCGTGGAATTTTCAGGCTAGGAGAAGCGTATGGTTTAGACCGTCATTGTTCCGATTGATTCAAATCGACATTCAGGGCTTCATTTTGTTTTATGGGCAGGATGTCCTGTACTTGTATTACCTTAGACCTGGATGGAAATGGAAAACTGAAGCCTTTTAGGTGCCGGATCTCATCGCAATGCAAACCTATGCTTCGGAACGAAAATTCACTTCCTTCCCATATTATCGTCAACCCTGCCAGGGTTTGAAAACCTGGCAGGGGTAAAATCGGGAATTGATTTCATTCGCGTTCCTTATTTCTTTTTAGTCGTTGTTGTTTTCTTCGTCGTCGTCTTCTTCTTCTCAGTGGCCTTCTTTTCTTCAGCTTCCTTCTCTTGTTTCGTCTCTTTCTTCTTCTTGGTCTTCTTCTCCCCGATTCCCTTGACTTCCAATAAATCTTCGGCATATTCATAGGGGCGACTGTCAATAATGGCTTGCGCTAACTTCGGACCAATCCCGGGTAGTATCTCAAGTTCTTTCAGCGTGGCTTTATTCACATCAATGAGCGTTTCTTTGGTCTTTGCACTTTTCTCAGTCGCCTCCTTTTTCTTCGCCGATTTGGCCTCCTCACTTTTTTTGGTTGTCGACTTTTTGTCTGCAGCAAAAGCACACATGGAACTTACAACAATCAGACTCAACACAAGCGTCAAAATGAGGCATAATCTTTTCATTTGATTCCTCCTTCATATTGTTATTCCTTCACAACATTCAAAGGAATAGAGTTATTCTTTCACTTAATAAAAAACGACAGAAATATTTCGCAATAACACGCAAAAGAAGTCAAGAAAAAATTTTTACAAATCCTCCAAAATTTTACAAAAATTTATTGCCTTCAAGCGACCTTCATGAAATATCATCCGATAGTAATCGTAAATACCTTGTCAGGATCTTACTTTCGAGCCCTTACTGTGAGGTAGAAGACATCGTCTACATTAACCTGCATAAATTTTTAGCTCATTCAACAGAAAATGGCCCGGGTCTGCGGACGGTCATTTGGGTTCAGGGATGTACGTTACATTGCCCGGGTTGTTTTAACCCCGATACCCATGACATCACTGTTCGGCAGCTCATTTCGGTCGGGTCGCTCACTCAGAAAATTTTAAAGATTCCAGATATCGAAGGCGTGACGATCAGCGGCGGCGAGCCTTTTTTACAAGCGGCAGCATTAATTGAGCTCTGTCAATGTTTACGAGAAGTGAATCTTGGAATTATCGTGTTCAGTGGATTCCCGTATCAAAGGCTCATACAAAGCCATGAAGCTGATTGGGAGCAATTCCTTGAAGTGATCGATCTGCTTATTGCCGGACCTTTTGTCAAAGCACAAGCCTGTGACTTCGCTTTGAAAGGTAGTCATAACCAGACGCTGCATTATCTTTCTGATCGCTACCGCGCTTATCGGCCGCTCTTCGAACAGACCTCGAACAGCGTGGAAATCCATATCGATGAAGCAGGGCAGATCCTGATGACCGGATTTCCATCAGAAGGGTTTTTGATTTCTCCTTCTGACACCATTAAAAAATAATTTCTTACCCCCTTTATAATTTTTCTTGACAAAATCAGCTCCTCTTCCTACACATTCACGACAACATCATAAAGGAAGGATTCCTGAGGACAATTCAGGGTACTTCTTTGCAAGGAAAGATAGGTGGTTTTGGCGGTGTAGCTCAGACGGTTAGAGCATACGGCTCATATCCGTAGTGTCCGGGGTTCGATTCCCTGCACCGCCATTTTTTCTTTGTATCCTGTCAATATATCTTCTTCCCTAAACGCCTCAGCAGAAGTGGGTTTCAATGTTCACCACACACACACACGTATATGAGCAGGTTGTGCAGTTTATGCACCAGTATCAGATGGTGCTTTCCGGTGAACGCGTGCTCGTCGGGGTGTCCGGAGGGATCGATTCTGTTGTGCTGCTCCACCTTCTCCATGCTCTGCGTCACAAGTTGGACATCGAACTGCATATCGCGCATTTGAATCATCAATTCCGCGGAGATGAGGCCAAACGAGATGCCGATTTCGTTCGTCGGCTCGCTCAACAACTCAAAATTCCTTGCACGATAGAATCGTCGAATGTCCCGGCAGTTATTCGGCAACAGAAGCTCTCTCCACAAGATGCCGCGCGACAGGTCCGCTATCGTTTTTTTGATACAGTCGCAGAACGTACACATTCCCATAAAATCGCGACGGCTCATCATGCTGACGATCAAGCTGAAACTGTCCTGATCGGATTGATTCGGGGGGTCGGATTACATGGACTCGGAGGCATTCAGCCAGTACTGAATGAGAACATTATTCGTCCGCTCCTCACGACATCGCGTGCAGACATCAAGGCATTTGCGCAAGCTGAAAACATCGACTTTGTCGTTGACAGCTCAAATAGCAGCCGAAAATATCTTCGAAATGCCGTTCGGCTCGATGTACTCCCCCTTCTTCAGGAACAATTTTCACCAGCGATCGTGACACGTCTCACGCGCTATGCACAAATCTTTCAGGAAGATGCATTCTTTATTGACAAAATAGCTGTCAGACTGTATAGAAAGATATGTCAGGAAAGTCCTGGAGGCATCCAATTAGACTTGGAGTTATTTTCCCAACAAGATGTGACCATTCAGCGAGCAGTGCTGTATAAAGCCTTTGAGGCATTAACTGGTGTGCGCCATGAATTACACACAGGTCATGTGCGATCTGTCATCAGGCTTTTTACGTGCCAAACTACTGGGAAACAGCTTTCTTTGCCTCGCAAAACTATGGCGAGCCGCTCGTACAATATCGGGTATCTCCAGAAGCGAACAAATCGCTCTCCTCTCAAAGAAGCAGTTTCTCCAGTGGTGTTAGCCGTACCAGGAAGAACAGAATTCGATGCTATTCTTATCGAAACGGAGATTCTAACGGAAAAGGCGGATGAGTTCCGCATGCGGCAGAGCAGAGACACACAGGATGTGATAGAGCAAGGGGTTGATTATGACAGGCTTGCGGGCCCCCTCCTGGTTCGATTTCGTCTTCCGGGCGATCGGTTTCATCCCTTAGGGATGTCAGGAAAGAAACGCGTCAAAAAGTTTTTTATTGACAGAAAAGTTCCCCGGAATAAACGACATATTATCCCGTTTTTTGTGGATACGCAGGGTATTGTCTGGATTGTCGGCTACGAAATTGACGAACGTGTCAAACTTTCATCACACACGACAAGGATATTATGTTGCCGGGTCTATCAGAAACAATCGACAACAACATGACGAATAACACGACACAGATGAAACGTGAAAATAAACTGTCAACTCTCACATGAGACGTTTCGTGTATTTGAGCAGGAGGTTGAGATTTGAGTCCGTTTTATAAAAATATTGCATTATGGTTGGTGATCGGAATTATTGTTGTGCTGGTCTTTGATTTAGTCAGCACCAACAAAGATGGAAATCTGGATGAAGTCCCATTCAGCGAATTCATGCAGAAGGTCGAGCAGGGAGGCGTTCGGGAAATTAACATCTCAGCGGGTGAACAATTTATCCGTGCTATCAGTACAGAAGGGAAGGAGTTCAAAACTCACATCATTCTCGAAGCCCTCGATGCCTCTATGCTCGATCAGTTTCGGAGTCAGGGGATTCGTGTCAATGTTGAGCCAAATCAACAAAATCCCTGGTATGGGTATCTGCTGACCTGGCTGCCTATGTTGCTATTTATCGGGATCTGGATTTTTTTCATGCGGCAGATGCAGATGGGCGGCAACAAGGCGTTGTCTTTCGGAAAAAGCCAGGCGCGGTTATTGACCGAAGATCATCGGAAAGTGACATTCAAAGATGTGGCCGGTGTTGAAGAAGCCGAAGAAGAACTGCAAGAGATTATTGACTTCTTGAAGGACCCGCAAAAATTCCAAAAACTTGGTGGAAAAATCCCGAAAGGGGTGTTGCTGGTCGGCCCTCCTGGAACAGGAAAAACGCTGTTGGCCAAAGCTATTGCTGGAGAAGCTGATGTGCCGTTTCTCAGTATCAGCGGTTCCGATTTTGTCGAGATGTTTGTCGGGGTTGGTGCGTCCAGAGTTCGTGATCTGTTCGAGCAAGGCAAAAAGAATGCGCCGTGCATTATCTTCATCGATGAAATGGATGCCGTCGGACGTCATCGCGGAGCCGGACTCGGCGGCGGACATGACGAGCGAGAGCAGACTCTGAATCAGCTTCTGGTCGAAATGGATGGATTTGAGTCCAACGAGGGCGTCATCATGATCGCTGCAACGAACCGGCCTGATGTGCTCGATCCGGCTCTGTTGCGCCCGGGGCGGTTTGATCGTCAAGTTGTGGTGCCGCGTCCGGATGTCCGAGGCAGAGAAGGCATTCTCGACGTGCATACGCGCAACATTCCTCTGGCAGACAATGTCGAGCTTTCTGTTGTTGCTCGGGGGACTCCGGGATTTTCCGGCGCGGATTTGGCCAATCTGGTCAACGAAAGTGCGTTGCTTGCGGCTCGTCGTGAAAAACCTGTTGTAGAGATGGAGGATCTTGAAGAGGCCAAAGATAAAGTGATGATGGGGAAAGAGCGCCGCAGCATTATGATGGATGAGAAAGAAAAACGCGTGACAGCCTACCATGAAGCAGGACACGCGCTTATCGGAAAACTTGTACCGGAATCCGACCCTGTCCATAAAGTCACGATTATTCCGCGAGGCTATGCGCTGGGGCTGACCCAACAGCTCCCCGAGGGCGATAAATATCATATCACCAAAAAGTATTGTATGAGCCGAATCTCCATCCTCCTGGGCGGACGAGTTGCTGAAGAATTAGCGCTCGATGATATCGCGACAGGCGCATCCGATGATCTGAAGCGAGCGACGGAATTAGCTCGAAAGATGGTCTGCGAATGGGGAATGAGTGAAAAGATGGGACCTCTGGTATATGGAGAGAAAGAGGAACAAATCTTTTTGGGAAGAGAACTTTCTCGACATCAAGATTACAGCGAAGCAACTGCGGTCAGCATCGATCAAGAAGTACGACAGATCGTCTTCGAGCGGCTTGAACAGGTTCGGCAGCTTTTGAGAACACACATGGAGACGTTGCATGCCTTAGCTCAAGCATTGCTAGAGCAGGAATCGCTGGATGGGATGGAAATTGATCGTATTATCACGGCGACGACCTCAGTATAAACGCTGAGGAGGGAATCTCCAGTGTTTTAGACCTTTCACAAGTGTGGGGCGTGTTGAAAAGACGAGAATTCCTCATTGACATTTTTAGAAAGAGGTCCGAAGCGACAGTCCTGCTGGCATATTGGTGTTCTTCTGCGAATTAATCACATGACATGGACAGGTTATTGACTTCTTTTGAGTGGTTCGAGATTCTTCGGTGGCAAGATGTCATCGATATCCTCATTGTTGCCTATTTACTCTATCGGCTTCTCTTAATGATTCGAGGAACTCGAACCGCTCACATGATGATAGGGTTATTTGTCATTGCCGGCGGCTATTATGTGGCCCAACGGTTCGAACTGTACATTCTCAGTTGGGCAATACGAAATCTGCTGGGGTATCTGTTCCTCACACTTCTCGTTCTTTTTCATCCGGAATTGCGGAGGATGCTTGCTCAAGTCGGACAAAATACATTCTTTCGTCATTTTTACGGGATCGAAAAGTCACAGGCTATCGATGAAATTGTACGTTCGGCGGAATGGCTCTCCAGTCGCAGAATTGGAGCCTTAATTGTGGTGGAACGCGGAATCAGTCTGAAGACCTTTGTGAATTCCGGTGTTGACATCGATGCGGAAATCTCCAAAGAACTCCTGAGCAGCATCTTTATCTCTGGCGCTCCATTACATGATGGAGCTGCCGTGATTAAAAATAATCGGCTCGTTGCCGCTGCGTGCTTTTTGCCCCTGACCCTGTCTGGCGACGTCAGTAAAGAATTAGGAACCCGGCATCGGGCAGCAATTGGCATTACCGAAGAAACTGACGCCGTCGTCGTAATCGTGTCCGAAGAAACAGGATCGGTTTCTATTGCTGTCGGCGGTGAAATCACAAGACACCTGGCATCTTCGGAATTGAAGCGAGCACTCAAGAACTTACTTGGTTCAGCAACAAAACGGTCGAAGTCATCCCGAATTACGGCCTCCTAAAAAATCCGTCGTATTTCAAAGGTATTGCCATTATCGGGCACACATTTTAAATACGAGACACACACAGGTTGAGACATTTTTTCCACATTGATCTCTTTACCGATCTGCCCCTGAAATTGGTGGCACTCATTCTCGCAATTATTATTTGGTTTCTTGTTGTCGGCGAGCAGAGATCCGAAGTCCGTTTAACGATTCCCCTTGAATTACGTAACCTTCCGGCGAATTTAGAGATCATCGAGAGCGTTCGAGATGTCGAGGTCACCCTGCGAGGGTTTTCAACCTTTCTCAGACTGCTCACGCCTCGAGATGTTGGTGTGTATATCGATTTGCAAGGTGTCGTCAAAGGTGTCAACTCATTTGTTCTCTCTCCCGAAGACATTACATTGCCTGTCGGGGCAACGGTCGTTCGAATCAGTCCATCACGCATTACAGTTTCACTTGATTCAACAGTCAATCAACTCGTGTCTGTCGAGCCAATTACACGAGGAAAACCCGCAGATGGGTATGTTCTTGGAGACATTACGGTCAAGCCGAATACTATCGGTATCTCTGGAGCTCATACGATCGTCAAAAATTATGTAAAAGTAGAAACTGAGCCGATTCCATTACATGAGATGGCAGGAAGCTTCGCCAAAAAAGTCAAAATCAAACTCCCCACCCCAGCTCTCCGCCTGGAAAAGAAAGAGGAAGAAATTGTTGAAGTGACAGTTAATATTCTTCCTGAAATGGTCAGCCGGTTCTTTGAAAATATTCCACTCCGAGTTGATAACACGGAGAAACGCTCGGTCACTCTTATGCCCAATTCGATCACGGCGCTCATTCATGGCCCCAAGCTCACGTTAGCCACTTTAACTCCGGAGGAGATCCCGGCTCTGATTGAAACAGCCTCGCTGCCGGAAGGGCGTTCATCTGTTGACGTGACGTTTACGCTTCCGGAATCAGTCAGCGTGAAGGTCTATTATCCTAAGCAAATTACAGTGTCCCTCCAACCAACTGCTGAATAATCAGCGTGCTTGAAAGACAATCTTCCCTCATCTGCTGCTTATTCACCCCATAAACGTTCAATAAAAACGTCTTTTTCGGAACAAACGTTTCTCTCTTGACGCTGTCTGTGTATTGTAAACCCATAAACACTCTTCAGGTGGCAAGGCGAGAATGCACAATTCATCAAAACTTTCTTGACACGAATCATGACTGTGTGTCACATAAAAGAAACAGATTCATGATGAGCTTTTGAAAACACGGGGGAAGCAGATACGAACAGCCTATGCGCGCAGCTCCCGGATGATGTGATTTGGTATATGACAGGAAAAGAATTTAAAGCAGAAAAAGCGAAAATTCAAGAGTTACGCACACTCTCACATTTTGATCAGGCCAGAATCTTTACTGTCCGACTTATTGAAAATCTCTTTCAAGAGCGCAAATTCAGCCGGATCGTCGAGCTCTATTATTCTGACGTTTGTACGCCTCAGGATACATTTTATCTTTTCGAAGTCGCTTACTCACTCCATGAACTCGGATTTGTCGATGAATCGGAAACGATCTATGAGCACTTATTGAAGCATGAATCGAACAACTCCGTCATTCTGAATAACCTCTCCCATATTAAGCGTGAGAAGTACCAATTCAAAGAGGCCTTCGAACTAATTCGACACGCCCATGAAATGGTACCCCAGGACGAAGTTATTGCAGAAAATTATCAGGATCTCCTTGGGCTCCTCCAAACGCAGCAATCTCTCCGAGATACCTACACGAGTGCTCTTCACTTTTTGGCAGATGAAACCTCCTTTGCCCTCGAACGTCTACAAATTTTTATCGAGAATCTTCACCATGAGCCGAATTTTACGAATAATCAACTCCCAATTCCCGATTGGAAATTGAGCCAGCTGTTAGAAACAGCGTCTCATCAGGCAGAAGTATTACAGAACGATTGGCTCCAAAAGGGGTATTTGCGAGATACAGGAAAACGAGACAAACATTTAACGCCAGTATACGAGTTGAACCCCTTCCTCGAAAAGGAACTCGATCAGGTCGAGCCAAAAGAACTCCCTCTCAAATGGCTGCAAGGCTTCGATGGTATCACGGTCGAAGAGTTAGAACGGCTGTCATATTTTTCAACGTTACGGAAAGTACGGAAAATGAAAAAAAAGTATCGCGATATTGCCGAACGCGATTTAAACGAATTATGCCTGAATTATCTGATGAAGCATGAAAAAGCTGTTATCGTGCTTTCCGGCTCGTTAGTGGAAATTGTTCTTATCCACTATTGTGAGAAGAAAAAGATTACAACACTTTATCTTCCGCGAAAAAACAATAAAACAGAAAAACGTGATCTGTACGAATGCGATCTTGCTGAGATCTTACAGTATTTGAAAGAGAAAAAAGTCCTCAGCGACATTTTTGTCCACGTCGGGAATATTTCCAGAATTTATCGCAATTTTATCCATCCAGGCAAGGAACTGCGAGAGCCGGAGTTACTCAGTCAATCAAAAGCTGACTTATGCTTTCTGAGCGCTATGGAGATCATCACAACTCTTCTGTAGCAGGCTCGCTTGCCTTTCTTCTGAGAAACTCCGTTGTCTCTCTATCTCAGGAGAACGCATCCACACACATCATCCCTCTCCTCTGATAATTGGTGATGGTCAGTGTATCGGGAAACGAACGGTAACAACAGTCCCCTGATGGGGATCACTCTCAATCCGCATCAAGCCTCCGTTTTTTTCGACAAGACTTCGGCACACAACCAGCCCGATCCCAGCCCCTTCTTCATCAGCCGTTCCAGGAGTAGAGTATTTTGTATCGATCCGGAATAAATGTGGGAAGGCTTCTTTTGAAATTCCCACTCCAACATCAGCAACCATAACATCGATAAAATCGTCCTGAATACACGTGTCTAACGTCACAGTCCCATTCCGATGAGAAAATTTCAGCGCATTAGAAACGAGGTTCCGAACGACCGTCATCAGCATCGTTTTGTCAACATACACACGAATATCTTGCGAGATTCGATTGGTTAAAGAGATCTGCTTCTGGGCTGCATTCGAAGCAAAAAAGGCAAAATTCCGCTCAACAATTTCATGCAACGACACGAATTGTGGATGATATTCGACCACTCCTTGTTGTAATTGAGCCCAAACAAGAAGATTTTCAAGTAAATTATACACACTTTCCGTGGACTCTCGCATAGATGCGACCGATTCTTTCACTTCCTGCTGGCTGAAGCGCTCGACATTCTTCACAATGAAATCTGTAATGCCCAATAATCCCGTAAATGGCGTCCGTAAATCTTCGGCAATGATCGAAAAAAATTTGTCTTTGCTGGCATTCAACTGGGTAAGCTGAACCTGTTGGGCTTCTAGCTGTGAGGTTCGTTCTTTCACCTTTTGTTCGAGTGTTGCATTCATGTTACGAAGCAATTGTATCTGTTTTTCAATCGCCTTATCCTGAAAATACCGCCGCATCGCTTCCTTGATCGTCAATTGCAGATCGGTAGCTTCCCAGGGCTTCTCAATATATCGGTATAGTCCGGCCTGATTCACGGCATTTGTGATGGCATCTTTATCAGCCTGCCCTGTCAGCATAATGTTGAGTGTTTTGGGAGCAATGTCATGAATCTGCCGTAATAAATCATCTCCTTTGATGTCGGGCATGATCTGATCGGCGATCACGACCGGAATTTCATCCCCTTCACATTGTAATTCACGAAACAGCGTCAGCGCATCCTCTCCACCTTCAGCAGTTTCAATTATGTATTTCTCACCAAAGGCGTTGCTTAACTCTCGTTTCAAAGTTCTTAAGACGATCTCCTCATCATCCACACAGAGGATTATGGGTTTCTCCATATGTTTACCTCTCCCTTCAATCTTTTTTTATAGTGCTCCTAAATAATGATAAACACATTCTTTGCACCTTTCGGTGGAGCAGACATTCTTATCTGCCCTGCACAGACGGGAATGTCTGTGCTACCAGATGGGAAAGAAATCAACGTATAGTTACTTAAATGAATGGTACAGTCACGAAGGCACCAACCCCCGAAAGAGGGGCAGGTTTCTGATTCCAGAACACCAGACAATTTTTTATCTGAAAGAGCCTATCAAAATTCACATGACTTTGTCCAGCATTTTTTATCGACGAGCATCAGAATGATAGGTATTCACATGCGACATGAAGCCATCGATCAGTTTTGCAATGTGACAAGGAATATATGACGGGGTGGGAATATTATCCATCATTTGTCGATATGCCTGTTATTTCTATAGGCTCACTTACTCCTTGAATCAATGCTAAAATTTTCTGATATTCGAATAGATCAACCCTAAATAAAAAACCGGATAACTCGTACGAGATATCCGGTATTACATAAGAACGTGGAGATGGGAACTCTTGCTTGCGATTTCTCACAAGACATTTTATTCCTACTCCGTCGTGGGCGGCTCAGGAACCAAAGGGGAAAGCGGCTGCATCTCTGACGTAGAAAATCGAATTCTCCCCACTCCAGTATTATCGAACAGATCGGTTGTTTTAAACGTCAAGACGTGGTTTCCCTTCTCGAGTTCAGATAAGGAAATTGAGTATTTTTCATCACGAGAATCTGTGACAAGATCATCCGGAAATATCAGAAGCCATTCGTCTCCATCGACGGCATATTCTGCATGCTTCAACCGGCTAAAATCATCCTGCGCAATGACTGTCAGAAACACAGTGTTGTCCTGTTGTTCCTGATTTAACGCAATCGAAACTGTTGGCGGCGTATTATCCACCTCAAACCATTCGCTTACCCTTTCTCCCTCTAGAGCCATATCAGGAGGATTATTCGGACGATCACTGGCGATCACCTTGATCACATAACTGTCATCAGGTAAGGAGGTCGTATCGAGGAAGTAATTGGTTTCTTTCCACTCTTCTTGTAAAATCTTCCATTGCTGCTCTCCGGCTCCCCGCAGTGCCAGTGTATACATCAATGGTTCCTTATTCGGATCGCTGGCCTTCCACACAACAGCAATATGATCCGGGGGGATGTATTTCGGAGCCTTCAACGGTGAATTTGATTGTCGAACATCCGTCTTGGAGGAGTGAAAAGAAGCCGGTTGGGCTTCTGCCGCTCTCTTTGCATTGTTTTTCTGCTGCTGCTGTGAGGCATGGTATGTGACAATCTGTTCAACTTCCGGCGCGAGATTAAGGGGTAAGTATGCGACCGAAACTTCGTCGATCTCCGGAATCTGCGAGTCTTGTGCACTTAACACAGCTTTCCATTGGATAAAACGTGCCGAAGGAGTCGGAATCGTATCGCCTTCCGTATTTTTCAGCCCTGGTGACCATAGACTCCAGGTATCATCAGGAATAGAGGTATTGCCTGTTCTTGTAAAAAGTGTGGTCTGTTGAGGAGTGCCGCGCCAAAAAATCTTCCCCCAGGCTGCAACAGTTTTGGCATCGTGAACGATGGAAAGGTATTGCCCGGTTTCAAACAATTCTGGAGAGATTCGATAGACGGCTCCCATATCACTGGTCCCAGCATAAAGAGTTCCTTCCGGCGTCTGATACAACGCTACGACCGTTTCCGCATCGAGCGTCAGAACATGCTGATATTGTCCGTCAGGAAAGATTTTATAGATCAAGCCGTCGTCATCTGTGCCGACCCAAAGCTGTCCGTCCTGAGCGATCGACATGCTGTAGATAAGGGCGTTTTCGAGCTTTAACAGGTTGGTGAGGGCTCCTTCCGGGCTCATTCGATAAAGCGTTGAATATTTCAGGCTCTTCTCTTTTGGTTCCTGAGGCTGCTCGTTTGGCGATCCCAGGGCCTGCGTTTTCGGATAGACCTGACTACTGAGAGCTGCCAAATAAAGATTTCCACTCTGATCGAGGGCTAAAGAATGAATTTCTTCTTCCTTTGCATGATATAACGCAAACGCTTGTCCGTCCAGGTCGATTCTGTACGCAACGGCTTCCCCTTCAGTCCCGGCATACAGCCATCCTTGAGGATCAAACACGAGCGACATTACATGAGCTTGAGGAGAGTCGTAGAGTATAGTTCCGGTTCCATCAGGCAGGATAGTAAAAACTTTACCAGATTCTCCGGTTCCGGCATACAGGACATGATCATCGCCAAATATTAAGGACCACACATAATGCTCGTGTGTCATAAAAAATGTCGTGGCCTGACCATCCGGGGTCACCCTATAAATCAGACCATCTGGGGCGCTCCCGGCATATACGTTGTCTTCCGCATCGACGGCTAAACTTAAAATTCCGATCTCCGGCGAATCGAAAAATACCGAGACTTCTCCACTCGGGGTTATCTTAAAAATTTGTCCCTGCTCTCCTGTTCCGACGTACAGGTTATCATTCGAATCGGTGGCAAGGGCCCAGACCAATACATCATGTTCTTGTAACGCAAGGAGAAGTTCAGATTTTGGGGCTAATGTCAATGCACCATTTTTCCTGAGAGAAATGTGCTCAAACTTCCCTTGTTGCAATTCTTCAAAAGTATCTGTCGTCCAAATTTCGGTTTGAGTGGCTTTAACAGGTAATGCTCCCAGCACACACAACCACACACTCATGAGAATATATGAAAGAGGTGTTTGTTTATTCATCAATTTCTTCTCCTTTGCCTTCAGCTATGGGTTCTTCGACGGTATCTTTTTTCAGATGACCGTTAATCAGCACCTCTAAACTGGCACAACCGGCAACAGTATACTGCGTCGGGATCATGGCATGAGCCACAATCTGTCCTTGTGTCAAGCTATTCTTGCCAGTGGAACGTCTGATCGAACTTACCATAGAAAGCATCGAAACCGGAGGCGATGGTAATTCCTGTCCTTGCACCACGACACCGGGCCGAACTTGAAATAACGTCAACGCAACAGTATTGCTGCTTATTTTTTCACGGAGTATGCGGTGTAATTGCTCAACGGTTTGGGGGTGAAATTTCGCCTGAGCCCTTAACGCTTCGAATGTCGATGTGCCTTTGGCGTCACAGGCAAACAGTTGAAACCTGCCTTGCAATGTACCTTCAGGAACAACAAGCGAATCTTTCACCGTAAAAGGCTTTTCACCATAGGGTCGCAGGGTTACTGCAGCCTCAATCTGTTCCCCCGGACTGAATTCATCCTGTCCAACCCGCAATCCAATAATTTCTGCGAATCGCATCTGATCTGTGACATTCATCTCCAACGAAACTCTCTTGAAGGCGATTGGCGACAGAGGAGTCTCCGTGAGCGTGTCCAGCGGGGAAAAAGCGCCAAGGATCACCGGGACAGGGCTACTCTTCCCGGTAAATTGCTCTTCGACAACAAGGGGTTGAGCATCTTCGAATTCTATGGTCAACTTTGTCGAAATCGTGAATGCTCCCGTGCTCCTCTCCGTCGTCTGCAAGGCATTGAAGCTGGCAACTTTCATAAACAACGGCGTAAATAACGGATGATCGACGATTTCAAAGGCATAATGATGCGTCTTTCCATTGCCAGACACGACGACATCAAGTGGCACCATCGGGGCTTCCTGCCCGACAATGCCCGAAATGCCTGTCAGCCGATCTTCTGTAATCGCTCCGACCGTTTCAAGAGAAGAGGCCAGTTTGAACGAATTGATCAAAGTCGAGATTGTGAGATGCACGTAGGCTGTCGTCATCGGAAAATTGACAGTTCCACCGCCGAACATAGGATGACCAAAGGCAATAATTTTATCCTGGTCCCGAAACGTCACCGTACCAACTCCGCTGGCATTCATGTCTCCTCGAATGAACTGCACGCCAACGGCAGATCCTGGTTGTAATTCCGTGTTGATCTCTTCAATGAGTGCCTGTGACGCACTCCCCCCCTGAACTGCGGTCATGCCAAACGGCAAGAGCTGCTCTTCCAGAAACGCCATCGACTGCGGAGCGACCCCCGATACGACACATGGCGTTCGAATAGGCCTGAACTGAAACGATTCATGATCACGCACTCCTTCAACAAAAGGCGCAAACGAAGCGTCGGCCACAGACTGTACGTGTTCGGCATCACGTAACATCTGATGAATTGGAGTGATGCCGGCAAGCGGTTCTTTCGGAAAGATTGCTGGAATAAACGCCAGGGCCCCAATCAATTTCCCGTCAATATAAATAGGGCTTCCGCTCATCCCAGCCAGCACGCCGGATTCTTCCAACGGGAGCGGTCCCCCTGTCACCTTTGCCATAATCGCATCACCATGGGGGGTTCGATTCTTTAACACCCCAAGGATTTCTACGTCAAATTCTTCAATGGTCGTCCCGGCAAACACGGTTTTTCCGATCCCTTTCATACCGGGACGGATATCATCAACCGGCATCAAGAGGGATTCATCGGCGCCGAACGCTGTTGCGCTTCCGATGCACCCAATAATGAGCCCAATTATGCCTCTCAGATATTTCCATCGACTCATTGAGCAGCACTCCTCTCTAATTCAGGGATCAGGACGATTTCAATCCGTCGGTTCAAGGCTCGCCCTTCCTCGCTTTCATTATCAGCAATGGGACGGTTCTGCCCAAACCCGACAGCATGGAGTTTGGAAGGTGGAATCTTCACCTGGGTTTCCAAATACCGGACGACATTAACGGCTCGTGCGGCCGACAACTCCCAGTTCGTCGGATACGTTTTTTGCAGTTCAGGGCCTATTATCTGGCTGTCGGTATGTCCTTCAACCTGAATCTCACGTCCTTCGAGATTTTCTTTCAATAATTCGCCAATGGTGTTCAACACCTTAATCCCTTCCTGATTAATCCGTGCGCTGCCTGTGGCAAACACAATTCTGTTCACAATCTTCACGGTCAATTTTTCTTTGAAACGTTCAATCGTGACACTTTTCTCTTTAATTTCTTGCGCCAAGTCTTTTGCCAATCCCTGATAGGTTTCAGCAAGGGACTTGAACTGCTGAATTTCTTGTTCTTTTTTCTGCGTCACATTCGCCAGTCGTTCCTGATATTCTCTATTCGACCGTTCGAGTTCTTCTTGTAAGCGTTTTTGGATAGTCTCTCCCTCGATATTTTCATTTTCAATCGCGGCTTGCAAATTCGCAATCGCGCGATCGTGCGTCTCTTTCTGCTGCCGGTATTCTTCTTCCTGCGTCTCTCTCTCGGTTTCCAACCAGGTAATTTTCGACTGATAGTCGTTCACATCTGCTTCATATTGGTCGATCTGCTGCTGAAGCTGCGTAACTGTTGTCTGTAATCTGTCATATTCAGCCTGCTTTTCCTCAACTGTCGACAGTAACAGAGAATCTTGCTGCTCTTGCTGCTGGAGTTTCTCTTGTAAATCGGCAACCTGAGCGATGAGTCCCTCCTGATCTTTCGACTTGTGCAGTTCTTGCTGCAGAAGCTGCTGTTCCAGTTCTGCGACCCTGGTCACAAGCTGTTCCTGAGCGGTAAGCCGTTCTTGTAAATTTGCCATCTGAGCTGAAAGCTGATCTCGTTCCTGCTTGACCTCTTCAAGTTGGGCGCTCAGTCGATCCTGGTCTTGAAGTTGAGATTGCAATGCTGCAACCTGTTCGGTCAATGTTTTTCGTGCTTCGAGCAGTTCGTCGATGCGTTGTCTTAAGAGTTCCCGATCTTGCAATTGTTGTTGTAAACTTGTGACCTGCTCAGCAAGCTGCCCGCGTTCTTTCGACAGTTCTTCCAGCCGTTTATTCAATTCTTCCCGATCGTGTAACTGGGCTTGCAGAGCAGCGACCTCTTCTGTCAACTCTTGTCGTTTTTGACGGGCTTCTTTGAGCTGTTGGCTCACGAGTTTCTGGCTGCGAAGCTGTTTCTCCAATCCAGCGACTCTGCCTGTCAACTCATCCCGTTTCTCTGATAACTCTTGGAGTCTGCTCTTTAACTCGTCCCGATTCTTCAAAGATTCTTGTAAATCTGTCAACTCTTCGGCCATTTTGTCGCGCGACTGCGATATTTCTACTAATCTGACCTGCGTCTGTTGAAGTTGACTCTGAAATTCGGCTTTTTGGGTTTCGAGCTGCACCTTTAAATCCGCAGTTTCATTCTGCAAAGGAATATCACGACTTGTTTTTTCCAATTGGAGGGAAAGAGTCTGAATTTTCTGTGCCAGATCTCCCTGAAGAGTCTCACTTAACATCATTTCATTCTTTTGAATGACAGAACTCAATCCCACCATTTCAGCTTTTAACGAATCACTCCTCGAGATCTGCTGTTGTAAATTTTTTTTCATATCCTGAATCTGTGTTTCTAACTCTTCCATTTGAAGTTGACTGCCGGTCATCTGTTTGATAAGTTCAGAAATTCTCTTATCTTTCTCTGTCAGGAGGTTCTCCTGTTTTTTGAGCATCAGGAGCGATTGTTGTTGTTGCATCTCAAGTTCACGGAGTTGTTGGGTGGCAAGCACAAGTTGTTCATGGGCTTCGCTCTGGGATAATGCCTCGACATTCGAACTGACAGTGAGAGTTTCAGCTTGTGCGATAAGGCGAGAATTCTCTACAGATAAATCGGCAACGGTTTTTTCTAACTCCTTTTTCTCTCCCTGGAACGCCAGCTCTAATTCAGCCACCTGCTCTTGATGTTGGGCTTCTGCTTGTTCCAACTGTTGCTCAGCAGTTTGGAGTGTTTGCTGCAAATACGTCCTATCGGCAGAGAACTCTGCCTCTGCTCTTTCCGATGCCTCTTTGGCTTGCTGGAGGGCCTGCTCCAGAGCAATTATCTGCTTTTGCTGCTCGACTTCCGCTTGTTCCGATTGCTGTGCAACCGTTTGGAGTTCCTGCTGCAGGCGTGTCCTTTCTGCGGACAGATCGGCCTCAGCTTTTTCCAATGCCTCCTTCTCTTTCTGATGGGTTTGCTGTAAGGCCGTCAGCTCCTCTTGATAGCGGGATTGGGTTTGTTGTACTTGTTTAGCAGCCTTTTGAAGTTGTTCTCTCAAAGTTGAGAGCTTCTGTTGATATTCTGCTTCTTCAGAAAGACTTCGACTTTGCTGAGTTTGAGTGTGCTGTTCAAGCCGCATCAACGTATCTTCAGTCGTTTTGGCCTTCTTCTCAGCCTTCATGAGCTTCACTTCAACATTTTTCAAATCCTGTGTTAATCGGGCTACTGCCTCTTGCTGTTGAATGACTTCCTGATTTTTTTGATAATACTGATAAAATCCGACCCCTGTTGTGATGGCTGCGATAATAAAGAACACAGCAAATACGCTCCCCTTGTTGCCCATACCCTTATTCCCTCATGGCTAAAATGCATAAATTGATAACCACAGCCTTTTCCGACTGCCCGACAAATCCCCCTCTAGTGCCACCTCATGTGATAAACGTATGGGCATGTATGACCAGGAAGTCAAGGAAAAATTCTGTTACTGTAAATATTCCCATACGCTTCCCGAACTGGAAATGAATGGCTGACACGCGTCTATTCAAGAGAAAGGGGTCGTGAGAGCAGAGTACGCACCTCAGAATGCAATATCGCAGCTTAAGGAGACAAACCGATGTGTTGCCATGATTGGAGATGAAATGGATGAAAAAGGGAAAACACGACAAGTCTTTGTTCTCTTCTTTGTCCCGACAGCACACGCCCATAAGTCTGTCCGGGCTGCAATGGATGGCGCACATAGCCATCATTTAAGACAGTGGTGATACACGGCTTTTTTCAGCACCGTCTTTTGCCGGAATCTTCTGAGAACATTATTCATCGCTCTACTGATAAGGTTGCGACATTAGAGGCAGCTGGTCAGGATAGTAGATGAAACTCTCGACGTAACATTTCGACTTCTTTCCGGTTCAGTCCTGTCCATTTAATAACCTGTTCGACAGCCACACCATCACGCAGCATTGCCATAGCATTTTCTTGTCGGCCTTGTTGCATACCTTGTTGCATGCCTTGTTGCATGCCTTGTTGCATGCCTTCGGCATAACCGTCGCGTTTGGCAGTGGAGAGGGCATCCTGATGACCAGCCTCTTTCATGGCCCAATAGTCGTAAATATCCAGTTCTTCCTGCGACCAGGTATGTTGCTCTAAAATTCCGAAGGCTTCCACGAGCTCAGGCGGCTCAGAAAGGGGTTCCGGAATGATGGAGAGATCGTCGGCATGCTGGAAAAAATACACCCACTTTTCCACGATGGTATTCAATTCTTCAAGTGGCTTCGTGAATTTCGGTAATTCGATGAAATTCAGCTCCAGATCTTTGATTTCCTGCGCGTGACTTTTTTTATCCAGCATGAGATGCGTGGAGAAATAGTCCGGCGTCTTGAACAGCGTAAAATCCATGATACCGATGAAGATGACCTGGTTCAGCTTGGGATACTGCCCGGCCTTCTCAATCTGGGCCACATAGGCTTTGGCCGTGTAATACAAAGCACGTTTGGCGAAATAGTCCTGTTTTTCCACTTGCATTTCGACAATAAAAGTCACCCCACCGTGGGTTTTGGCACGCACGTCCAGGTTGGTTTCTTTGAGAATGCTGATTTTGGGGGCCTGATAGGGATTGAGGATCGTAAGCTCGGCAATCGCGTGTTCGTCGTGCAAGTCGAGCACGGCATTGAGAAAGCTGATCAGAATGTCGGTCCTGTTTTCATTGCCAAACACCTTTTTAAAGGCGATATCGCTCTTGGGATCGGCGAATGTCATATGGATTCCTCCTGTATGCTCATGACACAAGACAGCATATCATTCTAAAAAATTCTCGCAAACCGGGTGAAAATTGGCAAGGAAAAGATTCTCAAAATGATAAAATGTTTACGATATCCGAGAGCGATTATACAGAGGCGCGAGCCAAGACAAAAATATTATCCCGCCACTGTGGGCGAAATCGTTTCAAGAGCCGGAGCAATACCTTTGAATGAGAATAAATATCTTCGACGATAAGCGTCATAATCTCAAAACCACAGGTTTCTAAAAGCGATTTCACTTCCCGGGGCGTGTATTCCCGGTTATGCCGGCCATAGACTCCATAGTCGGAGTAGGAATCGTAAATATTCCGTCCCACAAGCAGTTTAAACATATTTTGGCAGGCCAGCACATTCGGGGTGGTCAGCAGGAGGGATCCGCCGGGTTTAAGCACCCGATGAATTTCCCGAAGAGGGCGGGTCGGGTCCAGGACTAAATGTTCGAGGATTTCGCAGAACAACACGAGGTCGAACTCATTGTCCGTATAGGGAAAGGGTGCTTTTTCCATATTGAAATGCTCGTACTTAAAATCATATTCTTCACCAACGGCTGAATTAGAGATTTGCTGCCGGCCTTGCCCGTCGATGTGGTGCCCGTCACCAAAAAAATTCGCCAGCGTCAATTCATAGCGATGGAAACGTTTTAACATCAGCGTGAGAAAATACGGATTGGCTCCTAACTCGAGCAAACGGCCTTTGGAATCGGAAGGAATTGGTGGAACCATTCGTAATGTCAGCATAAAGCGCAGAAAGGCTCCATCAAGGTATTGCATCCCTTCTTGCGGGTTTTCGACAAACAGATCGAAGCCGGCAAGGTAAGTTTTTAAATCCTGTTCATCCTGTTTACGAAGAGAAAGAGGCATATCAGTTATCCGTTGCGTTCTGCCAATCCGTCATATCACGCACGACAGCAAGCACCTGGTCATCAAGAAAGGGAAAGACTCGAATCTCTTCATACCGTTGCCCTTCGCCCGGCACAGGTATCCAATATGCCACAGTTGCCGATAAGCAATGTTTGCATGAACGTCCCGTTATTATGAGGAATCATAACCAATCCGTATCTTTCTCTATCGATTCTTTAAACTGAATTCCACTCTATTCTGTCAAAAAAATTCTTCAAGATCGTTCGTGTTTTTTATCCATTATGCGATGTTTTCCACTGATATCCAGCTCGCTCCAGTAGCGCATCCGCTTCGGTAGGCCCCCAGGAACCGGCAGGATATAGATGGAGCGCGCTGAATTTCCCGGTCTGACCGCTGGCCCACGCATTGAGGACCGGGGTAATCAGCGACCAGGCGACTTTCATATCATCGTGCCGCACAAACAGAGTTTGATCGCCGAGCATACAATCCAAAAGCAGACGCTCGTAGGCTTCCGGCAATTCAACACCGTAAATATCATCATAATGAAAATCCATCTTCAAGGAACTCATGCAGAGTTTCGGGCCGGGATGTTTCGCCTGAACGGTTAATGAAACTCCTTCTTCAGGCTGCACATTAAACACCAACACATTTTGCGGTAGATCTTCCGGCAGTATCGGTGCAAACATCGAATGGGGCACGCGTTTGAAAGTGACGAGAATTTCGCTTACTTTGCCCGTCAAGCGTTTGCCGGATCGCAGATAAAACGGCACTCCCTGCCAACGCCAATTCTCAATCGCCAATTTTGCGGCAACGAAAGTTTCGGTTTGAGAGTCTGGGGCCACTCCTGGCTCCTGACGATAAGCCGGAACTGATTGGCCGTTAATCTGTCCGGCCCCGTATTGCCCGCGAACGATCCAGCGTGAAAGATTGTCCAGTGGAAATGGTTTTATTGAATGCAGCAGTTTCACTTTCTCATCTCGAACGCGATCCGCATCGAAAGAGGTCGGCGGCTCCATCGCCACCAAAGACAACATTTGCAGCATGTGGTTTTGGAACATATCCCGCAGTTGGCCGGATTGCTCGTAATAGCCTGCCCGGTGCTCGACCCCCAATGATTCGGCCACGGTAATCTGGATGTTATCAATATAACGCCGATTCCAGATCGGCTCGAAAATCGCGTTGGCAAAACGGAACATCAAAATATTTTGGACGGTCATTTTGCCCAAATAGTGATCAATACGATAAATTTGAGGTTCAGAAAGCACATGATATAACTCTTCATCCAGCGCCATTGCGCTTTCAAAATCCTGTCCGAAGGGTTTCTCTATAATAACCCGTGAGCAGGGACATTCTTTGCTGTTTTTGGGCGCTAATCCGGCAGTACCAAGTTGCTGAACGATCGGAGAATAGAGGGTTGGCGGGACTGAGAGATAAAAGATGTGATTTTTTACGGAAGGGAATTGGATGTCCAATTTCTGCAGACGTGCAGCAAGTTTGTTGTGTAATGTCGGATCCTGATATTGCCCGTTCAGGTAAAAACAGCGTTGGATAAACTGCCGGACAGCTTCATCATCGGCCCGGTCAAAACGTTCTTTCAACGACTGCTCGGTCCTTTCCCGGAATACCTCATCCGACATGGCTGTTCTCGCTGCGCCGACAATATAGAATTCTTCAGGGAGCAGGTGTTTCTGGAATAAATTGAAAAGAGCAGGCAGCAGTTTGCGATGGGCTAAGTCGCCAGATGCTCCAAAAATAACGATGCCGCATGGGTCGGGTTTACCCTCCCTACAAAATTCGCTGCGAACAGCGAGACGTGAATCTAAATGGATCTGTGCCATGATATTCCCTCAAATGAGACGACAAAGGCATGAAGAACCTAAAGAGAACTTCATACCCTTGTGATGAAATCCCCACCCTGTCAGGGGGCTAAATCCTGGCAGGGTTCAAAAGGGGCAAGTATTCAATTTGCATTCCTCAATTACGGATCTGAAATCTTCACACTGATTAAGTATGGTAGACAGAAAGAAATGCAAGGTATTTTTCCAAAAACGAGCAGTTCTGATACTACTGTATTAGATTTGAGCCTTTCCCTTTTTTAAAGGAAACTCGAAGGGAAGCGAGTCTGATTCCTCTTCATAAACATCTCCGTCATGAAAAATGCCATTCAACAGGCTCTCTGTCGGAGGTTCCCAAAGATAGTGCGATAGATCGATTTTCCCGTTCTCATCAAATTCAATGCCTTCCTGCTCGAGTAAGAGCCGCTGAAGTGATGGTTCGCACACGAGAGCGCCAGCGCTGCGTGGACTGATCTTTCCCTGGGCGTTAATAACACGTTGCCAGGGAATGGTGTTTCCCGGAGGGAGCTGATGGAGAGCGTATCCGACGGCTCTTGCAGCCGTTGACCTGTGTAAGAAGATGGCAATCTGCCCATAGGTCATCACGCGCCCATAAGGGATCTGGGCGACAAGATCATATACCTGCTGGTAAAAATTTTTCATATCCGCTGTTTTCGACATTGCTTGCCCCTTCACATCACTGCATATCATCTGCTCAATTGCCTTGCAAGCATTACATTGAGGCAACTAAAATCCTTCCGCAATAAAAAAGTTGCATTTCCTGGAGAAAGATACATCTTTCAATATATCTTTTTACGCGAATGACTGCCATGTACACAGAGAAAGCCGCGTTCCATTCAGTGATCACAACAAGCATAGCATAACCTATGATCTCAATCTTGCCGAATTTCTGATGCTGACGATCCGTTTTAGCGCGATTATCGGAGCAATCCATCAGCAGCAAGGATATCAACCCATCCAATATTGTATGGAATCAGGAGTCTGACCAGCTTAAAATAATTGATTTTGGGATCGCTGCTTAATTTTCATCACAACACAAGGGCATACTTTGAAGAATGCTCCCATCAAGGAAACTTTTGGGTAGAGGGGCTGCCGACGTATTCGTACACAATTTCGGATAAGGAGATATCACCTTCCCTGAGTTGGCCGATTCTAAGATGTGTCATTGTTTTCGAAACGCCGGACTAGCTAAGCATACAATATCACTTTGACGCTTCCAACTTCAACAAGCGATCGAGGGCAAGTTGCCCTACACGGCTTTTCTCGCCATCCCGATCGATGATGAGACGATATGTGGTTTGCGCGTTGGATGTGTCGCCAAGATCTTCGTAAGAGAATCCCATCTTGAGCTGCGTCAAACCAATCTGACGGCTTTCAGGATACAGTTCGAGGAAACGTTGATAATAGTGTAATGCTTCATCAGGCTGATCCTGGCGCAAACGGTAAGTATCGGCAAGGAGAATATAGGCATTCTCAGCATGGAGGCTTTGAGGATGGGCTGTTGCGAGTTCTAATAATTGGATTTTCCCAATGTCGAACTTACCAGATCTGATTTCTTGCGCTGCTGCATCAAATTGCTCCTGGATTTCCCGATCAACCTCTTCAGCCAGTCGCTGTTCTTCTGACCGTCCCTGACGTTGTTCCTGAAATGTCAGGGGGGGTGGCTCAGCCTTCTCGGAAGAAAGTACATACCCTACAGACAGAAGCAGTCCCAAAACGAGCAGCCCTCCTATGATGATATCGTGTGTACGATGGGTCGATTCCGTATCAGACGTCGTAATGGTCGTTTTTCGCGAAGAGAGAGGAGAAGGAGTTGGAGGTTTCTGAGTCGCCAAAAAGTCTAATAGTTCTGAATGAGACTGCCTGATATTTTCTCTGGCAGCCTTTTGAGATTCCGAAGCTTTGGAGGCAGGTTCTTGTTGTAGGGGGGACTGGCTCTGGCGACAACGTTTCTGAAGTTCCTCTTCAATAATGGGCAGATTCTGATGTAATAGCAGCACCCATTCTGCTTTTCGTTTTTCGAAAAGTTTGGTATGAACGCGCTCTTCGAACAGATCGGCTTTGCCGTCTCGAATCCGTTGCTGCAGATCGTGAAGTTTTTGCGCTCGTTCCTCGAGGGTTTGCGCCACAACTTCCTGCGCAATAGCGATAACACGAGGATTTTTGGCGAGCCTGAGATCGAATTGAGAAATGTTATCAATATTGATGCTGATCCGCTTCATAAGAAATCGAATGAGCGTGTTTCAAAGAAGGGGAAAAGACAAATTTCGCTCAGGCAGGGCACCATAGAAATCTTATCGATAATGAAACACGTCTCAACAAGATAAAAAAGGCCTTTCAAGAACGCTGAAAGGCCTTTTTCTATTACGACTTGTTTGCTTCCGGTGAACCAGAAGATTTTTTGGGAACCCGCCGCACCACTCGCCGCACCACTTTTTTGGGTCTGGTTTGCCCACTATGTTGTTCGTTTTCCGGCTTTACTATTGGTGTCGTTCGGTCTTCGGTTTGTGAAGCCTGCTGCTGGGGTGGCGGTACTGGAGTTGGGGCTTGCGGCCCGGAAGCGTACGCATCAAATCCGGCAGCCATCCCAATCGCCTGATTAAAACTGAAATCAGGTCCTGAACCTGAACCAGGGTTCGTTGGAAAGGGCATAAACACCTTGGTCGCGTTGCCATCGGCAATTTTTTCCAAGGCCTCCAGGTATTTAATTCTGAGTAGCTCCTCATTCGGATTGCCATCATGAATAGCTTTATACACGCGATTAATTTTTTCGGCTTCCCCTTCTGCCTCAAGGATCGCGGCATCTTTTTTCCCTTCGGCTTCCGTAATCGCTGCCCGTCTCGTCAATTCCGCTTCCGACACTTTCCGCATGGCTTCGGCATAACTCGCCGGAGGCGTGACGGCCTGTAATTCGACACGCCGAATACTGATACCCCAATCACCACTGGCATTCGAGACCTGTTCTTTTAAGCGTTGATTGATCTTTTCACGACCACTTAAAAGCTGCTCTAACTCCGTGTCACCGATCACATCCCTGAGTACGGTCCGGATCAATTGATTCACAGCTCCAATCACATCATCGACACCGTATACCGATTTTTCAGGTTCTGCGATTTGATAATAGGCGATACTATCAACTTCGAGTTGCACCTTATCCCGCGTGATGACTGTTTGAGCCGGTAAATCGACTGTTCGCTCGCGCTGATCGACAAAATCGACCTCTATTCCACCTTGCGTAAACCGTCTTTTCCGTTCGATAAACGGCCACATGAAATGCATACCCGGCTCTAATACCCGGTTAAATTTCCCTAAACGCTCGATAATAACCGCCTGCTGTTCTTGTACGGTAAAAATCGGTGTATTGATGATGAGATATACCATAATCGCGGTAAAAATCGCTGCAATAACTAGAATAACAATCCAAATCTCCATATACCGTCCCCTTGCTCGTCATTCACAGGTGATAATGCCAGATCAGCCTTACATAGCTCAGATCCTTCACGTTGAACAATAACGTACCAAAGAATCTGGGGTTGGTCAAGAAAAAAATGCGCCCACCCCTCTTTTTCTACCCCCCGAATGTCCAGGTCTTCAACCGGGTTAGCATCTCGTAATCCGTTAAATCATAATGGATTGGCGTAACGACGATATAACCATCCTTGACGAGACGATAATCGACATCGACCTCTGGAGGATCGAGGACGATCACATCTTCGAATTTTAACCAGAAATAGGTCTGGTTTGCCGGATCTTTTCGTTTCTCGAATTCATCGGTATGGTGGAATTTTGCCTGCTGCCCAATTCGCACACCTTTTATCTGCTCGGCGTCAATTTCCGGGACATTGACATTTAACAGCGTTCCTGCCGGTAACCCGCCTTGCTGAAAGACCTTCTCAGCTAACTGAACAGCAAATCTGGCTGCATTCCGGAAATCATGCTGAGCCTCGGTTCTCGATGTAATCGCAAGAGAGATGGCAATCGATGGGATACCATACATTGTGGCTTCGGTTGCCGCCGAAACCGTACCGGAATAAATAATGTGGTTGCCCGTGTTCGCTCCACGGTTGATGCCGGAGATGACTAGATCCGGTTTTGTATCGAGCAAAGTATTGATAGCGAGTTTCACGCAATCTGCCGGAGTGCCTCTAACTGCATGGCCTGTAATGCAGAATTCCACATCGACAGTCGACACTTTTAACGGATCTGCCATCGTAATAGCATGCCCGACGGCGCTTTGCTCCGTAAGCGGAGCAACCACATCGATATGGTGGTCGGTTTCTTGCAATGCCCGATACATCGCGGCAATGCCATCGGCATACACACCGTCATCGTTTGTCAGTAAAATATGCATAAGAGAAGAAGTGCACTCAAATGACAAGTGACTCAAGTGGGAAGTGGCAGTCACTTGTCATTTGAGTGCATTTTATCTCACTTTCGTTTGATATATTTTTATTTGTGCATTTTCATAAACTAATGGAAAATACTCGGCAAATGCTTGTAGCCCTTCCTTATCGTATCGTCCTTGTTCCAGAGTGCCAACATATATATAATCGATGTGATAGAAATTCAAGAGCTCCGATATGTGTGTTTTATCGAGCGCTTCATAAATCGATGTAATATCCTTTGTCCGCTGTTGAATAGATTGCCAGGTTTGATCGCGCCAAAGGGCCTCATGATTACCCCATCCCAGAACCGTACTGCGCCCGGTCGTCGTGGCAACCCTTCCATAGAAGGAATAAGGATCGCCGGTTGCCTCAAGAATCACGACCTGCTTATCAAGATTTTTCTGAATCCACATCAAAGCGTCATGCTCATAGGGGTGTCGATGAGCGATGTAGCTGATCCCGTTTAAGGTCGGAATGTAGAAAAGGCCTCCTTGTTTCTGTCCCCGAAAATGATTCGTTTTTTCATAGGTTGCACATATCGGATAGATACAGCACGCACAGCACAAAAAAAGCAAAATCATTGTCCAGACGAAGCGCGGGGTTCTCAGAATCATGTCGCGCTTCTTCCAGGTCGGTGTGATCGTAACAGGAACACCGACAGCGAGCAAAATCCAGGCTTGATAATAAAACTTGAAAATGGTGTTCTGCCGTTCGAGCGGATGCCCATAAAAATCGTTGATATAAATAATTTCACAGCCTGCAACAATGGCGAACCCCATAAAAATGAGCAAGAAAGGAAAAGCATCCGCCGATTGTGCTCCTGTTTTTCGATGCCAGATGAAGAATGTCACGAAACTGATACCGGCCGCAATCATAAACACTCGCTCGGTCTGACACGTATAAAACAGCGCAATACTTAAAAGTACTGCATTAATCGTCAGCACAATGATGTTACGAGATGGGCGGCGGCGTATCGGGATAAGAACAGGAAGTCTCTCGGCAAACACCGGAAGCAGCCCCCACAGGAATAGGCCGTAAATGATGAAAAAATCTGAGACTTCTGTGCGTTGTAAATGAGAAACGAGCTGAAGATGTTTGATACCGATTTGGGGGACAAAATGCTGATGGAACGGCCAGAACAACCATCGGCTCAACAATCCGACGCAGATCCAGACAACAAGCCCACAACCGATATTCAGAAACCGAGGTCTTCTCGCCCAGCATGTTGATGAACGAAGACCCATATACACGGAGAGACCGGTGAGCAGGAAGTAGGTGGGTTGTTCCCAGCCATTGATCGTTGAAGTACCGCCTAGAAACAGTGCAATACAAACCACAAGCATTCCATAATATATGAGTTTTGGCTGTTGGGGTTCACCTTGAAATTCTGGTTCTGCATGGGTTTGCCAGATCGCCAATTGGGCCAAGAGTCCTAACAAAGGCAGTACAAAAGGAATGACCATAAAATGGGCATGCAGATCTCCCAGAAGGAAGCTGAAATACGGAAACTCGTTGATGGTGTCAGGAATAATTCGTGAACTGTTCCACCAGTCAAAGGGCCAGAGCTGTCCTCGTCGCTGTACTAATTGCCATAATCCGTCGAGGTTGCCGAATATCATCAACATTCCACTGGCAAGAAGGCTGGAAAAGATCGTTCTGGTAAAACGGTAAACAATTCCAAAACTCCCAACGGCAGCCAGGCTGGCGATTGTCGCCAGTGCCAGATTAAATCCGACAGGCGAAGAGATGTGGGTCGCTTTGATGACATTCGCCCAGATGACATACCCGAGGTAGTAATAATTAATATGTGCTCCGGCAAACCAGGTGTCTTTAGGGGGAAACGAGTCGCTGTGCAAAATGGCGTTCAGGAGCGTAAAATCAGCTTCTTTTTCTGCCCCGGTCAGATCGGGATTGTACATTCGAATGACAACAGCGGCAATAAAGACGAGCAAAAAGATCACCTCGATGCCGCATAAAAGCGCGAAACGCTCCCGAAGGACTCTTCCTATTTCTCGGGGGTGTAGAACGACAAGCAGTATATTGAACGCAACATAAGCAGCCAGGACAACAAGGAACGAATGAAGGTGATATGGTGTGATGCCGAGGCTGCTGAATAACCAGATGACATAGCTTGTCAGGAACAGTCCCAGGGCTTTTGCCTGCGAGAAGCCGCGATCTGGAAAATGTCTAAACAGCGTAAAAGCCAATGGAAAACTACACCATCCACAAGCAACAATAAACAGATACCACGTAAAAATGTACGAAATCTCCGAGCTCATACATTTATCAACCACAACAACATAAAGACACAACGAAACGCCAAAAAATTGTCATCGCAACATGTGGCATTGTTGCTTGTTGCATATTTTGATTTAGCTGCGAACTCTTTGTGCCTTTGTGCCTTTGTGGTGAAAATGATGCAGATGACATTAACTTATTGAAGCCCTTCGGTTTTTTGACCTGTCAGGCGGACGACCGAGCCAGAATAGCGATTTAAATGGGTGTTTGCGACATGATAGGCTTCGCGAGCTGTTTCCAACCCCTGGCCGATGGCTTCGAATTTTTTTTCAAAAAGACTAAAGTGACGTTGAGCTTTTTGCAAGTTTTCGATGGTTTTCTCGACACTGGCGGCCATTTCATAATAATCGTAGGCGATAGCAATACCGCGCAACATAATCGCGAGTGTGTTTGGTGATGCCGGAAATACTTGTATTTTTCCTAAATCTTCCCACAGAGTGTGGTCTCGGATGACCTCGAAATAGAGAATTTCACTCGGCAAAAACATGATTGCCATGTCCATTGTGCCCATGTCGGGACGGATATACTTGCTGATGCGTTTTGCTTCCAGGCGCAATACTTTTCTGAGGGCTTTACGGGCTTCAGTGAGTTTTTTGGGATCGGAGGTCTGAAAAAGATGTAACACTTGCTCACGTGGAAACTTGCTGTCAATTGGCAAAGCTGCTTTGGGGAATTTAACAAGCACATCGACCCGTCCAGCCCCATCGATCGTGCTTTGCAGTTCAAATAGATGGCTCGGCAGAAAGTCTCGTAAAAGACGCTCGAGCGCGGCTTCGCCGAAGCCGCCTCGCAGGTGTGGAAGTTTGAGCAGATTATTCAGCTCATTGATCGAAGTTCCGACTGTTCCAACGGTCTGAAGCTGTAACTCCGCTGCCTTGAGGTGTTCCTGCACTTTTTCGAAATGCCGGAAGCCCTCCTGCATGTTTTCGTTGAGTTTGGTCTGCACATCCTGCCCGATTGCTGTCAGACGCTCGTCCATCTTTCCTCGAATCAACTCCAATTGATCCTGAGTTTTCTTTTCAAGATGTCGAAGTTTCCCCTCAAGTGCTTGGGTAGTTTTAGCCTGCATATAGCGCGATTCTTTGCGCCCTCGTATGAGTTGCGCATCGATTCGTTCTTGAATCTGCTGAAATTCTTCACTCAGGCGGTCGGCGACTTCCTGTCGGAGGTTTCCGGATGATCGAGTGATTCGTTCTGCCATATCGGCAAAGCTCATTTGAAGGACACTGTTGATGTATGCCTGTTGTTCTGCGAAGTCCTGTTTTATTTCACTGCGAATAGATCGCTCGTCCTTTAACGTGCGAATGTACAGCACGAGATAGATGACCAGCCCTGTGTTGACGATGAGTCCGAAAAGGAGAATCAGTTCCATCTGAAAAACTCTTGGTGTTCTCTCGCAAAAACGCAAAGACACAAAGAAAAACCTCTTCTTTGGGCCTTCATTTCTTCACGATATGTCTATGATACATCAGATAACCTCTCGACTCTCCGTGTTGCCACAAGTTGTATACCTTCGTCAAGTAAATTTTCCGCAATGACCTGGCCGATTTCAACCGGGGCCTCCACCTGGAGCTGATGGGTGAGGCTGCCAAGATGTCGTAGAAATTTTTTGGGGATCGGAGTGGGAGTTTTGACGCTTACCAGGGCAAATGCTCCATTGCGGACTTTGACTGAACCAGTCAACACACGCAACGGATGCCGGATCTCGTTCTGAATGAAATCTCGGCCTTTCTGACATTCTACGCCGTGGAGCTTTTGAATCTCCCGGCCATGATACTCGACCTCAACATGGCAGCTATTAGGGCAGACAATGCAAACAAATTTTCTCTTCATCTCTCTCTACCTCAAGGTCACTCGTAAGCCCTTTACACCCTGCAATTCATCAGCAGATAATTTCAGTCGGATCATTTCCGCCGGGTTGACGCGCAGGAAGGTTTTTTGTCTGAGGAGCTTACGCCCATCCTGCACGACCAGTGTTCCTTTTTTTGACGGTTGGGTAACGCGGAACGAAAATGTGGTATCTTGCCGGGTCCGCAATATTTGAGGCACGACATATTGCAGCCCCTTGCCAACTTTCACAGGGATATTGGCATGGGAAGATACCGGTTGCTGCGATGTGAGATAGTCGGCCACACCTTCCACAATATACTCTGCTTCCAGCGAAACCCAATCGACAATGTCATGTACCTGCAACACGTTGCCGCAGCAAAAAATGCCGGGCACTGAGGTCTGACCACGTTCATCGACCAACGGGCCGCTTGTGAACGGATCGATGGTAACACCCGCTTTGCGTGACAATTCGTTTTCAGGAATCAGGCCGACTGACAACAGGAGAGTGTCACAGGGGATTTTTCGAGCGCTGTTTCTGACGATTCCGCCGCGCGGCCCGAGCTCGGACAGCGTCACAGATGATAACCGGTTTTGACCTTCGATATCGATCACGGAATGGTTCAGCAGCAGCGGAATATCAAAATCGTATAGACATTGGTTGATATTACGCGGCAAACCGCTGCTATAAGGGAGTTTTTCAGCAACAAGCACCACCTCGGCCCCTTCGATGGTCAGACGGCGAGCCATGATCAGGCCGATGTCGCCTGAACCTAAGATGACGATTCGCCGACCGATCATATAATTTTTGAGATTGATCAGACTTTGCGCTACGCCTGCTGTATAAATGCCTGCCGGGCGAGTTCCCGGAATCGTGATCGCTCCCCGTGTCCGTTCGCGGCAGCCCATTGCCAGAATGACAGCCTTCGCCTGATAATGGTGCAAGCCTTCTCGATTCGTCACGAGCAGTTCTTTGTCTGGCGTGAGCTCAGTGACCAGACTATTGCACATCACGGGAATCCGAAGCTCCTGTACCTGATCGATGTAGCGTTGGGCATATTCCGGACCGGTGAGCGATGTGTGGAATTTTTCGAGTCCGAACCCATCATGGATACATTGATTGAGTATCCCTCCCAGCCAGGCTTCACGCTCGATAATCAGGATGTCACGTATCCCTCGCTGATGGCAGGCAACGGCGGCAGACAGTCCGGCGGCCCCTCCGCCGATGATAATTACGTCCTTTTTCACTGTGTTCACCATATATGTGTCATGAGCGATACCCGGTGAAAAGAGCAGAATCCTTCTCTCCCAGCAGCACGTCTTCGAGGGCAAGTCCGAACTCTTGCATCAAAATATCAACCAGCCGTGTCAGGCAGTATCCCCCCTGGCAGCGTCCCATCATGGCTCGAGTCCGGTATTTGATCGAGTTGAGCGTTTTGGCCCCCAAAGGATTGCGTACGGCATCAAGCACTTCTTGCTTGGTGATATTTTCGCAGCGACAGATGATTTCCCCATAATCGGGATTTTGCTGAATCAGCCTGCGTTGTGTGGCTTCATTCTGGTCGGAAAACTTGAGAAAGCCTGGACGGGTCGGGATAAAATCTGGCTTTTTTTCGAGTGTTTCTTTCTGATCGATCATGGCCGTCACCATTTTTGCAATCGGTTCGGAGGCGGTTAAACCGGGGGATTCAATACCGATCAGGTTAATGAAATTGGAAACCGTACGGCTCTCTTCGATGACATATTCCCGGAACCCCCCTTCTGATGGAGGAGCCTGTTTGGCGCGCAGACCGGAATAGCTGCGAATAATATCCTGGGGTGACACGAACGGGAGAAATGATTGTGCCTCGTCAAACAACAGCTTCATCACGCGTCTGGTCGTAGCCAGATTATCGCGGTAGCGGATATATTCTGCGCTGGGTCCGATGAGCAGGACTCCACCGACCGTTGTCGTGAAATGCACGCCTAAGCCGCCGTCACCTTTAACCGGAGCAGGATAAACTGGACGGGAAATGAATGATGAGGTGTTTTTATCGAGAATGTGATATTCCCCCCGGCAGGGATAAATCCGGTAGTCTCGCATACCGACCATCGCTGCTATCTTGTCAGCATAGAGTCCCGCACTATTAATGATGTAATCGGAGGTAAAAATCCCTCTGTTCGTACTCACTGAAAAACCGGAAGAACCTCTTTTTTTACCTGGTGTGATGCGATCGACAGTCGTATTGAGAAAAAATTGTGTACCGTTCTCAAGGGCATTTTCAGCAAGTGCAATCGTGAGAAGATAGGGGGATGTAATCGCGGTTTCAGGGGAATAGAGTGCGGCAATTCCCTGAACGTTCGGTTCTAAACGGTTCATCTCACGGGCATCAATGATCGAAAGATTCTTGACGCCGTTGGCATCTCCCTGTTTTTTCAAGCGTTCTAACGTGGGAAGATCGTTTTTTTGACGAGCCACAACGAGTTTGCCCTGTTTGTCATACGGCACATCGAGGGGACGGCAGAACGCTTCGAAGGTCTGGTTGCCCTCGACGCAGAGACGGGCCATCAGAGAACCGGTTTGATTGTTAAATCCGGCGTGGACAACACCGCTGTTACGGCAGCTTGTCCCCCAGCCTACATCGGGCGATTTTTCAAAAACTGCAACCTTGAGTCGATAGCGGGAAAGTTCCCGGGCAATTGCACAGCCAATAACACCGCCACCAATAATGCTCACATCAAATTGCGTATTGTGTATCATGGGCATGATTTTTCGTACATGACAGGCTGAGTTCTCAGTCAAGAACTTTTTGAAAAAATCTTATGGTTTTACAGAATTTTTGCCACAACAAGACAAAGGATATCGGGTACAACATTTCGGAACAAGTCAATGCTATTCGTATCGAGCATGCCGAATGCCCTCAGTTGGGCAAGTCCGGAGTGAATGGAATGTTCAGAGAATGTCCTCATCAAGACGTAAAGCGTCGCCCCTTGTTTAATTTAAGTCACTTCTTTGCAGCTCTGCGTCTTCGCGGCAAGTCATCAGAATACAATGATCATCAAAAATCTTGACAAGAACCGATTTTTTTACAATGAAGTAACGTGAAGGGCGGCTGAACGAAGATGGTTCAGCAACTCTAGAAATGCGATTCTCTACAACCTTCTGGAGGTGAGTCAGGGAACCCTTGATGTGCCTATGATCTACTTACTGCTTTCCATTGTATGTTCTGTCAGCATTGCTCATATCTTCAAATATGCCGAGGAAAAAACCCTTCCGGTGTTCGGCTTATTTGCTGTGAATTATATCATGGGTTCACTGGTTGCTGCTGGGGGATGTGAGTCGACATTTTGGCAGGATCTCTCTTTGCCTTTAGTTGGAATGGGGATTCTGGCCGGCATTCTTTTTGTGGGAAGCTATGTTTTGATGGTTCTTGCGATGAAACATTTAGGCGTCACGATTCCTGTTTCCCTTATGCGCCTGTCTGCCGTGCTTCCGACTTTCGGCTCGATCTTGTTATTCGCTGAAATTCCGAAGCCTCTTCAAATTGTCGGAATTGCTTTGGCGTTCTTCTCGTTACCCCTTGCCAGTCAGGAAAGGCTGCCCTTGTCCAATCTCTCACGAATTTGTCATAACGGTTTTGGTCTGGGGCTTATGTTGTTTGTGGTATTCGGCATTACGAATTTTGTGTTCAAGGTGCAACGTGAACTTTTTCCCCTTGATAATCCCTATCACTTTTTAGCCATTATTTTCCCGACTGCGTTTTTAGTGTCTATGATTATGGTTGTTCATCAAAAGATTCCCCCCTCAAAGGTGATTGGTGGGGTAGGGGTGGTCTTGGGAATCATTAATCTTTTCTCCAGCTATTTTTTCATGAAAGCTCTACAAGTGTTTCCCGGCATGGTGGTCTATCCGATCAATGGGATCGGTATCATTCTCGGTTCAGCGGTTACGAGCTTATTTCTTTGGAAAGAGCGCCTGACCCGGACCAACTATATTTTTATTGCCCTGGCATCTCTGGCCTTGGTGATGATTTATCCCCGTTAGGTGTAAATTCTGAGGCAGAATTTTTTTCATCCGCGACAAAGGTACAAAAACACAAAACAGGTGTTTGAAGAGGTACTCTTTGGGGCTTTGTGGTAAACGATGCACATAGTGTAACCTGGTACATGATTTTGGAAAAAAATACACATCACCCTGCCAGGATTCTTTTATCCCTGGCAGGGTTGACAGGCTCCTTATTTCCGAAACGCTGTACGAAGTATTTATGAATTCAGTTGAAGGGTTGGATACAGTAAAATATGGAAGACATTGGAAAATTATACGATAGTTTTCGGGAAACCCTTTTGCGATGGACCAGGACATGGTTCGGGCGTCCGGGTGAAGTCGTGATGCTCTATCTGTTTCTGCTGCCGGATCTCGTGCGGTTGATGGCCAATCTTTTGGCCGATCACAGGGTATTCCTCTTTGATAAAATCTTCGTCGCCGGAGTGCTGCTGTATGTGATCTCACCAATCGATCTGTTCCCGGAAGCCTTAACCGGCCCGTTCGGCCTGGTCGAAGATCTGTTTCTTGCGCTCATGATGCTTTACCGCTTGCTGGGAAATCCCTATAATAGTGCAGCGATTGAAGAACTCTGGAAAGGCGATCCGAAAATGCTCCTGAGAATTCAACGCGGCTGCCAGCATATCAGGTCGCTCGTGATGAAAAGCCGGCGGCGGTGATATGAAGCTTGATGGAATTGTCAGAAAAATCGCACGTATGATTCTGCTGCTCCTGATTGTACTGGCTATTATGATGTTTGTGGGATTACGATCGTTCGAACGAAAGATGATCTTTTGTCCGATGACCTTTCCGGAAGGATATTGGGAAACATCCCAATTTCCAGGACAATTGGAGGATTGCTCGTTTTCTGCTGCAGACGGTGTCCGTTTACATGGCTGGTTTGCGCACGCCCAACATCCTCGTTCTGCTTCGGTTCCCACGCTGATTTTTTTCCATGGCAATGCCGGAAACATTACCCATCGTCTGACGAATATCGCCTATCTTATCCGGCTCGGCATGAACGTGTTCATCTTCGATTACCGAGGCTATGGGAAAAGTGAAGGCTCACCCAATGAGCAAGGGGTGTATGCCGATGCGGTGGCGGCATACGAGTATGTACTGTCACGGAACGATATTGATAAGAAGCGAATCGTGCTTTTCGGGCGCTCTCTTGGTGGAGCAGTCGCGGTTGAACTTGCCACCCGAAAACCATGCGAAAAATTAATCCTGGAGTCGACATTTACCTCCATTAAGGACATGGCAACAATCATGTTCGGAGGGCTGCCGCTTCATTATCTCGTTCACACGAAATTTGATTCCATTGCAAAAATACCGACAATTCGAGTTCCGCTGCTTGCCATTCACGGAGATCAGGATAGTGTAGTGCCTTTTAAACTCGGTCATCGCTTGTTTGAGGCAGCAAATCAGCCAAAAGTCTTTTACACGCTTGAAGGTGCCGATCATAATGACACATATGAGCGCGGAGGGCAGGACTATTTCGACCGGATCGCGCAGTTTATTCACGACCAGTAGTCTTCATTGTCCGGGAAGAAACATTTTCACTCTGTCTTTTCGCTTGACAATGTTTGCGAGTCTCGCTGCCTTGTTTAGAAAGAGTGAAGAATAATTCATTTTACATGTGAAGAAACGGATTTCATAAAAACGGCTTAATCATGACCAACTGTCACTGCTGTCAAGAAGAAACACAGGAGTGCTAAAGCGAAGCGTGAGCCGTCAAAGCCTCGCTTTGACACTCCTGAGATGTATAAGAGATTTTGACGATGGTACGACGCTCTACACGAACAGGATTCCTTATCATTACTGCCTTCTGGCTTGCTGTGTCTTTTGCAGATGCCGGAATGATCACGGTTGCTTTCAGCAACCGAGGCGACCGGTTTACGCTGCCAACGATGAATGAAGGAGCCTCTGAATTCGTGCGTCTCGACCGGGTCGTGGAATTGTTTGGTCTCAATTTTGATGTCGATCCCGTTGATGGACGTGTCATGCTCGGATTCGAAGGAAACACCGCATCATTTTTTCCAGGCCAGCCAGCAGTGATTGCCCATCGCCGGACCCATTTTCTCGATACGCCGCCTCGCCTCGTCGAAGGGGTTGTTATGGTGCCGTTGGAATTCCTCGCGAAGATCCTTCCATTAATTTATGAGGATGATATTCTCTGGGATACATCACAACGAACGCTCTTAGTCGGGACTCATAATCTGGAGATTCTCGATCTCTATTCGAGCCCCTATGGCGAGTATACACGAATTGCGGTCGCCATGAACAAGGTTGTTTCGTATAAAACGACTGAAAAACTGCCGTCGATGCTGATCGTTGAGCTTCCCAATTCACAGTTTCAGCTTCCCCAAAATCCCTTAACGATCGATAGCCCATCTGTGAAACATATCAAAGTGGTGAACAGCTTCGGTTCCACGCAGATTATCGTTCGGCTCGGCCAGGATTTTGTCCGGTATACCCATCGTCTTATCGAAGATCCTCCGCGCTTAATTCTTGACGTGTATAACAGCCGGGAACAACTCGTCGAGGCCCAGACATCTGAGGACATCGTGGAAGAAGATTTAGCAGATCAGCAGGCCGGGCAGCAGCTTCCGACGCTTCATCGGGCATTTTCGCTGCGGACTGTTGTCATCGACCCGGGGCATGGAGGGAGCGATCAAGGAATTCTCGTTGTCCCTGGCAGTGATGGAAATCCCGACCTGTTTGAAAAACAACTGACGCTGCATATTGCGCGATTATTAAGTGCCAGTTTGACACAACGGCTTGGGGTGAGAACAGTATTAACCCGTGAAGGCGATGATTTCGTCCCCTACGAAACTCGAACGACGATAGCCAACAGCAATCACGCCGATGTGTTCATCAGCATCCATGTGAATAATTCCGAATTTGAGACCGTGTCGGGATTCGAAGCCTATGTCATGGATTACGGCAGCCTGGCTCTGGCAGAAAATGCTGATGAACTCAGCGCCCGATCGCAATTTTTGGATTATGCCCAGGCCAGATACATCGGTCAAAGCGAACGATTGGCCGAGCAGATCCTCGATTCTTACCGTTCTCGTTATGCAGAGCATTCCGCCAGTATGAAACGGGCGCCGTTATTTACCTTAAAAGGAGCGACCATGCCGGCAGTTCATCTCGAAATAGGTTATGGTTCGAACGGGCAGGACCGATCGAACCTTGTCTTGGAAGAATTTCAACACCTTATCGTCGCTGCGATTACCGATGGGATTGCAGTGTTTAAACAGAAGGAAGAATAACCATGTCAAAGATATGGGGAGTGACGATTTTTCTCACGATCATGTTCTGCATTGCCACCTGGTTGTTGTATGCGAATCAATCTTCGGAAGACACAGTCGGCCATGTGCTTTCGAATCCTGTGCTCCAACCGGTTTCTGACTCAATAGAGAGCGTGGAAATTCCCTATCGCGACGTCACGCTGTTTGTGAACGATCCGATGAGTGGGATGCTGGTCAGGAAAACTCGGGAGATTGATAAAGCGGATGATCTGCTGCGAGAAATTGCGGATGCGGTAGAGCTCCTGATTCAACCCGACGAGGATAGCCGGAACACAGCGATCCCTGAAGGGACGGAATTGCTCAGTGTGTTTGTGAGTGGAACAGAAATCGTCTATCTGAACTTCAGCCGTCATCTCCAGGATCGGCATATCGGCGGATTATCGGCAGAATTAGCCACCGTCGCGTCAGTAGTGAATACCCTTCTCTCAAATTTCAGAGAAGTATCACATGTTCAAATTCTCGTCGAAGGAGCAGAGATCGAGACCCTGGCCGGCCATGTTGATTGCCGAAAGCCATTTTCGAAATTACTCCTGATCGATTCATAAATATTCAATAGAAATCTGCCACAAAGACACAAAGACACAAAGTGTTTCAGACAGGATGGACAGGATAGTGAATTTCTGAGAAAACCCATCCTGTCCATCCTGTCTGAAATTTTTTTCTTTGTGTGTTCGTGTCTTCGTGGCACAATTACCTAAAGAAAGGAAACGTACGCATGAGAAAGGATGGAAGACAGGCCAACGTAATGCGCCCGGTTACAATCACTCGACGATATATTAAACGCGCAGAAGGATCGGTATTGATTGAGGTGGGGGATACCAAAGTGATTTGTACCGCAAGCATCGAAAACAGAGTCCCGCCATTTTTGCGCAATTCGAATCAGGGCTGGGTGACGGCGGAATATGGCATGCTTCCGCGCTCGACCGATTCCAGGATGCAGCGCGAAGCCTCACGTGGGAAAGTGAATGGCCGTACCCAGGAGATTCAGCGGCTTATTGGACGGTCCCTGCGGTCTGTTGTGGATCTTCCCAAACTCGGAGAGCGGACGATCTGGATCGACTGCGACGTAATTCAGGCTGATGGAGGGACTCGAACCGCCTCGATTACCGGGGGGTGTATCGCCTTGTTCGACGCATTAACCTATATGCGGAAAAATCGCTATATCAATTCTATGCCGTTAAAAGATTTTGTAGCCGCAACCAGTGTCGGGATCGTGAATGGGAAAACGCTGCTCGACTTGAACTATGGTGAAGACTCCAAAGCTGATGTGGATATGAACGTGGTGATGACCGGAAGCGGTAAATTTGTCGAAATTCAAGGCACGGCCGAGGAAGAACCTTTCAGCGGAGAACAGATGCAGCAAATGATCGATCTGGCCAGAGGAGGAATTGAGGAACTCGTGAAAATTCAACGTTCCTACCTGGGCGAGACCTTGATGGATAAATTCCTCTAACGAAGACGATTCGCCACAAAAACACAAAGGCACGAAGAAAAGAATTTTAGACAGGATTGACAAGATGAACAGGATAGTTTTTTTCATGTATTCCAAAAATTCACAATCCTGTTCATCCTGTTCATCCTATCAAAAAAACCTCCGCGGCTTCTCGGCTTCGCAACGTGAAGTTGAGAATTGTAGGGTGGGCCTGCTTATTGGTCCACACCGTCTCATACATCTTCAGTTTTCCACAAAACGATTTGACCCGTTAACAGGATTGATCTCTTATGGTTACAGATTCTACTTGCCGGACATGGACGTTGGACGACCCGTGATCCGCTGGGCGAAGCCGGTGGCGTCAACCTGTATGCCTTTGTCGGCAATAATCCGGTCAATTGGTGGATCCGTGGGGATTAAGTTCATGGGGTCCTGTACCAGGGAAGCCAGGTTGGGATAAACGACACGATAATTTTCCTGAGCCACATGATCATTATAGAAAACGTGGGAAAGAATATCGGAGAAAGGTGTATCCTGATGGAAAACAAGAAAGACATCCTAACGGGAAAAAAGGGAAAAAGATGATTGATAAAGATGTTCCACAAGATGTCATTGATGCTGGTAAGAATGGCGACAACGATAACTCCAGTCAGTGTGGAGAACCGTGGGATTTTCCAGAAGTACCTCCTCTTTTTATTCCGATCCCAATCCCGCCCCCAAGCCGTCCAACACTGCCAGGGGGCGGGGGCGGAGGATCTCCGAGAGACCGATTGCCCAGGATCATTCCAGAATTAGCGAGCTTGAATCCGTAACTACATGAAACCATCGCCAGTGTCAGTTCATACAGCTTTCGTGACACAGAGTTCCTTATCATAAAAGGTTTGCCAATGACACTCTTGAAAACAACTATGAGAAATGGAGGCAGATTCCTCAGGCATCGTTCAAATGTGTTATCAGTCGTGAAAGACAGAACGTTGCCAGGAATGTGTTGTGAGATGTATGGAATTTTTTATTCGACCGAATAACGCCGAAGAAGGCTACCCAAGAAAGCAACAGCGGTACATGGAATTTTTACAGCAATTTGAACGAAAGAACCATCCAGACCTTTTTGCGTATTTCGGCGCTGATTTTTTCCATGATGGCGAAATCACCGCGATGGGTTTTCAAAATGCGATGCAAGCGCTGTTTATGAGAATTTCATGTCCGAATATCAAACGATATGATTCTGAAAGGACATCAAAATACATTGAACCCGTCTGGTTTACATGTTTCTTTTATGGGGTGGCAGCTTTGAACATGGAAACGAGAAGGTTAGATCCTGCGAATAATCCTCTGGCAGGCGATGATGAGTCAGTCATCTTTTTAGAATCAGAGATTAATAGTCTGAACGATGATCTCTCTCATTATTCATCTCTCTATAATGAGGAATTCTGTTCACTCCTCGTCAAAACACTGCCTGTCCAGAGAAATTTTTCAATCATTTTTACGAACGTGATTGTTGAACCGGAGGAGCCAGCAGCCTTCGAATTACTCAGGCATCACAATGATTATCATGTCCCTCTGTTTTCATAAACGAATGTGAAGAGGATTTTCACGATGTATGTAGAACTGGAAAATTTTGAGACTGGCTGGTATGGAGTCTCCCTTGGACTAAAAAAAGAGGAAATCGATGGGTTAATCGAGCAATTAATGAATCTCAAGACACATCTGGGGCAACACTTTCATCTCACAAGTTATTACAAAGGTGAGGGAGGAATCGGAAATATTGAATTCTATGTTCAAGAAGAATATGATGATAATATGACTATTATGGGAGAGGCTATAACGCCAACCTAAGGCTTTTCAGAGGATCTTCGGAAAGTAACACAGTCACAACAACACGATCCGGCAGGAATACACCTGAGGTCTGAAACTGGGCGGCGT